>ORMF012636666.1_pt1 | contig 31502 bp, 29 predicted proteins | sample 1779871 | NCBI WGS metagenome assembly ORMF01 (sample SAMEA104232316, study PRJEB22302) | groundwater metagenome | biome: forest; feature: aquifer; material: groundwater | place: USA | collected 2011-08-07 | depth 5.4 m | reverse complement strand
GCGCTCGTCGCCTCGTCGAGTATAAGGAGCGCCGGCCTCCCAGCAAGTGCGCGCGCCAACACAATCCGCTGGCGCTGACCGCCACTTAGCAACACCCCGCGGTCTCCTACGACAGTTTGGTACCCTTCCGGCAACCCCACAATAAAGTCGTGGATATTAGCCTGCTTGGCAGCGGTGTGGATATCTTCGGTAGTAATCGCTTCGTTATAAAAGCGTATATTTTCCTCAATCGTACTGTGGAGCAAAAAAACTTCCTGTGGCACATAGCCAATACTTTTACGCCAAGCATCAAGCGCTATATCCTCAACCGAAATGCCGTCGACTATAAGCCTGCCCGCGATTGGATTAAAGAGCCTCAAAAGGAGATCGGCGATGGACGTTTTGCCGGCCCCCGAGGGGCCAATGAGCCCTACCGTTTCTCCAGATTTGACCTCAAAATCTACGCTTTCAAGTACCTGCTTACCTTCGCTGTAGGCGAAGGATACCCCTTTAAATTCAAGTTTGCTGTTAAACACCAACGACTTCCCGCCACCCTTTGCCATCTCGCGGTGCGCTTCGAGATGGCGCTTAAACGCCGAGATGTTCTGTGAGTACGGCAGGAGTTCAGAGATGCCCTGTAAGGCGTTTTGCCCGGACTGAAGGTAAGTAAATATTTTTTGGATCAAGTATAGCGTGACACCGAAGGCAATGATGCTAAAACCTGGCGTGCGGTACGTCAGCGCAAAAAGTATCACCGCCAATATCAGACTGGCTGGCTGGAAGAAGCTACTATTCGCCGAGCGAATGAGCGCCTGACGGATGGAGAGCGTGCGTAAAAGCCCAATCTGCCCGCTTCCCTTCTTAAGAGCTTGGTACTCGGCGCCCGCGGCTTTGACCGACTTCATCCCGATGATGTGCTCACTTAAAAACTGGGAAAACTGCTTCTCCGCGAGCGCCGTCCTCTCGGCAATACCACGCGCTCTTCGCAACAGCGGTCGAACCACAAACAATACTACCGCGCCGCCGCCGAGCGTGTAGAGCGTTATCATCGGCGATATATTGAACGCCACCAGAAGATACATCAGAAAGCCGCTGAAGGATTGAATGACCTGTCCAAGGACGCCCAGTAGGCCACCAGTACACTGGATGTCCCGCACGAGCGTGTTGTGCATAGTGCCTATCTTTTGTTTAAGCAAAAACGGCCAGGATGCATGCATGGTGCGGCGCAGTACATCTTCGGTTTCTTTGCCCAAAAAATCGGCGGTTATCCAGCCATGGATATAGCCGAACGCCACCACCGATGCCGTGCGAAAGATGAAGAGTCCCAGTATGAAGCCAAGTAAGTAACGGAAGCTGAAGGGTATATGAAAGAGTGTAAAGAGCCACTGTATCGCTTTGGTAATAAAGTCGGTTGCTTCGTTGGTGCTACCGGTAAAAAAAGATACCAGCGGTATCGCGGCGTTTATCCCTATGCCTTCCAGTATCGCGCTCAAAAACCCGGAAGCGGCAAGCGCGAGAAGGTGCCAGCGGTAACGGCGGAAGGTGCGCCAGAGGGTTTTTATTGTTTCCAGTCCGGCCATTTTAATGACTATACTCCTTTCTCCAGCACGCTCCGGAGTGTGAGATAGTTATTATACTTCTTATCCGCCCAGTCCTTGAATTTGCCGTGGCGTAAAGCATTGCCGACTTCAGCGATGCCACGCTCGAGCGTGTGGATAGTCTTAAACCCAACGCGGGTATGTATTTTGGAGAAATTGACGCGATAGTCGCGACTGTCTTTAACAGTATTGAGCCACAGAATTTTTGTGTTCTTTAATTTTTTTGCGACCAGCTTTGCAATCGAGGCGATAGTGAAGTTGTCCTTTGTCGTCCCGACATTGAATATCTCTCCAGCCACGTCTTTGAGCGGGGCTTGGATCATCGCAAGGCATGCCCGCGCCGCATCGTCCACATGCAGGAGCGGACGCCACTGCTCGCCCCCATCTGCCGTAATCTGTTTTTTAAAAAAGGCGTGCGCCGTCATAAGGTTGGCCACAAGGTCGAAGCGCATCCTCCGCGAGAGGCCGTAAATTGTTCCGAAGCGCAGAATAATCGGGTGGAAGTGGTAATTGGCGTTACGCAGAAGTTCGCGCTCCGTATACAACTTGCTCTTTGCATAGAGCGATACCGGGCGCAGTTTGCTTTTCTCGTTCAGCAGTGATGGACTTACTCCATATACGCTACATGAAGAGGCAAAGATGAAACGCGAGACATGGTAGTACTGGCACAGGTCGATAAGCAGTTTCGTTGCGAAATGATTTTCTTCCATAGTCTGGAGCGGGTCGAGCGCCGAGGCGGGGTCGCCCACGATACCCGCCAGGTGGATGACATAGTCGGCCTCCGGCACGACCTTCATCAGCATACGGATGTCGCCAACATCGCCTTTGACCAGGGTAAATCGCTTATGGTTTCGGAGTGCGCGCACGCCGCCATCGCCGAACGCCAGCTTATCAAGCACGATGACACGGTACCCTTCTTTAAGTAGCCGGCGGCTCAAGTGCGAGCCGATGTATCCCGCTCCGCCAGTAAGCAGTACCGTGGAGGGTTCGGCCGATTTTTGTTCAATGGAAAAAAGCGCTACGGGACGTTTGCGGACATCGACTATGGGCACCTTGCCGATACTGCCCGTCCCGAAGGAGGTTGATTCCATCGCGAGCTTTTTGAGTCCGGGGAGCGGTGTGGACTTAGAGGCAGACACAAAAGAGGTGTTCATGATTGAACTGATGGGCGCTTTCTGGTCCACGCCTTTAAGCAAGGCCTGTTTGATGTCAGAGAGAGTCAGCACGCCGAGCAGCTCTCCGTTCGGGCGGCAGATAAGGCAAATAGTTATGTCCTTTTTATACAAATCGCTGATAGCCCTGCTGATAGGGACCGAAGGGCTGTATATAAAACGCTTAATCTTTTTTTCGAGCATAGGTAAAATCTTTGAACGTTTTGATAATGCGGTTCATGTCCCCTTTCGTCAAATGGGAGTACATCGGCAAAGACAAAACATTCGACGCCACTCTCTCGGTTACCGCAAGGCCCCCCTTGCGCGCGTGTTTGTACGCCCGCATTTTGTGGAGCGGCGGGAAGAAGTATTTGCGCGTCATAACCCCGTGCTTTGTAAAATAGTCGTGCAATTCATCGCGGGTAAACCCCAATACCTTCCTGTCGACGTAGACCGAGAGATCTTTGAAGGTTGTCTGCGCGCCACTTGGAATCTTCTGAAAACGCAGTTTCGGCTCTGCTTTTGTAAGTCCTTTAATCAAATATGCGGCCGCGCCGCGGCGGCTTTTAAGATTGGCGCTGAGTTTACCGAGCGACCGGAGCCCCACCGCTGCCGAGAGCTCCGGCATGCGCGCGGAGAGTCCAGCATGTTCGATGCCATTGTCTCCGGTGTCGCCATAGTGACGACCCGCCCGCACGAATGCCGCCAACAGCTTGTCGTTAGTGGCGACCAGGCCCCCTTCACCGGCGGTAAGCACCTTGGTAGGACTCAAACTGAAGACTTCCGCGTGGCCGAAGCCGCCGACCGCTCGCCCGTGGTGCGAGGAACCGAAGGCGTGCGCCGCATCAAAAATAAGTTTTAGTTTGTGCTTGTGCGCAAGGGCTTGGAGTTTACGCACCTCTGCAGGTGCACCGAAGACGTGTGTCGCAAGAATGGCGGAGGTCTTTTTGTTGATAAGCTTCCTAACTGCCTCCGGGTCGAGACAGTAAGTTTCAGGGTCGATGTCGGCGAAGACGGGCGTCAAGTTATTCCAAAGCACGGGGAGACCGGAGGCCAGGAACGTGAAGCTCGGCATGATAACTTCGCCGCGCAGGTTGAGGTGCTTGAAAACGAGCATAAGCCCCGCCGTGCAGGAAGAAGTGGCCACACAATATTTGACCCCGAGGTATCGGGCGGTGCGCCGCTCAAACTCGCGCACATGGCTACTGGTCGTGAGCATGCCGCTACGAATAGTCTTTTTGAACAGCGGCGCGTACGCCCCATGGCTCTCGAGCGTCGGTCGCGTTATTGATATCGTTTTTTTTGGGGCCATATTACTTTTTCTTGAAGACAAGGATTTTCAGTTGGGAATAATTGCCTACGTTCGGCAAAAGCGCAAAGAAGTTGCCGAATGCGCTGTTGTAGCGGATATCCTTGCCCGCGGCGCGCGCAAGGGCCGGGTAGAGAATGCGGGAACCGAAGGTGTAGGTGCTAAGGAAGTTATTCTCCTCGTGCAAAACAAGCCCCTCTTGTGCCAGATGTGCTATCGTCTTTTCTTTATCCAGATGCAAGTTGTGGTACGCCGGTCCTATGGCCGGCAGGTCTAGGTCGGCCCGGGCGGCGTTGAGTTCGGCCAATCCGTCTGTAAACGATTCGACCAGCACCATGCGTCCGCCCTTTTTAAGGGCCGCGGCCATACGGGCAAGCGCGTCCTTTTGGTCGTCCCACTCCATGAGGTTGATGATGCACCGCTCGGTAAAGACAGCGTCATACATTTTTTTGTCATCAAGCATCAGCACATCCTTTTGCTTAAACTCGACGCTACCGCGCAGGCCCTTGGTAGGCTGCTTTTTAGCAATGGCCAAGAGGTCTTCCGAAAAATCGATGCAGGTCATCTTGACCGCTTTGGCGCGGGCAATAGCCACTGAACCGGCACCGTTGCCACACCCGACCTCCAGACACCTATCGCCTGCTTTAAGATACGAAACGATATTGTCTATCTCGCGTTGGCGGGTAGTTTTGTCGGCCATGGTCGAGGTGGTGAGCCCTCCGTGCGTTTTGGCCTCTTTGTGATAATGCTCTTTGACCAGCTTTTGGTATCTTTTTTTATTTTTCATAAAGTATAGGGGCTTTTTTAGCGAGTAATTCTGGACGTTTGAGCAGGCGCGCCAATTGCGCCGCGATGCCCCTGCCCGCATCCCCTCCGCCGTACGGGGAAGGCAACGGGTACCCCTTAGAGCGGCGCTTCAGCGCCTGGGCGTGTATTATTGCCGCGGCTATTGCGCGCGCATCGTAGGGTACCGAGATTACGCTCTTTGCCCGCTCACGGCCCGCTTGACGGTTACCGATGTCAACGGCCGGGGTCCCCAACGCCGATAGTTCGATAATCCCCGAGCTTGAGTTGCCCACCAGCGCCTCGCTCTCTTTAAGCGCGCTCATAAACACCGGGCGCGGAAGCGATTGATAGAGATGGAAACGCGGTCCTTTAAGCGACTTTAGCGCACGGACAAAAAGCTCACTGCCGGTATCGGTGTTCGGATACAGGAGTATTTTTTCGTGCTCGGGAAATTTTTTGAGCGCATCAAGCGTTGCAGATATCTGACGCGACAAAGGAACGGTGTCAAACGCTGTTGGGTGCTGCAGAATGGTCAGCCACTTACGGGCAGTGTCAAGTTGCAACTGCTTCGCAAGAGCGGCGCGCGACAAGAGCGGCGTGTACTTCAAAATGTCGAGTGCTACGCTCCCCGCTTCAATGATCCGCCACCGCTCCTCCCACATCGCGCGGATGCGCCGGGCACTCTTAGCGGTCCCCGGAAAGTGCAGGTGGGCCATTTTAGTTATAGCGTGGCGCAGAGCCTCGTCTACGCCGGGGCCAGTGACATCGCCTCCATGTATATGCGCAAGCGCGATATTGAGATGCGCCGCGACTACCGCAGCCGCAAACGCCTCGTCTCTATCGCCGAGTACCACGATGCAATCCGGGCGGTGTTTCACACAATATTTTTTTATTCCTTCCAATTCCTGCGCAAGAGAGGATAGCATGTCGCTGTTTTGAGACACCGGCACGGTGCAATCTATTTTATAACCATCGCGTATAATCTCGCGCTTGGTGTAGCCGTAGGCGCGCAGGGTGTGCGAGCCGGTCACGAGCAGGCGCAACGACAGGCGCGGGTGTGCGGCAATCGCGTCCATCGTGGAGCGCAGGTGGCCGTACTCCGCCCGCGTACCGGTTACGACCAGTACGCTCTTTTTGCTCTGGTTATTTTTTTTGTTACTTTTTTTCATAATCACTGCGGCGGATGAACTCGTCGTGACTGATATCGCGGCGGGCGCGTTTGCCGAGCATGCCAAAGTACGCTTTTGGAGGCAAGCCTCCCGCAGGGCGCTTGATGGCGAGATTTCCCCTGTGTAGGCGCTCGCCTTTGCGTATGGGCCGAGCGGCCACCACGCTCTTCTGAACTAGCGGGATGTATTGTTTGGCGCTCTTAGCGACCGTCTTCTCCGGCGAGCCGAGGATGAGCTCGGTTGTGCGTACATCCCGCACGTACGCTGTGAAGTCCTTTGGATTGAGAGAGGCCTTGTGGTCAGGTCCGGTAAGGTTATTGTCGAGGGTAAGATGCTTCTCAAGCATCTGTGCACCGAGCGCGACCGCCACCATGGATGCCTGTGAGCCGACCGTGTGGTCGGAAAAACCCGGAATGATCTTGAGCTCCTGCTCCATCGTGCGCATGGCGCGCAAGTTCGTCTCGGAGAGTTTTGCCGGATAATCGGTAGTGGATTGAAAGACGACTATTTTTTGATTGCCTCTCTTTCGGATGACCGCGACGGCTTCTGTAGTCTCGCGCAAAGTACCCATTCCGGTTGAGATGAGCATCGGTTTACGCAGGCGCGCCGCGTAGTCAAGCAGCGGCAGATTGTCGAGATCGGATGAGCCGAATTTAAAAGCCGGCACTCCGATTTTCTCAAGCACATCAACGCTTCGGAACCCTCCAGCCGCGGTAGAGAAAAAAATAATGCCGCGTTTCTTTGCGTATAGTGCAAGGGCGGCAAATTCCGCGTCAGTAAGCGTGAGGCGCCGGAGCATTGCTATCTGCGACTCGCTCACTCCGGTATTGCGTTTTTGATACGCGGCCATCTTGCCCTTCCTTGTCACTACATCTTCGGCGCGAAAAGTCTGGAACTTGACTGCATCGGCACCCGCAGCCTTAGCTGCGTCCACCAGTTTTTTGGCGAGCGAGAGCTTGCCATTATGGTTGACCCCCGCTTCAGCAATAATAAAAACCGGCCGCCCCGGGCCGATAAGGCACTTTCCTATCTGCAGTGTTTGCATAGGGTTCAGTCGATTATAACCACAAAAGAAGCCGAAAGTAACCTCTATTTTTGCGGCCGAAACACGGCCTCCGCCACGACAAAATCGAGCGCGGTGTCGATGTCGGTGGAGCGTTCGCGGGGCATCAATACTCCTACACAGCTTTGGTTGTCTATAATTTTTCCCTCTTCCATAAGCGTCGCGCGCTCGGTTACGTACACCGCGCCGTTGACGCGATAGAGCGGCTCCATGTCCTGCGTGCGACCGGCGGGAGTGTCGGTATAGGCCGCGAGCATGCCCCCATCCCCCAGGCGGTACATGAATTCGGGCCGGTCGGTAATTTCACAAATCGATATGCAGGAACGCGCCCCCAAAGCGACTAGTTTTTCTATCGCCGCATCTATGTCCGCCGCCACGACGCCCGGCACCATAGGTTGCACCAGCACTACTAGGTCGTACGCGCCGCTCTCGGCCTCGGCCGCCGCCACCGCATGCTGGTACGCGGGCACGATAGGCGCCAGGTCGGTGGCGAGCTCGGCGGGGCGCATGACGACTTCGGTGCCTTCTTGCTTCGCTACCGCCGCTATCTCCTCCGAGTCGGTTGATACGACGACTCTATCTAAGTAAACGGAGCCCTTTGCGGCGGCTATCGCATAGGCGATGAGCGGCTTGCCGCAGAGGGGTTTTATGTTCTTGCCCGGCAGGCGTTTGGAGCCGCCGCGTGCCGGGATGACGCAGAGTATTTTTTTACCGTTATACATTTTTGGTTTTCTTAAATATAACGCGCAGATGGTTGCCGAGCCCCTGCTTGTCTATGACCGCCTGCAAGAGCGGCACCGCCTCGCGCAACTTGTCAAAATAGTCGTGCCCCTCGTCGTACTGCTTCATGCACAAGTAGTCCATGACATCGAGCCCGTAAAACTCCAGAGCATGCAGGGTAAAACCGGTCTTCTTGGCAAGATACTCAAGCGACTGCCGATCGAAGAATGCCGTATGCTGGTAGGGGTAGAGCGTGTTTTGCCTATTCCCCATCAGATGATACGCGAGCGAGTGGATATATGGCGTATACGCGAGTATGTAACCTCCTTTTTTCATTGCGCGGTTCGCGTCTTTAAAAAACGCCCTGGGGTCGGTAAGATGCTCAAGCACATCAAAAAGCGTAAGTGCGTTGTATGTGCCCGACTTTTCTTTGCTCAATTCTGTGCTGGTTACATTGAGGCCGTGTTTGCGACAGATGTCGACCAGGAACTCGGTCAACTCTAACCCTTTGCTTTTTACTTTCTGGTCTTTAAGATAACTTAAAAAATATCCTGGTCCGCAGCCGACATCAAGCAGCCGTATCTGGCTTTTTTTGAGTCCCGTCTTCTCCAGTAAGTACGCCAGACGCTCCGGAGCATACACTTTCTTGCGGTAGCTGTAGGTAGCGATTATCTCACGCGTCGTGTCTTTTATATTTTTCGGATCATCATACATTTCAGACCCTCCCGCTTTTGAGAAGTTTATGTTGGGAGATACAAGCGCACAGCGCGGACATTCGTAGAGTTTGTACTTCCCAAGGGCCAAAAATTCCTTCCCTTTTTTGTTGCCGCATAACAGGCACACGAACTGCGACGGCTTCTTGATGGCGCCGGCGAACTTCTTCATCACATGCGCGCGATAGGCAAGCATGTTTTTGTAGAAATCCCTGCTGCGCGACTTCTTGGGGTCGATAGAGAATAGTCTGTAGCCCTGAAAAATATTTCTCATACAACTTGGTGTTTAAGCTTCCATTCACCGTTTATTTTTTCCCACAGATGCGGCGGGCGAAACCGCTCCGCAAGCTTCATAAAGTATTCCTTGTCCATCAGTGGATGCTCGAAAGCACCGTGAGCTTTGGAAAAATCTTTTTCAGTAATAGAGAGATACTTGAATATCTCGTCGGCGAAGCGCTCCGGCCACTCGCCGTCAAAACGCTTAACCAGCGCCACCCCTTCTTCGCGGGTGATTTCGCCGTTTCGTATCTCCTGCGCGGCGTCGTAGGTCGCCCTGCCGATTCCGAATTTGACGAACGTCGTGTAGTAGTGAAAGTCGTCAATACGGTCATCGATCGAGTTATATTTGCTGTAAGTGCCGGGCGTGCGCTCCGGACTGGGCTGAAACCCCCCGTGCTCGGAGGCATAGTAAAACGCCTCTTGCGGACGCCACTTTATGTAATAGCCTAAGTAATGCACTGCGGCACCCAAATCCCGCACGGCAGAGGGATCCGCCGGCAGATACGCTGCGAGTTCTCCTTTTTGGATGCCGTACTTCGCCTCTAGGTCTTTAATCGATACGCCGCCCAGATATATCTCCGATGGGTCGCCCGAAGCAAAATACTTCCAGTCGCGTATGGCGCTTGTATTGTCCGCGACAGGGTTGCCGTACTCTGCTTCGTTCTCCCCGTAAAAAATGAGGGGTATATTGAAAAGCAGCGCCATTTTCGGGGCAAGCGATTTCTGCCCGAGCATAAAAGTCTGGAAGGGGTGGAAGAGGTTTTCGACCGCAAGGCGGGTCAAAAGCCGGTGCGTGCGCCCGTTCGGAGTACAGAGGTAATTATCAAAACCCGCGTGAATCCAAGCTTCAAAGTTGTTCCATCCCCACGGCGTATAGACATGCGGCGCCCAGGTGACAGTGAGAGGGTGCATGCCGTATGTATACTTAAGCAAGTGCGCCGCCATAAAGCTGTCTTTACCGCCAGAGCCGGGGACCATGCAATCGTAGCTTCCGTCAGAACTGCGGTACTTGTCGCACAGCGCCCGGAGTTCCGCTTCCCTCTTTTCCCAATCGATGCCGGTATTTTTTTTCTCGGCGAAACGGCACGCGTCGCACACCCCTTCCGAGTCAAAATGAATTGTCTCTTTTTTTGCAGTAGCCGTGTTTTTAAACTCGACCGTCGAGCTCGGGCGCTGGTTTGATATAACGCAACGCTTGCAAAATTTAACTTCGACCGGGAGTCCGTACATGCCTGTTTCCATATTAATGATTATTTATCGAACGGATAAAGTTCTCAAGCAGTTTTAACCCCGCCGGGCCGCTTTTTTCGGGATGAAACTGGACGCCGAAAATATTTTTCTCTCCTAAGGCCGCGGCATAGTGATACCCGCCATAGGTTGTCTTTGCAAGTATCGATTCTTCCTTAACCTCAAACATATAGGAATGAAGGAAGTAAAAGAAAGGCTTCTCTGTCCTGGCAAACAGCGCGGCGGCCTGGGGGCTCTGCGTCGGCACTACCTCCTGCCACCCTATGATAGGCATGGTAACACCAGCCGGCATCGCAGGTAATGCCACCACTTCTCCCTTAATTAAACCAAGACCCTCATGCTCACCGAATTCATGCCCCCGCTCAAGCAAGAGTTGGGCGCCCAGACATATCCCTAACACGGGGACGCCGCTACGCGCGCGATCTTTGATGACATCAATAAGGCCGCGCACCGCGAGACCCTCCATCCCCGCCGTAAAGGAGCCGACTCCAGGCAGTATGAGAGCTCTAGCCTTTTCTATCTTTTCGGGCTCTTCTGTTATCTCCACCTCGGCAAACAGAGAGACCGCTTTGCTCAAGCTCCAAAGATTTCCGACTCCATAGTCGACGATAGTTATTTTTGGGTGCTCGTTCATATCGTTCGTACAGGATAGTGTACTTCGGCGAGCGCGACCTTAACTTCTGCAAACGAAGCAAGCTTGTAATGAAAGAGTGACGAAGCAGACACCGCGCTTGCACCGGTCCCTGCTGCGAGCAGCACATCGCCCACGGCTCCCGCTCCGCCGTGCGCTATGACCGGCACACTGGAGAGTGCCACCACCCTCTTTATCAACTCGAGGTCATAGCCTTCCTTGGTGCCATCCGCGTCTATAGAGGTGAGCAGTATTTCTCCGGCGCCGAGCGCTATGCCGCGCCGTATCCACTGGAGCACATCGACGCCGGTGCGCTCTCTGCCTCCGTCGGTAAGTGCTTCCCACACTCCTTCGCCCGTCTTTTTTGCCTCAACAGAGAGTACGATACACTGCGACCCGTAGACTTCCGCCGCTCGGCGGATGAACTCCGGATTTTTTATGGCGTAGGTATTGAGCGCAACTTTGTCCGCTCCGGAGCGCAGCGCCATGGCGATGTCATGGAGCGAACGGATGCCTCCTCCGGCAGTAAGCGGAATAAAAACATTTTCGGATACGGTCTTGAGCTGTTCGAAATCCAGGTTGCGCCGATACAGGCTCGCGACGATGTCCATATAAATAAGCTCGTCCGCGCCTTCTTGATAGTAGCGCTCCGCGAGCTCTTTGGGAGCGCCCACCACGCGCAGGCCTTCGGTACGCACGGTCTTTACCGTGTTGGGACCCTTAACATCAAGTCGTGCAATAACGCGCATAGACTCATGATAACCCTTATCGCGACTTTAAAGACGCCAGCGAGCTCATGAGTGAGGCAGCGCGCTTTGACGCTCTGCCGTCAAAGGCATACTCATTTTTGAGAAAGGCGGTAGCTGCTCCAGACATGCGCTCGCGCGCTTGTGGGTCGGTGAGTGCCTGCATACCGCGCGCGAGATCATCTGGGGTCTTTGCGATCATCAGCGCCCCTTTTTGTTCATAGACAGCTAAATGAAATTCAGCCATAAGGTCAAAGCCGGGAGAGGCGCCGAAGTAGATAAGCGGCTTGCCGCACTGCAACGCCTCGAGTGTCGCGGTAGAGTAATTTGATACCACTATGTCTGCCGGAGGAAACAACTCGGCAAGCGGCTCGTATTGGGCTGTGGCGTGCGGTACGCCTGCAAATGCGCGCGCGATAGCTGCTTCATAGAAAGACTGTCTCGGGGGTCCGGCCCTGAGTTTGACTATTATCGACATGTTTGGTACTCCTCGCGCGGCCGCGGCGATTGCAGAAAAATATTCTTCAACATCATAGGTGTCAATCGTGCCGGGTTTAACCGGAGGGGCGATACAAAGCACAGTTAACCCTGCATGCAAAATTGGTTGTTTAGCACGATCTATTTCGGGAAGCGACGCGTAGACGTCAAAGCGCGGAGAGCCGACCACGTGCGTAGTGATATCATCTTCCGCAACACGCAGTTCTCTCTGCGTGAGTGGTCCGTATACGCCAATATGCTCCGCGCTGTGGCGCCGGTCCATCGAACCCTTGCCGTAGTACTCTATGCCGTGCTGCATCTCTAGCGAGGGTATTTTGAGGGCGCGTGCAACCTGCGCAAGAATGACAAAATGCGTCTGGCCGCTCATCGTCGAGCGTAGCTCAACTACGTCGGGCTTCACGCGCGCAATCAGTGTATAGGTATCATCAATGTCTTTCAGGACGTGCGCGGCGGCATCGGCAACGACCGTGCCAAGCGCTTGTACAACCAGTGGCCGGAGAGAAAAGCCTCGAAACAGAAACTCCGGTATGGCGGAATCTTTTTGGATAGAGCGCCACGCTTCTGTAATCTGTTCTCGTGCATGGTCCCTTTCAGGAGGACTGCTCTTTGCGTATGCGTCCAGGTGCACAAAACGCATGCGGAATCTCCAGATATTAAAAAATCCCGCCTTAAACGCCTCCTTCCGGTCAAGAAGAAACACTTCGGCCGAACCGAGAGCGTTCAGATAAGGTTCAAGATTGAACCAATAATCACTGGCCAGTATCCGCACTCTACGCGGACGCCGCATAGACGAGACAAAGAAATTTAAAAGACCGATGCCCCAACCGAACAACATCTGCCTGACTTCAAAAGACGCGTCAAATGTCCGTGCGCGTATCGGTATCGTTATTTCGGGAATGAGTATTTTTATATTCCGCTGTGTCCCCAGAAACCTAACCACATCAACAACTGTTTTAATATTATGAACTTCCAGACAAAATCCTCGCGGCGGTACTCCTATGGTCGGAGGGAAGACGATACAGCGCGAGAGCGCGGAATGCCGCGCAAACACTTGTGCAACTATATCGGCATAATAAAGGAGTGAAGTAAGGTACGCCTGTAGAGGAAAAAAATAGAGGCGCGAGAGCGATACGCCCCGGTACTTGAAGAACGCCCACCGGTCGCTATTGAACAGGGCTTCAATCCACTGCTCGCTACGCGTCATTGGCTCGGTATCGTGGGTGCGGTAGCCTCTGCCCGAGCAAAACGGTATCTCTTTTGCAGTCAGAGCGTATTCTATTTCTGCATCCAGAGGAATTAAAAGATACCCTTCTTTTTGCAGGTCGGGACGCTTCGAAAGAAGCCTTTCGAACATATCTACATGCTTCAATTCTGAAAGAAATATACCAGTTCGTTCGTTCTGCGGAGACATATGGGTTACAACGGTTACAGCATGAATATAGTTACTGTAGCGGCTCGCGCCCCGTAGTGTAGCGCAGGAGCGCGCGCAGAGCTTGGTCAATCAAAAAAAGCACAAAAAACAATGGGTAAAAGAATGGGTAGTGCTTCCAGAAATAGATCTTGATGCTGCGGTTGTATACGCCTCGCCGCCACGAGCTGGTCCGCCGAGCGTACGAAGTTGACTTCAAATGGGTGGCCACGGCTTCGGGGACGAGGTATATCTTGTAGCCGCTATTGTATACGCGCTTGCACATATCAACATCCGTAAACTGGAACGCCAGCTCCGGATCAATAATACAGTCCCCCACCGCCTCTCTGCGCCAAATGAGGCACGGCAGCGCAGGCTGCTCTACTTCGCCGGCGCGATCGGTATCCAAATCCACATACCGGTAGTAGTTAAAGTAGCGCAACTCGAGCAGATATTTATCAATGACTCTCCCTATCAGGGTGGTAAAGAAGAAAAACAGCGGCGTCATGATGCGGCGGTAATAGAGCTGCAAAGAGCCGTCAGGGTTAAGGAGTTTTGCGGTCGCGGCACCGGCAGCGGGAGTGCTGTCCATAAACGCCATGAGTGCCTGCAAGGTGCCCGGATGGAGCGTGGCATCGGGGTCAAGCGTCAGGATGTAGCGGCCGGTGGTCTCAAGCATCATGTTGACCGTCGCCCACCCGACATTTTCTTTGTTTTGTACAAATCGGAAGCGCGCGTCACTTTTGTATGCGGTGTCCACGTGGGAGAATCCGCCGTCAGAGGATGCATTGTCAATAACCGTCACGTCTACCCGCAAATCGCCCACGGTCGACACTATCGAGCGGAGCGCTCCGTTGAGCAGGTCGGAGGTGTTGTAATTTAAAACAACAATGGAAATATCAAGATTTCCTTTCATTTTTTGCTTTCTTTCGCATAAATACCGACGCTTCGTGGAGGCTTTGTATCGTGCCTATATCAAACCATTCTTCCTTCAGCATATGCAAACGCAGAGTACCTTCCTCCGCATATAAATTGTTCAAGTCAGTGATCTCGTATTCGCCGCGCTTGCTCTTTTTGATCTGCCGAATCTTCTTAAAAACCGTATTGTCATAGACATAGAGCCCCGTGACCGCGAGATTACTTTTTGGTTTTGTGGGCTTTTCTTCAATACTCACTACCTTGCCTTTGCTGTCGACAGTGGCGACGCCAAATCGACCCGGATCACGAACTTTCTTTAGAAAGACAGTTGCACCTTTTTTGAATTTCTTTATGGCGGGAGTGATGTTATCTATAATGATATTGTCTCCCAAAAACAAAATGCAGTTATCACTGCCGATATAATCCTCAGCGAAATACAGGGCGTGAGCAATGCCACTTGGCTCGTTTTGGATGCTGTAGACAATCTGTATCTGCTTCCCTTTTTTTGTCTTCGACTTGAAATGCTGACCGGAACCAAGCAACCTCACGAACGAATCAATATGGTGGGGAGACGTCACGATCATAATCCTTTCTATCCCTGCAGCAACCAGCTTTTCAATAGCGTGATAGATCACCGGTTTATCAAATACAGGCAACAGGTGTTTGTTTATCCCAAGCGTCAACGGGTGGAGCCGCGTACCCGTACCGCCCGCCAAGATGACCGCTTTCATGCCCTTATCCTATATATCAGTTCTTGTACGCGCAAGCCTTCGGCGAAGGACGGAACCATCTGTCGGCGGCGGACACACGCGTTAACGAATCTTTTTGCCAGTATTCTCACAATCTTTACCCGCTCGTCTTCGTTTTTTAGTTGCTTATCTTTTTTTACTTTCACACGCTTCTCGCCGCTAGCGCTGTAGGTAGTGATAGTAAAATTATCAACCACCGCATTTTTATTTTCAAGCACGATAATACCGCGCTCACAAGTAAAGACCAGCTTGTGTTTTACCAACCCGCGAGAGTCGGACGAGAGGCGGACACTCCCGGTGACTCCCTTTTTAAACTGGAGGAGCATAGTAAACCCCGACTCACCGTCGTTGGTGTTGCGGGGAGCATACTCAAACAAAGTTTTTGCATCAACAATTTTACCCGCAAAATGTTCAAGATACTGCAGCCCGTGGGAGAAATAAAATGCCAACGCGCCGCCGCCTTCTTTTATTTTGGTTCTCCACGACCACCGCTTAAAGCGGATGTCGCCGCTTAGCCACTCCCACTGTACCGAAACGTGCTTGAGTGTCCCAAACTTCTTGACGTCCAGCATCTCTTTTACTTTTTTCCACTCGGCGATTTCGGGAAATATAAAATCAATACCGTGCGTAACCTTTTTCTTGTGGGCCAAGGCGTAGAGCTCGCGGGCCTGAGCACGCGTAGCGGCAAGCGGCTTTTCGGCGAATACGTGCAATCCTTTTGTTATGGCCGCTTTCGCAATCTCACACTGGGCATGGCGAGGGACGGCGAGGGCGACCGCGCCGAGGCCCTCGCGCGCGAGGCGCCCCTTCCACTTGGAGCGGCTCACAGCGCCCGCAACCACCTTGCAGCCTTTGATCGAGCGAAAGGCCGGCAGGAGTCCCACCGTGCCGAAACCCGCGCCAATTATGCCAATGTTCAACACGCTATTTTGAGTTTTTAACTATGCGGAAGTCGGGCAGGGGGATCACGAAATCTGACTTCAATCCGGCGGCTTTCAAGCGCTTCATGATGAACTCCCCGTAGTGCCACGCAAGTAATACCACATATGCAGGCTTATCCTTAAATAGTATTTTTTCGTGCACGATGGGAATATGCTTGCCTGGCAGATACATGCCTATTTTAAGACCTTTATCGACTTCGGCGATGTACGGGAGCATCTCCCTATCGACCCCGTAGTAGTTAAGCAACGTTACGGCGCGTCCGGGAGAAGACTTGCCCACGATAGATTTACCCGCTTTCTTGGTCTTGATGAGGAAGTCCATAAATTCAAGCCGTGCACGTTGTACGCGCTCGGCAAATTTTTGATAGGTCTTGAGCTTGTCGAGTCCGGCCGCCTTTTCTTCTTTCAGGAGATTCGTAACCTGTTTGGTAACCCTGCGCCCCTTGCCTTTGGTTATGTGCACGCGGATGTTCCCCCCATATCTGCTGCCGCGCTCCACATCGGTTATGGTAAAGTCGTATTGTTTAAACAGGGCAATAAGAGACCGCAATGAGTATGTCCGCAAGTGTTCGTGATAGATAGTGTCAAACTGCCCGCCTTGTATAACATCGAGCAAATAGTGCGTTTCAGAAATAAATACCCCGTCGTCTTCCAGTAGGTTGTAGATGCCCATGATGACCTCGCCCAGGGTCTGCATGTGCGCAAAGACATTGGTCGTCGTGATGACCGCCGCCTTGCCGTACTGCTTCTTTATCTTTTCAGATGTTTTTATGTCGAAAAAAGATTGAAGCGTCTTAATGCCGTGCGCGTTGGCATATTTGGCGATATTAGTCGGCTCGACGCCGAGCGTCCTTATACCCTTCTTCTTAAAACCGCTAAGGAGCGTACCGTCGTTGGAGCCGACGTCTATGACGAGGTCGCGCGCAGTCAGCTTGTATTTTTCGATGAGAGAATGGCTGATCAACTTCTGATAGTCCGCCAAAGGCTTCGAGATGCCGCTCCGGTACGGATACCCCGGATGATAGACTTCCTTTCCATCAACGCAATAATCTATCTGGACACCGGTGCATGCTTGGCACCACACCATGCGCAAGGGGTACGTCTTTTCAGGCTCGTTCAGCATACTCTTAGTCAGCAGAGTGTCGCAGAGCGGCTGGTGGCCCAAGTCGAGCACGGTGTGCACCTTGGCGGAGTTGCAGATCTGACAGCGCGCGATGTGCCCCGTTTTTACGAAATGGTGTTTCAGGTAGGTCAATTTCATGTAATAGTATATGGACAACCGCCTGATGAATATACGCCTGAGTGTAGCATTTTTTAACCTAGAGACAAGAGACCTAATGTTAAACAGTACAAAACTTCGCGAACTGTACTATCGAGTCTTGGCAGAGGCGCAACGTCCTCTGCCTCAAGCCGATATGATGTACCTGGTCAGCGAGACTAGGTCAAACCAAGCATCGGTACTTGATAGGGCCTCGGAATTCTCTGGACCTATCGGCATTGTTGGCTATCCCGATACAGAATCACGTGTAGGATATCCCGGCTCGGACGTTTGGGTGCCCGAACTGGTAAAACGCGGAATCTCACGTGAGTGCATCGTCCTGATAGTGGGCTCGTTCGTCGATGTGGATGGTAAGAATATCATCCACACGCTGAGTGAGATGCAGGCACTAGTGCGGCACGCTAAAATAAAGAGGATTCAAAAGATCGTCCTGGTTGCACCGCAGTTCCACATCTTGCGTTCTTTTATGTGCGGGGTACATGCTCTCACCACCGAACACTATCCAGAACTACGGTTGTATCCGGCACTAGGAACGACGCTCGACTGGAACGAAGCATCGTCTCATTCACAAGGGACGCTGAAGGGTATCCGCGCGGACTTCCTCGTCGAGGAGACCATCCGAATCTACACCTACCATGAGAAAGGTAATCTCCCTGCTCCCGAAGATGTCCTCGCATATCTGGACCGCCGCGACGCTACATAAACAAATTTTTATATATGAATATTACTGGCACCCGCGCGCGCAAGCGCGCGTTTAACCCACAACTTGTTCTTTAAATACCACTCGACCGTCGCCTTGAACGATTTTTTTAATGAGTGACGCGCCTTCCACCCGAGCTCGCGCTCAATCTTGGTCGAATCTATCGCATATCGGCGGTCATGGCCGGGACGATCCTGCACATACGCAATGGCCGACTCATCCCCTCCCATATGCCGCAGCAACTCGCGCGCGAGCACGAGGTTACTCACTTCGTCATCGGCGCCGATATTGTAAACTTCTCCGGGCTCTCCGTACAGTAAGGCGAGTACCAACGCCGAGCAGTGGTCGTCAACATGTATCCAGTCGCGCACATAGAGTCCGTCGCCATAGAGCGCAATTGGCTTCCCCTCCAAGAGCCTTGTAATCGAGTACGGAATGAGTTTTTCGGGATGCTGGTAGGGGCCGTAGTTATTTGAGCATCGGGTAATGACTACCGGGATACCGTAGGTCATATGGAAGGCGCGGGCCTTGAGGTCGGCTGCGGCTTTAGAAGACGCATACGGGGAGTTAGGGAGGAGTGGCGAGGTTTCGGTGAATTTCTTTTTTGAGTTGAGCGACAGGGCGCCGTACACCTCGTCCGTGGATATCTGTAAGAACTTTTTAAGATTCGGTAAGCGGCGCGACACCTCCAAGAGTACGGTCGTGCCAAGCACGTTCGTGCGGACAAAAGCCTCCGCCCCGCTGTGGATACTGCGGTCGACATGCGACTCCGCCGCAAAGTTAACGACGTGCGACGGCTGATATTTTGCGAAGAATCGCTCTATAGATGCACGGTCGGTGATATCGCCTTTGACGAAAGTAAACCGCTCTTTTGGGAGCCCTTTGAGGTTATCTTTGTTGCCCGCGTACGTCAGCGCGTCAATGCACACGACCACAGCTTTCGGATACGCGGAAAGCAGATACCTAATGAAGTTGGAGCCGATAAAACCGGCCCCGCCGGTTACCAGCACGGTAGCCTTGCCAAAACCTTGCATTGTGTGATGTTAATCGAAAATCACAATTTAATCAATTCTTTTTATATGTTTTGAATGTTTAAGATTTTCTCCAATATACTCCCTCACCATCGATGTTAATTATATCATCAGTTATGAGATTTTCTCTCCTATAATCATCTACGGCCCGCTTGCAATTCGGAATCTGTCCATAGTCATCAATGATGCAGAATCCTCCTTTGGAAAGTTTTGGATAAAGATTTACAAGAATATCTGTGGTGGAGCTATACATATCCCCGTCAGCCCGGAGCAAGGCCAGTTTTTTAATCGGTGCGGTTGGGAGCGTGTCTTTGAACCAGCCTACGAGGAATTTGACACCATCATCTAAAAGTCCGTATTTACGGAAGTTTTCTTTTACTGTCTCCAGCGGCACCACCATCTCGTCAAATATGTAGTGATGGTCGTTTTTCTCTAGTTCACTCTGGGGTTCAGGAAGTCCTTGAAAAGAGTCGGCTGCCCACACTATCTTTTTCAGTCCTAATTCTTTGACAAGAGCTTTCATAAAAATAACAGCTCCGCCGCGCCACACGCCACACTCAATTAAATCCCCCTCAATGTTGTTTTTTGCTATCTCACGGATGCAATACTCAATGTTGTTCATCCGAGCTACGCCAATCATAGTCTCGGCGCTTGCAGGGCCGAACTTGCGTAGTCTATTGTCGGCAAAAGCGTAAGGATTTTGTCTAACTACAGCGAACCCTTTTCGGCGTAGATACTTGTCTACGATCATTAAAAGGCGGTTCTTCCAATGCCGGTTATAGGTCTGCAAGGACTTGTACTCCATACCCGTGCGGTGGTAATCGAGCAGCACTTTTTTCAGCAGGTCGATATAAGTTTCTTTTTCAGACATATTATAGTATTGTACCTGCATCTTCTCATGAAAATACTTTCCGTCAAAAATCTGGCTCTGCCCGAAATTAAGGTCGTGCAGTTTGCGCTCTTTAAGGACAACCGGGGATATTTTACCGAAGGCTTCCGCAAAAGCGACTTGGCCGGCCATCCGGATTTCGCCTCTGCCAGTTTCGGCGAGATTGTGCAACAAAACGAGAGCTTCTCGCTCCCCCATACCCTGCGCGGACTTCACTTCCAGTGGAACCCGTACATGGGCAAACTAGTCCGTGTGCTATTTGGCCACATGATAGACATAGTGGCGGATATTCGTATCGGCTCCCCCACGTTCGGCAAAGTCATTATGTACGGCATGCGGCACAGCCCCGAGGAAGAGAGTGGCGAATGGATATGGGTACCGCCGGGGTTTGCGCACGGTAATCTGTTCTTAGAGCCTACGGCGATCGAATATCTCTGCACTGGTGAATACAGCCAAGGCTACGAGGCGGGTATTTCTCCTTTGGCTCCTGACTTTGATTGGTCCTTGGCCGACCAAGAACTCAAAACAATCTTCGACAAAACAACCCGGTCCAATGACCTGATCATTACCGATAAGGACCGCTCTGGATTAAGCTTAAAAGGCTGGGCCGCCGATACCCGCTCATCTAATTTTATATATGGCAAAGTTTAGCCCACAGCGCATACTCGTAACCGGCGGCAGCGGACTCTTGGGTAAAGAACTTAAAAAGCTTCTGCCAAAAGCGCTCTTTCCGAGCTCTGCTGTTTTTGACATCACCAACGAGCGGCAGATGGAGAAGTACCTCCGCGCCAAGCGCCCTTCTGTCGTGCTCCACGCCGCTGCCTTTACCTCCCCACCGCGCATAGACAAGGACCCGAAAAAAGCTATAGCGGTAAACATCGTCGGCACTGCCGCTCTTGCGATTCTGTGCCTGCGTCACAAAATCAAACTGGTCTACATCTCCACCGATTACGTGTTTAAAGGCGATAAGGGAAATTATAAGGAAGATGACCCCGTATTCCCCACAAACAAGTACGCGTGGTCCAAACTCGGAGGCGAGGCGGCAGTCCGCCTGCTCGACGATTACCTTATCATCAGGACCTCCTTCGGCGAAAAGGTGTTCCCTTTTGAAAAGGCGTTTATAGACCACTACACGAGCCGGGAGAGCGTGGATGTCATTGCAAAGAAGATAGTTACCGCGCTCAAGGCGGGAGTACGCGGTACTATCCATCTCGGGTACAAGCGCCGCTCGGTGTATCAATACGCTAAAGCGCTCGGCGGCAAAAAAGCTATTGGTAAAATGTCCATTGCTGATGTGCCGTTTGCGGTCCCCAAAGACACGTCTCTCAACACCTCTAAATACAGAAAATATGAAAAAAAATAAAAAGATTCTTGTGGGCGGCGGCGCGGGGTACATCGGCACGGAACTGGTCCCGCTCTTGGTCGAACAAGGTTATGAGGTTGAAGTAATAGACTTGTTGTGGTTCGGCAACTACCTGCCCCCGAAAGTCAAAGTCACAAAAAAAGACCTGTTTGAGTGTACCGAAGCGGACTTTGCAGGGTTTGACGCTTTTATTTTTCTGGCCGGTCTCTCCAACGACCCTATGGCCGAACACAGCCCTTCTAAGAACTTCATTTATAATGCGGCCTTGCCTTCATATTTGGCGTATATAGCAAAAAAGGCGGGGGTAAAGCGTTTTATTTACGCCTCTTCTTGTTCAGTGTATGGTCATACCGAAGACCAAACATTTCACGAAGAGTCTCCCGCCAAGTCGAACTACCCGTATGGCCTCTCCAAACTCCAAGGAGAACGCGGCGTATTGGAGCTCCAAGATGAAAACTTTTCGGTAATAAGCTTGCGCCAGGGTACCGTCTGCGGCTACAGCAAACGGATGCGCATGGACCTCATCGTCAATGCTATGTATAAAACTGCCATGCTTGAAGGCAAGATTACCGTCAACAATCCCGACATCTGGCGGCCTATTTTTGATATCCGCGACTGCGCGCAGGTTTTTGTGCTAGCGTTCGAGGCGTCCAAACATATCAGTGGTATCTTTAATGTCGCGTCCGGAAATTTTACGGTGGGCGATGTCGGGGAGCGGGTTAAACAAAGTGTGGAGAAACTTTTAGGTAAAAAAATCGGCCTCAAAATCAAGCGTATCGCCGATATGCGGAACTATAAAGTTTCAACCGCAAAGGCCGAGTCACTGCTGGGATTTACACCAAAACACTCGCTTGAGGATATTGTGGTCAAGCTGCACCTACACAAAGACGACATAGGCGACCTCAACCAACATCACTACTACAATATCCGCGTCTTCAAAGAGATAGCGGAACGCGAAGAGCTGCGCAACAAACGTCTGGGCGAAATGGACGACTTTAAATATTAGAGTTGCTCTATTACCTCTACCATCCGAGGCAAAACTGCTTCGTACGACTCTTCTTCACGAATAGTTTTTTGTCCCGCTTTGCCGAGTTCTACACGCAATTCGCGACTCTCTAAGAGCCGCGTCAGTTTTTCCACCCACTCCTCTACACTATCGGCAAGAAAGCCGTTTACTCCGTCCTGCACGACATACGTTATCTCGCCTACAGCACTCGTAATCTGGGCGAGTCCGCATGCCATATATTCGTATGGTTTATAGGACGAACGGGACATATTCCACTCTCCCTTCTCGACAAGCGGGTTTACGCCGATATCAAAACTCTGGATAGTCTGCATCATTTTACTCGGAGGGAGATACTCCACAAATTCCACATCAAGCCGCGCGATTGGCTCGAAAAGCTCTTTGATTTTGGGGAATCCCCAAACACCAATAAGTAGAAACTTAAACGGCACCGCGGTGCGCGCGGGCAACTTCTTAAATACCTCCGCAAGGAGCGAGAGATTTTTGTAATGGTCTTTGGCGGTGCCGACCCAGCCGATGATGAGAGGCGAGCCCGAAGTCGAGTAGTCTTTAGTGTACTTTGCGTAGTCCGCGAGCTTCACCGTAGTGTGAAAGATATGCACGCTCTGATTGTACTGGCGCACCCAGGTTTGGAGCGCCCGGCTGCAGACAAACACCGCGTCGGCCATTTGCGTAAGCTTCTTTGTTTTATAAAAATCATGCATATAAATGGCGTCATCAAAGTCAAAAATCATCTTCCGGCGAAAGAGCGTAAGGTAGGCGACCATGATAACGAAAAAATATTTATTCCCGATAGTCCTCTGCAAAAAGATAATATCCCCTTTCTTGATTGAAAAAAGTGATCGCACGACGGCAACAATCAACAGAAACTTTTTTGGCCAGCGCGTGGTCGAAATGTGTACCACCGGCGGCCCGTGTACAACCGTATCAATACCGCGGGAGCGCAACTCATCGGCAATACGCATTGCCCGCTGGCGAGAGTCGCCGATCTTCTCATCTCCTTTGGTATAAAAATGGATTTTCATATCGTGTGTATAACCTCCAGGAAACGCTTCGCATTTTCATCCCAGGAGAACTGCATTGCGCGGCGCCGGCCCTTCTCTATCAGTTCCGCGCGCAGTGCCGGCTCCTCCGCAATGCGGTTCATGGCCGCCGCGATTTCTGAAGGATGCTTCGGGTCCACCAAAAGAGCCGCGTCCCCCGCCACTTCCGCAAGCGCCCCATTGTTGGAGGTAATGACCGGGAGCCCCGCGTGCATGGCCTCGAGGACTGGCATGCCGAAGCCCTCAATAAAACTGGGAAAGACGAGCGCTTGCGCCTTGCGGTAGAGGTACGCGAGCTCTGCGTCCGTTACGTAGCCTAAAAAGCGCACGCGCTTCTCCACCCCGAGCTCGCGCGTCAAGTCCAAGAGTGACTCCGCGTACGCCCCGCTCTGCTTGCCGGCGATAAGCAACTCGTGAGTTGTGTTACTCCTTGTAAAGAGGGCAAAAGCTCGGATAATGCCCGAGACATTCTTGCGCTCTTTTAGTACACCGGCAAACAGAAAGAAGTGCTCCGGAGTGGGTATTGGTTCAAGCTCTATCGGTAACGCAATGAAGCCATTGTATACAACTTGTATCTTCTCCGGATTAATGCCGAAGTGCCGCATCGTACTTTCTTTTGCGGTTTCGGACACTGCTACTATCTTGGTCGCCTTCCACAGCGAAAACGCGTGCGCGCAGTAGAGTGCCAATGCGTTCAGCTTTTGAGACAGGGAGCGTTCGGGCAACTCTAAGTAGGCAAAGTCATGCACGACCACGATTGCGCGCTTAGGAAAAAGAAACAGTGGCACTATCGGATTAAAAAAAATATACAAGTCTAAATTGCGGTCCATCTTTCGTGCGCCCTGCAAAAACAACGACGTAACTTTCATCGCGTTTTTTGTATACACCACATAGGTGTTATTTTTGTCTGCCGTACGGATTCCACGCGCCATCTCAAATATCGCCCGCCCGAGTCCGCCCGGACTCTTTTCCCCGTATGGGTCGAGCAAAAGGCCTATCTTCATGACCGTATCTTCCTGATGAGCGGATAGAGGGGCGATTTGCGCACCCAATATTTAAACTTCCGCATAAAAGAGCCTGGACTCACTCCAGAGGGGTACCGCCGCTTGCGTGCCGGAATGACCTGGAAGTCCTCATCGCACAAAGGGCGGTGATGCCAAAGCAACTCTTTGTACCCGTCCAGCACCAGCGTGCCGTCATAGAGCTGGAAGAGGCGCGTGTAGTAACTCGTATCGGGGTTGAGCTCGTCCAGTGATGAATCTTTGATACCAAGCGCGGGAAAGAGGTCCTCAAGAACAAAGAAAGCGTTGACGCCCGTTGCTATGGCAAGGTGATATCCTTTTTTTGCGCCCAGTTCCGCGAGTGCCCGCAGGGAAGAACCTTGCTGGACTGACAGGTCGCGCGGCTGGATGAACGATACGTCGTTCGGGATGGTGGGATTAAATTCAATAACTACCACGCGCGGCCGGTACCGCGACAGCGAGTCCCATACATGATAGTCGTTGCCGTCTATATCTACGGAAAGCAGGTCGAAGTCCCGCGGGGCTTGCGTGCGCGCGAGAATAGAGTCGAGCGAATGCTCCCCATCAAACTCCACAAATTCGTTGAAACAATGTGCACGCGGCGTATCCTTGTACACCTCATGCAACTTCTCGGCGTATGTGGGGTCTGCTTCTATAAGTACGCCCGACCATCCCTCCTGCATGATCAGATTCCAGGTATTGCTATGATGCGTGCCGTTGAGCGCACCGAACTCGACGCACCATGTATTAGCCGTGCCTACCCGGCGAAAGATTTCCTCAATAATGCCGTCCTCCCCGTGCTGGGACATGACGTTTTTCTTATGTTCCTCGAGCCGGTCTTTTCTTTGCATATATATCTCACTTCTGTATAAATTGTTTGATTCGCTCTGCGCGTGACTTCCAGGAAAAGAGGGGTCCCTTGTTTTCTGCCGCGACTACGCGTGCGGACATCTCGCCACTATTGTATATAGCATACGTTACTTTATCGGCCATATCTTTCGCGTCGTCGGGCTCGTAAAAGAGTACCTCGTCCTCGGAGACCACCTGCCGTATCGCGGGCGTGTTACTCGCGACTATTACGCGGCCCGATAAAAGATACTCGAAGAGCTTCATTGGCGACGTATAGAAATACGACTGCATATCCCTCTTTGTCCCCAGCACCACCAGCACATCCGCGGCGGCATACCACAGCGGCATTTCCTCGTGCGCGCGGCTTCCCGCAAAGTGGAAGTTGGGAGGCGGAGGCTCCCGGACAAACTCCTTAAAATGCGCCTCACTCCCCCCGACCGTCTGCCAACGCAGCGCGGGAGACAGCGCCGCCGCGCGGGGCAGTATCTCCAGCCCTTTCCAGTCAAAAAAACGCCCCACATACATGACTATGTTGTCCTCTGGCGGAAGTCCGAGCCGTTTGCGCGCCTCTTTTTTATCTGCACGGGGAAAAGAGGCGGCGTCAACGCCGTTAGGCTCGACACAGTAGCGGGCGCGGCTATTGGTGAAGGTTTTTTGAAGTTCTTCTACGATAATAGAGTTTATCGCGATGACCCCGCGCGCGTAGCGAAACAGGAAACGCTGCATAAGTGTCGGGGGGTTGCCGCCGTGCATCTCCGAATATAACCGCACGCCCGCGAGCGGCAGCGCCGAGGAAGAAAAGTTGTCCAAGTCGACTGTGTATATAATAAAATTCTCTCCTTTTATTTTTTTCCACCACAAAAACAGGACCGACGCTGCCATAAAAACATACGAACTTATGCGGTACCCGAAACGACCACGGGTGTAGAAGTCGGGTACGGCCAAGCGGGTGATAGGCACTGGCACGCGCAGCTTATAGAACTCCTGTATCGATTGTAAAACGGTAGCGCGGGACGGCACCACGAGACGCACTTCGATTCCCGCCTCGATAAAAGCCTCGCACATCTTGGCTATTTGTATGCCGTGCGCCTTCTCGGTCGGCATGCGCGCGTTGGCCATATAATACAATTTCATTGAGAGTCAAGAGCGCGGAGCTTGTTGAACTCGCGCAGGATGTGCGGCATTTGAGCATCGATGCGGAAATAATTGACGAATGCCGCGCGCGCTTCGCGTTGCATTGTTTCGAATTGTTCAGGCGAGAGAGACGCATGAAAGTCGGCAATAATATCCGGCAATCGCCTGACATCCCGGAAATCGACAATGAGCGAGAATGTACGCCAATCAACAACGTCACTAAACGGAAAATGGCGTTCGGTGTCGATAATGACGGGTATGCGCCCAAGCGAAAGTATTTCATACAGGCGGTACGAGGCATTGCCATAGCCGCGCACGTCGAGCGCGTAGTCGCTCTCCAATATCGTTTCTACGAACTCGCGCCGGTACTCCTTCAGCTCCTCGGGCGACTTTTTGGGAGAGAGGGGCGAGAAGAATTGTCCCGTGAATTTGCCGATAACCCTGTTCGAACGTTTGAGGATAGCTATGGCGCGGCTACGCAAGAATATGCCATTGCTCATTGCAAAGTAGCGGTCGTCCAAGAGCCCGCGCAAGTAGAGCGGCAATTCGTCGAGCCGCTGACGCACCGTGTTTTTGAATGTCGTGCGCACCATCCCGCTAAAGCTGACCACGGGCTTTCCTTCCCCTTTTGGGCGGGCGCGCAAAACGCCGTCTGTGCAACGTAGCAGCAGGTCGTCCACCTGGGTCGGTACCTGGATCCTGGTGTGAGCCGGCTCGTAGCGCAGGTGTACGGGGAGCTTGCTCCTTCCTAACTCCTCCTTAAGCGTGCGGTAGCCGCCGTAGCGCATGATATACGCGTTAGCAATGCCGAGAGGAGTTTCACCATCGCCCATCCCGTCGACCAAAAGCGGTAACCCAGCACGCTTGGCCACTTCTGCGCACTCCTCGAGGAGTGCGCGGTCGTGCCGCAGGAGCGTCGCCTGGCGATAGGGCGCCAGGATGGCATCAGCCTTTGTTATATTATCGGTGATGCCGTAAAAGCGCGTATCGAAAGCAAAAGAATCAAAAAACTCCCTCGAAAAGAGGGCCGACTCCGGAATCAAATTGCCCCAGAACGGAAAGAGGAGAGTGCTTGGCACATCTTTCACGCGCCGCCATGCAGGGTCTACATAAAACCTAAGAAAGGTAAGTGGTTGTGTCATACAGGTAAGCGATATAGTTCATAACGCCCGTCGCTATAGACAGGTTTCGCTCCGAGTGCTTCCGGATGCCAGTTGGGATTGCGGATAACGTCTTTAAGTATATAGGATACGTTATATTTCTTTAGATACTGCTTCATGTTGGGCTTGATATCGCTGATGAACTTTTGCTCAAGCCCCGCAAAGAACGGCTCACCGAGCAACTCTACTGATGTCGGCATCGCGCCGCAATCGCGGCTCGGATTCCAAAAGAAGAAGATGCGGCAGAGCTTGACCTCGCGCTCGATCGTTTTGGCGATATGAAAGACGTCTTGCCTACCCAGATATGCTCCTATATCGGATTTCAAGTCTGCGGCCGTCGGATTGTTAAAGTATTGTGACACTAGATAGCGTTCAATCAGCTCCTCTGTGGAAACTAAATGCCACATCCCAATCGGGGTATAGAGCGTGAAGTGGCGGGTAAATATCGGCAGGGTGGAGGTAATCTCGTCTTGGGGATCGCTCCAAACAACTACCGCATTCTGCTCGCGTGTCTGTAGCCACTCAAATGGTTTGATGAAATTCTGCTCCTCGGCCCACGCGTCGCGCCGCGATTCAGGAATAGCTACAAACGACATAAAGTAATACTGCGTGTAGTATGCGCTTACCAGAGTCAATATTCCGATTGCCACGACCGAGAGCGCGCGTACCGGAAGAGCAAGGTCAGCGCACCGTCTCCAAAGGTACGTACCGAGTATAACGGTTACAAACAGCACCCACGGCAAAATAAGTATCCGCACATGCTCGCCGGTCTCCACCAGTACGCCGGTAAGTGCGTTGCTCCCCTGCGTAATCCAAAGTCCAAGACCGCCGACGGCGGCAAATAAAAACAGACGGCGAAACTCGCCCGTACGCAGCGCGGGTGCGCGCCAGTAGAGTACCGCCAGCAACGCGAGTACCACACCTATCCATCCTCCTGAATATAAAATTTCGGCCATGGGTATGCGCGTATATACGAGCCCGAAGCGCGCGATACTTTCCCAAAAGTAAGGAGACGCGTGCGACAGCCAGAGTGTGTAGAGCACCGCGGGCAGCCCGAGTAGCCCGCCCAAGGTGGAGGAGAGCAGTGCCGCCCTAAAAAGCGGCCACTCCCGCCGCGCGAGCGCGTAGAGTACCAAAAGCCCGAGCGTGACTGCGACCACCTGCCATAAATAAGAAAAAAGGTAGAACGTCGATGCGGTAACAGCGGCAAGCAATACTACATTCATTTTACCCGGTTCCCTGATGAGCCGTGCCAGTGCCAGATAGAACAGAAGATAAAAAGGGTACACCGGCTGGAGGTTGGCCGGCCGGAAGATGTGCGGGTAACACTGCAGGTATAACAGCACTACCCCCGCGACGCTCATCCACGGCAAAACGGCAAACTCCCTGTAGAGGAGGTAGGCAACAGCGGCAAATGCAATGCCCCAAAGAATAAAATTGAGGAGCATTGCCGCGTTAAACGGTATTCCAGCGAGAAGCGGAAGCGCGTTGAGCCACGCGCCGCCAAATATGACGAGCGGAGCGTCAAAGCGGTGTTCGAAAAAGTACGCGTTTCCGTCGTTGTAGTATCCTTCAGCAATCGTCTGTATGTGCGCATAATAAAAGCCCTCATCACCAAACATCGGGGTAAATGCCGGCGAGGCGTTTCCTAATACAGAGACCACTTCCACGACCGGGATCATACTGAGGAGAAGGATGACCCCTATGAGTACAACAAACGGAAACTTTTTTATATACGAGGCAATCCACATGCGCTTAGTGTACCCGCATTAGTCTTTTTGGCAAAAACCGGTTGCGCAGACCGACGCGGATGTACGCGAGCAAATCTTTTGACTTGGCACGGCCAGTCGAGGACTTGCGCACAATAAACGTCTCCCACGGCGCGTCCACCTCGGCTATTTTGTACCCCAACCGCATGGGTTTGAGCATCGTTTCAAAAAAGAACGGATGCCGCGACTCTTCCCAGCGGATGCTTTTGACCACTTCGGTTTTAAAGGCGCGATACCCGTAAGTAAGGTCGCTGAGGCGGGTTAAGTAAATTATACGGAATATCTGCTGAAATAAAAAGTTGAGTGCCATTTTTACTGGATGATATCCGTTGAATGAAAACCCTTTGCGCCAGCGCGTCGCGGTCGCCATGTCGTATCCGTCCTCCAATTTTTTAATCATCTGCGGCAAAATCTCCGGCGGTGTTTCGAGGTCGGAGGTCATCAACACCACCGCGTCGCCCTCCGTCCGCGCAAAAGCCTCTTTAAGCGCCTCGCCCACGCCGGGAAGACGCTGGTTAAATGCGTCTACGCGGCCGGGGTACCGGGCTTTGAGTGCCGCAATAACCTGTCGCGTTCCCTGCGTGGTAAGCCGCGCGGAGGCGGCAATGATGAGCCTTACGTCGTGCGCGGAGAGATGCTTAAAAACTGCCTGCGCCGTCTGGGCAAGGAGGTCTTCCTCGTCTATGGTCGGCAATACTACGCAAATTCTCATGTGGCAAAAGTGTACACCTCGCGTATCGAATAGTACAATAGTTGAACAAACAAAAAGAATGACCATCCCGCCGGAAATAAAAAAGCTACTGGATATGCGCGTGGTGCGCGTTGCCGCCGCGGGCAGCATGGGCGTTATTGCTCAAACAATAGTCTTCGAGATATTTGGCATATGGCTGGGGCTCGTGCGGCCGTCAACAGCGGTTCTCTTGGGCGCCGAACTGGGCATCATCACAAACTTTATTCTCAGCAACCGATACGCGTTCGCGGACAGGCGGCACTCGCCGCTTGTAGGACGGTTGGTGCGCTTCCATATCGTTATTATGGGCGCGCTCGTTATTCAATGGCTCTGCGTATACCTGACGGAAACGGTTACTACAAACTGGTTCGCTCTCCACGCGGCATACGCGGTGGGGCTGCTCATAAGTTTTGTCTACAACTACACGGGCTACCGGCTCTGGGTGTGGCGGCGGCATGCGCCACCGGAAGCATAGAGCGGAGTATATGCCGCATTTGTGCGTCGATACGAAAGTAATTTACAAATGCTTCGCGCGCCAGACACTGCATCTCTTCATATTTTTCGGGAGATATATTTTTATGAAACTCGGCGATGATTTCGGGGAGTTTTTTGATATCGCGGAAGTCGACTATCACACAAAAATCGCGGTAATTGACCGCATCGCTGAACGGGAAATTGCGTTCGGTGTCCACGATAACCGGTATTCGCCCGAGCGAGAGGATTTCAAAAAGCCGGGTGGAGTCGTTGGCGTCGCCGCGCACATCTAGGCAATAGTCGCTGTTGAGGACTACGTTCACGAAATCCTGTCGGAGCTGGTGCATGTCGCCTTCCGCTGTTTTGGCACTGCCCGAAAAAGAGCGGCGCACCTTGAGGTTAAGAGTTACTAGCGGAGAGCATGCGAGTACCTGTATCGCGCGGGCGCGCCACAGTACGCCCTTTTTCATCGCGCGGTAGCGGCTGTCAAAAATTCCCCACAGCCGGATCGGTAGCTCTTTGACAACGGTGCGCAAGGTCTGCAGGGGCGTTAACTTCGCCCACCCCGCAAAGCCGACTGTCGGTCTCCCCTCCCTTTTCTTTCGTATTTGAAGTTGCCCCCCGCAACAGCGCTCCAAAAGGTCGTCGGATGCCGGCGGAATTTGTATGCGGCCATTCTCGGCAACAAAATGATACCCGCCGATGCGCAGCACAAACGCGTTTTCTATCTCAAGAGAAAATTCTACATCTCCCACACCATCGATGAGTAGGGGGAGATTAGCCTCCCCCGCCGTGCGGACGCACTCAGCCAAAAGCGCCGGGTTGTGCTTGAGCAACCAATTATGCCGGTACGGCGGAAAGACCATGTCTGCTTTTTTTATGTCGTCGGTTACGGTATACAGCGAAATATCAAACGGGTACGCGTCGAACATTTCTTTGGCGAACAAAGACGATTCTTCTGTAGGATTGCCCCAAAAAGGGTACAGTAAAGGGGTATAGACTCCGCCCTGTTGCCTCCATGTGGGGTTGACATACAATCGCAACATTACATTTATTTTCCTGCGCTGGCGGAAAGACGTTCAAAATCTGCCTTTGCCATCATAGCCACCAGCTCATCGAACGAAACCTC
>ORMF010248758.1_pt1 | contig 31521 bp, 20 predicted proteins | sample 1779871 | NCBI WGS metagenome assembly ORMF01 (sample SAMEA104232316, study PRJEB22302) | groundwater metagenome | biome: forest; feature: aquifer; material: groundwater | place: USA | collected 2011-08-07 | depth 5.4 m | reverse complement strand
GTGGTCGGTCAAGAGAGTTGAGCGGTGTGCTGCGCCCGCGGGCTGAGCCGTGATGTGCCACGGTGATTCGATGCGTGAGCGATCTGGCAACGAGCGTGCCAGTGTCAGCGCGCGGGAAACTCAAAGTCGCCCACTACCGTCACGTACGTCACCTTTCGGCGCGACCACGCTTGTCCCGGGTGTCAACAGCAATACGTACGACGAATCTCCGTTCGCAGCATCGGACGGTGCGCTTTGGTTCACGAGCGAGAGAGTATTGACGAGATCTCACATCTGGCGCGCTGCCGCCTCCGGCTCGGTGTTCGCAAACCCGGTACTTGCGTCTGTCGTGAACTCGATGGAGGACGAGTTCGCGCCGGTGCTCGGCAACGACATCCTCGTCGTCTACTGGGCTTCAACTCGCCGGGATCTCGGTGCGCGCGGCGGAGATGACATCTGGCGTGCGACGCGTGCGCGGCGGAGCGACCCGTGGACCGAAGTGACGAACGTCGCCGAGCTGAACACGGGTTCGTCCGAAGTTCCGGACTGGCTCAGCCCGGACGGGTGTAGACTGTACTTCCACAGCGACCGCGCCGCGCCCCCGGAAAACACACTTCTGACCGACATCTACGTCGCGGAGCGGGCGCCATGATTGCTCGCCGTAGCGGCGGGCCTCGCGCCAGTGCGTGTCCACGTGCACCGGAACGCTGTCCGAGTGCGAGCGGAACGCTGTCCACGTGTTTCCGGAATCGGCCGCCGCCCGCGAGGAGCGCGCACGCACCGCGACCCATGACGGCGCGTGAGCCACGCTGGAGCGAACGGCGGCGATGTGCGAATGTTCGATGGCTGTGACGAAGGTTCGACGCCCCGCCAACGACATCGCTCGGACAGAGGACTTCGTAGCGATCGAACTCTCCGTCGCCGAGCACAAGGCTCTGCTGAAGTTCAAGTACGTGGACCCGATGCAGCTCGCTCAGCTCGCAGCGGCCAAACCGATCGGGAACGGCGGCGAGCACGTACTCGTGAGAATGGAGAGCTACCTCGCCGAGATGCTCGCCGGCGATCTGGCGTACGTGATCAACCGCGCGAAACTCACGCGTCCGATCATGCTGCTGAACGAGGCCTCCGAAGCGATCGAACTGGCATTGCGCTGAACGGCTGCAGATTGCCGTGCTGGGCCCCCCACGCCGGATCGGGCCGGCGCCCGCGACGCATCGGGAATCCCGAAGGGTTCCGGCCGGTTCGTGGTACAGTAGGGGCGAGCGATGGATTCCGAAATCGTAGTCAGTGACGCATGGGTTCCCGTCTGGCCGGCGCCCGGCGCGTTCCGATCGTCCGCGCCCTCTACGACAGGCGCCGTTCTACCGGAAATCACGGACGCGGAGGCGGCCGGCGTCGCGATCGAGGAATTGGTGTCCCGCGCCTACACGCAGATCGACGAGACGGTCACCGACGAGCGAGTGGCGACAAACGTACTCGGCGTTGCGGACGAAGTCCTCGAGCAGCGAGCGTTCCATGAGATGCGCCGGACCGTCAGCGCGCGGGTGAGGCCCATCGACGTCATCCGGTTCGCGCACGGCGGTGGTCCGCCGGACTGGCTCGTTGAAGCCGTGGGACCGTCCAACGTGGCGACGCTCCGCGTGGGCGATCGGCGCATCCGTCAGATCGTGGCGGCGTCGTTCGAGCAGTTCGCGTGGCTCATCGACGCGGCCGGGGAACGCGGCGCGGGAGGCATCCAGATTCTCGAACCGGCCCGAGAGCTGATCGCCAGTCGCGCTCGCGTGGACCCGCTCTGGTACATGAGCGAGCGATCGCTTCCGTGGCAAGTGCGGATGGCGATGCTGGCGCGTGACCGCGCAGACGTTCTGTCGGTCGCGGTGATCTCGTGCGCGAGGTTCGAGATGTCGGACCGGACGAAGACGGCGGTGTTGGATGCGTGGGTCGCGAGCGCGACGCAGTACCTGGCGTTTCTCACGTCGCTGCCCGGAGTGAATCCGCGCGAAGGCGTGACGCCGATCGATGTCAGCGCCGTCGCAGCCGAACACGTCGCAGCCAGCGCCGAAATCGCGCGGGCCGCAGGCGCTCGCCGTTCCCGTCGCGCACAGAACTGACGTCAGGCTTTCGGACGACGGGCATGTTGACTTCATCCGTACCAAAGGCTCGGGAAGTCTGGTGGGCCAGTGCCGGCACGAAGGTTCGGCTGTGCATCGTGCTCGTCGCAGACGTCGCTGCGGATTCGTTCGAGGTGATCTACGGTCAGAGCGCCGACGACCACAGCGCCGTACACGTGGCGGTCAGGCTGGGCAGCTTCGAGGGCAAGCGCTTGCGCGTCAACCAGGACACATTCTTCCGCGAGACGAACGTCGAAGACATCGCACTCGCCGCGTTCAAGTCATTCGTCGCTCTCTGCCCAGCGGGGGTGTTCGGCAAGGTCGAGCAGATGATTGCGACGGCTGCCGCCGGGCGCTCGGCCGCGGCCGACGCGCCATCCGACGGTCAACCGCCGAGCGACCCCACGACGAAGGAGTGATCGACCGTGAGCAACGCCTCCTCCCAGATCGTCCAGAAGCTCTGGTCCTACTGCAGCGTCCTGCGCGACGACGGTCTGTCGTACGGCGACTACGTCGAGCAGCTCACGTTTCTGCTGTTCTTGAAAATGGCGCACGAGCGCACGCAGCCGCCGTGGAAGGACAAACCGTTCGTCCCCGCCGGATACGACTGGACCGCACTGCTCGCGAAAGACGGCGACGCGCTGGAGGTCCAGTACCGCAAGACGCTCGAACACCTCGGCCGCCTGCCCGGCATGCTCGGGATCATCTTTCGCAAGTCGCAGAACAAGATCCAGGACCCGGCGAAACTCCGCCGCCTCGTCGCCGACCTGATCGATCGCGAGCAGTGGACCACGCTCGACGCCGACGTGAAGGGCGACGCGTACGAGGGGCTGCTCGAGAAGAACGCGCAGGACACCAAGGGCGGCGCCGGGCAGTACTTCACGCCGCGCCCGCTCATCCGCGCCATCGTCGACGTGATGCGCCCGGGCCCCGCGGACACGATCTGCGACCCGGCGTGCGGCACGGGAGGGTTCCTGCTGGCCGCGCACGACTTCATGGTGCGCGAGAACCCGAACCTCACGCGCGAGCAGAAGAAGCACTTGAAGCTCGGCGCGCTGCACGGCATCGAGCTGGTCCCGGGCGTCACGCGCCTGTGCGCGATGAACCTGATGCTGCACGGCATCGGCCCCACGGGCGCCGAGGGCGATCCGCCGATCACTACGGCCGATAGCCTCGCCGCCGAGCCTGACGAGCACTACACAGTGGTGCTCACCAATCCGCCGTTCGGCAAGAAGTCGAGCGTGATGGTCGTCACCGACGAGGGCGACGAGGCGCGCGAGGCGCTGGTGATCACGCGTCAGGACTTCTGGGCGACGACGAGCAACAAGCAACTGAACTTCGTGCAGCACGTGAAGAGCCTGCTCGCGATCCACGGGCGCGCGGCCGTCGTCGTGCCCGACAACGTGCTGTTCGAGGGGGGAGCGGGCGAGACGGTGCGGCGCAAGCTGCTGCATGACCTCGACGTTCACACGCTGCTGCGATTGCCCACGGGGATCTTCTACGCGCAGGGCGTGAAGGCCAACGTGCTGTTCTTCGACAAGAAGCCCGCGGCGGAGGCGGCGTGGACGAAGAAGGTGTGGGTGTACGACCTGCGGACCAATCGCAGCTTCACGCTCAAGACCAATCCGCTGAAGCGCGAGGACCTCGACGAGTTCGTCGAGTGCTACCGGGCCGAGAACCGCCACGCGCGGAAGGCCACGTGGACCGAAAAGAAGCCCGAGGGCCGGTGGCGCGCGTACACGTACGAAGAGATCGTCGCGCGGGACAAGTGTTCGCTCGACGTGTTCTGGCTGAAGGACGCGAGGGGGTGAAGACACGCAAAGGGGCTCTGGTCCAAACGGGGGTGCAGAGCACTTCGCATACAGTCGGATTATGTAAACTTCCCCCATCGCGCACGAAGAACATCCTACAGAATTCCCGACCAAAGCGCTATACTGAACCCCTGCAAACGCCCGGCGAGCGCACCCCGGCCCAGGTCGCCCCGGGGCGACAAGTGCATCCCGCACGCGTCCCGGCACCGCCGGCCGTCACGACTCGGGCGGAACGATGTCGAGGTACTCGCGCGGACGGGCCTTCGGCGGCTCGGTCGGCTCGCCGGCTGCCTCGAGAATGCGGCGGATCGCGTCGGCGTCCGTGACCGCGTCCGTGACCGTCATGCGCGCCCCGCAAGTGCAGATCGAGACGTCGTCGCCGAACGTGTGTCGCAACAACGTCGCCCAGGGCAGACGCTGGCCACCCGACGAGCGGCGCCGCGTATCGTGTCCCCCTCGGCTCGCGTCGACGTCCATCGTCATGACGGCGTTCGGCGGCGGAACGAACGCGAACGCACTGCCGCTCGCCGGCGACCGCGCGCTCGGAGCGTCGCGTCTTCCGTCGTGCGACGCTGCCGGCACACCGTGTTTCTGTTGCGCGAGCTGATCGTTCGCGGCGTGCACGGTCGGTGACGCGCGCAGGCCCGGGAATGCGTGTGCGGCACAACACCCCAGCTTCCCTTCGATCGAGCGAAGCGGCGTCGGAACGACCGCGCGGCGCCACTTCGAGTTCGGGGCGAGAACACCATGATATCGAAGTAGCGGAAAGCGAGGAGGGGGAATGAGTGACACCAACCGCGCGATGAACTCAACCGGCGTCATCACGCGATGCGTGTGGCCGCCGGGTCGAGCGTGCTTGAGCCGATACGCGATTCGTCCATCGGGCAGCTGAGACAATCGCTCCAGACTCACGGCCTGTCGACACGCGTAGCGACAGAGCCTCTCGAGTCCCGTGCGGTCGCCTGCCTTCACGCAAACATCCGCGTGGACATTGAAACCGCCCGATTCGCCCGCGCGCGATCCGCGGCGGCGATGATCGAAGTCGGAGTCGTCGTGTTCGTCTACACCGGTGTCGTTGTCCGCGAGCGACACGAACTTGCCGCGCGCGATGCCGGCGTCCGTGCACGCATCGAGCGCGGTCGGCTCGTCCGCCATGTCGTCGCACGCGTCGCCGCTGTCTTCCCCCGGGGTGTATCCGTGACGGCGCAGCCAACGCTTCATGCGTCGCTCACACCTGCGTGCGACCTCGTCCAGAGTCGCGCGGTCGGGTCGTCCGCCGGCGTGGAAGTCCGCGCGATCGGCGCCGTCGCTTCTCGTGAAAACGCCGTCGAGCACGATCACGTGCAGATGCACGTTGAGACTCATCGAGCCGAATCGCTGAACGAGCGTCACGGCGCCACACTCCAGTCGCCCCTTGATGCCCGCGGCTCGGGCCGCGAACTTCAATGCACGAAACACCTCACCAGCAAAGATGCGCACGACTGCCGTGAGCACGTCGGCGTCCATCGCCGTGAGCCGACGAAGTTGCCACGGGAGCGAACAAACCCACTGTCGCACCGGGACGTCCGGCAACACTCGAGCGACAAGCTGCGATGCGAGATCGTTCATTCGTCTCGCGCCACACGAAGGGCAGATTCCGCGACCCTTGCAAGAGAACGGAATCAGACGCCGCCGCGGGCACTGCGGACACTTGAGAAGTTTGAATCCATGCGCGAGAACGCCGCATCGCAAGTACCCGTCGAGTTCGTTCCGCACGTACCGCGGCAGCGGCTTGTCGTAGTTCTCCTCGACGTGGGCGAGGAACGCGGGCAGGTGTTGTTCGACGATGCGGTAGAGAAGGGTGTCACTCGATCGATGACCGACGGTGAAGGCCGGCGGATCGAGGCCGTCTGCTTGGGTGGCGAGTTCGGACACCCGCTCGACATCTCCACGGAGTGTGCCGCCGGCTCAGCGCGCCAATTCGTATGGAGTCTCGCGATTGCCATCGCGCGCGACTGGCGGCGGATCGCCACCCCTCGCACGTCGGACGCCCGCCCGCCGCCACCCGGCCATGAGTTCACGCGTTCTCCAGCACCGCGGACGCGGTCGGCGGTGCACACCAGCGGATGGTAACTCCTACTCGTCCGCGGATGCGCGTGCACTCTCGTCCCACCGGCGCAGAAACGGGAGAGACACGAGCCCCGCCACCGTCGCCAACGCATACGCGAGCGGTTCCGAGACGCGATCCGCGATGACACCGCTCAGCAGTCCGCCGACGCCGATGCCGATCGTGCTGAGCGCCATGAGCACGGTGTAGTGAACCCCCGCGCTCGACCGTCTCGTCGCGGTCATCAGTGCAGCGAAGAGGACGGTGTTGCCGAGACCCGACGCGAAGTGTTCGCACGCGATCGCAATTGCGGCCCCGATGCGGTCGGGGCGGAGCAACGACACGACGACGAGCGGCGCACACGACGCGATCTGCAACACGGCCCCGGCCCAAAGCGCTCTGGCCTCGCCCAGGACCCGGTGCAGCCATCCGCCCGCGGCGGCGCCGGTGAGCGCCGCGATCGTACCGACGGTCACCGCCACGACGCCGATGCGCTGCGACGACCAGTGTGCATGGACGAGCATCGGTTTGATCAGCGGCCCTGCGAGGTGCGGCGCCAACTTGTAAGTCAGCGCCACGATCGCGACGCGAACGTGCGTCGGAGCGAGGATGTGCCGAAAGGTCGCGAGCAGAGTCATTCCACTCGCGAGTGCCGGGGCACGTGACGCGTCGTTCGCGTCGTGGTTGCGCATTCCGGACGCCGATCGGGTCGCGATGAACGCTCCGACACCGCACAGCGTGACGATTCCCGCCGCGATGAGCACCGTGCGCCCCGCGCCGAGCCGATCGGAAAACAGCAGCAGCCCCGCGCCGCCCGCGAGGATCCCGACTCGATAGCCGGCCACTTGCGCGACGTTGCCCGCGCCGCGTTGTTCGGCGCGCAGCGTTCGCACGGCGAGGGCGTCGACGAATACGTCCTGGGCCGACGCGAAGAACGCTGCAACGACGGTGAGCGCAAACCACACCGCCGCGGCCGAACGAAGGTCGAACGGCGCGTACAGCGCCAGCGTCGCAGCGAGCGCGAGCTGCAAACCGAGAAGAATGGTCGTGCTACGGCGACGGTACGCTGGACGGTCCGGTAGGTGTGCCCACAGCACCTTGAGTTGCCACGGGAACTGCAGCCACGCGACCCATGCGATCTGCGTGCGAGTGAAGTGCGCCTGGGCCAGCAACACCGGGAGGTACTCCACGGCGAGGCCGAACGGCACGCCCTGCGCGACGTACAGCAGCGCGAGCGAGCCCAAGACGAACCGCGGACGCGTGATCAATCGACTGCGCTCGACGGTGCCGCGACGAACACCGCGCGAAACTCGACCTGCACGGTGTCGTCGACCTTGAACGCCCCCATCGGCCCCTTCACCTCGCGGACTCCGAGCGCGCGAAGGGAGAGCGAACATCGTCCGCGAATCGTCTCGGAGTCACCGTCCGCCGCGCGGTCGACGGAACACGTGGTCTTGCACTCGCCTGCGGCGGCCCGCACGCGCAGGGTCGCGGTGCTGCCCGACAGCGTCGCGTCGATCGTCACGCTGCGAGCCGCGAGGACGTCGCCGCGAATCTTTCGCTCGATCTCGTTCCGGTCGTGCGGCGACAACACGTTGGCGTCGACGCGCGAGCCCCGAACGACGCCTGCAACTCGCATCGACGCGACGGGCACTTCGACGCGCGCCGTCCCTGCGTCGCGATCCGCGGTTCCGCTCGCATCGCGGCACTCGATTTCCAGATCGTGCGCCAGCGTGGCCAGCAGGCCGATCGCGCGGGTTCGAATGCGAACATCGGTGCGGGTTGCGTCGAGCGTGAGAGTCGTCGGCATGCGTCGTCCTACGGGGTCACGCGCCCGGAGCGTCGTCGACTGACGCTCGGTGGGCCTCACGGAGCTTCTGCACTTCGAATCGACGGATCTCGTAGGGCCGCTTCATGTCGATCGAGCCCTTTCGACAGGCGATTTCGACCTGCTGCGCGGCCGTTTCCACCCCGTCGACGTCGGGCAGCAGGACCCCACGGTTCGCGCCCTGCACGACGATGCACCCGTATCGCGCAGGATCGAGATCGCCGATGCCGGCGACGCGCTCGGATGCGCCGAGCAGCGACACCTCCACGTCGAGATCGTCGAGTTCCCCGGGCGCAACCGGCGGAAATCGCGGATCGCGCGTAGCGGCAGACACCGCGGACGACGCAACCTGCTGCGCGAGTGGCTCGGCCGAGCCCTGGAGTGTCCCGATGCAGCCCCGCAGCGTGTGCCCGGGCGCCCATAGCGTCACGAACACGCCGCCCGGCGCGGAGAGATCGCGGGCCGCATCGTCCGGCGGTTGAAACGATCGCCCCTCGATCGCTGCGGCGATGGCGTGACGCGCGACACTGGTCAGCGTGATCGCGCCCACGCCGCGCAAGACGGCGACGAGGTACCCGACACCGAACGGTCCTTCGTACCCGCAGAGAGCCGGAGCATCGATCGTGTCTCCGACGGCACCGGTGGCAACGGCGAGCGTGTCGATGACGTCTTCGGCGGCCAGGTCGCGGAGCGAAGGACTCACATCGAGTGCAGCACGCAGCCGGCCGGCTCGCACCGTGGCAGCGACGTGTTCGTCGAACCGCGCGGCCTGCGGGTCGTAGCCAGACGGCGCGCCCGGGATCAACCGATGGCTCATGTCGCCCGACGCAACGAGCGCCCAACGCTGTCCTGCCGCCGCAGCTTCACGTGCGATCAGCGCACCAACCTGCGTGCACTCGCGGACGTCCGGCTCCACCGGAAGTCCGAACAGCACCGTCGGGCCACGCCAGCCCGCCTCGTACACGAACCACAGCGGCACCATCGCGCCGTGGTCGATCGGTGACAACGTTGCGCGGACGCATCGAACGTTTGCGTGCGCCATCGCTTGCACGAGGCGATCGCGCGCCTCCGTCGCGACGGGCAGTTCGAGTCGCAGCTGCGGCGCACCGAAGCGTCCGAAATGGCCACCAAGCAGCGCTCCCTCGCATACGCTCCACGCACCTTCCGGGCGTGGCGTGTGAGGCGACACGATGATCAGCACTTCCGGCCGGGCCGCGACGAGTGCCTCGGCGGCCACTCGCATCGCGTTCGTCGACCGCACGCAGTCGGTCGCGCGGTCACCGCCGATCTCGGGCACGACGATCGGTGCGTGGCACATCAGCACGACGCTCGCGAGTTCGCCCGGCACGACGGCGTCGATCATGGCACCAATCGCCCGAGACGTCCGCGCCCGATCAACCGGTGAAGCGCGAAAACACGATCGTGCAGTTCGTGCCGCCGAAGCCAAACGAATTGTTCATCGCGTGTTGGACGGATCGCTCCCGCGCGTGGTGCGGAACGTAGTCGAGAATGCACTCGGGATCGGGCTCGTCGAGGTTGATCGTCGGAGGAACGCGCCCGTCGGTGATCGATAGAACGCAGAATGCGCTTTCGACCGCGCCCGCGGCACCGAGCAAGTGACCCGTCATGGACTTCGTCGAGCTGATCCAGAGCTTTTTGTCCGTGGCGTGCGTTCCGAACACGCGTTCCATGGCCTTGGACTCTTGAACGTCGCCGAGCGGCGTCGAGGTTCCGTGCGCGTTCACGTAGTCGATCGCGTCCGGCGCGAGCTTTGCAGAACGCAACGCCGACCGCATCGCGCGCTGTGCCCCTTCGCCCTCGGGCGCCGGGTGCGTGAGGTGATACGCGTCACTCGACGCGCCGTACCCCGTGATCTCGGCGTAGATCTTCGCGCCACGCTTCCGCGCGCGGGTCAACGACTCGAGGATCAAGATGCCAGCGCCCTCGCCACACAGGAATCCGTCGCGTCCCTTGTCGAACGGACGGCTCGCACGCTCGGGTGCGTCGTTGCGTCGCGAGAGCGCGTACATCGCTTCGAATCCGCCGATGCCGATGGGCGTCACGCACGCCTCGGCGCCGCCGGTGACCATCACGCTCGCGCGCCCCAGACGAATCCAGTCGCTCGCTTCGCCGATCGCGTGCGCAGCGCTCGAACACGCGCTCGCCGTCGCGAAACTAGGCCCGCGAAGACCGTGCGCCATCGAGAGTTGGCCTGCGGCCATGTTCGGAATGAGCGCCGGCAATGAGTACGGCGAGATCCGGCCGGGCCCCTTGGTCAGCTCGATTTCTTTCGCGATCTCCAGTGTCTTCAAGCCGCCCATGCCGACGCCAATGAGACAGCCGGTCTCATCCGCTTCCTCGGGGGTCAGCTCGAGACCCGCGTCGGCGACGGCGAACTGACCGGCGACGAGCGCAAACTCGATGAACCGATCGAGTTCCTTGATCTTCTTGCGCGGGATCCACCGCTCGGGCTGCCACTGCTTGACCTCGGCCGCGATCTTCACGCGGAACTTCTCGGTCGAAAACAGCGAGATCGGCGCACCGCCGCTTCGTCCCTCGAGCGCCGCCGACCAGCTCTCTCGCGTGCCGATCGCAAGCGGCGTGACCAAACCGATGCCAGTGATGACGACACGTTCCATGGGTGCGTTCGTCGGGGCGACGGTGTGCGCCGGACGGGTCCGCGTGAGTAGAACGTCTGACACATCGGGTCAACCGTGGCCGTAGCCGGCGACATGAGTTGCCACCGTTCGTCGCGTTGGGCACGCGCCCCGCGACGCGAATGTCGTGGACTACGCTGCGCGCGGGTACGGGATGCCGTGCGAATCGACGTAGCGCGCGAGGGCGGCGAGGCGGGCGTCGTCATGCCGTTGACGCAGGAGGTACATCGCTTGACGCAGCGCCTTTGCTGCGTCGCCATCATGACGTGCGGCGGCGAGGCACGCACCGAGTAGCACCCACCAGCGCGGAGTCTCGGGATCGAGCGCGGTCAGTTTCGCGTAGCACAACGCGGCCTTGCGGTATTCGCACGCACTTCGTAGCCGCTGACCGCGACGCGCAAGAATGTCGATTCGCTCTTCCATGGGACTCACCGCCGTTCGTACTCGGCACGGCTCGGAATCGTTGAGACGTCTGAAAGCGTCCATCGGTTCCCGTCGCACCCAAAGCAAGCCATGGTCAACTTTGGTGCGAAATTCGGGCCAGCGGCGATCGGATGACACCTGCGCACATCCGCGCATAGTCGGCCTCTACCGCAATCGCACGTCGAACGCCGCCGGCGCGAGCACCGATACGCGCGTCGGCGCGTCCACCGCATACGCCACCACGCCGACGCCCGGCACACGTCCGTGCGCGCGCCACCGGAACGTGAGGGGCAACGTCAGTGTTTGTTGCTGACTGAGACGTGAAACGAGCACCCGAACGACGCCGTGCTCGCGAGCATTCACCGACAGCACGTCGGGCCGCGACGCGATGGCCGCGCGCGCGTCGGCATCGAAGTCGACGCCGGGTGGCAGTTGGATCTCCACCGCGAGTCGGCGCTCGGGCTCGGCCGCCTGCGGCGTCACGGCGATCTCGAGGGCCGCACGCTCCTGCGCGAAGCCCGGGTCGCCACGCTGCACGATGCGCACGGGCCCCGAGAGGTCCGTGCGATACACACGCTCGAACCGCCACGCGGCGTGTGCGAACAAACCCCCCGACGGCGCAGCGCCCGCGGCACCGGACCGCGTGACGGTGAACGGCTCCGCCGATCGCATTGCAGAGAGTTCGAGCACGCCGTCGACCAGCGGGCGCGGGGCCGCGGAGGAGCCGTCGATGCGCACGAGCGGCGCCGCCGTCGCGTCTGTTCCGAACACGCCCGCGGCCGCGGCGCCGAGCAGCCAGAACGCCGGTTCCGTGCCCTGGCGCAGACCGAACGGCACACGCACGGTCAACCACTGTGCGAACGCCCGTGCGTTCGCGGGGTCGCCGCGCTGCAGTGCCGCGATCGCCATGGCCGCTGTCCCGATGAAACGCTCGCGCTCGTCGCGGCGATCTTCGGACGGCTCGAGCCACGCGCGACCGGCTCGATCGCGCGAGACCGACGTCAGCGCCCGCTCGTAGTGCGCGCGGCCACTTGCGTCGTTGCCATCCGCGACGAGCAGCGCCGCCGCCGCGCGCGCGAGAACCGACGGAACGGCCGCGAGACTCGCGCTTGCCGTGCGCAACTCGCCGCGCGCGCCACGTGCCGCCGCACCGCCGTCCCCCAACCCGCCCTGTTCGTCCGCGGCTCCCGCAAGCGCGAGGGCCAACAGCTCCGCCGCGTTCTCACGCACACCTCCCGCGACCGAGTCCGCGGCGGCCCAGCCACCACTGTTGGCGTCGCGCCGAAGCGCACGCCGCGCCCTGGACGGGGCGACGTCTGCGGAATCGTCGTCTCCGGTCGGCTCTTCCGCGGCGCGGTCTGCGGACGCGAACGCGATGGCCGCGCAAACGGCATCGAGTGCGTCGCTCGCGCCGACGACGCTCGGGGGAACGGCCGCGCGACGACCGCGAGAGCGGTACGTGCGGGGCACGACGATCGGCGTCGTAGACTCGAGCCGCGCGAGCAGGGCCGGTGGCACCGATCGCCCGAGGACCACGTGAGCCCACGCGACCACCGCCGGATCGAGTTCGCGCAATTCGTCGAGTTCGGCGTCCAGCACGAGTGCCGACGGGACGCGAACGCGCAACGTCGCATCGACGAGCCGATCGCCCGCGCGGCGAACGAACGAGAACGTTCGCGCACTGGACGCGCCATCGAGCCACGCGAAGTCGTCGACTCGCATCGGGATGCCGCCGGAGTCCACGTCGAAGTGTTCGCGAACATCTCGGAGTGTCCGCCCGCCCGAGCGCAGGACCACGTGGACGCTGCCGCTGCCGGCCGAACTCGCGCGCACGACAAACTCGATCGGCGCTTCGCCACCGGCGGGCACGCTCAGGGTTTGCGTCATCGACGCATCGATGGATCCCGCGCCGTGCACGGTCACTTCGACGGCGGCCGGTGTTTCGCCCGCGTTGAGCACGTAGCCTCGAATTGGCAGTGCGAGCCCCGCGATCCACCGGCGCGGGCTGTCCGGGTCGGGACCGTCGTCGAAGGGCAACTCGACATGCAGCGCATCGCCGCTCTCGAGCGCGACGGTCGAACGCTGCACGGGTCCCTGCGCGGACCACGCGTCGACGATCAGGGCCACCGTTCGCCGGTCCGACGCGACATTCGGTGTCAGCACGGTTTGTCCTTGCGAGCCCGTAGGGACAACCGCCGAACCGTCCCACGAGGAAAACCCTTCGTCGGGTCGCAGTGTCGCCGCGGCGAGTGGATCGTGGTCGACTGGCGCTGGAACGTCGAACCAGCTCGATCGAACGGTGCTCTGCTCGTCGTCGTCGCCCGCGGTACTCTCGGGTGACTCGATACCGAACAACGTCGAGACCGCCGTGAGCACGCCGCGGCCGGTCTCGACTCGTTGCACGCGCGCAAGAAATCCGTCCTCGTCGACCGCCCGCGCGTACGCGCCCCCCGACGGTAGAACCCGTGCAAACGGGTCCCGAACGTCGTCCGCGGATCCCACGCGCCCATCGGGTCCGGCCGATACGAGTTCGTAACCGCTCACGGCGTCCAGCCAGCCCGAGTGCGGAGTCGGCCTCGACGTTCGGCGCAAGACGAACGCAGTGCCCCACCCGTCCATCAAATCGTTGCGGGACAGTTGCAGGTCGTTGGAATCGTCCGTGCTCTGATCGGGCAGCGCCGCGAGCCAGTGCGTCGGGTCGCCGAGCCGTGCACCCGGAACGTCCATCCCGTGTGCTCGAACGTAGCGACGCAAGACCGCGAGGACGAGAAAGAGTCTCCGTCGTGTGATGCGACGCGCGACGTTGTCGAACGTGAACGCCGGATCGATTCGTCGAAGTTGCGCCAGCGTCAATCGATCGCCACCGGGCGCGATGGAGCCCTCGCCCTCGAGGCTTTCGTGTTCCGCGAGCACTTCGAGCATCTCGTCGTTGAACTGCCAGCGCCCGCTTGGATCCCGCCAGGCGACGTCGTCGCGATGCCGCGCCCCGCGCTCTCCCACGTGCCGCTCGACCTCACGAAAGACTCGAGCGAGGCGCCCTGCGACAAATCGCGCCTGCGAGCGCCACGGGTCGCGCAGCATGCCGTGCGACACCGGCGATTCCGGTGCGGGAAGGGTCACGAGATGTCCCGCGCGGATCGCGCCGGGCGCGGCACCGTCGACGTGGGCGTTCGCGGCGAGCGTCGCCGCAAGCAGTGCATCGCCACGGTGCAGCGGTCGCTGCGCTCCGGCCGCCACCGTGCCGACGAGAAATGACGCGGGGTCCGCTTGCGCCAGTCGGTCGAGAAACGCCGACGCCTCGGAACGCGGAACCGCCAACGCGCGGACGCCGACCGCGCCATCCGCATCGCCGCCACGCCGCGCCAGCTGCACGCCGCCGTCGCGCCGCGTTTGCAGGTCGACCTGCGCGCCGACACCCCGCTCGACGATGACCCACTGCGTCCCGCCACGGACCGGCACACGCGCAGCGCCGTACAACGGCCGTGCTCGAACGAGAATGGCGCCCGACGCGGTCGCCGGAACGCGAAGATTCGCCGAGGTCACTCCGGCCGGCAACACGGTTGCGTCGAACGGCACCACGGCGTTCTCGTCACGAAGTGCCAGGGCGACTTCCACGGGAAGCGACTGCACTGCGGCGCTGCGCGCAATGGTCACCCGGATCTCTCCGCCCGGCGCGACGCGCAGGCGTGCAACGCGAACCCGCACGGAGGCATCGAGATCGATGGGCAGACAGCCCTCGCGCCCGCCACGGCTGGACGCATCGACGATCTCGACACGATACGAAATGGCCGTTCCGCCGCCGCATCGATCGGCGTCGTCGTCGGGATTCGCGCGTGGGCTTGCGGCGCTGCTGGTCAGAGGAACGTCGAGCGTTGCCACGCCGTCCGCGTCCGTGTCGGCGTGCAACGCCGGTTGGGCTCCAAGCGTCAGTGTCACCGACGCGCCGGCGCCCGCCGCGACGCCGTCCGAACGCACGACTCGCACGAAGACGCGATTGGGCGCGCCGACGATGAGCGAACCGCCCTCGACGGCAAGTCCCGCCGCCCGCGCATCTCGAGCGATTCGAATCGTCGCGCTGCCATCGCGCTCGCCGACACCCGAATGCGTCGCGCTCACGGCGATCGTGGCGTCCCGCAACGCTTCCGAAATCGGTGGCGCGGTGTACGTGAACGTCGCGCGCCCGCGCACGTCGGTTTCGATCTGGCCAGGTGTTCCGTCGGCGCGTCGCGGAAGCGCTGTCGAGTGCAGAAGGGTGTGCGGCAACGGCCGTCCGTCGGGTGTTCTCACAACGACGTGCACGAGCACACGCGCGCCGGGCGCGACGGTCTGCGACTCGGGCGCGACGACGACCGACATCACATTCGCGGGTGCATCGATTGCCGTCAGCGTCACTTGCGTGGTCTGGCGAAGCGCGCCGCGTCCGACGCTCGCCGTGAACGTCGCGGGCTGAGCGAGCGTCTCGGGAAGTCGGACGAGTTCTCGAAATGCGCCCCATCCGTCCGTGCGAACGTGCGCGGTGGGCCGCAGCCTGACGTCGGGAGAACGGAGAAGATCCGTTTCCACTTCGATCCCCGCCATCGGCCGCGCTGTGAGCGTGTCGAGCACGCGCCCGAGGACGACGACCTGCTCGCCACGCTGCACGCGCAACCGATCCGGTGCGAGAACGATGCGCATCGCGGGAACGGGCGTCACTTCGAGATCGAAACTGCGGCGCGTCTGCGCGTCCGCGGTGAGTTCGAACGACACGTGAAACGCCTCGCGCGCGTCGGCGGGGACGTCGAGCGAAACGATCGCGCGACCCGATGCGTCGGTCGCCGGCGCGACGACCGCCCGTCCCACCGCGAGCGACGACGTCACGACGATGTGTGCTCCGGGAAGTGCACGCAGCTCGGAGGTACCCACGACGTCGAACGCCGTCACGATCCATCGCGCAACGCTCCCGCGCACGACGCGACGAGTGCCTTCGATGGCGATCTCGACCCGTCGGGCGCTCGGCCGCGTCGCCGCACGCGGCGCCGGTGCCGTCTGCGCGTGGCCATGACCGGTGAGGCCGAGCAGCACACACGGCACGAGACAGCACGCTGCGAACATCGTGCGCGTTGTCGTTCGCGGGCTCATCGCTGCACCGCCCGCGCGGGCCCGGACGCGGCGTCCGGGACGTCGACGCGCGTCGGCGCGAGCACGGAGATGGCCGCCGCGGGCTGGCCGCTCGTTCGCGCGACGAATCCGGGCCCGAGCACACTGCCGCCCAGCGTCCATCGCACGCGCAGCGGAATTCGAAACACTGTGCCGGGAGTCATCGCACCGAGCCCGACGTGAACGACGCCGTCTTCGACCGACACCGAACCGCGCGCCCGTCGACGCATGTCGTCGCGCGCCCACGGTTCGAGGGCAGCGCCGCTTGGAAGCGTGATCTCGAGTTGCGGACTCGACCACGTCCGCGGCGCGGTGTTGCGCACGGTGACGGTCCAGTTCGATCGGTCATCCCGCACGCCAGTGTCGCCCGTCAGCGCGATCTCGAGTGCACCGCGCGGTGCGCCGCCGCTCGACCACGGGAGCGCGAACGTCGTGGCAGCGTCGACGACGAGCAGTCCGCCTCCCGCGATCTCGACGGTCACGCGGTGATGGCCCGGCACCGAGAGCGCGGGCGCATCGGCGAACGGAGTCGCGCTCAAGGGCTCGAGTGTGAGCGCCACGTTGTCGACGCGAATCGATGGAAGATTCGGAACGCGGTCGTCGCTGGACGCGAGCCGGTCGGCCGCGACTGCAAATCGCGCGCGCGTCTCGGGATTTTCGATCGAACGACTGCGATCGGTCGCGGCGAACGTGCGAACGATTGCTAGGCCAACGTCCCGCGGCCCGCCGGCGAGCGAAGCAAGCGCCATGGCTGCACTCGCAGATGCACGGTTCGCGGGATCGGACCCGGGGACATCGACGAACACGCCGTCGCCCGATCGGACGATGGCCGGTTGCGCGCGTCGCTCGAACTCGTTCGCGCGCGGCGATCGCACGGGAGCCGTCCACGCGAGCGCGGCCGATGCGACAGCAAAGCTCTCGGGGTCTCCCTCGGCCGAGGCCGTCTCGGACTCCACGAAGCGGCGCATGCGACTCACGACGTCGCGAAGATCCGCGGCCAATTCGGGATGCCGTGAAATCCCTCGCAGCGCGGGTGCCAGTGCCAGCAGCGCGTTTGCAACGATCGACGCCCGCGATGGACCGTCGGTGCGTGAGCCGGGTGCGGGTCGCGCACGCTCGACGCCGTCGATGGTCGTGCGCAGCGCCGCGAGGTGCGTCTGGACCGCGTTGTGCTCGAGGTCGGCCCACCACTGCACGGCGGTGTCCCGCGCGAGCAACGCGAGCGACGCCAGATCCTGTCGGTTCGGGTGAATGCCGTTCGCACCGGCCGCCGCGCCTTGTCGCGAGGGGACCGTCTGTCCTCGAAACGCCAGCACCCACGCCGCCCACGCGAGTTCGTCCTCGCCCGGACCCCACGCGAGCGGATCCCCGAACAGCGCTCGAGACGGATGCACACGAACGACTCCGACGCGCCGATCGATCGCGTTGGCAGGAACCTCGACATCGAGCACGCCGTGCGCATCGACGACACGCTCGACGGTGATGGTGCCGAGTCGTCCTGGCACACGCGACTCGATCGAACGGCGAACGGAATCGAGTGACGCCCCCGTGCGCGCGTCGACGGCAGAGACTGTGATCGCCGCCCGCGCGGGCCGCAGCGCATCGATCGTGACGAGCCGCTCGACGGCGTCGCCGGGCGCAATCGTGATCTCGAACGATCCATTGGACACGCGCACCGACGCGTCGCTCGCGGCAACCGTCACGCGGGCCTGCACGGACTGGGCGCCGCGGTTGTACACACGCACGGGAACACGCAACGAGTCGCCGACGTGCACGATCTCCGGAATCGGCGCGTCTGCGACAATGTCCTGCGTCACACGAAGCTCCGTGCGCGCCGTCGTCGTCCAACCCTCGGTGGTCCACACGATCGCTTCGACGCGATAGGTCGTGAGCGCGTCCGCGAGTTGCACGTCGAACGTCGTCGTCCCCGACGCATCGAGCGCGCGCTGGCCTTCGAAGAACAGCGTCGCGGGGAATCGTTCGCGGACCAGTGCTGCGAGTGCGCTCGATCGAAGCATCGGGCCGCGGGCTGCCCCTCTCCCATAGCCCATGCCACCGCCGCCGGACCCCGTGCCGCTGCCATGCCCGATCGCGCCGATGTTGCCCAGGCCGATGGTACCCTCGCCCGTGCCGCCACCGCCCATGCCCTCGCCGGACACTGCAACGTCGCCGATCTGGTCCTCGAGTGCCTGGGAGCCCACGCGATCGAACGCAGCGAGAACGTTTCGCAGAATGTTCGCACCGGTGTCCAGGCGCGCGAGCTGCCGCAGGAGTACGTTTTCGCCCGAGAGCGCAGCAAACAGCGTCGTTTCCGGCACGACGCGGGCGAGCGGGTCGCGCACGTCGTCTCCCGTCCCCGCGCGGCGATCGGGCCCGGGTGACACAAGTTCCCATCCCGCGGCGCGCGCGGCAATCGCGATGGCGGGTGAACGACCTGCCGCGAGTCGCAGGACGAACGTTCCTCCCCACGGATCTCGCAGGTCTTCCGCGTGAATCACCCCGCGTTGAATCATGCGCGAAAGCCAGCGCTCCGGCGGATCCGCAGCCACGGCGCTGCGGGGGTCGGCACCGGGATCTGCAAACGCTGCGAGCCATTCGAGTAGTCGCACGAGCCGACGACGCGCAACGCGCCGTGCCACACGTTCAAACGTCAACCCGAACGTCGGCTCTCGGAGGGCCGCGATCGTCACGGGAACACCGCCGACTCCCTCCACCTGCGCGGGCTCCAGCTCGCCGCGTTCGACGAGGTGCGCGATCAGGTCGGGATCGAAGTCTCGCGTCCCCGCACGATCCACGAGCGTCCCGTCGATCTCGCCGGTGATCGATTCGTCCACCGCGTGTTCGATCGCGTGGACCACGTCGACGAGGGAGCGCCGCAAGAACTCGTCGCGAAGTGCAAACGGATCCCGCAGATCGCCGCGCTCGCGCGCGCCCTCCTCGGTGACAGGCTCGACGTCATCGTTGTCTTGATTCTCGTCGTCGGACTCGTCGCCACTTCCCGGGTCGCCAAGGTCACGTCGCGGTGGCGCAACGCGCGGCGCCCCGTCCGGGGTGAGAGTCGCGGCAATGGCGTACCGCAGCATCCGCGCAGAGACCTCGGCCGTAGGCTCGAGCAGCGCGTCGTCGAATGCGGGCTCGAGCCAGCGACTCGCGAAGTCCGGCTCGCCCGCGTGCGCGGACAGATCGCGCACGACGACGGCGGCGAACGCATTGGTCGTCCCGGCCGGTGCGTGAACTCGAACGTGCGCGGTCTCACGCACGGCATGGGTCGGCGGCTGCGCATCGAGTGTTGCCGCGAACACCGTGCGCGGGCGAACGAGCACGCCATCGCTCGAGCCCACGCCCTCGGAGAACGCCGAGTGCGTCGCCGCGCGCGCACGCACACGGACGTTGCCGAGCACTCCCGCGGGCAGATCGAACGACGCACTGTTCGCACGACCCTCGACGGTCCGGGCGTCCAGCACGCGCACACCGGTGTCATTCGCGGAGGCCACGAGCAACTCGACGACGACGGGGAGGCCACTCGCGGACGGGCGGCGAAACAGGTCCACGTCGATGCGCCCACCTGGCAACGCGACGGGTGCGCGCGCCCGCGGCAACACGGCAGCGTCGGCGGCGACACGCACGCAGATCGAATTCGTCCGCGCAGCGGTCGCGCCCAATCGCAGGTCGAACGTGGTCGCGGTGTCCGGATTGCAATCGCCACCGTACGGATGTCGCGCGGCCGAGTGACGCGGCAACGTCACGTCGAACACCGCGAGTCCGTGCGCGTCCGTCACCGCGGCGACGGGCCGAACCGTCGCGGTGCGATGCGTGATCGTCACGGACACACCCGGCGCGGGCGTGCCATCGGGGCGCGTCACGGCTGCGTACACTGGGTGCGCGACTTCGGGCACGATGGCGCCGGACGCGGGCGTCAGCGCGACGTCGAAGGGCGAGCGTGTGACGACGTACGTGCGACTCGTGGAGAAAAAACCGTACCCGGCGTGGGACACTCGAACGTCGAGCGTTTCGTGCGTCGACGGGCCCCGGAGAAACGCAGGTGCGGCGAGATCGAACGCCGCGACGCCGTGGGTGTCCGTTCGGAACGCGGTGAAGCTGCCCGAGTGGTACGGCCGAATGCGCACGACGGCATCGCCCGCGGCGTTCCCCGCGGGAGTCGTGACTCGAACGCGTCCGCGCACGTGGCTGCCAGGTGCGACGTCGTGCGTTTCGATTTCCACGTCGACGAGCATCTGGTCACGTGTACGCGTACCGACACGAACGTCGCGAGCCGCGGAGACACCACCGCCCGGGTCGAGCACTCGCGCGGTGACGCGGAACGATCCCTCGGCGATGTGCGCTGGCACGCGCACGGAAGTCTCCGCCACACCACTTGCGGCCGTTGTCTGCGTCCGACGATCGAGGCGCAGGCTCGCATCGTCGCGCTCGATCGTGATTTCGACGCGACGCGAGGAAACTGGCGCGCGCGAGCGTACGTCGAGCACGCGGCACCACGCGTGAATCGTTTCTCCGGGCTCGTACAGGGCGCGGTCGGTGCGCAGTTCGAGACGCTCGCTCGGCAGAACCGAGACGTCGTAACGGAACACGCGGTGTACCGCCGCCCGCGATGCGGTGACCTCCAACTGCCGCAGCCCGCGCGCCGCGCTCGGCACCGCGAGTCGCAGCAGAAAGCCTCCGTCCGGGCCAGACGTGCCGCGCTGGTCGGAATCGATGTGCGACGCGTGAGCGCCGACCGATGTCCCGATCGTCGCGTGGATCTCGACCCCACCCACGGCTACGAGCTGCGCGAGCCCTCGCACTTCGTACGCGACCCCGCGAAGCAGCAGCGCATCGCCCGCGACGACTTCGCTGGCCGCATGCAGTTCGACGTCCACGCCGTTCGTTGCCGCCGTCGATCCCGCAGGCGTGCGTCCAGCGGGCCGGGGTACGGTCGCTTGCTGGCCTGCATTCTGCGCGATCGAGTGCGGCGTCCACGTTCCGCCAACCCACAGTGCGGCGACTGCAGCCCACACTCGGGACACTCGCCGGGCACTCCTTCGATTTCCGCCGGCTGACAGCTGTCCGATCGCGACGCGCACGCGGGACCTCCTGGGTCGAGTGGCTCCGACTCCGTCGGAATCGAAAGGTTCCGCCCGGTGCGAGGCTACATGGATGCGGGCGCCATGGGCACCGCTTGTCGATTGCCGAATTTGCGCTGCAAATCGTTCTTCAACGCCACCGCCATGATGAACACGAGAAACACCAGGCCCATCACGCTGGCGACCTGACGGACGCGCAGCGCAACGGGACGGCGCGTGATTCCTTCGATCAGGAAGAAAAGGAGATGTCCGCCGTCGAGCGTCGGGATGGGCAACAGATTCAATAGCCCGAGGTTCACGCTGACGAGCGCCATCAACCAGAGAAACCCCCAGAGGCCATCGCTCGCGGTCGAGCGCGAGACGTCGTAGATCATGATCGGGCCGCCCACCGTGCTGATCGACACGCGGCCCTGAAAGATTCGAACGATCGTGAGCGACAAGAAACGCAGCGCCTCGCGCGTCTGCTGCCATGCGTGTCGAACGGCGTAGAGCGTCGGCGCGGGGTTGGGTACCGACGGTTCGGCCACGGTCGGAAGCCAGTGGTCCGTTCGAAACGACAGACGGATGTACCGCTGCCCGAATTCGTCGGTCCACACCGCCGGTCGCACGGCGAAACCGCCGACGACCTCGCGGCCCTCGTGCCGAAACGTCAGCTGTCGCATTCGCTGCCCGCCCGCAAGAATGCTCTCGCGAAATCCCTCCCACGAGGTGGGCGGCACACCGTCGAGCAACAGAATCTTGTCCCCGCGCCGCAGACCCATTTCGTACTCGGCGCTTCGTACCGGTACGTCGGCGACGTACAGATCGGGCGATTCGATTCCGGTTCGCGATGCAACGTCAGGATCGCTCACGTCCGGGGTGATCTGCCCGATGCCGGGCTCGAGCACGTCGAGATCGCACAGGCCCCCGAGTGCACCGAGCACGGCCCGCGGACGAAGAAAACTCACGGGCACGGTTGCGCCGCGGCTTGCAACGATCGCGCGTTCGAGTTCGAGCCATCGCGAAATCGGTCGACCCGCGAGGGAGGTCACGACGTCGAAGGTGCGCAGTCCCGCCGCCGTCGCGGGGTTCTGGCCCGGGCGCACGGCCACGACGGGAAGCGCGAAGCCCGCAGAGATTCCCGCACGACCCACGAACTCGATGACGTCGAGCGGACGATCCACGCGCACGGAAAACGGCGTGATGCTCGTGTCCATCACACGGTCGCCGCGCTGGATGCGCAGCCGCATCGCGCGAGCGGGCGAGTCTGCGATGCGTTCACGGACTTCCTGAAACGACCCGACACGATGGCCGTCGATCTCCAGGACCCGATCGCCGGGCTGCAGCCGACCGTCGGCCGGATGTCCTGGCACGACCGTTCCGATCACGGGCGGAGTCATCTGCGTGTGTCCGAGGAACACGACGAAGTAGAGCGCCACGGGGAATGCGAGTGACATCACGGGCCCTGCGAGCACGATGAGAAATCGCTTCCAAAGCGCCTGCGCGTTGAACGATCGCTCGGTGTCGGCCGGCAGGATTCGGTCGCTCGGGTCTTCGCCCAGCATCTTCACGAAGCCGCCGAACGGCACGAGCGAAATGCAGTACTCCGTGTCGCGATAGCGGAAGCCCAGGATTCGCGGTCCGAACCCCAGCGAAAATTTCAGGACCTTGACGCCGAAGAACTTCGCCACGACGAAGTGCCCGAGTTCATGCACGAACACGAGCACGCCGATGAGCGCGACGAAGCGGAGAACATTCATGTCAGTGCGATTCGGTCAGAAGTCTAGCGCGAGGCCGACGGTACGGTCGCCCGCCACAGGGCGAAGGCGGGGCAGGAGCCCGGAGCTTGCGTTGCGCTGCAACCTGGAGACGTCGGGAACGTTCGCATGCAGCACCAGGCCCGCGACGAACGAGAAAAGACCGACCGTCGCGGCAGCCACAGGGATCCAAGAGAGGTTGCCCCAGTACACCCTCTGCGTGTTCAACTCCAGCGAGCAGGCCGCGACGTCCGACGTCATGTTCATGGGTCCGGGTCGCAAGTTGGAGCACGCGACGTTGCCTGGAATCGTGCGGTCCGTGAACAAGCTCTGATTGAGCGTGGGAGTCACGTTGCACATCGTGCTGCCACCACACATCGTGCTGTCGCGTCCGAGCGCGTCGTCGTCGCGTCCCCATGCACTCCAGCGCTCCAGAAAGAAGCCGAGTGTGATGCCAGCGCTCACCGCGACGCCGCCACCGAGGATCGTGAAGAACCACGCGACCCGTCGCTGGGCCCCGGCGGCGGCGAGTCGATTCTCGCGGTACGCGGGGATCGGGACGAGAAGGACCTCGACGGTCTCCGGGTGTCCCGCGGTGAAGTTCACGTCGCGTTCGAACGGAAGATAGTCCTGTCGCTCGACGCGCAAGCGGTGCGGGCCCGGCGGAACGCGCTCGGTGCCGTTGATCTCGATGCGCCGTCCGTCCACGTACGCGAGCGCCGTCGTCTCACTCACCCGCAGCGTGAGCTGCACACCCACCGTGATCGGCATCGACGCCAGCCACTCGAGTCTCGCGGTGATGCGCGCGCCCGTACCCGTCGCGTTCACTGCCGTCGTGTACGACTGGTAACCGTCCCGTCGCACCTCGATACTTCTCAGGCCCTCGTCTACGGGAATCGGGCTCGCGAGCGGCGTGCGCCCCACGACGCGTCCGTCCACCACGACCTCGGCGTGCTCGACGATCGACTCCACCGCGATCGTCGAGTGAATCCGCCGCAGCGGCTCGCGGATCTCGACGCGGGTGCCGGCCGCCACGTCGTGATCGCTCTCGCGCGGCTCGTGCCCGGCCGCGCTCAACGCCACGCGATGGCGTCCACTTGGCACGAGAATTCCCGCTCGCGCGCGCGCCGCGGGGCGCTCGATGTTGTCGATTCGCACGACGAGCCCCTCGACATCGAGGGCCACGACGATCGTGCCGATGCGGTTTTGCAACCGCGCCAACGCGGCATCGATGTCCGCCCGACGGCGCGCGATCACGGTCGGCGGCGCGAGTTGCTCGTACTGCCGCATCGCTTCGTACGCCTCGACAAAATTGGTGAGGGCTTCGTGCGTCGCGCTGATGTTGAAGAGCACCTGGGCGTTGTGTGTGAGCTCGTACGCGCGTCGAAATTCGGCCATCGCCGCAGAAAACGCACCTTCGTCCGTCAGTTCGACACCACGCTGAAAACGTTCGCGCGCATCGCGCTCGGCCGCCGGCGTCGGCGACTGCGCCCACGCAGTGGTTCCGAGCAACAGGGTCGCTGCGAAGGTAACGAGAATTCGTCGGAGCATGAGGGGGATACTAGGGCCCGAATGGGTTGTTCCGGTCAATATGAACGTGACGGCCCGCCGCGCCATGAGATGGCGGGTTGTTTGCCGGCGCCGGATCGACGCCGGGTGGCGGGTCGCGTGGCTCCGGCCGGGCCGCGGCCGCGGCGGTGGCGGTGGGTGTCGGCCGCGCGACGGCATGCGCATTCGAACCCGACGACCCAGGCCGGGCGGGGCTCGGTGTCGCGGAGTGCGGCGCGACGGCCGCGGTTCCGGCCATCGCAACGAGCCGGTGCGAAATCCGTGCATTCGAGTCGGCCGTCACCACCTCGGTGTACGGCTCGTGCCCCGGCGCAGACACGCGCAGTTGGAACCGATGTCCATCTCTCGTCCGCGTGACGGCGGCGTGGCCCGCGCCGAGTCGCTGGTCGTCGAGCAGGATCTCTGCGTTGGCGGGCTCGAAGTCGAACGTGAAGGTCACTTGCTCGCTCGGCACGACCGCGGGCGCAGGGGCGGTCACTGGAGGCGCGGCGCGCGACTCGCCGGGAGGACTCGCAGCGCGACCGCCGCGCAGTGCAAGCACGACGAGCACGACCGACACCGCGCCCCCCAGCGCCCCCGCAGCGATCCACACGTTCGTTCGTCGCCGCGCGACGAGAGCGAAGGCTTCGTCGGGCTCGATCGGATCGAGTGCCCGCGCGGCGGCCAGGCGCGACGTGCTGTCCGTGCTGGATGCGGGCGACGCTGGGTCGCGAACACCGAGCGATGCCGCAGACGGCAGCGCCGGGCCGGCGTCTCCGGCCGGTACGAAGGTCTGCGCGTACGCGGGGGATGGCTGCACGGGACTCACGGCGGAGACGGAGCCACCCGCCGTGGCCGGTCCGTGGGACTCGCGAACGGGCGCCGGCGTCGCCGCACGAAGCGCGTTCACGGTCGACGGCGCGTGACCGTCCGCGAGCAACGTCTCGTCGCCGCCGCGGACGGGCGTTCCGCTCGGTTGCGTTCGCACGGCGCCTCGCGCGATCGCTGGGATGGCCACGATCGACGGAGCGAGCATCGTCTCGCCCGCCACAGGCGATCCGTCCTTCGCCGTGCGACCGTGCCGCGAGATCGGACGCGCGCCCGCGACGGTCGAGTCTGTGATCCGTGAGAACGGCTCGAGCGCTGCGCGCAATTCGTGCATCGATCCGAAGCGGTCGGCGGGACGTTGTGCGAGCGCACGCATCACGACCGTCACCAGATCCGCGTCGAGCTCCGGGCTGTAGGCGTCGAGCCGGGTGGGAGCCGACGTCGCGCGCATGACGATCATCGCGTTGTACGTGTCGGCCTCGTGCGGCACGTGACCGGTGAGTGCTTCGTAGATGATGGCGCCGATCGCGTACTGGTCGACCGCGCCCGAGATCGACCGCGCGCCCGCGGCTTGCTCGGGCGCCATGTACGCGGGCGTGCCCATCGTGATGCCGGTCGCAGTCAATCGCACGTCGGAGTCGTCGAACCGCTTCGCAATGCCGAAGTCGAGCAACTTCGGAATCGGCTCGTCGCTCTCGTCTTCGCGCGAGAGATAAATGTTCTCGGGCTTCACGTCGCGATGAACGATCCCACGCTCGTGGGCGAGCGCGAGCGCACGGATGATCGGGTCGAGAATGCGAACGATCTGGCCGATGGCAAGCGGCGCCTCGCGATCGATCAGCGCTTGAAGCGACTCGCCGCGGAGGTACTCCATGACGAGGTAGAGCCGTCGCTCGTCGCCGCCGAAATCGATGATCTCGACGATGTTCTTGTGTCGCACTTCGTTCGCAGCCCGCGCTTCGTGCAGAAATCTCGACGCGACGTTCTTGTCCCGCGCGAGATCGCCGCGCAGCAACTTCACTGCGACCTGTCGCCCGATCGCGATGTGTCGCGCTTCGAACACCGCGCCCATCCCGCCTTCGCCGATCAGCCGGACGATCTCGTAGCGATCCCCGATCTTCGTGCCGGGCGGAACTTCGAGCGACCAGCGAGGCTCGTTCGCCGCGTCGTCGCCCGGAGCCCCGGAGACCGACGCCGAGGGGGCGGCGCCCGGTGTCGCGCCCGGAGTGTGTCCGAACGACATCGTGCTCACAGCGGCACACCTCGCCGCGCTTGGCCTGGGGATCGCGGCATTCGAGCCGGCCAACGATAGCGCAACCGCGTCGGCCGGACGACCCATGTAGGGAAACGTGGTTGTTTTGTTGCGCGCGTGCGTGGCATGCGGCAAGGTTGGGATGCGCTTTCGATGTTCGTCCCGGCCGCGAGTTGCCGCACGAGCACGAGGGTGGGGTGTGTCTTCGCCATGCGCGTCTCGATCTCCAAGCGACTGATCTGGCTGGCCGTACCCACGGCCGTGGCTTGTCTCGGCCTCGCCTCCGGCCGCGATGCAAGCGCGCAGCGGGCGGACGCGGGTCGCGCGATCAACACGGTTCGACCGCCCGAGCCTGCACGCGCGGGTCAGACCGTCAATCCCCCGCCGTCGAACTCCGTCACGAGCGCGGCGTCCCCAACGTCGAGCCGTCGTTGTCCAGCCGGAATGCGCCTGGTCGAGGGCGAGTACTGCCCAACCGTCGAGCAACGGTGCCTACGCTGGCTCGATCCCGAGACCCAGATGCGTTGTGCTGAGTTCGCGCCCACGCGGTGCTTGTCGACGCGTCGTCGCCACGTCGCCGTGTGTATGGACGAATACGAGTACCCGAACCGTCGCGGAGTCTTTCCGCAAGTGATGGTGTCCTGGTACGGCGCCCGCCGCGCGTGCGAGGCGCGCAACGCGCGGTTGTGTGACATGTCCGAGTGGACGTTCGCGTGCGAGGGCGAAGCGATGAATCCATATCCGTACGGCACCAGCCGCGATCGCGCGGTGTGCCCGATGGATCGGCAGACGCTGCGCCCGGATCGCTCGCGGCTTGGAAATCCTGCGACGAGCGCGGACGAGGCGTCGCGACTGTACGAAGCGGTGCCCAGCGGAACATTCGACCGCTGTGTGAGCCCGTTCGGCATCCACGACATGACCGGCAACGTCGACGAATGGGTTCACAACGAGAGCGGCCAGCCGTTTCAGAGTGCGCTCAAGGGCGGCTGGTGGGGACCGATCCGCGGTCGTTGCCGGCCCGCGACCGTGGCCCACAACGAATCGTTCATCTACTACCAGATCGGGTTTCGCTGCTGCTCGACGCCGAGATAGTCGAAGTGGGAGACCCGGCCACACGCGCGAGGTCACACGCGGCCACGGCAAGACGCGCGACCCGGCCGCTGAAGCGGCTGGCTAGCATTGACCGCCTCGCCGTCGCGAGGCTTCGCGTGCGCGCAATGGGTGCGCAAGTGAGCCCCACACCGCGTACTTGGGAAGGGTCGCGCAGGCGACCCGGTCAAACTTAGCCGGCCGATTCATCGGCCCGGTGACGGTGCACTGGTCACTCGGCCTCCGATTCATCGGCCCGGTAACGGTCCACCCGGGAGGACGATCGGCCCGCGAGGACCATTGCCCGCAGGACTCAATACCCCGTCTTGCCCGCGCCGCCCGTGACGATCGCGACGCTGCTGCTCGCACCGAGCCGCGTGGCGCCCGCCGCCACCATCGCGTCACCGTCGGCTGCCGTTCGCACGCCACCGGACGCCTTCACGCCCATCTCGGGACCCACCGTCGCACGCATCAGCGCGATGTCCTCCGCCGTCGCGCCGCCCGGGCTGAACCCTGTCGACGTCTTCACGTACGACGCGGACGCCGCCTTCGACAGTACACACGCGATGAGTTTCTCGTCGCGGTTGAGCATGCCCGTTTCGAGAATGACTTTGACCACACGCCCCTGCGCAGCGCCCACCACGCGCGCGATGTCGTCGAGCACCAGCGCGTAGTCCTTGCTCTTGAGCGCACCGACGTTCATCACCATGTCGATCTCGTCTGCGCCCTGTCGCACGGCCTCGGTGGTCTCGAACGCTTTCGCCGTCGGGGTCATCGCCCCGAGCGGAAAACCGACGACCGCACACACTTTCACGCCCGAGCCCTTCAGCTGGTCGCGGCAGTACGGCACGTTGGCGCTGTTCACGCAGACGCTGAAAAAGTTGTGCGTCATCGCCTCGGAGCACAGCTTGCGTAGATCGTCTTGCGTTGCGTCGGGCTTGAGCAACGTGTGGTCGATGATGCGCGCGAGTTCCGGACGCGGGCGCGAATCGCCGCCCGTGGCGGGCTGTGTCCCGACGCCCCCACCGACGACCGGCGTCGCGGAACCGCGCGGCGCACCGCGAGAGAGTTCTTCTTTCACCTTGGAAACGACCGCGTCGACGATGCGGTCCAGATCGCGAGACATGGGACCCGGACGGTAGCAGAAGTCGTGCGGTCTCGGCAGACTGTTCGAGCGTGATGCATTGGGGCGTCGTCTTCGCAATGGCTAGTCAACGCACCCGTCGGCGTCCCGACCCCATCGCGCCGCTGCACCTCCGCTCTCAACCGTCGGGGTCGTCGAGCAGCCGCCGTAGCCGGCCCCCGAGTGGCGGCGGCAGTCGCGCCTCCCATGACGCGTCGACGAGGCCGACGGAGATGAGGTCGCGCACGTGGACGCGATCTTTGTCCCGGTACGAAGTGAGTTTCATTCGCAAGAGCGCGTCGAGATCGATCACATGAAACGTGTGTGTCGGCTTCAATTGGTCGACGTCTGGCGCCGCAAGAGCGTATTCGGGTCGCACCTTCTCGTTCGCGAACACGACGTGGAGCGCATCGCGTGCCTTCGCGCTCGGGCCGTCGAGGAACATGTCGCCGCCGGCAACGTGTCGAAAGCGGAACCCCGCCGGTTCAAGAGCCGCCTTCGCGGCCTCGAGATCTGCGCGGCGCAGGAGAATGTCGACGTCCTGCGTGTTTCGCACGGCAGCCTCGTCCACCTCCGCGACCCACACGGCGACGGCGTTCCCACCGATCACTGCGTAGGGGACACCGGCAGTGCCGAGGGCGGTCGCCGCGCGATGCATGCGTTCGCGGACTTTCTCTACAGCGCTCACCATCCTGTCCCACGCCCCTTCACTGACGACATGCGAGGTCACGGCAAGGGAGTGTAGCGCCTGCGCCACGGGGCGTCATCGCGTCGATTGCGGTGCCCAACCCCGATCGACGCCGTCGCCACACCAGCGCACTCAAAACAACGCCAGCGCCTTGATCACCGTCGAATAGACGCCCCACGCGAGTGGCAGCCCCACGGCGAGCCACGCAACGACAACGATTCCGTGTCCGCCCGGCGCGACCGCCGTCGTCTCCGTCGCCGGCGTTGCACTCGCCGCCGGCGTGAGCCGTTTGCGTTCCACCGCAAGTTGCTCCGCCGTCATGTGAAACTTCGTGTCCACCGGTCGAACGAACGCGTTGCAGGCGAATCCCAGCACCAACGCACCGGCCATCACGTACATCGACACGTCGTATGCGTGTGCACGCGGGACGTGGCGGCCGATCTCGTACTCCCGCAGGTAGTTCACGACGACAGGCCCCGCGACGCCCGCGAGCGACCACGCGGTCAACAGTCGCCCATGAATCGCGCCGACGAACTGCGTGCCAAACACGTCGGACAAGTACGCAGGGATCGTTGCAAATCCGCCGCCGTACATCGTGAGAATGACCGCTGCAGTCGCGACGAACAATGGCACGCTGCCGTGCGCTCCGGTCCAGGGCACGAGGAGATACAATACGGGGCCCAATACGAAGAACACTGCGTAGGTTTTCTTGCGGCCCAATCGATCCGATGCCGACGACCACGCGAATCGACCCGCCATGTTGAACAGACTCAACAGGCCGACGAACCCCGCGGCCGCCGGGCCTGCGACGCGACCGGCGAAGACCTCCTGAATCATCGCAGCCGCCTGGCCGAGAATGCCGATGCCGGCCGTGACGTTCAGGAACAGCACGCCCCACAGAAGATAGAACTGAGGTGTGCGGATTGCCGTGGTCGGATGCACGTGAAACGCTGCCGGCGGGGCGTGCACGCCGGTGGGCGGCTTCCATCCCGCAGGGGTCCAGCCGTCGCGCGGGACGCGGAACCCGAACGCGCCGCAGAGCATGAAGACCAGGTAGACGGCACCGAGAACGAGGAACGTTTGCCACACTCCGACGGAGTGTGGAGTTGCGAATCGTCGCATGAGAATCTGCGAGAGCGGACTGGCAATCAGCGCGCCGCCGCCGAATCCCATGATGGCCAGTCCGGTCGCCATGCCGCGCTGGTCGGGAAACCATTTGATCAGCGTCGAGACTGGCGTGATGTACCCGAGTCCAAGCCCGCATCCGCCGAGAACGCCGTAGCCGATGTAGAGCAACCAGATCTGGTGCGTGCGCACACCGATGGATGCCAGTACGAATCCAGACGACCAGCACAACGCCGACGTGACGCCGCTGCGTCGTGGACCCACCCGCTCGAGCCAACGACCGCCAAACGCAGCGGACAGGCCGAGAAACACGATCGCGAGCGTGAAGATCCAGCCGAGCTGCGTGAGTTTCCAGTCGCCCGGCGCGGCGCGCGACACGCCGAGTGCGCGACTCAATGGCACGTTGAAGACACTGAACGCGTACGCCTGGCCGATGCACAAGTGAATCGCGAGTGCGCACGGCGGGATCAGCCATCGGTTGAAGCTCGGCCCTGCGATGATGCGTTCGCGCGAGAGCAGACCGGGGCGACGTGTGTCTTCGACCATCGCGCTATCGACCTCGCAGCTTTCGGACGTCGCCAATTCGCAGCGTCACCTTTTTCGCATCGAAGTGTTCCGCAAGCGGAATGCTCCATTTGCGAGAAGCGCCCGTGATCTCCTTGAAGCCCTGAGCGTCGATCGTGCCGTGGGACTCGAGATACGTGGTCAGTCGCCGCTCGAGGTCCGCCAGCGCCCTCGCGTCGACCCAGAGTTCGGCGTTCACGCGAACGACGTCTCCGCGCTCGACGAGGCGTTTGAGCGATGGCTCGAGACTGGCAGTTTGGGTTTTCAAGCCTGCGGCGATTTCGTCGGGACGCGGTGGAGTCACGCCCGCCGCACCGATCGCAGCGAGGATTTCCCGAAGATACGGAGTCGCATCCGGATCACGCGGCTTCCATCCCGCGCGCGCGAGGATGTCTCCGTGTCTCTCGATCTTTTTCGCGGCGACCAGTTGTGCGATCACTGCATCGAGAAACGCGT
>ORMF010417384.1_pt1 | contig 31536 bp, 18 predicted proteins | sample 1779871 | NCBI WGS metagenome assembly ORMF01 (sample SAMEA104232316, study PRJEB22302) | groundwater metagenome | biome: forest; feature: aquifer; material: groundwater | place: USA | collected 2011-08-07 | depth 5.4 m | reverse complement strand
TCGGCGGGCTCGTTCGGCATCTCGACGCAGTTGCCCTCGACGTCGAACTTCCAACCGTGGAAGATGCAGCGGAGCCCGTTCTCTTCATTGCGGCCGAGCCACAGCGAGGCGCACCGGTGGGGACACGACTCGGCGACGACGCCAACGCGTCCCGCGCTATCCCGGAAGGCGACGAGCTTCTCGCCGAGCAGTCGAACCTTGATCGGCGGAGAGTCCGGCCCGTCCATCTCCCACGACAGCGCCGCCGGCATCCAGTAGCGACGGAAGACCTCACCCATCGGGGTCCCCGGGCCGGTCTGCGTCAGGGTCTCGTTCTCGCGCTGGCTCGTCATCTGCACCCTCACCTGTTTTGCAGCTCGAATTAGCACGAGTCTATCACTCGCGCCAATCCGAAGCGAGCCCTTGCCATTCCCCATGAATACGGTATCGTCCGACGGTCCGCGCATCGCATGGGCTTTGGGAGCAAGCAGGAGATGAGGGGGACGCCATGACGATTGGTGGCGCGCGCGTGGTGGCGCTCGAGGAGCATTACTGGGACGCGGCAGTCATCGAACACTACGGCGCGGCGGCCAACCGCCTGCCGGCGCTGAAGCATCGCCTGCTCGATCTCGGCGAGCTGCGCATCCGCGAGATGGACAACGCGGGCATCGACCTGCAGGTCATCTCCCATGCCAACCCCGGCACGCAGCGGCTGGACGCGGCGACCGCGGTGCCGCTGGCGAAACAGGCCAATGACGGCCTGTCCGAAATCATCTCCGCCTACCCGGACCGGTTCGCTGGTTTCGCGACGCTCCCGACGCCCGATCCCCAGGCGGCCGCCGATGAGCTGGAGCGGACCGTGAGCGAGCTCGGCTTCAAAGGTGCGATGGTGAACGGCCCCACCAATGGCGTCTGGTTCGACGACAAGCGCTTCTGGCCGATTTGCGAGCGCGCGGAGCGGCTCGACGTCCCGATCTACCTCCACCCGTCGGTTCCCCACCCAGACGTCATGAAGGCCTACTACCAGGATTACCTTGCGGACTTCCCGGCCCTCCCAGCAGCAGCCTGGGGCTTCATGGTGGAGACGGCCACGGAGGGCATTCGACTGATCCTCAGCGGCATGTTCGAGGCGTATCCGAACCTGAAGATCATCCTCGGCCACATGGGTGAGGCGCTGCCCTTCGCGCTGTGGCGGATCGACAACAGCCTCTCACGCCCGGGCAACAAGCCGATCAAATTTCGCGAGACGTTCTGCCGTAACTTCTACGTGACGACAAGCGGCTTCTTCTCCACACCGGCACTGCTCTGCTGCATGATGGAGATGGGCATCGACCGCGTGCTCTTCTCGATCGACTACCCGTTCGAGGAGAACGCCCCGGGCACGAAGTGGTTCGACGGCGTCCCGCTGAGTGCCGAGGACAAAGAGAAAATCCTCAACGGCAACGCCACCCGGCTGCTGCGGCTAACGTAACCTCGTGAGCGTCGGATTGACGGGAGCGGGGACGCGGATCCTGCCAACGGTTGGTCGCCGGCCGGGGGTGGCGTGCTAGACTCCGAGGACGCAAGGGTACTGGAGCATTATCGCTATGGCCGCGACATCGAGGCTGACGCTCGACCAATTTAGCCAACTGGAGGAGACGGAACCGGCGAGCGAGTACGCCTGCGGGGAGGTGGTTCAGAAGCCGATGCCAAACCGGTTTCACGCCGCCATTCAGTTCTATCTGGCGGCCATATTGTTTCAGTTCCTAGCGCAGGCGCGCATCGGTCGGGCGTATACGGAGCTTCGCTGCATCTTTGGCCCCTCCGGCCAAGAGCGGATCTATGTGCCGGACCTTTGCTTTGTGGTAAATGGGCGCGTCCCCACGGAGCTATTTCTCCATACTGCACCAGACCTGGCCGTCGAGATCCTCTCACCGGATCAAGACGCCGGGCGGTTCCTCGCAAAGGTGCAGTTCTTCCTCCAGCATGGCGTGCGCCTCATGTGGGTCATCGATCCTGACCGAAAGACCGTCACCGCGCTGGTCCCCGGGGCAGACGCATCCGTGCTAACTCCGACCGACACGCTGGACGGCGGCGACGTGCTGCCCGGCTTCAGCGTTTCAGTTCAGGAAATCTTCGCCCAGGCCGCGTGATGCCGCGTGTTACCGCGCCCAGGTCCACTCATGGACGTTGCTGTAGCGGGTGCTGTCCGGCGTGATCGGCTGCGGGCCGACCAGGGCGGCTGTGTGGGCGACGACCTGGTAGTTGTAGTAGAGCGGCAGCGACGGGAGCTCCTCGCTCAGCAGCTTCATCATCTCGGTCATGCGCTGGCCAGCCTCTTCGCGGCTGAGCGTCGTGCGCCAGGCGTCGTAAAGACGGTCGAACTCGGGATTGGTCCAGCCCATACGATTGGTGCCGGTCCATTCGTTCTCCGGACCACCGAGGCGCGTGGTCGTCCATTTGTCGAGGCCCAGACCGCGCTGAAGCGTATTGTTATTCAGCGTGATACCGGGAAAGGTGCTCTTCATCTTCTCGTCGACCTGACGAGACGATGAAGGCAGCAGCGTTATGGTGCCGTCGATCGCGGCGTCCCGCATGTATCCCGCGACGATCGTCGTGTCCTGCTCCTCCTGGCCGCCGGAGACGCCTCGCACCTCCATGCGAAACCGCCCCTCGCTCGGCGAGGTGGCGATGCCGTCGCCGCCCTTTGCGAAGCCGAGCTCCGTCAGGAGCTGCTCGGTCCGGCGTGGATCGAACGGGTATTTCACAATCGCGCGTTCGACGGCGTCCGAGTACGCCATGCCGCGCGGCGGGACCGTATCCGCGACGAGGCTTCGATCCTCGAGCATCGCCTCGGCAAGCGCGGTGCGATCGATTGCGTGGAAGACCGCCTTCCTGGCCCGCAGGTCGAGCAGCGCCTTCGGGCTCACATATTCGGGTCGCGCCTGGAACTGGACGTATCGCAGGCTGGTCGGGTTGAGGAGGATCTTCCCCGCCTCGCGCCATTGATCGCGCAGCACGCTCGCCTGCTCGAAGCGAATCGCGCCGTCCAGCGCCAGATCCGCGTCGCCGGAGAGGAGGCGTGTCAGCGAGACGTTGGGGTCGTTATTCCAGCTCAGCCGAACGCGATTGACGCCAGGCTTCCCGAGCGCGAAGCCCGCGAAGGCAATTCCCTCGATGAAACTCCCGCGCTCCCAGCGCTCAACTTTGAACGGCCCGGCGCCGATCCACTCGGTATGCCAGGCCGGGTGGTTGAAGAACGCTTCGGCGTCCATCCGCGTGGAAAGCGGCTCGAGGACGTGGCGCGGCAAAGGAATCAGCTCCGGCGCCGCGGCTTCCGCGTATGGCTGCTTCCAGCGAATGACGACGGTGCGCGCATCCGGGGCAAGGATCTCATCCATCTGCTTGAGCTCGGCCGAGGGTGCAGCGCCCGTCTCCAGGCGATACTTCTCGGTGCGCAGGGTGAACACGAAGTCATCCGCGGTGAGTGGCTGGCCGTCGTGCCAGGTCAGATTCGGACGCAGCTTATAGGTCGTCTCCATGCGACCGTCAGGGAAGAGCTTCCAGCCCTCCGTGCTGAGTTGGGGGATCGCCTCCGCGAGGATCGGGAACGGCTGCTCCTGCACGTTCCAGGACGCGAGCGTGGCGGTGAAGACCGGCTTGTGAATCGCGCTTCGATCGACAAAGCCGGTCAGCATGTCGTTCGGCTCGGCGCGCATGATGATCGAGAGCGTACGCGCGGGTGAAGCCTCGCTCGGAATCGCCTGAGCTTGGCTGCCGCCGGGCGTGCTCGGGCGCGCTGGGGCGCAGGCGACCAGGAACGTCGTCAGGACGATGACAATCCAGGACCGCCGGCCGGCTGGCGGGATTCTGAATCGATCGGGGCGAGGTAAGAGCACGACGTTCGATGCGCACATGGCGGCGACTCCTCGACCAAGAGCGACACTGACATTCGGACTCGATCAACGGGAGGATATCACGCGGCGCTGCGCCAGAGACCGGACCTGTTGGGACTGATACTTGCGTGGGTGGATTGAAAGGAGGGAGCGGTTTCAATGGCCGAGATGCAAATCCCCGAACCCCGCTACGTCATCGCCTACACGACGTTCCCGGACCGGGGCGAGGCGCTGCATGTTGCCCACGACCTGATCGACCGTCACCTCGCGGCCTGCGCGCAGGTGCATGAGATCGCGAGCGTCTACCGTTGGCAGGGCAACGTGGATGAGGCGACCGAGTTCATCCTCACCATCAAGACGGCCGCTATTCGGGTCGCCGAATTGAAGGCACATATCCTCGCGACGCACAGCTACGAGGTGCCGGAGTTTCTTGTCGTGCCCGTCGTCGCGGGCAACGAACGCTACCTTGCGTGGATCGACGAGAACGTGGGGTAAGTGCCGACGAGTGCCCGGCGAAAATGCCGCTAGTGGACGAGGGGCGGTGCCCAGAGGCTCGCAATCGGGCACGCGAAGCCAGGGAGCAGGGGCGAGGTCAGCGCCTCGCCGTCGCGCAACGTCACGGCGAGCGTCAATCCTGCCTCGTCGCGGCGGTAGATCTCCAGCGAGTGCGATTGCCAGTCCGCGATCCAATATTCGAGCACCCCCTGGCGGGAGTAGAGGTTTAATTTCAAGTCACGGTCACGCCGTTCGTTCACGGATCCGGGAGACAGCACCTCTACGACGATCTCCGGCGCGAACCGGAAGTGTCCCTTTTCATCTTTCGCCTGTGCCCGCTTTTCGTGGCTAATCCACACGAGGTCGGGGATGACATCGTTGTCTTCGGAGAATACAAGTCCCGGCGTGGGAATCGCCATGCCAGTGCCAGTTTGCGTGCTCCACGTGACCAGCGCGGATGTCAGAATGCCACAAACCCACTGATGGGCCTCGTCGGGTGCTCGCGACACGAACAGATCTCCATCGATAATCTCGTAGCGAACGCCTTCAATATCCGGCATCTGCTCCAAATCTGCCGATGTGAATCGAAGTGCGACAGTCACGTGGAGATCCTCCAAAGGGCGGGGCACCTTTCGGTGAGTTGCCGGGTGAACCATACCATTCGCGAGCTGGGGGGCGGGGATTCATTGATGTTCGCTACCGGGATGTTCGCTACCGGACATCCCATTCGTGGGCGTTCCAGGCGGCGTCGCCGCCAGCGGCCGCGGGTCCGACATTGATCAGGCGACCAGCCGTCGCGGTGGGCCAGCTATCGTAGAACAGCGGCATGAGCGGGAGGTTCTCCGTGACGTGCCGCGTGATCTGACTCGCGAGCTCCATCCGTTCGGGTCGCGGGATCGTGACGATGTACCGATCGATCAACCCGTCCAGGGCCGCATTCATGTACCGGGGCCGGTTTTCACCGACGTAGTTGTTCTCCGGTAGTCGAGCCTGATTGCTGTGGAAGCGCTCGAACATGCGCAGGTCGATCGGCTGGCCGTTCACCGTGAACGACGGAAAGTTGGTGCGGTACTCCTGATCGTCCACGCGCTGCTGCGGGATAATCACCGACTCCGCGGAGATCCCGATCCGCTTCAGCATGTCCGCGACGACGTACATGGTTTTGGTGTTGATGTCGCCAGACGTCGCGCGCAGCTCCAGGTGGATGGGCTGGCCGCTGGCGTCCCGGTACATCCCGTCTGAGCCGCGGGTGAGGCCGAGGCCGTCCAGGAGCTGAAATGACCGCGAGGGATCGTACTCATAGCGCACGATTGATGCCTCGGTCTCCTTGAACTCCGCCCGGTCTGGCTCGAGGAAACCATAGGCGGGAGGCGTCATCCTGTAGTTGATGCCATCGGCGAGGGTTTGTCGATCCATCCCGTGCAGGACGGCGCGACGGAACCGCAGCTCCGTGACGATCGGCGGCGTCGGGTTGAGGAGCTGGGGGTACAGCATCATGAGGCTCGAGACCGGCATCCCGATGTTGCCATCGCGCCAGTGGTCGCGGAGCTGGAGCGACTGGTCGATCGAAAGGCTGCGGGCAAGCACCAGCTCCACGGTCCCCGCGAGGACGTTGGCAACGATGGCGTTGGAATCTGGGATGGTGCGGATCTCGATCTCGTCGACCTTGGGCCGGCCCAGCACATAATTGTCGTTCGCCTGGACGACGATGTGGCTGCTGCGCGCCCATTCCTTGAGCTTGTACGGTCCGAGGCCCACGAACTGCGTGCTGAAATAGCCCTGCTGCGTGAAGGTCGCCTTGTCCTCCAGCGCCGTTTCCAGCAGATGGCGCGGCAGCGGCATGCCCATCGAATCGCTGAAGAGCGTGTCCGCCTCGATGAAGGGGCGTTTCCAGCGGGCGAGTACGGTCTCTGGGTCGACAGCCTCCACCGTGTCCACGAGGGCATATGCGCGATTGCGGAAGGTGGGGAGGTCCCGGTCGTTGACGACGCGGAATGTGAAGCCAAGATCCTCCGCGGTGAGGGGTGTCCCGTCATGCCAGGCGGCGCCGGAGCGGATCTTCCAGACCGTCTCCATCGTGCCGTTCGGCAGCAGCCGCCAGTTGCCGTTCTCGACGGAGGGCACGGCTTCCGCCATCTGCGGCCGAAGCTGGCCGGTGTTGTCGGTCACAGTGAGTCCCGCATGGACCATCCGCTCGATCTCAGCGATGCCCCGAACGGAGTTACCGATGTTCAGCTTATTGTAGACCGTGAACGGATCGCCGATGGTCGCGGCAACGATACGCTTCGGCCCAGCCTGCCGCCCCAAATCGCTCCCGCCGGCAGCAGAATCTGCCGGTGCCCTGGATGGCGCCGCGCAACTCAACGCGAGAAGCGCAACTACCAGCCACCCCATCCGAAACGGACCAGGCCTCAAGCGACGCGCTCCTCCCCGAAACCTACCAATCCCTAACCCCCAAAACCCAACCCCTGCTAGGCGCTAGGGCTCGCCGAAGAATCGGACCGGGTTGTCCCAGACCAGCTTCTGCATCCGCTCGGGTGTGAGGCTCTGCCAGCCGAGCACCTTGTCCGCCGAATCTGGGAAGCGCGACTCCGCGTGCGGGTAATCGGAGCCGAACATCAGGACGTGGTCGCCCAGATCGTCGGTGACCATCTTGACCATCTCCTCGCCCTCATGCAGGACGATGCTGGCAAAGAAACGGCCGCCCATCATGTACTCGCTCAGCTTGTGCTGGAGGTCTTCTTTCACGTAGCCCATGTAGACCGCCTGGTCATCCATCCGCCGCGCCCAGAACGGCAGCCAGCCGAAGCCAGACTCAAGAATCCCGAAGCGGATGTTCGGGTAGCGATCCATGATGCCCGACCCAAAGAATGCGCCCATCGCGCGCATCGCCGCCCAGGGGTGCGACGCAAGGCGGCCCAGAAAGGGGTTGTCCCAGAGATCTCGATAGCCAGGGTACCCCCAGGCGAAGCTGTGGTGGACGATGGCCAGCCCCGCTTCATCGGCGGCGGCCCAGATGGCGTCCATCTCCGGATGATCGAGCGGGTAATCGAGCGGGAAGTGCGGCTGCACGCCGACAGCCCACGACGAGCCGGCCCAGCGCTTGATCTCCTCCACGGAGCCTTCGATATTCCGGGGAGATGCGACGATGAGCGACTTCAGACGGTGCGGATAGTCGCCGCAGAAGTCGTCCAGGTAGCGATGGTTGGCCCGGATGAACTCCATCTCTACCCATGGGTCCTCATGGCCCACGGGCCCCGGGGGCACCATCATGTGGACGTCGACGCCCTCGCGGTCCATATCTCGGATGCGCGCGTCGGGGTCGTAGTCGGAGCTGCCAAGGGTCGGAAAAACGCTTCCCATGAAGTGTTGGAACTCGCGTGTTTCCCCCTCGCGAGGGCCAGCCTCGCCGAGCACGCGCAGCGCGCCACCCCCGCCCCAGCCGCCACGCCGTTCGAAGCGGAACAGGTTGCGATGCGGGGCCTCCAGCTTTTCGCCGGCCCAGCCGGTGCGGAACGGCGACTTGTGCGTCTCCAGATCGGGCACGCGCGCGCGCAACTCAGGCGTCAAATAGCGCTCGAGCGATTCCGCCGTCGCATGGACGTGCGTATCCGCGTCATAGATCCGGTAGCCATTCCTCACCCTGCCTCCCTGGCCGCCGCGGCCGCTGGCGTCGAGCAAGCGCTACCGCGAGTGGATTCCACTGTTGAGCAAAGCAAGGATAATGAAGCGCGGCAGCTTTGGACAACGAATCGGTGTGAGAAGAGGGGTCACGACAGCGGCCGGCGCCCGCTTGCGAAGACAATCGGCACGTTGCGCCAGATGCCTTCGTCCGTCGCGAGCGCCTGCACCTCGGCGCAATGCGCCTCCTTGAGGCGGGCCAGCCGGTCTGGCGAAAGGCTCGCCAGCCCTACGCCGGTCACCGAATCCGCGAGCTCGTGCCAGTAGTCCTCAGATGAGGCGCGGAAATAGCCGTGCTGCTCCGTCGTTATGTCGACTTCGGTGAAGCCGGTTTCCTCCAGAATAGCGCGGCAGGCGGCCGGCTTGCGGAGCCGGTCATCGATATTGCCGCCGCCAGCGACGCCGAGCGCTTCCAACCGGGAACGGAAGAGTCCTCACTCCGGCTGGTCCAGCCCCTCACCCCATACCGTGGAGAGCACGCGGCCGCCGGGCTTGAGCACCCGCCACCACTCCCGCAACGCTGCGGCCGGATCTGGCAGAAAGAAGATCACGGACGCCGCCACCACCCAGTCGAAGGCCGCGTCCCGGAACGGCGGCTGCTCAGCGTCCCCCAGAATTAGACGCACGTTGTCGATCCCAGCCGCGGCGCGCGTGAGCTCACGCAGCATCGCCTTGGCAATGTCGAGTGCAACGACGTTGCCAAGAGCACCAACCGTCTGGGCGACCGGGACCGCGACCAGGCCCGTGCCGGCGCCAACATCCAGCACCCGCACGCCCGGCCGCGGCCCGATGAGCTCCACGACCCGCCGCGCGCATCGTTGCACCGACTCGCCGCGCCCATACGTGGCCGCGACGCGGTTGAAGCGCTCCGCGGCCTGGCGCTTGCGCGTGGCGGATCCCGTCGTGGTTTGATTTCGCGCGGGTGAATCCCTTCTCGTGCAGGCTACGGTTCGAAGCGATGCACGATCTCGAAGTTCTGGACGTCCTGGGTGGAATTGCCTCCGAACTGACTGGGCGGGTGGGCCGCCATAAACGCCGTGATCTCGGGCGTCGGTTCCGGCCGCGCCGTGTAGGCCTGGGTGATGAGAAAGCGGAACGGCGAGCCGAGGTGGCGCCAGACGCTCTGGGCCAGGAATCCCTTGACGTGCTTCTGGCGGAGCTCGCCGAGCTCCTGACGCGACTTCACGAAGTCTTGTACGGCTCCGGCACCGCCGGCGAGGTCCCACTCCACCATGACGGCAAAGGCGAAGCCGGACATGCCGACCGGGTCGCCGACGCGGCCGATCTGCTCGTAGACCTGCCCGCTCCGGCGGACCGTCGCGACTCCCTGGCCAAGCGCTTCCATGCGCTCCTTGCGGGCGGGGCCGCGAAGGAAGGCGCGGAAGCTGGTGGCGTCAGCCCATCGCGACACCGCGGTATAGAGGGTGGGTTCGCCCGGTGAGTTTCCCAGCACGGCAAGCTGAAACCCCTTCTGGGCGCGGAACATCGGACCGTTGTCCCCGAACCAGCTTTCAAATCGGTCGGCGTTCTCCGGAAACACGGTCTGATCCAGACGCACAAGAACGGTCATCGATGTTTCTCCACAAATGCGCGGACCAGCCTGGCCCCCGCCTACTCACGGCGCCTCGGATCGATCAGTCCCGCCTGGTATCCCCTTCTTCTTGGGCTTGCTCGATGGCCGGCTCGTCCGTTCCGGTGCCTCTGGCCGACGAGCCTCTAAGCGTGCAGCAGTCCCTTGTGGCGCAGCGCGCGCTCGAGCGCCGGCTGCATCTTCATAACGCCGAACTCCTCGATCGCAAAGTCCAAGTGACCGAGGGCCTCGGCGTGCTCCTGCTCGCGTTGCTCTGGCAGGATGTCTGTCGTCAGCGCATCGTCCAGGAGCAGCTCGGCCAGCGCGAGCCGGGTGAGGGCGATCTCGGGACGGAAGCGCACGCGCCCGCAAACCTCGAGGGCCTGCTCGTAGTAGGCGCGTGCCGCCGACCGGTCCCCGGCAAGATGCGCGGCGCCGCCGAGATGGCGCGCGACGCACGTCGCGTCGACATTGCCGTCGGACACCACCGAAGCAACCGGGACCATCCGCTCGGCGAGCGCGGCGGCCCTCTCCCGGTCCTCGAGGAGAACGGCCGCCTCGAGGAGCCAGCACAGCTCGTTCTTGTTCGCGAGCTCATCCTGAACCACTTGTAGATAGACCTGCTCGACGGCCGCGCGGGCCTCGCCGACTCGGCCAAGGTGGGCCAGTGTCAGCGCAGTACGAATGGCTCTCATTCTTCCTGGTACCGCCTGCTCCTCCAGAACGCGCTCGCCGCGCCCCAGCAGCAGGAGGGGACGCATCTGAAACCACTCGGCGTTGAGCCGGCCGAGCATCGCCGACCCAACCTCCTCGCCCCGGCCGGCGATACGAGCGGCCGCGTCGACCGCCGCCTCCAGATCGCCGGCAAAAATCGCGCGGGTAGCCACCGCGAACAGGGGATAGAGCTGGACGCCGGCGTCCGGGGTGCGGGTGATGAGCGTAGCGATCTCGCGGAAGACGGCATCGAACGCTTCCCGGTCCCCGTATCCGAGCAACACGTAGGCGGCGAGCCAGAGCGACCTGACCTGCGCGCGCCCGCTGGCGCCCGTCCGGTCCATTGTGACGACGACCCGCGCCGCCGCGAGTTTCTCCGCTCCCTCTTCAGGGGTGTTCAAAGAAAAGAGCAACTCATACGTTGCATAGACCGTCGTCTCTGGGTCGCGAAGCTGCTGCGCCAACGCGACGGCCCCGCGTATCAACTCCCTTCGTCGCACCGATTCGACGCTGGCCGCCGCGAGTCGCGCGAGCGCCAGATCCGCGTGGACGCGGTCTAGCGTGCCCGGCTCAGCGGACCGGTCGGCGCGTTCCACCCAGGTGCCGAACTCTTCCGTGTTCCAGGTTTGTACCGACCCCGAGCGACTCATACCGCTGATCGCCAGCAGCGCGGCCTGCGCCGCCCGCTTCCGATCGCCAAGCTCCTCCGCCAACACGAACGCTTGCAGCGCCACCGTCTCGTATGCGCGCTGCGGGTCGCCCGCCGGCAGCAGCGCCTGGCCCAGGATCAGCAGCAGGTCGCAGCGGCGCCGCTTGTCGTCCGGGTCCAGCACCTCCTGCACCTCGATCGCCCGGTCGAGCATGCGGATCGCCTCGCCGTAGGCATGGGCACCCATGGCGCGCTGCGCCCCCCGCTCTCCGTACTGCACCGCTTTCGCCAGGTCCGTGGGGTCCGAAGAGTGTGAGAAGTGCTCGGCCAACTCCGCCGTGTGGTCGTCCAGCCGGCGCGCATGCACGTCCTCGATCGCTCGGCCTACCTCCTGGTGAAGCCGGATGCGGCGGGCGGCGCTCAGCTCCTCGTACAGCGTCTGCCGGAACATGGCGTGGGCGAAGCGGTACCGCACCCCGCCCACGCGGGCCTGCTCCTCCAGGACGCCGACCTTGAGCCCTTCTTCGAGCGAGCCGACGACCTCGTCTTCGCCGATTCGCGCCACCCGCCCCAGCACTTCCAGGCCGAACTCGCGCCCGATGACCGCCGCAACGGCGAGGAGTCGATTGCACTCGGGCGAGAGCCGGGAGAGCCGCTTGCCAATCACGTCGCGCAGTCCCTCCGGAATGCCGGAGTCCGGCTCGCTCCCGTCGGTCCGCACGTAGCGGCCGCCCTCCCGCACGACGAGCCCCTCTTCGACGAGGTAGCGGAGCACCTCCTGCACGAATAACGGGTTCCCCTCTGTCTGACGGTGGATCGCCTCTGCCCGACTCCAGGGCACATCCTGTCCCCGGATGACGTTCATCATGCGGTGGACCTCGTCCACCGTCAGCCCTCGGAGCGGAACTCGCTGGAAATTGGCGCTGCGCCGCAGCTCGGCCAGGGTGGCGGAAAGTGGATGGGACCGATCGACCTCGACGTCGCGGTAGGTGCCCAAGATTACGAGCCGGGCACCGGCCAGGTTGCGGGAAAGATGCACCAAGTAATCGAGGGTGCCGCGGTCCGCCCAGTGGAGGTCTTCGAGCACAAGTACGATCGGCTGGATCGCGGCCGCGCTGCGCAAGAACGCGGTCACGGCCTGAAAGAGCCGCCAGCGGTCATCTTCCGGGTCTCCCGCCGGCCGCAGCTCGACCGCCACGCGGTCGCGCACCTCAGAGATGATGCGGGCCACTTCGGCGGCGCCGCTCCCGAGCTCCCGGCGGAGGTCGTCGGGCTCGCGAGCCAGCACATAGCTGCGCAGCGCCTCGACGAAGGCGAGGTACGGAAGCGAAAGCGAGCCCTCTTCGTAGCAATGACCCACAAGCGTCTTGCCGCCCCGCATCCCAACATGGGTGGCGAGCTGCTCGCAGAGCGCGGTCTTCCCAATTCCGGGCTCTCCGACGACCATCAGCAGCGCGCCCTCGCCGGACAGCGCGGCGTCGAACGCGCCCTGGAGCTGCCGCAGCTCGGCCTCCCGACCGACGAATGTCCGCCGATACACGGGGTTGTCCCCGGGGGATTGGGGGGTGGGGATTGGGGGTTGGGGGCCGGTCCCCTCTCCCTCTGGGAGAGGGCGAGGGTGAGGGCGTACCCCCTCGAGCACCTTCCGAACATCAGCGGCGGATGCCGGGCGCTTGCTCGGGTCCTTCTCCAGCAGTTTCAGGATCAGGGCTTCCAATCCCACCGGCAGATTGGGCACGTGCCAGCTCGGGGCCACGGGCGGGGTGTTGAGATGCTGGGTGATGATGGCGACGCTCTCATCCCCGATGAACGGGGGCCGCCCGGTCACCAGCTCGTAGAGCATGGCGCCAAGCGAATACAGGTCCGAGCGCGGCGTGACCTCTCCGCCCATCGCCTGCTCCGGGGGCATGTAGGAGACGGTCCCCACCATGAGTCCGGCTTGCGTCAGCCGGGCTTTGTCCGTCGCGACGGCCAGGCCGAAGTCTCCAATCTTGGCCGTCCCATCCCCGGTGAGCCAGACATTCCCCGGCTTGAGATCACGATGCACGATCTGCTTGCTGTGGGCGAACTCCAGGCCTCGACACACCTCGTCGGTGATCCGGACGGCATCGGCAAGGGCTACCCGGTGGTCCGGGGCGTTCTCGATCAACCCCTCGACGTCGCCCCCGCCCATCAGCTCGGTCACAATGAACGGCTGGCCGACAGTCTCCCCGAGATCGAAGACGGACACCACGTGCGGATGGGCACCGAGCCGGCCCATCGCCTGGGCCTCCCGGCGGATGCGCTCGCGTCCCACCTCATCCAGGCCCTCGGTCTTGATGAGTGCGAAGGCGACATCTCGATCCAGCAAGCTGTCATGGGCCAAGTAGACGAGCTTCTTGCCACCCTCACCCAGAAAGCGCTTGACCTCATAGCGCCCATCACAAAAGCTGGTGGGGTCGCTGAGAGGCCTGGCCCTATCCCCATCCTCGTTCAGCAAAGGGATACGCGCAGCGCTTCTACCATCGCCAGGCGGAGGGGAGAGCACATCGGACGGGCCTTCTGGAGATTGGCCTGGGCCGACCAGGCTCGAGAGGGCGCGGTCTGCCGCGGCCAGGAAGCCGACCGCATCCGCATTGGCTGGATCGAGCGCGAGCACGTCACGTGCGCACTCATGGACCCGGCTCCAATCGCGCGCGCGAATCGCCTCCTCGGCCTCATCAAGCAGGCGCTCGACCTGGCGGCGCATGCGATCCCCGAGTGCCGGGGCGGGATCCTGCTGACTCATGCTATTAGCTCCAATGACGACGATCTGCGTGTCTATTGCGCCTGGGCGCGAACGAGCAGGGCGGGCTTAGCCACCTCCCTCATCACGTGTTCGGCGACGTTGCCGTGCCGGAGCCGGTCGAAGCCGCTCCGGCCGTGGGTGCACAGCGCTACCAGGTCGACGTCGTGGGCGGCGCGCTCGATGAGGTGGCGCGCCTCCCCGGACTCCAGCGCCGTCTCGACCGTCGCGAAATGGCCGACAAGCCGGGCGGCCACGCCCTCCAAATAGGCGGCTGCCGCTTCACGATTTTTAGGATCCCTCACGGCCCGAAAGAGGCGGATCATGGTCAGCGGTTTGCCCGCCAGCGACTCAACGACCGGGAGCACTTCCTCAGCTACGCTCGATCCGTCCAGCATGACGAGCGCGCGCTCGATCCGGGTTGTCCCGGCGCCGGACCTGCGGACCACGAGAACGGGGCAACTGCCTTCTCGCACCAGGCGGTCAGTCACGCTGCCGAGCGCCAGGCGGGCCAGCCCACCTCGACCGTGCGTCGCCATGACCACAAGCCCGGGTTGCTCCTTGGCCTCGCAACCCAGGAGCGCGCCCGCGGCGGACCCGTGCAGCAGCACCGCCCGCGTCCGATACCCTTCCGATTTGAGACGCACATCCAGCGCCTGGAGGCCGCCCTGCACCTCGCTCTCGATCGCCTGAGTCATGGACTCGTACAGCTCCGCGCCGGCACCTTCCTCGGCAGTCGCGAGCGCGGCGGGCATGGGCTCGGCGACGCGCACGAGCAATATCTCGGCGCCCTGGGCCCGGGCGATCTGCTCCGCGATGGCGAGCGCCTTCTCGCTCTCCGGCGAGCCGTCGGTCGGAACCAGAATCGTCTCCAGCATCGCTTCCCTCCCATGTCTCGGTCTTCTCGCCGCCAGGCTGCATCTACGCGTGCAGGAGCCCCTTGTACCGCAGTGCGCGCTCCAGAAATGGCTGCATCTTCATGGCGCTGAACTCGTCGATCGCGAAGTCAAGGTGCGCCTGCGCCTCGGCCTGCTGCTCGGGATTGCCGGCGAGCAGAAGCTCCGCGAGATGAAGGCGAGTGATCGCAGTCTCCGGGCGGAAGCGCACCTTCGCGCAGACCTCCAGGGCCTCCTCATAACGGGCGCGCGCCTTCGCTGGCTGACCGAGAAGGAGAGCGGCATCCCCCAGCAGCCGGGCAATACTGCCGAAGAAGCCCATATTTTCGAAGGGCGCATGACAATGGGCAAACGGCTCAAGTCGAGGGGACAGTTCCCGAACCGTATCTACATCTCCACCAAGGATAGCCACCTCGAGAAGGCCAACAATGATGGCGGCGTGGCCCTCGTCCTCCTCTGACTCGACACCCGGGAAGCTCGAGCGAACCGCACGAGCCTCCTCGTGGCGGCCAAGCAAGGCGAGCAGAACCGCTCGCTGCGCATGAAGGAAGCGCATGGGTGTGGGGAACTCAACGATTTGTTCGTCGCCTCCACGCCCAACGTAGAAGAGTAGGCGAATGGCGTCCATCCAGTACAACGTGACGCTCCACCGCTGGGCATCAGCCGAACCGAGCTCCGCGAATTCCATCGCCTCTTCAAAGCGCCCATCCATATAGGCGAGCACCGCGGGTGGTCGCGCCGTCGCCCAAGCTCGAAGCGTGGCGTCATGCGTATGCTCCGCGAGCGCAGCGAGCTCATGCCACAACGCCTCAGCTTGGGCGCGCTCGCCATTTCCGAGCAGAACTGCCCCCGCGGCCATCAGGCAGACCCCCAGGTCACCGGCCCGAACGCCATCGCGGGGCCACGTAAGCATGTCGTGAGCGAGACGCTCCTGAAGCGGGCGATCACGGAGGGAGTTCAATCGAAGGAAGACCCAGGCCGCCGCGGCAAACCTGAGCGAGTTGTCGCCCAGCTCAATAGCCTCCTCCATCGCCCGCCTCAGATCGGCGTGCATGTCATTGGGCTGGTTCGGACCGAGACCTGCAAGGCCTCGATAGATGTGTGCGAAAACCCTGGGCCCAGTACCGGGCAGGGCACGCTGGACTACGCGCGACGCCCAAACCGCGAATTCCGGCGAGCGCATCGGGACGACGCCGCCGCGCAGGAAGCCCTCACACGCCATCAGCGCGGCTCGCACCGTGTGCTCGGAGTCACCCATAGCTTCCGCAAGCGCAAACGCATCGGGGGCCACCGTGGAAGCGACGCGGGCCGGCTCTTCGAGGGGCAGCATCGCCTCTCCCATCGCGAGCAGCAGATCGCAACGTTTCAGCTTGTCGTCCGGGTCAAGTACGTCCTGCGCCTTCAGCGCCTGGCCCCGATGCCGCACCGCCTCGCCGTACGCATACACGCTCTCCGCCTTCCGCGCCGCCAGCTCGGCGTACTCCACAGCCTTCGTGAGATCGGCAGGATCGGAGCTGTGGGCGAAGTGCTCGGCCAGCTCCGCCGCGTGCTCCTCCAGGCGTTTGGCATGCACCGCTTCCAGCGCTCGCGCCACCTGCTGATGCCAGCGGATGCGCCGCGCGGCGAAGATCTCCTCGTACAGCGTCTCCCGGAAGAACGCGTGCGTGAAGCGGAAGGCGAGCGGGCCGCCGCTACCATGCTCCTCAATTACTGCTCGCTCCTGGGCCTCCTCCAACGCCTCGATAAGTTCGTCCTCAGTGAACGTCACGACCCGCTGTAGCACGTCGAGCCGGAAGTCCCGCCCGATCACCGAGGCCACGCTCAGCACCTGGTTGGCTCTCTCGGAGAGGCGCGAGAGGCGCTTCCCGACGACGTCCCGGAGACCCTCCGGGATCCCAGCGTCGGCTCCCGCTTCCGTGAGGGCATACCGGCCGCCCTCCCGCACCACGAGCCCCTCTTCAACCAGATAGCGCAAGACTTCCTGCACAAAGAGCGGGTTCCCCTCGGTCTGGCGGTGGATCGCCTCCGCCCGACTCCACGGCACCTCCTGCCCCCGGATCACGCAGTACATCCGGTGCACCTCGTCCACCGTCAGGCCTCGCAGCGACACGCGCACGAGGCCCGCGCTCCGCCGGAGCTCCGCCAGCGCTCCGGAAAGCGGATGGTTGCGATCCACTTCGACATCGCGGTACGTGCCGACGATGAGGAGCCGCGCGCCCTGCAGATTTCGCGACAGATGCAACAGTAGATCGAGCGTGCCCCGATCGGCGTCGTGCAGGTCCTCGAGCACGATGAGGAGCGGCTGCACGCCGCTCGCGTTGCGCAGGAACCCCGTCACCGCCTGGAGCAGCCGCCAGCGGTCATCTTCAGGGCCGGACGAAACCGGCGCTGCGAGATCAGTTTGCGGGAGACGGTCGCGAATTTCGGAGACTACTCGCGCGACTTCCGCCGCCCCACTGCCAAGGTCATGGCGCAGGCCATCCGGATCCCGGGCGAGCACGTAACTTCGCATCGCCTCCACAAAGGGCAGATACGGCAGCGACAGCGAGCCCTCTTCGTAGCAGTGGCCAATCAGCGCTTTCCCGCCCCGCATGGCGACGTACGTCGCCAGTTGCTCGCAGAGACTCGTCTTCCCAATACCCGGCTCGCCTACCACCATCCCGATCGCGCCTTCCCCGGAAAGGGCGGCGTCGAAGCTTCTCTGAAGCTGCCCCAGCTCGGCCTCGCGCCCCACGAAGATCCGGCGGTAGATGGGGTTCTCCCCTGGGTGGGCGCCGGGGGCTGGGGGGACGGCCAGTTGGTCGCTTGGGGAGGCGCCCGCACCCGCCCGCACTACGCGCCGGCCGCTCCCGCTGGGCGCGGCGTCCGGCCCAGCCCCCGCTCCCTCTGGGAGAGGGCGGGCGTGAGGGCGGACCCCACTGAGCGCGGCCCGCACCTCACTTGCCGAAGCCGGTCGCTTGCCCGGGTCCTTTTCCAACAACCGCAGGATCAATGTCTCCAGCCCCACCGGTAGGTCGGGCACGTGCCAGCTCGGCGCCACCGGCGGCGTGTTGAGATGCTGGGTGATGATCGCCACGCTCTCATCGCCGATGAACGGCGGGCGCCCCGTCACCAGCTCGTACAGCATGGCTCCCAGTGAGTAGAGGTCGCTCTTGGGACTCACCTCGCCCCCCATGGCCTGCTCGGGCGGCATGTAGCTCACCGTCCCCACCATGAGCCCGGCCTGGGTGAGGCGAGCCTTGTCGGTCGCGACCGCGAGCCCGAAGTCCCCGATCTTCGCCGTCCCATCCGCCGTCAGCCAGACGTTTCCCGGCTTCAGATCCCGGTGCACAATCTGCTTGCTGTGCGCGAACTCCAGGCCCCGGCACACCTCATCGGTAATCCGCATCGCATCGGCCAACGGTATCCGGTGCGCGGGGGCCTTCTCGATGAGCCCCTCGACATCACCCCCACCCATCAGCTCGGTGACAATGAAGGGCTGGCCATCGACTTCCCCTAAATCGAAGACTGAGACGACGTGGGGATGGGCGCCAAGCCGCCCCATGGCCTGGGCTTCCCGCCGGATTCGCTCTCGGCCCACCTCGTCAAGCCCCTCGGTTTTGATGAGGGCAAAGGCCACGTCCCGATCGAGCAAACCGTCATGGGCGAGATAGACCCGCTTCTTGCCACCCTCGCCGAGAAAGCGCTTGACCTCGTACCGACCGTCGCAGAAGCCCGTAGGCTCCGAGCCTGGCTTGGAGACAGCGGCACCTTCACTCCTGCCCTGTCCCCTCGAAGGAGTAGGGGTCAGGAGAGCGGGCTCATTTGCTACGGGGGAGGCCGGTTCGAGGGCGGGCTCGTTTGCCGAGGGCGGGGTGGGGCCGGGGGGACCTGGCGCCGCTGAAGGGGTGGCCGCGACCTGCACGCCGCAGCTCATGCAGAAGCGAGCACCAGGGGGAAGCTCGGTCTCGCAGACCAGGCACACGAGAGAGAGACGCGCCCCGCACGCGAGGCAATACTTCGCCGCGGCAGGGTTCGCATGGCCGCATGCGGGACACGCCATCACGAGTCTCTTTCGGGGCTCTGACCGCCGAAATGGCGGGCCGATCCTTTGACGAACGCTCATCCAGGATTGATGCAGGCGCCAGTCTACGCACCCCCTGGCAATCGGTCAAATTTACGAGTTCTGGTCGAGCAAGTCTGTCAATCGGGCGACACTTCCAGGGCATTGAGCTTTCGCCGGCTCTCGAAGCGGACCTAGGCCAGTGCTCTTACGGAAGCGGAGCTACCTGGCCTCGCGGCCGGGAACTCAGAGGCGGTGGTTGCGATTGCCTGGATCCGGCGTGCCCCGTCTGACCTGGTGCCCTTGGCTGCTGCTCAGGCGTGCAGCAGCCCCTTATGGCGCAGCGCGCGCTCGAGCGCCGGCTGCATCTTCATGGCGCGGAACTCCTCGATGGCGAAGTCCAGGTGCCGTTGCGCCTCAGCCCGATTGTCGGGCGTGCCGTCGAGCAGCAGCTCGGCCATGCCGAGGCGCGTCAGCGCGATCTCGGGCCGATGGTGAACGCGCGTGGCCCATTCGAGCGCGCGCCGATGGTGCCGCTGCCCTTCATCGCGATCGCCGCGAAGCGTGGCCGAGCCGCCCAGGAGTCGGGCAACGTTGTAGACCCGGAAATCGCGCGCGACGACGCCCGTCGCATCGCCCAGGTCCCCGAATGCCGCCGTCACATCGCGCACGAGCTCCGCGTCGCCGATGGTCAGGGCTGCCTCCAGCAGGCCAATCGGCAACCAGGCGATAGGCTCTTCACTCTTTGCTGCCTGCCTGCCCAGCTCCGCTGGGGTCGAAAGAAGACCTTCGGTGAGACACTCACGGGCGATTGCTCGCGCCTCGTCGACCCGGCCGTCGACCGCCCGGATCATGGCGATGGCTGGCCGCCCAGCCCCCAGCGTAAGGTCCGCCTCATGTTGACTCAGGGCCTGGCGCCATCGGCCAAGCATCAAGGCCGGCTGGAACACGAGTCCGACGGCCGCAACCTCACCGGCGCGCGGGATACCAAGCTCCGAAGCCGTCGCGATCAGCCGTTCACACAGCGCCAACACATCTTCGAGCTCCCCGGCCAGCGTCGCGCGGATCGCGTCGCGCTCGAGCGGCCAGAGGAGCGAGACGACATCCCGCGTATGGACAGCTATCGCGTCCAGCTCGCGCCACACCGCTTCGGCTCGCTCCCGCTCGCCCGCGGCGATCAGGTACATCTGCGCGCGTTGCAGAAGCGGTGCGACCGTGCTGACGCGCACGCCGTCGCGCGGGCGTTCGGCGAACTCCCGCGCGATGCGCGTCTGCTCGCCGCAGTAGCGCAGCGGCCGCCCGGGAAAGAGGAATGATGCCGCGGCGCGGAACAGGACCTCGGGCTCGTCGAGGGATCGCGCCAGCTCGAGCGCGCGCAGGACGCGTTCGTTGGCCTCGGACACGTGCCCCGTCGGCAGTAAGAGCGAGGCCATCACGGAGTCCGCGTAGGCACGAGCGCGGGTGCCGGGCCTTGCGTACCGGTCCCAGCGCCGCCCCCACTCGCGATAGGTCTCGTTGAAGACCGCGGACGACCCGTTGTGCCGGTGCAGGGCGTCCACCGCCAGCTCGCAGACCTGGGCGATCCGCGTCTCGTCGCCCATCGCCTGAGCCAGCTCGAGGGCAGCGGGCGCCACCTCGTCGGCAACCCGCGCCGGCTCGCCGCCCGGAGCCAGCGCCTCGCCGAGCGCGAGCAGCAGATCGCATCGCTTCGCTCTATCGTCCGGGTCCAGCACCTCCTGCACTTCGAGTGTGCTCGCGAGCAGTCGCGCCGCCTCCCTGTAGGCGTACACCGCGAGCGCCCGCCGCGCCGCCAGCTCCCCGTACTTGACCGCTTTGGCAAGGTCCGCCGGATCAGTGGACTGCGCGAAGTGGTCCGTCAGCTCCGCCGCGTGCTCGTCCAATCGCGCCGCGTAACGTGTCTCGAGCGCCCGGGCGACCTGCTGGTGGAGTCGCAGCCGCCGCGGCGCGCTCAGCTCCTCGTACAGTGTCTGCCGGAAGAAGGCATGGGTGAAGCGATAGCGGATCGCGCCGGGCCGGGTCTGCTCCTCCAGGATTCCGACGTGAACCGCCTCCTCCAGCGCCTCGATCACCGCGTCCGCCTCGGCGCCGGCCACATCCTGCAGCGACGTGAGGTCGAAGTCCCGGCCGACGACCGCCGCCACGGCCAGTACGCGGTTGCACTCAGTGCTCAGGCGGGAGAGCCGCCGGCCGATGACGTCGCGCAGACCCTCGGGAATGCTCATTTCCAGCGGCGTTGTGCCGGCGCGCTGCCAGCGGCCGTCCTCGTGCTGGATCAGCCCCTCTTCCGCCAGGTAGCGCACGACTTCCTGCACGAAGAGCGGGTTCCCTTCGGTTTGGCGATGGACGGCCTCCGCGAAGCCCCAGCTAATCGACTGGTCGGTGATGGCGCCGAGCATGCGCTGCACCTCGTCCGCGGTCAGCCCACGCAGCAGCACGCGATCGAATGACGCCGCCCGGCGCAGCTCCGCGAGCGAGGCGGAGAGGGGGTGGGTGCGGTCGACCTCGACGTCACGATAGGTGCCGACGATGAGCAACCGCGCGCCCGCGAGGTTGCGCGAGAGATGCACGAGCAGGTCGAGCGTGCCCCGATCCGCCCAGTGGAGGTCCTCCAGCACGATGGCGAGTGGCCGGGTCGCGGCGGCATTGCGAAGAAAACCGGCCACGGCCTGGAAGAGCCGCCAGCGGTCCTCGTCCGGATCGGCTGCCGAGTCAGGTGCAGGCTCGAGGCCGAGTCGCTGGCGCACCTCCGACACGATGCGAGCCACCTCCGCGGCGCCACTCCCCAGCTCCTGGCTGAGGCCGGCTGGCTCCCGATCAAGCACGTACGAGCGCATCGCCTCAACGAAGGCGAGGTACGGCAGACTCAGCGAGCCCTCCTCGTAACAGTGGCCTACCAGGGTCATTCCGCCGCGTAGGGCGCTGTACGTCGCGAGCTGCTCGCACAGCGCGGTCTTCCCGATCCCGGGCTCGCCGACGACCATGACGAGCCCGCCCTGACCCCCGAGCGCGCCGTCGAACGCCCGCTTGAACTGCCGCAGCTCCGCCTCGCGTCCGACGAAGGTCCGCCGGTAGAGCGGGTTCTCCCGGGGGGATTGGCCGTCGGGGGATTCGGACTGGGGATTGATCCCCCTCCCCGCCACGGGCGAGGGCGAAACTCCACTCAGGATCCGCCGCACGTCGGTGGCGCTCGCCGGCCGCTGGCCCGGGTCCTTTTCGAGCAGGCGCAGGATGAGCGCTTCGAGCGCGGGCGGCAAGTCCGGCGTGTGCCAGCTGGGCGCCACGGGCGGGGTGTTGAGGTGCTGGCCGATGACCGCGACGACCTCGTCACCGACGAACGGCGGCCGACCGGTCACCAGCTCGTAGAGCATCGCCCCGAGCGAATAGAGATCCGACCGATAGGTGATCGCCCCCCCGGTCGCCTGCTCCGGCGGCATGTAGCTCACCGTGCCCACCATCATCCCCACCTGGGTCAGGCGCGTCCGATCGAGCGCCAGGGCCAGCCCGAAATCGCCGAGCTTGGCCGTCCCGTCCGCGGTGAGCCAGACGTTGCCGGGCTTGAGGTCGCGGTGCACGATGCCGTGGGCGTGTGCGTGCTCCAGCGCCTGGCACACCTGGTCCGCGATCCGCAGCGCGGTCTCGAACGGGACCCGATGGCTCGGCGCCTTCCCGATCAGCCCCTCGACGTCCCCGCCGCCCATGAGCTGAGAGACCAGGTAGGGCTGGTCGGCTTCCTCGCCGATGTCGTACACGGCGACGATGTGCGGGTGGTCCCCGAGCTTGCCCATCGCCTGGGCCTCCCGCCGAATCCGCGCCTGGCCCTCTTCGTCCAGCCCCTCGGTCTTGATCAGCGCGAACGCCACGTCCCGATCGAGCTTGGCGTCATGGGCCAGATAGACCCGCTTCTTCCCACCCTCACCGAGGAACTTCGCCACCTGATAGCGCCCGCCACAGAAGCTCGCGGGCTCCGCGGCACGCTCCGGGGGAGCGGCGGCTTCCGGCGCACCCATCGGGGCGGGCGCGAGGGTGCGGCCGGCGAGCGCGCGCTCCGCGGCAGCCAGGAACCCACGCGCATCGTCGTTCTTCGGCTCGAGCGCGAGCACGTCGTCCGCGCACTCGCGCACGCGGCTCCAATCGCGCTGCCGGATCGCCTCGTCGGCCTCGTCGAGCAATCGCTCGATCTGGCGCCGCATCCGATCGCTGACCGGTGCCGAGTCCTGCTCGCTCATCCTCGCGCCTCCCCGATCCCAGGCCGCTATCGCGCCCGAGCCCGAACCAGCAGGGCCGGCTTATCGACCTCGCGGGTGACGAACTCGGCGACGCTGCCATGGCGCAATCGTTCGAAGCCGCTGCGCCCGTGGGTGCACAGCGCGACGAGGTCCACGCCATGCGCCGCGCGCTCGATGACGTGGCGGGGCTCGCCGATATCCACGACCGGCTCGACCGAGCTGAAATGGCCGACAAGGCGCGCGGCGACGCCATCGAGGTAGGTGTGCGCGGCCTCGCGGTCGGTCGGGTCGGCCACGGCGCGGAAGAGTCGGACGGACGTGACTGGCTTGCCCGCGAGGGCTTCGACGATGGGAAGCACCTCCTCCGCGACACCCGATCCGTCCAGCATGACGAGGGCGCGCTCCATGGGACCCACATCAGAACCCACATCGGCCCCCACATTTGCGCCCCCACGCCGGACCACCAGGACCGGGCATTGGCCCTCCCGCACGAGGCGGTCCGTCACGCTGCCCAGCGCGAAGCGCGCCAGGCCGCCTCGGCCGTGCGTCGCGATAACGACGAGGCCGGGCTGCTCCCTGGCTTCCGTATCGAGGAGCGCGCTCGCCGCCGACCCGCGCAGGAGCACGGTTCGCGTGCGATAGCCTTCCGACCGCAGCCGGTCTTCCAGCGCCTCGAGCCCACCCGCGGCCTCAGCCTCGAGCTGGCGCTCCATCGTTTCGTATAGCTCGGCGCCCGCGCCGTCGTCCCCGCTCGCGAGCGCCGCCGTCATCGGCTCGGCCACCCGGGCCAGCAGGAGCTCGGCCCCCTGGGCCCGGGCGATTCGCTGCGCAATGGCGAGCGCCCGCTCGCTCTCCGGCGAGCCGTCGGTTGGAACCAGAATTCTGTCGAGCAAGACTTCCCCCTCTACGATCGGTTATTGTGCCGTCCGGTTCGCCCGGACCCGTGGGCCAGGCCGCCGTTCACCGATGGCTTCACCCGAGCTGAATGGCAACCACGAGCGAGAGCTCACGCATGGAGCAGCCCCTTGTGGCGCAGCGCCCGCTCCAGACTCGGCTGCATCTTCATGGCCCGAAACTCTTCAATCGCGAAATCAAGGTGGCCGAGCGCCTCCGCCTGCTCCTCAGGCGAGCCTTCGAGCAGCAGCTCGGCTTGCTCGAGCCGGGTGAGCGCGATCTCGGGTCGGTACCGGATGCGCTCCGCCCACGCGAGTCCGCGCTGCAGCGCGTCTGCGGCCCGGTCGCGATCCCCGAGCAATCGATACCCAGCGCCGACGAACCGCGCCACGGACAACACCGCCCACGGGGAATGGCCTTCGCCAACGACATCGCCAACATGGTCGATCGCGAGGGCGACCGCCTCCCGCTCCTGAAGCAATACGGCAGCCTCGAGAACGTTCGTGTGGACCCGGCCAACCAGTTCGCTCGCCGTACTCGGGTCGGCGATCTGCGTCGTCCACTTTTTCAACGCGGCCCGGGCCTCGTCATTTCGTCCGAGCCTGGCGAAGGCCACCGCATCCGCGGCGCTCGTCTGCGCGCGCGCCCCCGTGTCGATACTCCAGGTCTCGAGCTTCCCCAGCCAGAGCGCAGGGAAGGCGGTCACCAGGCCCGCGAAGTTGCGAGTTGCGCGCGGACTGCCAAGCTCCTCCCCGCGCTGGACGAACTGATCCGCCCGCGCCAGCGCCCCTTCGAGATCCCCGTCAAGCGTCGCCCGAAGCGCGTCGGCGACCATCGGCATCAGGACGAGCACCGGATCGTGGGAGTGGCTGGCGAGCTGCTGCATCTCCGCCCAGATCCGCTCCGCGGCCGGGCGGTCGCCCTCCGCGAGAAACACCATCTGGCTCAGCCGCAGCACCCCAGCGATCGTCGCCGCGGAGATCCCGTCGCGCGGCTTCGCGGCCAGCTCATAGGCAAGCTCTGCCTGCATTCTGCGAAAACGAAATGGGGATTGGGGCGTCAGGAAATTGACCGCCGCCCAATAGAGCGGCTCCAGTTCCCCGAGCTCGCGCGCGCCCCTGACGGCCCGCTCGAGCAGCGCGTTCGTTTCCGCCACACGCCCATCACCGCGGCGCGCTTCCGCCAACGCCGCATCCGCGTACACGCGTCCCCGCGTTCCGGGCTCCGCATACCGATCGATACGCTCGGCCCAGAGGCGATATTCGGGTGTCCCGAAGATGCTGACCGACCCGTAGCGATAGAGCGCCTCCAGAGCCACAAGGCATACCTGCTCGCAGCGGGCGCGGTCGCCGATCGATTCCCCTAGCTCGAACGCACGACCCGCCACGTCCTCCGCGGCCCGAAGCGGCTCCCCGCTTGGCATGAGCGCCTTGCCCAGCGCCAGGAGCAGATCGCAGCGTTTCGCTCTGTCGTCGGGGCCAAGCACCTCCTGCACGTCGATGGCCTGCTCGAGCAGCCGCGCCGCCTCGCCGTAGGCGTACACCGCATTCGCTCGCTGCGCGCCCAGCTCGCCGTAATGGACCGCCTTCGCGAGGTCATCACGATCGGTCGACTGGGCGAAGTGCTCCGCCAGCTCGGCGGCGTGCTCTTCCAGCCGACCGGCATACGGGGCCTCCAGGGCCCGGGCGACCTGCTGATGAAAGCGGAGGCGCCGCGGCGCGCTCATCTCCTCGTAGAGTGTCTGGCGAAAGAACGCGTGGGTGAACCGGTACCGAATCGAGCCGGGCCGGGTCTGCTCTTCCAGGACCGCGACGCGCGTCGCCTGCTCCAGCGCCGCGACGAGATCTTCCTCAGAGAGGTCCGCCACGAGTCGCAGCGTCTCCAACGAGAACTCGCGGCCGATGACGGCGGCGATGGCGAGGACCCGGTTGCACTCCGCGCTGAGCTGGCTCAGCCGCTTGCCGATGACGTCGCGCAACCCCTCGGGGATGTGAAGGTCCAACGGGGTGTCGGTGTTCCGCTCCCAATGGTCGTCCGTCCGGTGGAGAATGCCTTCCTCGACGAGGTAACGGAGCACCTCCTGGATGAAGAGCGGATTTCCCTCCGTCTGGCGATGGACAGCCTCGGCGAAGGACCAGCGGACCTCCTGGCCGGTAATCGCGTTGATCATGCGCGCGACTTCGTCAGGCGTGAGGCCCCGCAGCAGGACCCGCTCGAACACGGAGGCCCGGCGCAGGTCCGCCAGCGCGGCCGAGAGCGGGTGGCCGCGATCCACCTCGACGTCCCGGTAGGTACCGAGGAGAACCACGCGCGTACCGGCGATCTGCCGCGAGAGAAAGACCAGCAGATCCAGCGTGCCGCGATCCGCCCAGTGCAGGTCCTCCAGAACGATCAGGAGCGGCTGCACGGCGCTCGCGTTCTTCAAGAAGCCGGCGACGGCTTGCATCAAACGCCAGCGGTCCTCCTCCGGGTCGCCGCCCGGCGCCGACGCCGCCACCCCGACCCGCTCGCGCACCTCCGACACGATCCGCGCCACCTCTTGCGCGCCGCTGCCGAGATCACGCCGCAGCGCGTCCGGGTCGCGATCCAGCACATAGGTCCGCATCGCTTCGACAAACGGCAGGTAGGGAAGCGACAGCGATCCCTCTTCGTAACAGTGGCCGACGAGCGTCTTGCCACCCCGCACCGCGACATAGGTCGCGAGTTGCTCGCACAGCGCCGTCTTGCCGATGCCGGGCTCGCCGATCACCATCACGAGCCCGCCCTGGCCGGAGGTCGCGCCGTCAAACACCGCCTCGAGCTGTTTCAGTTCCGCTTCCCGCCCGACGAAGATCCGCCGGTAGATTGGATTGGTCCCGCGGGGCTGAGGGCTGGAGTCCAACCCCCTCACCCCAACCCTCTCCCCCAGTGGGGGAGAGGGAGCTGTCCCCTCCCCCCTGGTGGGGGAGGGCGAGGGTGGGGGGGCAACCCCAGTGAGCGCGGCGCGCACCTCACTTGCCGAGGCCGGTCGCTTGCTCGGGTCCTTCTCCAGCAACCGCAGAATGAGCGCCTCGAGCCCGGGCGGCAGGTCCGGCACGTGCCAGCTCGGCGCGACCGGCGGCGTGTTCAAGTGCTGGGTGATGATCGCGACGCTCTCGTCCCCAATAAACGGCGGCCGGCCGGTCACCAGCTCGTACAGCATCGCCCCCAAGGAGTAGAGATCGGAACGCGGGGTCACCTCACCCCCCATCGCCTGCTCCGGCGGCATGTACGAGACGGTCCCGACCATCAGCCCGGCCTGGGTGAGCCGCGCCCGGTCCGTGGCAACCGCCAACCCGAAGTCCCCGATCTTGGCGGTCCCCTCGGCCGTGAGCCACACGTTCCCGGGCTTCAGATCCCGGTGCACGATCTGCTTGCTGTGGGCGAACTCCAACCCCCGACACACCTCGTCGGCGATCCGAAGCGCGTCGGCGAGCTGGATCCGGTGATCGGGGGCCTTTTCGATCAGACCCTCGACATCACCCCCACCCATCAGCTCGGTCACGATGAAGGGCTGACCCGCTGGCCCGGTCCCAGCGCCGGCGCCGGCCAGAGCAGTCTCGCCGAGATCGAACACGGAGACGACGTGCGGGTGCGCGCCAAGCCGCCCCATGGCCTGGGCCTCTCGTCTGATCCGCTCTCGCCCGACCTCGTCCAGCCCCTCGGTCTTGATCAACGCAAAGGCGACGTCGCGGTCGAGCAAGCCGTCGTGGGCGAGATACACGCGCTTCTTACCGCCCTCTCCCAGGTAGCGCGTGACCTCGTAACGGCCATCGCAGAAGCTGGTTGGCTCGGCGCCCGGCTTGGGGGCGGCGTCACCCCCGCCCTCTCCTATCGAGGGGGAGGGCGGAAGAGGCTCGCCGGACGGCGGGGCGGGGGGCGCGCCGGTGGGGGGAGAGGAGGGACCAGTTGCTGTCGCGGCTGGCGACTGGCCAGAGCCGGCGGAGCTCGAAAGGGCGCGGTCGACCGCGGCCAGGTAGGTGAGCGCATCGGTCTGGTCCGGGTCAATCGCCAGCACCGCGTTGCAGCGGGCGCGCACGATGGCCCAATCGTCGCGGCCGATGGCCGACTCCGCCTCGTCCAGTAAGCGGTTGACCTGGCGCTGGGCACGTTCGCTCAGCACGTCTGACCCTCCTTCGCAAATCCAGCTAACATGGGCAATCCCACCAACAAGAGGCGGGACGCTCGGTGCAAGATTCGACCAGTAACACGGCCCAACCTCCCGGCGGCCCTCTCCTCTACCGCGTGGTCTTGACAAATCCGCCGACCGTCGACGACTTCAAGTCGAAGGCCGAGCTGGGCTTGCCAGCGCCTCCCGCGGGCGCGCGCGATGTCCGCCAGCTCTGGGACGGCATCTCGGTCTTCTCGACCGAAGCTCAGGCGAGGAGGGCAGCCCGGCGGTATCCCCTGCTTGGCTCGTACGTCGCTCGGCTTCAGATCCCGAGCGCCGCCGAGATTCGGAGCGAACGAACGCTCGCCTCCCCGGGCCACGACACGCTCTGGGGCGATTCGAGCGTCTTGCTTGCCTTCGTAACAGAAGTTGTCCCGGTATAACAGTTGCCGCGCCTGCCCGAGAGGCGGTCGAACACCTGGTGCGAGTAGACTTGGATCATGCAGTACGAACTCTGGGAATTCCGCAGCCGCAGCCTGGTGGCGACGTACCCGTCCGAAGAAGAGGCGCTGGGGATGGTGCGGACGCTGCTCGCGAATGGCTGGAACCCGCGAGATCTCGCGCTCGGCGTCGGGTCGGATGGACCGAGGTCGCGCGTGAGCGCCAAAGCCAAGCCGCTCACCGGCGAGGCCCTCGCCGCGCGCGCCCAGCTTGACGTCGCGGATCGATCCGCCTGAGCGCTTCGCCCGAGCCGCATCGCGCCGTTGCGGTGGCCTGTCGGTTCTCGCCGGACGGGGGCGTTGCGCCTCACGCATGGAGCAGCCCCTTGTGCCGCAATGCCCGCTCCAACGCCGGCTGCATCTTCATGGCGCTGAATTCATCGATGGCAAAGTCGAGATGGCTGAGCGCCTCGCTGTGCTCGCGCTCCCGCTGCTCTGGTGGGACGTCCGCCGCGAGCGCGTCGTCCAGAAGCAGCTCGGCCAGGGCGAGCCGGGTGAGGGCAATCTCGGGGCGGAAGTGCACGCGCCCACAGACCTCGAGCGCCTGCTCGTAGTAGGCGCGCGCCGCCGCCCGGTCCCCCGCCAGGTGCGCCGCGCCGCCGAGATGGCGGGCGACGCACGTCGCGTCCGTATGTTCGTAGGCAACGAGCGATGCCGCCGGGACCATCCGCTCGGCGAGCGCGGCGGCCCGCTCGCGGTCTTTGAGGAGAACGGCCGCCTCGAGGAGCCAGCCCAGCTGGTTCGTGGCCGCATGCTCGTCCTGGACGACCTGTAGATAGACCAGCTCGAATGCCGCACGGGCCTCGGCGCCTTGGCCAAGGTGGGCCAGCGCCAGCGCAGCACGGATGGCTCTAAGACTCCTAGGAGCGCCTGCTCCTTGCGGACACTCTCTCCGTGCCCCAGGAGCAAGAGGGGACGCATCTGAAACACCTCGGCGTTGAGGCGGCCGAGCACTGTCGATCCGACCTCCTCGCCCCTGGCGGCGATCTGCGCGGCCGCATCCAGCGCCCCCTTCAGATCGCCGTCATAGATCGCACGGGTGGCCACCGCAAACAGGGGATAGACCTGGACGCCAGCGTCCGGTGTGCGGGTGATAAGGGTATCGATCTCGCGAAAGACTGCGTCGAAGCCATCCCGGTCCCCGTCTCCGAGCAGCGTGTAGCCGGCGCGCCAGAGCGATCGCACTTGGGCGCGCACGCTGGCGCCCGTGCGATCCATCGCGACAAAGGCCCGCGCCGCCGCGAGTCGCTCGGCTCCCTCCTCAGGGCTGTTCAACGAGAAGAGCAGCTCGTACGTGGCGTCGACGGTCGCCTCGGGGTCTCGAAGGTCCCGCGCCAGCGCGAGCGCCCCGCGAATTAACTCCCGCCGCCGCACGGTTTCGTTGTTGGCCGCCGCGAACCGCGCCAGCGCCAGGTCCGCGTGGACCCGGTCCAGCGTGCCTGGCTCCGCGAGTCGGTCGGCGCGCTCGACCCATGCGCCGAACTGCTGCGTGGCCGAGGTAGCTACCGCTGCCGAGCGACTGATGCCGCTGAGCGCCAGCATCGCGGCCTGCGCCGCCCGCTTCCGGTCGCCAAGCTCCTCCGCCAGTTCGAACGCCTGGGGTGCGACCGTATCGAACGCGCGCTTCGGCTCGCCCGCCGGCAGCAGCGCCTGGCCCAGCGACAGCAGCAGGTCGCAGCGCCGCCGCGTGTCGTCCGGGTCCAGCACCTCCTGCACCTCGATCGCTCGGTCGAGCAGCCGGATCGCCTCCCCATAGGCATGGGCTCCCATCGCCCGCTGCGCCCCGCGCTCGCCGTACGACACCGCCTTGGCCAGATCCGCGGGGTCCGAGGAGTGCGAGAAATGCTCCGCCAGCTCCGCCGTGTGGTCGTCCAGCCTTCTGGCGTGCACCTCCTCGATCGCCCGCCCCACTTCCTGGTGCAGCCGGATGCACCGCGCGGCAGAGAGCTCCTCGTAGAGCGTCTGCCGGAACATGGCGTGGGCGAAGCGGTACCGTACCCCACCCACTCTTGCCTGCTCCTCCAGCACCCCCACCTTCAGCCCCTCCTCGAGCGCCCCCACGACCTCGTCCTCACCGGTCTTGGTCACCCGGCCCAGGACTTCTAAGCCGAACTCGCGCCCGATGACCGCCGCCACGGCGAGCAGCCGGTTGCACGCCGGACTCAGCCGGGAGAGCCGCTTGCCGATCACGTCGCGCAATCCCTCCGGGATGCCGGAGTCGGGCTCGCTCCCGTCGGTCCGCACGTAGCGGCCGCCCTCCCTGACCACGAGCCCCTCTTCCACCAGGTAGCGCAACACTTCCTGGACGAAGAGCGGGTTCCCCTCGGTCTGGCGCCAGATCGCCTCGGCCCGGCTCCACGGCACGTCCTGCCCCCGGATGGCGTTCATCATCCGATGCACTTCGTCCACCGTCAGCCCCCGCAGCGGCACCCGCTGGAAATTGGCGCTGCGCCGCAGCTCGGCGAGCGTGGCCGAGAGCGGATGGGACCGATCGACCTCGACGTCGCGGTAGGTGCCGACGACCACGAGCCGGGCGCCCTGCAGGTTGCGGGAGAGGGGCACCAGATACTCGAGCGTGCCCCGATCCGCCCAGTGGAGGTCCTCGAGCACGAGCACGAGGGGCTGGATCGCGGCGGCGCTGCGCAGGAACGCGGTCACCGCCTGGAACAGCCGCCAGCGGTCGTCCTCGGGGTCGCCGGCCGGCCGCAGCTCGACCGACACCCGGTCCCGCACCTCGGAGATGATGCGCGCGACCTCGGCGGCGCCGCTCCCCAGCTCCCGCCGGAGGTCGTCGGGCTCCCGGGCGAGGACGTAGCTGCGCAGCGCCTCGACAAAGGCGAGGTAGGGCAGGGAGAGCGAGCCCTCCTCGTAGCAATGCCCGACCAGGACTTTGCCCCCCCGAATGCTGACGTGGGTGGCGAGCTGCTCGCACAGCGCGGTCTTCCCGATGCCGGGCTCCCCCACGACCATGACCAGCGCGCCCTGGCCGGCGAGCGCCGCGTCGAACGCCCCCTGGAGCTGGCGCAGCTCCGCCTCGCGCCCGACGAACGTGCGGCGGTACACAGGGTTGTCCCCCGGGGGTTGGGGGCTGGGGTCCGGCC
>ORMF011934821.1_pt1 | contig 31547 bp, 33 predicted proteins | sample 1779871 | NCBI WGS metagenome assembly ORMF01 (sample SAMEA104232316, study PRJEB22302) | groundwater metagenome | biome: forest; feature: aquifer; material: groundwater | place: USA | collected 2011-08-07 | depth 5.4 m | reverse complement strand
GTGGGGTGGATGGATCTCGGCCCCGTCTACCAAGCCAAGCACGATCTCGCCACGGCCGCCGAAAGCTATCGCAAGGCCATCGAGGTTTCTCCCAACGACGACCGCCCGTACATCAACCTGTGCTCCATCTATCTGGAGGAGGAGCAGAACGACAAGACGGCGGAGTTCTGCGAAGCGGCGGTGAAGATAACGCCCGCGAGCGCCGGCTTGTGGAACAATCTGGCATGGCTATACGCCACCGCCAAGGACGCTCGATATAGAAATCCGGCGAAGGCACTGGAGTATGGGCGGAAAGCGGCAGCGCTCTCCGGAGAAAAAATTCCCGAGATGCTGGACACCTTGGCGCTGGCTTATTTCTTGAACGGAAAATTCGCCGAGGCAGTCGAAGCGGAAAAGAAAGCGTTGCAGTTGCGCCCCGGCGACGCGTCGTTTCAGGAAGCCCTCGCCAGGTATCAGCGCGCCAAGTAAGACAACAAGCAATTCCAGCTATACTGCGCAGGATTGCAACTTCTGGCCTCGGATCGAGGTACAATGTACCGCGCGTGAACAGGCGGCCCGGCGGAGGGGCGCAGCGGTTCGCAGAGGGTAACACGTGGAACAGAAGTTACAATCCACCAGCGGCGAGCCGGAAACATCGCAATTGGATGTAAATCATCTCCGGGAGCTGGTCGAGGCCAGCAAAATCCTCAACTCCACGCTGGATCTGGACCAGTTGCTGGAAATCATTCTGGAGGTGGCCACGCGGGGGCTCGATGCCGACCGGGGCACCGTTTTCCTGCTGGACAAGCCATCGCAAGAACTGCGCGCACGGATCAGTCAGGGGTTGGAGTCCCGCACGCTCCGCGTCAAAGTGGGGCAGGGCATCGCGGGCAAGGTCGCCGAGACCGGGGAGACCATCCGCATCGACGATGCGTACCAGGACGAGCGCTTTCTCCAGAAATTCGACGCCGCCTCCGGCTACCGCACCCGCAGTCTCCTGGCCATGCCGGTATGGAATCGGGTCGGGGAGATCATTGGCGTCATTCAGCTATTGAACAAGCTGGACGGCGTCTTTGGGCCCAAAGATGAAATCTTTCTGAAGGCGCTGGCGGTGCACGTCGCCCTCGCGCTGGAAAACGCGAAGCTGCTGCGCGATGTAGTGGACCGGCAGCGAATCCAAACGGAACTGGATCTGGCCCGGCAGATTCAGCAGAACCTGCTGCGCCCTCCTCCCGAAAAATGGCAGCAGTACCACATGGCCGCAAGGTCCGATACCTGCTACGAGGTGGGCGGCGACTTCTACGACTTTCTGCATGTCTCCGACACCACGCTCTGGGTGGTCATCGCGGACGTCTCCGGAAAAGGTATCTCTTCGGCGCTGGTGATGTCCACGTTGCAGGCCACGCTCCGCGCGCTCCTGGTGGGCGTGCACTCCTTTGAAAGGCTGCTCGAGCGGCTGAACGGCATGATCCGCGAAGTGACCGGAGGCCATAAATATCTCACTCTGTTTCTCGCGCTCCTCGACAGCCAGAGCAACCGGATCCATTACATCAATGCCGGACATAACCCGCCGGTTCTGTTGCGCGCCAACGGCGAAATGCAAATGCTCGAAGAAGGGGGCACCGTGCTGGGTCTGCTGCCCAACGTCCGCTACGCTCGCGCTCAGACTGAGATTAATCCGGGCGACGTGCTGCTGCTCTATACCGACGGGATCACGGAAGCCTCGAACCCAGCCGGCGACGACTACGACATCGGGGGCATGATCGAAAGCGTGAAAGCTCTCGGCCCCGGCGCCAGCCCCGGCGTCATCCTGGAGCGCATCCTCGGGGACGTGCAAAAGTTCGCGGCGGGTGCGCCGCAGGCGGACGACCAGACCCTTGTCGTGATTGCCCCGCTAGGCTAGTCCGATTCTTTCTTAGTAAGGACGCAAGACGATCTTCCGGCGTGGCATCTTCAGCAATCGGAGGCGATCCGCCGATTCAGGGAGAGCGTCTGGCTCACCCTTTACAATATTGCGGGTGGCCGCTCCCGCTTCATTGACTTCCCCGTCCAGCCGCATTATAGTTTGCCTCAGAAAGTCAGATCTTTGTCATTAGGAGGTTCTATGCATCCGGTTGTTTTTAGAACCGCTCCGCTTTACTTTCTTATTGGTTTACTCGTAACCTGTTTGCCGAACGCCCGTGGTGAATCGGCCCCTCTTTGGGCCATTCAAGGACAACCCGCAGCGTCCGCAAGCAAGTCTTCTTTACGTCTGGAAGATGGCACTCCGGTGAAATTACGCCTTACACGAACGGTCTCCTCCGCCAGCGCCCAGACCGATGAACGAGTGGATTTTGAGGTGCTGGAAGAAATCAAAGTCGGCGATATTGTAGTCATCCCGAAGGGCGCCGTTGCCTTGGCAACCGTAACGGAGGCGGCGGCCAAAAAAAGAATGGCTCGCGGCGGGAAGCTCAACATGACCGTTGACTCCGTGCGCCTAGCGGATGGGGAAAAAGCCGCCCTGCGCGGAATCAAAGAGATGAAAGGGGGCGGAAGCACCGGGGCGATGACCGGCGCGATGGTTGCCACCAGCCTTATTGTTTGGCCTGCCGCGCCGTTTTTCCTGTTCATGCACGGCAAGGACGTGACGATCCCGAAAGGCACCGAAGTGACGGTTTATGTCAACGGTGACATGACGCTCGATCCCGCCAAGTTCGGTGCGAAGCTTGCAAATGAAGCGCCGGCGGCTGCCCCGGCCGTTGCAACCGCAGCTCCCTCCGGCTCACCCCAAGTTCCCGGGGGACCTCCAGTTGCCGGCGAACTCTCCGTGATCTTCAAATCCACACCTTCAGGGGCGGATATCTCCATCGACAACAATTACGTCGGCAGCACGCCGTCCACCGTCCGTGTGCCCGCCGGGGAGCACGTCATTACGATAGAGAAATCGGGCTTCAAGTCTTGGAAACGCTCGATGGCGCTAAGACCCGGGGGAGAGATCACCGTGGACGCGGGCCTGGAAAAAGGACCTTAGCCCTCTGAACCGTGGCTCCATGCGAATCGCCGTACTGATCCCGTGTTTTAACGAGGAGGCCGCCATTGAGGGCGTGGTGCGGGACTTCTCCGCTTCGCTTCCCGGCGCCGCCATCTACGTTTACGACAACAACTCCACGGATCGAACGCGATGGGCCGCCGAGCGCGCCGGCGCCGTGGTCCGCGACGAGCCCCGCCAGGGAAAAGGCAACGTGGTTTGCCGCATGTTCGCCGACGTGGACGCAGATATTTACGTGCTCGTCGACGGAGACGGCACCTATGACGCTACCAGCGCCCCTGCGATGATCGAGCGGTTGCTCGCCGAGCGGCTCGACTTGATCAATGGCGCTCGCGTCGCCACGAACCCCTCGGCCTATCCCGCGGGGCACCGTCTCGGCAACCGTGTGCTGACCGGTCTGGTGGCAAGGATCTTCGGAGACCGCTTCTCGGATATGCTCTCCGGCTACAAAGTTTTTTCGCGGCGGTTCGTGAAGTCCTATCCGGCTCTCACCAGCGGCTTTGAGATCGAGACCGCGCTCACTGTCCACGCCCTGGAGTTGCGCATGCCGACGGGGGAGCTACCGACGCCTTATAAGGAACGGCCCCAAGGCTCGGCGAGCAAGCTGCGAACCTTCCGGGACGGGTTCCGGATTCTGTGGACCATCCTGCGCCTGGTGGAGGAGGAGCGCCCGCTGCAACTCTTTGGACTCATCTCGCTGCTCTTCGCCGTAGTCTCGCTGATCCTGATTTACCCGGTTGTCGTGACGTACCTTGAAACCGGGCTGGTGCCGCGGATTCCCACGGCGGTTCTCTCCGCCAGTCTCATGGTCCTCGCCTGTCTCAGCCTGGTCTCCGGTCTCATCATTGACATGGTGACTCAGGGACGGCGTGAGGCGAAACGCCTGTGCTATCTGGCGCTGCCCGCCCCGCCCACTTCCGGCCTGCCCGCAGCAGAGCGCATTTCAATGGACAGAGCTGTGCCGTAGGAAGCGCCTCGTACTCCGAAATAGTTACAGGCGGCCTGGACCGCTTTTCGATCCTTCGAGCGAATATTGTGTCCTGGTTTTATCCCGGTGGCGCTCGAGCGCAAGCTCGATCAGCCGGTCGATCAGCTTTGCGTAGGGGATGCCGCTCGCCTCCCAAAGCCGTGGGTACATGCTGATGGAGGTGAAGCCGGGGATGGTATTGATCTCGTTTAAGAAACACTTTCCGGTTCTTTTTTCCAGAAACAGGTCCACGCGTCCCATTCCGGAGCACTCGACGGCTTGAAACGCCGCGATCGCGAGGCGCTGCACCTCTTTCACCTGCGCGGTACGGAGCGGCGCCGGAACGATCAGCCTCGCCGTGTCCTCGATATACTTCGCGGCGTAGTCATAGAATTCGCCGGCTGGCGCGACCTCGCCGGGAATCGAGGCAATGGGCGAGTCGTTGCCGAGCACCGAGCACTCGATCTCCCGGCCCTCGATGGCCTGCTCGACCAGAATCTTGCGGTCATAGGCAGCGGCGGTCTCGAGAGCCGTCCGAAGCTCCTTTCGACTATGAGCCTTGCTAATCCCGACCGAGGAGCCGAGATTGGCGGGCTTCACAAACACCGGATAACGGAATTTTTTCTCGATGGCGTGTATCGTGCGCAGGGGCGACGCTTCGAAGTCGCCGCGCCGCACGCTGAGATACGGCACAATGGGCAGCCCCCGCTCGCGGAAGAGCCGCTTCATGACTTCCTTGTCCATGCCGGCGGCCGAGCCTAACACTCCCGCGCCGACGTAAGCAATTCCGGCCAGCTCCAATAGCCCCTGCACCGTGCCGTCCTCGCCAAACGTGCCGTGAAGGACCGGGAAGATCACGTCGAGCTTCCCGAGCCGCGGCGCCAAGCGAGGATCGTTCAGCGGAATCAGCGGAGCCGCAGCGCCCGGATTCGACGCCAGAATCACCTCCTGACCCTTTTCGAGAACCGCCCGCTCGGTCGCGCCCCAGTCGGAGTCCGCCGGGCCGTCGCTCAGAAGCCGCAACGCGCCTTCGCCGACTCGCCACTGTCCCTGATTGGTGATGCCGATGGGGACGATCTCGTATTTGTTGGGGTCGGCGGCCGCCATGATGTTTCGGGCTGAGACGAGCGAGACTTCGTGCTCGGCGGAACGGCCGCCAAATAGGATTCCTAAGCGTAGTTTTTTTGCCATGAAGTTCAGGGCTTAGGTTGGTGGATGTCCGGCTGATTTTCGCACCCTGTTGCTCGAAGTCTCATCGGGCCGATGGCCTGGGCTGCTCAGCTTCTTTGTTATGACCACCCAATCGCAGAACACATTTCAAAATCCAGCGAAGGAGGTTTCCCTTCCTGATTACGCAAAGCAAAAGTTACGATTACCGAGTGGAGGCAGCCCCATCCGGAATATTCAACCCGAAAACCGTCTGTTATATTTTCGCTACGTTGAATCTTCTGTACAAAAGTCGGATGGTTGAATTCATATTGAACAGCGCCGATGCGGGACATTACGTCAGGGGGACCTTCAATCCAAAGTCTGAAGTTGTAAATGGGACTTTTATCTGCCGTAGTTCTATGGGTCTCCTCGGCCGTAGCTCTTACCTTTATTTGTGCGATAAAAGGCGTGATTTGTTTCGCGTTCTCTTGCAATTGTCTCCCACCGAATGCCGTGATTTGATGGTTCAACTCTTTCAGTGTTGAGCTGTAGCTTTCGATTTGCTGACGAAGCACATCCACGGTCTTTTTCCCGGACTCTATTTGCTCCGTCACCGACGCTTTCTCCTTTTGAAGTTGTTGCAACTCTTTTGCCTGCCTGGCCGTCCAAAATGACAACGTTAATCCAGCCAGGAGCGGCAGACCCAGATAAAAGAATGCATTTCGGCGCTCTTTTTTCTCCTTGGCGTCCAGTTTTTGAAGTAAAGTCTGAATTTGCTCCGACGTATCTGCCATCTGTTCTTTATCCTTCGAGCATCTTCTGAAGCATTCCCCGTAGTAGGGTTTCCACTCCTCCGGCTTCATCGGAACCCATTTGTGAAAGTGAAACCTTTAGGGTATCCAATGCCGTCAAGCGGTCTCGGCGCTTGAGTACTTCCGAGAGTGGCGGCTTAGCGAGAAGGAGTATAAAGGCCGTACCTATGTTGGGACCAACCTCTTTAATCCACCCAAAGCTAACATTTACGACGATCAACAAACCGCCCATCAATATTACTGATAAAAACCAAGCTAGGTGCCACGAGATGGCCCTTTTCTCGTTGAGGATCAAACGATCAATATTGGCAATGCTTTCCATGAGAAGCTCTTGGCTTCCGGTCCGATTCCCCAGCCTTAAGTCGAATTCCCGATTTTACATCCTTCTGCTCACCGCCAAATAATATCTCTCCTGCGATGACTGTTCAAGAGAATTTGCTCAAGGGGAATGGTCATCCTTTTCACAAGAACGCTCTATTTTGGACATATCGGATTCGGAAATCCCGTCTTAGACAGACGCTACAAGATCTTTTTCCCCAGCGCCGAAAGCGCCAGTTCCACTCCGAGCGCCGCCGTTTTGTTGGCGACATCGAAGACCGGGTTGATCTCGACGATCTCGAACGACAGCATCCGCCGCGAGTCGGCGATCAGCTCCATCACCAGGTGCGCCTCGCGGTACGTCGCTCCTCCCCGCACCGGAGTGCCCACGCCGGGGGCTTCGGAGGGGTCCACGAAGTCCATGTCAAGCGAAACGCAAAAACCGGCCGTATCGCGGTCGGCGATGGCGATGGCTTCCTGCATAACGGTCCGCAGGCCGCGCTCGTCGATGTCGCGCATGGTATAGACCGAGAGGTCGCTCACCTTTACGTTGCGCTTCTCGTCGGAATCTACCTCGCGCACGCCCACCAGCACCGCATTGCCGGGATCGACGCTGGGCCGCAGTCCCCCTTTTGAATTGAATATCTGCGTCAGCTCCCGAGGTCCCAGTCCCAGGCAGCAGGCCAGCGGCATGCCGTGGATGTTGCCGCTGGGAGAGGTCTCGGGCGTATTCAGGTCGGCGTGCGCGTCGATCCAGATCAGCCCGATCTTCTTCCCCTGGCGGCGATAGAACTCCGCGACACCTGCCACGGTCCCGATGGCAATGGAGTGATCGCCGCCCAGCACTAGCGGCATCCATCCGTCTTCGAGCGACCGCACCACCCAATGAGCGTGCCGTCGGCAGGTGTCGGCGATCTCATCCAGATACTTGGCGTGGACGTCTCCGCCGTGGTGCATCTCCCGGATCGGCACGAGATGGTTCCCGGCGTCCTCCACCTCGCAGCCACCGTCGCAGCCGAGCTTGCTAAGCTGCTCGTTCAGACCCGCCACACGCAAGGCCGACGGTCCCATGTCTACGCCCCGGCGCTCCTGGCCGAGGTCGAGAGGGACTCCGATGATTTTTATTTTGAGCATGGGAAGAAGCAGTCAGGAGCCAGAAGTCAGGAGTCAGAATAGAACAAAAACAAGCACACGGCACAGAAAACGTGCGGTGGCTCCCCTTTATATCTTACGCGGGCCGTAGTGGCCGGGGAATTTTACGAGAGCGGCATCATACACCGCTTCGAGAAACACAAAGATGACACGCGCAATAGCCTCTGCGGTTGCTTTTTCGAGTTCGAGCCTTTCGTCTCGGCACACGGTCAGTTGCCGCCGTTGGGCAAAGGTGCGAATTACGTCAGCCTTCGCGAACGCGCCGAGGTCACCACCAGCGTGCACCAAGCAGTTCCGAATCTCATAGACCGCAAGGATGTCCTGCCAGTCGGATTGTTGAAGGTTCACCGGCAGTCCGGCCAGACCGATGGCGTACTTCCGGAAGCGTTCAATCAAAGATCCGGCGATGTCGTTGAATGATAACGGAAGTTCCAACGTTTTTCGAAGCGCCTGAGAAATGCCCCGCAGTTCCTGCTCTAGCAACGAGGTAGCCGCGATGACGACGGACATGTATAGAATCGGCGGCAAAGTCTCGGCGAAGAGCGGCACAAACTCGATGTCCAGGTCAACGTGTCCTTCCTCTTCCAGCCATGTCAGCTCCCGCTGGTATGCAGAAGAAGTCTGCTCGAGAAAGTTCTCGATGTCCTCGATCCGGCAGGAGGCATCGACCCAGTTCCCGAAAAAGAGCAGGTTCGGATCAATATCCGTCATGACTGTACGCCCGACGAAGGCGTTTCAGCGGCCACGGCTCATTGTTACGATAGCCACCGTCGGCTGCAAGCTTCTGTTAGTCGGTTTTGTCAGATCCGGTAATAGTCACGGCTGGTCTGCTTGCTTGCTCGTGCACGCTTCTCAAGCTTGGCAGGATGCCGTTCAGCCCACTTCTCGTATTCCCGCGCCAAGAGCTCAAAATTCTCTGCATAATCAGGTGCGTGCCGAGCCGCACGATTCGCGCCGATCAGGTGCTCAAGCTTCGCCCAAGTTCCGGCGATCCAAGCGCCCATCTGGTCGAAGATTAGGTCCCGAGACAGGTACCCGCGTCCGACGAGCACGCCCAGCATCTCAAAGTGGTGTTCCACTGCGGATATCTTCTGCCATACGTCTCGATCCGCTCGTGCACTCTCATACGATAGCGCCGACTTCATCTCATACTTGACCCAATTCGCAGCCGAGCACAAAGGTTCCTGGTTTCCCGCGTCCAGAATTCGAAGGAACGTGTCCACTTCTCGTGCGCGCTTCATGTGTAAGACTTGCAACGATACGAAGATCGCGGCCGCGATCGCGGCTGCCGCAGAAAGGATAACCGCCAGGGGCGCAACGAAGTCCAACCACGGCTTGAGAGCATTCAGGGTCGTGGGTACCGCCATTGACATCGCGTACTCCGTAAAAAGTCGCCTAACGCCTGTTCAGGCTAACTTGGATAAAATCAATCCCGGTCATTATAGACAAACCCGCAGGCGGCAACCCACTATGCGGGGATCGGAGTTACCTGATAAATAGCGGGCCGAAAAGAAGGCGGGGGCACTTGCTTGCCTTCGGCCGTGGCGGCCTCGATCCAAGCCGCTTTGGCCTTGAGAACTTCGGCAAGGGCCTCTTCAGGTGTCTCGCCGAAAGCCGAGCAGTGCGCCAGATCGGGGATGTCCGCGATGTAGCCGCCGTCTTCCTCGCTGAAGAAAATGTTGATATGGTAATCCCTCATTCCTCACCACCTAGAGACAGGTTATACCGCTCAACGAGTTGAAGCAACTGCCTGATTTGGTAAGCCTTGGCTTTGCCTCCCACATCCTGCAAGTTTACGAGTTCGCGCACGTTCGGATGGACGAAGATGTGATGGCTCCCGTTCACTCGCGACAGGTGGAAGCCAAGTGCCCGCGCTAACGAACACGCCTCCTCAAAGCGAATGTTGAAAGGAGATGCCAGTGCCTTCTGGAGCAATTTCTGAGGATTCACACGTAACCTCGCCGCCTCTCACGGCCTCAGCCGGTACAGCATCCTCGGAAACGGAATCGTTTCCCGGACGTGCTCCAGGCCGCAGATCCACGATACGGCGCGCTCGATGCCCATGCCGAAGCCGGCGTGGGGGACGGAGCCATAGCGGCGGAGGTCGAGATACCAGTCGAAGGCTTCCTGAGGAAGGTTGTGCTCCTGAATCCGGCTGAGGAGCAGGTTGTAGTCGGAGATGCGCTGGCTTCCGCCGATGATTTCGCCGTAGCCTTCGGGAGCAAGCACGTCCATGGCTAGCGCCAGCTCGGGGCGCGCCGCGTCCGGCTCCATGTAGAAGGCTTTGATTGCCGTGGGGAAGCGGTGGACGATTACGGGTTTGGAAAACTCCTCGCCGAGCAGCGTTTCATCCGTGCCGCCGAAATCGCCGCCCCACTCGAACTCGCTGCCTTTGCGTTTGAGGATCGCGACAGCTTCGTCGTAGGTGATTCGCGGAAAGGGCGGCTCGATCTGTTCGAGCTTCGAGAGATCGCGGCCGAGGACTTCGAGTTCGCGGCGGCGTTTTTCCAAAACCCGTTTGACGATGTAGGTGATGAAGCGCTCGGCGAGCGCCATCATGTCGTCGAGCGTGGCGAAGGCGGCCTCCGGCTCGACCATCCAGAACTCCGTCAGGTGGCGGCGCGTCTTCGATTTTTCCGCGCGGAACGTGGGGCCGAAGCAATAGACCTTTCCGAAGGCTGCGGCCGTCGCTTCGCTATAAAGTTGGCCGGACTGGGTGAGGTAGGCTTTTTCGTCGAAGTATTGCGTCTCGAATAGCGTGGTAGTGCCTTCGCAGGCCGCCGGCGTCAGGATCGGGGCGTCCACCAGCAAATATCCTTCCTCGTCCAGGCAGTCGCGGCAGGCCTTGCTGATCTCGCCGCGCACGCGCAGGATAGCGTGCTGGCGCTCGGAGCGGAGCCAGAGGTGGCGGTGATTCATCAGGAAGTCGACGCCGTGCTCCTTGGGCGTGATTGGATACGGAGTCTCCGTGGGAACGAGCTGCACGACTTCAATATCCGTTACGTCAATTTCGTATCCGCCCGGAGCGCGTTTGTCCGCGCGCACCTTGCCGCTCACCACCAGGGACGACTCCTGCGTCAACGTCCGCGCTCGTGCGAAGATTTCTGGCGCGACCGCCTTCTGCACCACCACGCCTTGCAGCAGTCCGGTTCCATCGCGAAATAGGGGAAAGAGCAGTTTGCCCGATTCGCGCAGGTTATAGAGCCAGCCCTGGACGCGGACCTCTTTGCCGTCCCACTGGGAGATTTTTTCGATCGAAACAATGGGCAGTGTTGGGGGAAGCGCGGGCGGCAGCGTAGTCTTATTATCGGCTGCGGGAGCGGCGCCGCTGCTCTCGGTCATTTTCCGGCCTCCTATTCATGCTGCTCAATCCAATTTATCGCCTTGCTCGATGATCCGTTCAAACCTCTCGAAAATCCCGGTTGCCTTGTCCAGGCACGCGCCAATCTCCTCGCCACTGCGCCGCGCCTCGATCAGCAGCGGGACTTGGGGCACCGTGGCATGCAAATCGTGAATCGTCTTTTCCCAGGCGATCTTTCCTTCAAACGGAAAGCGGTGATCGTCATTGGTGCCTCCGTTATCGTGGATGTGGGTGGAGGCGATCAAATCCTTGAGCAGCGCCACGGCCTCGTCGACCGAACCATCCAGAAGCGCATGGCCGCTGTCGAAGCAGAATCTCAGATCCTTCATGCGGGTATGACGGATGAACTCGATCAGGCGGCGCGGCGTTGAGAGTTCGTTCGGAATATTTTCCAGCAGGATTTGCACGCCGCGCTGGGCCGCAAAGAGGCGCAGGTGTTCCAGGCTGGTCTGCGCCGCGTCGAACTTGCGCAGGTCGAACTCCTCGCCGGGAACACCCATGTGCTGGATCAGGTATTGAAACGGCACGGCCTCGGCGACTTCCAGGGCACGCTTGATCTCATCCATGGAATCCTGCCGCCGCTGCCGTTCCAAGTAAGCGATGGAAACGACGGCATGGTGCGAGCTTCCCTCCGGATCGCGGGACATGGGGGCGTGCAGGGAATGCAGCTTCACGGCGGAGTCCGAGAACCAGCCCGCAATCTCGCGCACGTGATTGGGGCTGGTGTAGTCGAAGTGCTGGCGGCTGCAAAAAATCTCGACCAGGCCGAACCCGGCGCGCGCGATCTGGTCAAGCTGCGGAACTCCAAGAACCGTATCGCGAAACAGGTGCGTAGAAATGGCTTTTTGCATATTGATACAGAAGGTAGAAGTCAGAAGCTAGAAGTTAGAAGGTAAGGCCAAGAAAGAACGGATTGGATTTCTTCTAACTTCTAGCTTCTTACTTCTATCTTCTAACTCCCGCCTTCCAGCGCTTCCCGCACCCGCTCCAGGATCAAGTCGGCCATGCCGGGCGAGCCTTCCAGCGGCTGGCCGGCGAGAATTTCGACGCCGGGGAAGCAGGCCCGCTGCCGTTCGATCAGGCGCGGCAGATCTTCGCTGACGTGGACGCCCATGGTCAGGAAGTAAGGGACCACTACAATCCGTCGCGCTCCCGTCCCGGCGGCATCGGCCACGGCTGCGGCGAGATCGGGCTTTGCAATCTCCAAGAACGCGTAACTGACCGGGCACCCGGCGCGCCGCTCGATCTCCCCTGCCAGCGCCCCTACCCGGCGGTTTGCCTCCTCGACGGCCGAGCCGTGTGCAAAGAGGATTATCGCCGTCTGTTGTTGCTCCATCCCGCTTCTATCGTAACGCCGAATGCGGCCGAGCGGCCAGCCACGTTTCGGATGAGGCTCGGACGCGGCTCTAAGTCCTGAATTTTCAGGTAATTCCCTCTCCGCGAATTCCGCCTTCAGGCGTCTGTCGATTTTTCATTGCCCCTTCCGGCGGAAAGCCGCCCGTAGCAGGGTATCACAAAACGTTTTCGGGGCGCTTCCCAAGCTGTGCCAGTTCTAGGACCGCGGGATTCCATCTTTTGGCACATGAGCCGAATTTCCTTGGCGATCCTGCCGCCAATGTGGTAACTTGCTTTCCCAGCGGGAATTCGCTAGGCTTTGAGCTTCCCCCGTTCCGCGCAAGAGGTGGCGAGGCCTTGCTTGCGCGAATCTATGGCTGAGTCTATATGAAGTTACGATTTTGGGGAGTGCGGGGTTCCACGCCCACGCCAGCGGCTGAGAATTTCCGATACGGAGGAAACACTTCGTGTGTCGAAATTCGCAGTGCGCTCGGCGAAATCATCGTTCTGGATTGCGGCACGGGCCTGCGCCTGCTCGGCAAGCAGCTTTTGCGCGAGTTTGGTCCGCAGAGCATCGAGGCCTATATCTTTCTCTCCCATTATCACTGGGACCACATTCAAGGAATTCCTTTCTTCGAGCCGCTCTATAATCCGGAGAACCGCTTTTATTTTCACTCCTTTCCATCCCATGCCTGCACCGTGCAGGAGGCCCTGGACCAGCAGATGTCCGCGCCCCATTTCCCGGTGAAGATGAGCGCGATGGAAGCTCATCGTGAATTTTGCAAGGTCGAAAAAGACACCTTTAAGTTTAAGGATGCCATCCTGAAAACGGTTCCCTTGAACCATCCTCAGGGGTGTCTGGGATTCCGGCTGGAATCGGCTGGAAAGGTCATTGTGTTCGCCACCGACAACGAGCCGGGTTCCGAAGAACACGACCGCAACGTGCGGAAGCTCGCCGAAGGGGCCGACGTTCTCATCTACGACGCGCAGTACACACCCTTTGAATACGCCAACTTCAAAAAAGGATGGGGCCATTCCACCTGGCGCGAGGCCGTTACCATCGCCAACGATGCGCAAGTCAAGCAGTTGATCCTTTTCCACCACGATCCCGATCATAGCGACACCTTCCTGGAGACCATCGTCAATGAAACGCAGCGGTTTTTCCCCAATGTGCTGGCCGCCTGGGAAGGGCTGGAGATCGATCTGGGACGGGACCAGCACCTGAAGCTCCCGGATCAGTCCGACCGCCGAACTGCCAGCCGCGAGCCGTTCCGGGTTCCGCTCGTGGTTCATGGCAAGGGGAAGAATGGGGTGCCTTTCGAGGAAAACACCGTCCTGGAAAACATTTCCATCCAGGGCGCCTATTTCCTGCTGGAAAACGATCCGGACCCCGACACCCTCATGGACGTGGAGTTCCAAGGCAAGACGGAGAGCGGCGATGTCTTGCCGGTCGGAGCGCCGATGAAGGCGGTCCGGAGCCAACTGGTCCGCAAATATCCGGTCGAACTCCCCAACAAGACCAAGAATGGAATCGCCGTGGTGTTCCGCTAGACCGCCGCGCAGCTCCCGCCCCAGTTCCCTCCCCAAGTTGCTTCAAAGAGGAGCGCGAATGCCTCCGCCCGATCATTCTGGAGAGCACGCCCGGAACCCTCGCCCCGGCCGCGCCGAGGTGTGGTGGCTCTTCCTGAAGCTCGGATTCATCGGCTTCGGCGGCCCAGCCGCGCACATGGCCTTGATCCAGGACGAATGCGTGGAGAAGCGAGGCTGGATCGCCCGGGACGAGTTTCTCCAAGGACTCGCGTTCTGCCAAATGCTCCCCGGTCCGGCTTCCACGCAGCTCGCCATTTACTCGGGCTACCGGATCGGAGGTTTCGCCGGAGGACTCCTCACCGGCGCAGCCTTCATCGGACCCGCGTTTCTGATACTGCTCGTTCTCACCTGGTCGTATTTCCGCTTTGCCGCCATCCCGGCCGTGCAGGGGCTCTTCTACGGCATGTCGCCGGTGGTACTGGCAATGATTCTGGTCTCGGGTTTCCGTCTGGCGAAACCCGCCGTCCAGGATAAGGTCTTGCTTGCGATTTTGGCCGCGAGCGCCGTCCTGGTGGCGTTCTTCTCGTTCAATCTGATTGCGCTGTTCGCGCTGGCGGGCGTCCTGGGTATTCTGCTTTACGGGCCGCGCCGCCGCGCCGCCAGCCATCTTGCGTTGGTTCCGTTTCCGCTCCTGATTCAGTTGGGATGGTTTTTCATCAAGGTCGGCTCGCTGATTTTCGGCGGTGGCTACGTGATGATCCCTTTCATCGAACGGGAAGTGGTCGAAAGACTTGGCTGGCTCAGCCACCGCGAGTTTCTGGATGGCTTGGCGCTCGGGCAGATGACGCCGGGTCCGGTGGTAATAACGGCCACGTTCATCGGTTACAAAGTCGCCGGATTCGCGGGCGCTTGCGTCGCCACGGGGTGTATTTTCTTGCCGTCCTTCGTCATGGTCTTCGTTGGCTTGGCGTACCTGGAGAAGATCGAAAAATCCCCCTACCTGAAGGCATTTCTAAAAACCGTCAACGTCGCGGCGCTGGGCGCCATTGCCGGAGCACTGTGGCCGCTCTACCGCGTCCCGCTGGCTCACGTGTTTCCTCTGGCGCTCGCCGTGGCTTCGGCGATTGCGCTGTACCGCTACAAGGTGAGTTTTCTGAAGCTGCTGGCGGCCGGCGCATTGCTAGGCTGGCTGGCTCACGCCGTGGGGATTTAGGAAACCGAGCCGCCCTTCGACAGGCTCAGGGCCCCGAGCGAAGTCGAGGGGCTACCGAAAGGGAGCGGTCACCCAGGTTAGATACTGATCAATGACTTCCAAAAGGAGAAAAACATGAGTCCGAACGAATCCGGCAGCGCCGGAGAAAAACGCTCCCTCTTGCAGCGCACCATGGATGGCCGCATTGCAATCGGCGAGCTGATCGGATTCCGCGTCCCGGAGGCTTCCGACGGACGCGCCGTGGTCACTCTGGAAGCCGGGCCGCAACATTCGAATCCGATGGGAACGCTGCACGGTGGAATTCTCTGCGACATCGCCGACGCCGCCATGGGCATGGCTTTTATGTCCACGCTCGAGGCCGATCAAACCTTCACGTCCCTGGATCTTAAGATCAACTTTTTCCGCCCCGTGTGGAAGGCCCAGCTACGGGCCGAAGCTCATGTCGTTCGACGCGGCAGGACCATGGGATACGTCGAGTGCGATGTTACGGACGAAAAAGGCCGGCTTATCGCCAAGGCCAACGCCATGTGCACCGTCCTAGAAGGCCCGCAGGCCGAAGGCCGCTAGGAACCGTGCCGAGCAAAACAGAGCCGCAAGCGCAAGCGCGCGGTTTCCATCCCGATCGAATCCATCGTCGAATTACTAACTCAGGACACTACGGCGTGCCTTGCAAATTTATCCCGCCCGGCGCAAGCTTCTTTAGCACGTTTCGAGCGCCGTCGTAGACCGTCAGCACCACGCTGCCCGCGCCGCGCCATCGTTGCGTACCAATAAGGAGGGATTAGTTCTAGCCGCTATCAAGCTCGGCGGCGCGGCTGGTCCTGATTCACCGGCAAACAATGTGAGGGGCGCGCACAAGCACGCTGCCAATAAAATAAAGCGTACGATTTGGATGCAGGATGCGCGGAGTACCGATGCGTTGGCCGAGCCCGTCGTCCGGAATTCCATTTCAACTCCTGCCAGTTTCAGACTCTACTCCGCCCGGTAGGATTCCATCTTACCGCAAACGCGAGGACGGGGCACGGCGGTGCAAACAAACCTGGATTATTGATGAAGAATCGGCCCAGCAGCCCCGGAGGGGCGGCAGATAGTAGCCCATGGCGCCAGCCATGGGTACAATGATAGCGTTTCGCCAAGCCCTGGGAGGGGCGACAGAATGGCCCATACTTTCACGAACCTTAAGATACACATCATCTTCAGCACCAAGGACCGCTTGCCCTTCATCACTGCCGACCTAAAAACGCCTTTATTCGCCTATCTGGGCGGCATCATCCGTGACCTCAATGGCAAAGCCATCATAGTCGGCGGCACTTCGGATCATGTGCATTTGCTGCTATCAATGTCGCCGACGCTCTCCGTCTCGGAGACATTGCGGTTGCTGAAGGCCAACTCATCCCGGTGGGTGAATCGGGAGCGTGGCACGAAGCGGGCGTTTGCATGGCAGTCGGGCTACGGCGCGTTTAGCGTGAGCGAATCCAGCGCGCCGGCGGTCGTGAAATATATTCAAGGCCAGGAAGAACATCACAAGCGCGTTTCGTTCCAGGAGGAATTCGTGGCATTTCTAAGGAAAAACGGCATAACCTACGATGACCGATACCTTTGGGAATGATGGCGGACTTTCTGTCGCCCCTACCGGGGCTTGTTTGGATTGGGTTTTGTTGACCCACGGCTTGCGCCGTGGGCTACTATCTTTCGCCCCTCTGGGGCTTCAGGAGCCAATTTCTTGAAGAATCCCCCCTACGCCGTCTGCCCTCCGCTCTGCAACTTCTCGAGAGCATGCGCCATGCGATCCAGGCGCTCGACGATTTCCTTATGGCGCGTGGTTTCGGGCGTGGGCTGCTTAGCGACCATCGCGATGGCGCCTCCCGGCTCGAGCACCGCGCTTTCCACCTCGTCGAGCGAACGATACCCCTGCCGGTTGGCCACCGCCGATAGTTCAACCTTTGTGATCATCTCTTTCTTCATCCGCGCGGCATTGATTTTTCCGTGTTCAATCAGCGCCGCGGACTTCCCTTCGACGATTTCTTCGAGCTTCGGATGCGAGTAGAGAAATTGGACCACCACGAAATTGATCGCAAGGAGGCTGGCGGCTCCGATTAGTCCCCCGATCACGCTATTGTCTTCTCCGATCATGGCATTCTGCACCGTGTTCGAGAGCGATATCAACACGACGAGATCGAACGGATTCAACTGCGCCAGCTCGCGCTTGCCGGCCAGGCGCAACGCAGCCACCAGAAACAGATATACGAAGATCGGCCGCAGAATCTTTTCCAGAATCGGAAGGCCGAGCGAAAACATGTGGGTCCATAGATTGTGGTCCATTGGCATCTCCCGGTTGAATGATGCGGGCAGTTTCGGACGGTGCGGGAAAGGGCCAGTGTGACACGTTGATCCAACAGGCTCAAGCCGCTCGGGAGCTTGTCAAGATAAAAGTAGCGGAAAAAGTTTCCCCTTTGCCGCTGCGGAGCCGTTAGAATTTCGAGGATATCGTTTTCGAGAATTAGTTGGAGATGGGAAACTCGCGTTAGACTGGAAGGAGTCCCTGGCGGGTCCTGACGGCGCGGCTGCCAGGAATTGTTTCATGCGGAAACTTCGATGACGGTAGCATCGCTCCGGTGAAAGGGAGGCTGAGGGAAATGACTGGGGTTTCGTCCTTCTGTCATGCCGTCGAAAAGACGGCGGTGGCTCATTCGATGGCTGGCTCTTCGTGGCTCTTTCCGGCCGTCGAGACAATTCATCTCAGCGCCATGGTCTTGTTGGTGGGAAGCATTACGGTGTTCGATCTGCGTCTGCTGGGAGTGGCGATGCGGCGCGAGCCGGTTTCGCAACTGGCGGAACGGCTCCTGCCCTGCACCTGGAGCGCCTTCGGCGTGATGATCCTAACCGGGACGCTTTTGTTTTCGTCGGACCCAGTCACCAAGTTTTGCCCGAATCCGGCGTTCCGCATCAAGTTGCTGCTGGTGCTGCTTGCGGGCTTGAATATGTCGGTGTTTCACTTCACCATTTATCGGAGCGTGAGGAAGTGGGACCTGGCCCCCTCCACTCCCCTATGGGCCAAGGTGGTGGGCAGTTTTTCGGTGCTGCTGTGGGCCGGCGTGGTTTTCGCGGGGCGGTGGATCGGATTCAGCTAGCGGCTGGCGCTCGCCGGCGGCCAGCCGGTTGGAACGAAGGAGAAGTGGATGTTGCTTCATCTGTGCCAGTGGCTCTATGGCCTCTCGGTCAGTCAGACGGTGCGCGAGTCGCTTTGGGTGTTTCCGACTCTGGAGTGCATTCATATCTATAGCATGGTCTTTTTAATCACGCTCGTGGCGGCGTTCGACCTGCGCCTTTTGGGCGTGCGGATTCAGCGACGGACGCACCAGCCGATCTCCCAACTCGGGAGACTGGTTCTGCGCTGGGCGTGGATCAGCCTCGCCATAAACTTCGCCACCGGGTCGCTTCTCTTCGCGTCCAAGGCCCCGGACTATTATGTCAATTCCGCATTTCTCATCAAGATGCTGCTGATTTTTCTGGGCGTGGCCTATCATTCCGTGCTTCTTCCCATGGCGGCCCGGTGGGACGACGTCCCTGCCATGCCGCTTGGACCCAAGTTCGCGGGCGCCTTTTCGCTGCTGCTCTGGGTGGGAGTGATTGCCGCGTCGCGATGGATCGCATTTGTGGCGACCTGATCGCGCCTCCGCGACTTTTGGCTATAGCATTTTCACAATTACTGTAGACCATCGTTCTCACACGCAACAACCCCTGGAGGTTGTCATCCCGAGCGCCAGCGAGGGATCTGCTTTTAGCTGTTGGGAACGTGACGGCGGCTCCCGGTCTACACCAATGCGAAAAATGCCCTAAGAAACGGCGCGGATGTACCGGCGGCCTTGGAGATGGTAATTGCCGGAGAGGACGAGGTTGATCGCCTCGGAATAGATGCGGTGCTCTTCAGCGAGGATGCGCGCTGCGAGCGTCTCGGCGGTGTCGCTATCATGAACCTGGACGGTGGCCTGCACGATGACCGATCCGGCATCCAGGTTTTCGTCCACAAAATGGACCGTGCAGCCGGTGATGCGAACGCCATATTCCAGGGCTTGGCGCTGCGCCTCCAGTCCCGGGAAAGCCGGCAATAGCGACGGATGGATGTTGATAATGCGGTTCGGAAACTGCGAGACAAAGTAAGGGCTGAGCAGCCGCATGAAGCCCGCCAGACACACCAGGTCCACCTGTTTCTCTTTCAATACCTCGACAACCATGCGGTCGTATTGCTCGCGTTCCAACCCCTTCGACGGGATCATGCGCGCGTCGAGGCCGCGCCGCTGCGCCTCTTCCAGTCCAGGCGCGCCCGGCCGGTTGCTGACGACGACGGCAATCTCGGCGGGAATCTTCCCCGCGGCAACGTTGTCGGCGATGGCGATGAAATTCGAGCCGCGCCCGGAAAGCAAAATACCGAGACGATGTCCGGTATGTTGGGAAGATGCCATCGGTTACTCCTTTTTCCGAGCCGCGACCGTAAGCGAGCGGCCAAAGATCCGTTGCCACTGAAAAACGGGCTTCCAGTGCTGCAGCAAGATTTCGGGCCGCTCGCTTACGGTCGCGGCTCGGATCCTACTTGAAAACCACGCCGTGCCGGCCTTTGGCGATGGTGCCGATGCTGTAAAACGGCTCTTTCATTTGACGCAGAATGCGGGTTGCTTTGGTGAGGTCCGGTGGCGCGACCACCAGCGTCATTCCGATGCCGCGATTGAACGCGCTCCACATCTCGTCCTCGGGAAGGTTGCCGATGCGGTGCAGCAGTTGAAAAATCGGCAGCTCGGGCCAGCTCCCCACTTCAATGTGCGCTTCCAGTCCTTTTGGCAGGATACGCGGCAGGTTGCCCGGCAGGCCGCCGCCGGTGATGTGCGCCGCCCCTTTCAGGATGCCGGCCTCTTGCAACCGCGTCAGCGGACGCAAATAGCTGCGGTGCGGCTGGAGGAGCGCTTTGCCGAGCCGGCCGCCCAACTCCGGTACTTCAGAGTCAACGGAAAGCTTGGCGACATCGAAAAACAATTTCCGGGCCAGCGAATAGCCGTTGGTGTGGAGGCCCGTTGAGGGAAGTCCCAGGACAACGTCCCCCGCGCGGATGCGGCGGCCATTGATCAGGCGGCTGCGCTCGACGATTCCGACGATGAATCCCGCCAAGTCATATTCGCCCTCGGAATAAAAATCCGGCAATTGAGCGGTTTCGCCGCCGATCAGGGAGCAACCGTTCGCGCGGCAGGCCGTCGCGAGGCCCGCGACTACGTCCCCGATCACGCCTTCTTCGAGCCGTCCGCAGGCGAAGTAATCCAGGAAAAACAAGGGTTTCGCCCCTTGCACGGCAATGTCGTTGACGCAGTGATTCACCAAGTCCGCCGCCGTGGTGCGATGGCTGCCCGTGAGGAAGGCGAGCTTCAGCTTGGTCCCCACGCCGTCGGTGCTGCTGACCAGAACCGGCGATTTCCAGCGGCGTTTGTCGAGCGCATAAAGGGCGCCAAATCCGCCGATGCCACCGAGCACGTTTCGGTCGAATGTCTTTTTAGCAAGCTCGCCGATGCGGCGCTTGGCGCGGTCGCCACGGCTAATATCGACGCCGGCTTCGGCGTAGGTGATTTGCGGGTTTTTCATTGTTCGATTGGGATTGTGACTTGCATCAAGCAAATACCAGGCGGCCTTTCGGCTGGGGAATTGGACGGCCCATCTCATTCGCCGTTTGAATCCACTCCGCGATGATCACTTCGACGTTGGCCAGAGCCTCCCGATACGTCTTGCCATCGGCAGCGCAGCCCGGCAGTTCGGGCACTTCCGCGATGAAGGCTTGGTCCTGGTCGCTCCAATAGATGATGACTTCGTACTTAGGCGTCACCTTGACCTCCTAACCGGTACTTTAGGATAACATGCCGCGTTTTCTCCCACGGGAAGCATATTCCAGGAGGGAATTTGAGGCAACAAGGGAACTGCGGCCTTGAGGGAGCGGCGGCAAATCCGAACCTCGGCCAGCGAGTAACTCACGCTTCATTACGGTCGCGGCTCCGATTCATCTCATTCATCGCCGGCTGGCGGCTTCCATCTGGAGGGTGACCAGCTTGGTGGGGTAATGGCCCGTGTAACACGCGGTGCAGAACTCCCCTTGGGCGTCGCCGACGGCGCCCCGCAATCCGTCGAGCGACAGGTACGCAAGGCTGTCGGCTCCGATGTAGTTGCGGATATCTTCGATCGAATGGCTCGACGCGATCAGCTCTTTCTGCGTGGGCGTGTCGATACCGTAGAAACAAGGCGCCACCGTCGGAGGACAACTGATGCGGACGTGCACTTCGCGCGCCCCGGCCGCGCGCATGATGCGGACAATCTTGCGGCTGGTGGTGCCGCGCACAATCGAATCGTCCACCAGCACCACGCGCTGGCCTTCCAGGAGGCTGCGCACCGGATTCAGTTTAAGTTTCACGCCGAAGTCGCGAATATTCTGCTCCGGCTCGATGAAGGTGCGCCCGACGTAATGATTCCGAATGAGCGCGAACTTAAAGGGAAGGCCGGATTCGTAAGCGTAGCCGATGGCCGCCGCAACGCCGGAGTCGGGCACCGGTACGACGATATCGGCGTCGGCGGGAGCCTCACGCGCCAAGCGGCGGCCCAGGTTCTCACGCGACTGGTGCACGGAGCGGTTGAAGACCATGCTGTCGGGACGCGAGAAATAAACGTGCTCGAAGATGCAGAAGGCATGGGGAGCCTGGGGCGCAAACCGCGACACGTGCAGGCCCTCCGAGTCCACGCGCACGATCTCGCCCGGCTGGACGTCGGCATAATACTGCGCTCCGATCAAGTCGAACGCGCAAGTCTCGGAGGCGAAAACGTAAGCCATGTTCTTGCCGGGATGGGCTCCGTCATCGCCCGGACGCGGCAGCATTCCCGCGGCCAAAGGACGGAATCCATGTGGGTCGCGGACCGCGTAGATGGATTCGCCGTGCAGAAACACCAGCGAATACGCTCCTTCCACCTGCAGCAGCGACTCCTCCAGGGCGGCTTGAAAGTCCTTTTGTTCCGAGCGCGCGATGAGGTGCAGGATGACTTCGGTGTCGCTGGTGGTCTGGAAGATCGACCCAGTCTCTTCCAGCCGTTTGCGGAGCTGGCGGGCATTGGTCAGGTTGCCGTTGTGAGCGACCGAGATGAGGCCCTTGTTGAATTGCGCCGTCAGGGGTTGCGCGTTCAGCAGCACCGTGTCGCCGGCCGTCGAGTAGCGGGTGTGGCCGATGGCGAGCGAGCCGCGCAGGGTTTTGAGAACCGCCTCTGTAAAAACCTCGGCCACCTGTCCCATCGATTTGTGCGGATAAATCTTTCTGCCGTTGCTCGAGACGATTCCACAGCTTTCCTGCCCGCGATGCTGCTGCGCGTAGAGGCCCAGGTAGGCGAGCTTAGCGGCCTCGGGATGCCCGTGGACGGCGAAGATCCCGCATTCGTCGTGAAACTTGTCATCCGCTTTATGCGGCTTGACTCCAGCCATGTTTTTCACGTCCTTCCGCAAAAAATCGGCCGCGGTTCGGTTCTGCCACCGCTATACTTATTGTCCTGCCGCTCTCCCGTTACCCTCCACCGCTGCCGGGAGAGACGTCTCGAACGGAAGGCGCAATTCGGAGACGGATAGCTCGAAAAGAACTGGTTCGCGCCCGGAACCCTCCCCGCTAACACTCCCACTCTCTTCCAGAGACACCTTCAGCCCATTCCCGCCCGTCGTCCCAATTTGTTGTGCCTGTATCTCATATTTTGCGGCAACCCGGCCAGCCTCCGCAAGACAATTCGCCGGAACCGAAACCACAATGCGCGACGGGTCCTCGGCAAAGAGCTGATAAAGCGGGTCTTGGCTCTCAGAGAGGGCCACGGAGGCGCCCACGCCTTTCGAAATGCAGCATTCGGCGAGCGAAACGGCGAGGCCCCCGTCGCTGATATCGTGGGCCGATTCCACCAGCCCGGCGGCGATCATCTCGCGGCAGCACGCCTGCACCCGGCGTTCGTAATCGAGGTCCACGTCGGGCGGCAGTCCCCACAGCGCGCCGAGCACGTCCTTCGCATATTGCGACGAACCGAATGTGATGCGCGATTCCTGGCGATGTTGCGCTTCGCCCAGCACCAGGATCTTGCTTCCTGGATTCTTGAAAGATGGCGTGGCGTGCCGCGCGGCATTCCCGAGCAGTCCCACCACGCCAATCACCGGTGTCGGGTAGATCGGCTGCCCTTCGGTTTCGTTGTAGAAGCTGACGTTTCCTCCCGTGATGGGCGTTCCGAGCGCCTCGCAGGCCTCCGCCATGCCATCAACCACTTCGCGAAAATGCCACATGGTGCCGGGCTTTTCCGGGTTCCCGAAGTTCAGGCAATTCGTGGCCGCGAGCGGTTCCGCGCCCGTCACGCTGACGTTGCGCGCGCTCTCCGCCACGGCCAGCCGCGCGCCGCGCCGCGGGTCCAGGTAACAGTAGCGCCCATTGCCGTCGACGGACATAGCCAGACCCTGCGAAGTCTCCTTGATGCGCAACAGGGCCGCATCGCCGCCCGGTCCGATCACCGTGTTGGTGCGGACCATGGTGTCGTACTGCTCCGTGATCCATCGCTTTGAGGCGATGGTCGGCGATCCCAGGAGCGTCAGCAAATCTTCTCCTAGTGCTTTGCCGGTGCGACCGCTCAAGGCTCTTTGAGCTTCCACGGGTGGCTCCATCGGAACGGTGCGAGGAGGAGCCGCGATAGGCCGCTCATAGATGGGGGCTTCATCGGTCAGCGCACTATTGGGAATTTCGGCGACCACTTCGCCGTGCTGCCGGACGCGCAGGACCGGCGACGCGATGACGGCGCCGATCTCGACGGCATCCAGGCCCCACTTGCGGAAGACGCCAAAAACCTCCCGTTCGCGCCCACGCTCGGCGACGAGCAGCATCCGCTCCTGCGATTCGCTGAGCATCAGCTCGTAGGCCGACATGCCCTGCTCGCGCTGCGGAACTTTGTCGAGTTCGATCTCAACGCCCGTGCCGGCGCGTCCGCCCATCTCGCAGGTGGAGCAGGTCAGCCCGGCCGCGCCCATGTCCTGAATGCCGACGATGGCCCCGGTCTGCATCACTTCCAGGCAGGCTTCGAGCAGAAGTTTTTCCAGAAACGGATCGCCCACCTGAACGTTGGGGCGCTTCTGCTGGCCATCGGCGCCCGAGAACTCGGACGACGCCAGGAGCGATGCGCCGTGAATGCCGTCGCGCCCAGTCTTCGCTCCCACGTAGATGACCGGGTTGCCGGGTCCGCCGGCTTGCCCCAGGAATATCTGGTCGCGGCGCGCGAGGCCCAGCGCGAAGACGTTCACCAGCGGGTTGCCGGAATAAGAAGGCTCGAAAACCACTTCGCCGCCCACCGTAGGCACTCCAAAGCAGTTGCCGTAATGAGCGATGCCGCTAACCACGCCGCGCAGAATCCGGCGATTACGCCCGATCTCGGCGTCAGATTGCCTTCCCGGAGAAGGCCCTTTCGTCACCGGCCCGAAGCGCAGCGAATCCATCACGGCGATCGGTCTCGCCCCCATCGTGAAAATGTCCCGCAAAATTCCGCCGACACCCGTAGCCGCGCCCTGGAACGGCTCGACGAAGCTCGGATGGTTATGGGATTCAATCTTGAAGACGCAGCACCATCCGTTGCCGATATCGACGACGCCCGCATTTTCGCCGGGGCCCAGTATCACGGCTTTGCCGCGCGTCGGCAGCCGCTTCAGGTGAACACGAGAGCTTTTGTAGCTGCAATGCTCGCTCCACATCACGCTGAAAATGCCAAGCTCCGTGATGCTAGGCTCGCGCCCAAGCGTCGCGAGAATCTTCCCATACTCCTCCGGAGGAAGGTTGTGCTGCGAGACGAGTTCGGCGGTGATTTGCGGCAAGTGAGTTTTTCCGATGTAGCCACGGCGCGTTTTTGTGCCGTGGGTTTCTACTTGAAACGTTAATGACCGTTTGATTGCCGGCCTTGGATGAACCGATCGATGTTGGCGATCAGAGTAGACATCATTGCCCGCAACTCGGCGATGCTCACGCGGTTCTCCTGAATCTCGTTTTCGTGCTTGCGGTGCTCCTGAATCTCGTTTTCGTGCTTCATGACGACCGTTGCCAACAACCGTATCTGGTCTCCGGTCTCGTTGACAGTCTTTCCGAGGTTCGCCACGTCTGTTCCGAGGTTCGCGACGTTCCTTTCGAGGTTCGCTACGTTCGTTTCGAGGTTCGTCACGTTTGTTCCGAGGTTCGCGACGTTCCTTTCGAGCAACTCCAACTGCCTCTGCGTGACTAGCTGGGAGTCGCGCAACTGTGAAATATCGTTGTCATGGCGCTCGGCAAGCTTGAGCAACAGATGCTGCGTGGCCGCTTGCACTTCGCGCAGCTCGTTCATCTTGCTTTCCCAATCCCCATTTGCCATCCAACTCTCCCATCCCGCAATTGATAATCCGTTACCTAACGATCTGCTTCCATGCCCGGCACAAAGGCCGCCGCGCCCTCCAATACCGAGTGGATCACGGACTGAAAAACGAAACGGCCATCGGTGGAACCGACCAGCGGATCGCAGGCACGCTCGGGATGCGGCATCATCCCGAAAACATTTCCCTCTCGATTCACGATGCCGGCGATGTTGTGGAGCGAGCCGTTGGGGTTGGCCTGGTCGGTGATCTCGCCCTGCGGCGTCGAATAACGGAACACCACCCGCCCTTCGCTCTCCAAGGCATCGATGGTTGCGGGATCGGCGTAATAGTTGCCTTCCATGTGAGCGATGGGGATTTCCAGAACCTGCCCGGCGCGGCAGGCGTTGCTGAAAACGGTCTTAGTGTTTTCGACGCGCACGTAAACGGGCCGGCAGATAAAGTGGAGCCCGCGGTTGACCAGCATGGCTCCGGGCAGCAGACCCGCCTCCAGCAGAATCTGGAATCCGTTGCAGATGCCCATTACGATGCCGCCCGACGCTGCAAATTTTCGGATGGAGGTGAGAATCGGCGCAAAGCGGGCGATTGCTCCGGTGCGCAGATAGTCGCCATAAGCAAAACCGCCCGGAAGAATGACAACGTCGGAGCCCTCGAGGTCCGTCGATGCATGCCAAAGAAAAGCGGCCTCCTGTCCGAGGGCATTTTGGACGGCGCAGAAGGCGTCATGATCACAGTTGCTGCCGGGGAAAACGACGACTCCGAATTTCATGGATGCTCGGCTATGCTGGGGTGACTAACAAACTATTATATCACGGCGATCACCGGACATCTCCACTAGCGGCGACCTCGATTCAGAGAAGATCGGCTCTTTCTCCAGATGCCCGAATCGCTCCGCGTCCATCCATACGATTCCACTCGACCGGGGGTACAAAAGGTGGGACACGATGTGAATATGCTAAACCGGCCCGAAATCGTTTTGACGAAAAAATCGTTCACTGCCATATTAGGAGGAAGCGGCTGCGGGGTATGCACGCTGCGGAACGTAAAATGGCGTGGTCGATCCGCCGGCGAGTGGCGAACTGAGCTTCGAATCGCCGGCCGATTGCGGAATTGCTTCGATTCAGATCTCATGGTATCTCTCCGCCACATCTTATATGCTCCCAACCAGCTCACGCTGCTGCGTCTCGTCTTCATTGCGCCTGTCATTCTGCTGATCCTTTACGGACACTTCCGATCGGCTTTCATATTGGTCCTCATCGCCGGGCTGACGGACGGGCTGGATGGGTTGCTGGCGCGGAAGCTCGGACAGCAGACCACGCTGGGAGGCTATCTCGATCCGATCGCCGACAAACTTCTGCTGACTTCCTCGTTTGTGGCGCTGGGCGTCTCCCGGCAGATTCCGCTCTGGCTGGTCATCCTGGTGCTGAGCCGGGACGTTATCATCCTGGCCACCGTCCCGGTAATGATTCTGACCACTCCGCTGCGCAGCTTTCCACCCAGCCTCTACGGCAAAGCAAATACGGCCGCTCAGATCGGCACGGTGCTCTTAACCTTGCTGTCGCTGGCGCATCCGACGGAGGCGCTCCGCCGGCTGGCGCTCTCGGGCGTCTACTGCACCGCCGCGTTTACGGTACTCTCTGGATTGCACTATGCGGTGACGACAGCGGCCCGGCTGCGCAACCAGTGACGCGGGTCAAGCCGGTACGTTCCTCTCGGTTCCGACTGGCGTTTCGCAATAGTTAGACGTGGGAACGCCCTAAATTCTCATCGAGCTTCAGAAGGTTGGGACTCAGCGCAGTGGAAGTATTTCTTCTTCGCGGGTCAGGTTCGCAGCGTAGGAGATCGCGGCGCGAACGTCTTCGAGCGTTAAGGGCGGATAGTCTTTAACAATCTCTTCGGGAGAAAGACCGTCCGCAAGATTATCCAGGACAACGGAGATCATGATTCGGGTCCCATGAATGCACGGCTTTCCGTGACACACATCGGAACGAACGCTGATCCGCTCGTGCCAATCCTGCATCTGGGTGTCCCTCCCCTATGAGCCTAACATATCTCATCGTGTAATGAAGCCACGGCACATTTGTTGTGCCGTGGGTTTGTCGGTGCATAATTACTTGACCAGAATTTCTCTGTGCCTCTGTGGCCATTCTTGCACCGTCCAACCCTGGGTAATTTCCCTCACCTAATTGGTTGAAATGAGCCTCCCTGGGTCATATCCCCGCCCGCGCCAACATTGCGTCCCATCGTAACCAGCGCCAAAGACGTGAGTTCTCATTTCTGTGCCTATCCGCAACGAGGGCAAACAAATTGCAGCAATCGTAATTCAATAGCTCGTGACTTTCCTCACGCGATGGCTGTGCTGGGCGGGTGGTAGGCATCGTGGCAAAGGCAGGTTATGCCGCAACAGACCAAACGTCTCGCGATCGTTTTCTTACTTCTGGGCGCAACGTTGATCGTGGCCCGCCACTATTTGGTCCCCAAGACCTTCGGCGCTTTGGGGCACTATCGCGCCGCCTCCATCGACGAAAACGCCGCGCGTCCGTTGCAATATGCCGGGCACGAAGAGTGCGCCACGTGTCACCCCGATAAGGTTGAAATGCACGACAAGGCCCGGCACAAGACTGTGGCGTGCGAAGTATGCCATGGCGCGGCCGCCGCGCACATCGAGAACCCCACGGAGCACAAGCCTCCCGCCCCGCGCGACCGCGGTTATTGCCCTCTCTGCCACGGATACGATCCGGCCCGGCCCCCCGGCTTTCCGCAGATCGACCCGGTCAGCCACAATCCGGTGAAACCGTGCATCGGCTGCCACAACCCGCATGCTCCGGAGGCTCCGCGGACACCTCAGGAATGCTCCGCCTGCCACGGCGAAATCGCCCGGACCAAAGGTTTCTCCAAACACGGAGCGGTCGCCTGCACCGAATGCCACCAGGTGGAGGAAAAGCACAAAGTGACGCCGTTGCTCAGCACTCCCACCAAGCCGCAAAACCGCGACTTCTGCGGACGCTGCCACTCGCAGGAGTCGAAGGCCCCGCCGGAGATCGTGCGCGTGGACTTTTCCACTCACAACCCGCGCTACGTTTGCTGGCAATGCCACTACTCTCATTATCCGGAGGCCCAATGAGCGCGGAAGTGAATTTTCACGATGTCTTTCCGAGCCGCGAACACAACGGAGCGGGCCCGCCAGACGCCGACGTTTCTCCCGACCGGCGCGAGTTTCTTAAGCAGTGCCTGATGGCCTCGCCGCTGCTGCTCGGAATCGTTTGCGTCACGGAAGGCGAAGCGTCCGAGGAGAACGGAAACGGCTATAAGGCGCAAGACCATTTTTACGGCATGGGCATCGACGTGAAAAAGTGCATCGGATGCGGACGCTGCGCCGACGCTTGTAAGACAGAAAACAACGTACCCCGCGAGCCGTTCTATTTCCGCACCTGGGTCGAGCGCTACGTGATTACCATAGACAGAGAGACCGTCGTCAGCAGTCCCAACGGCGGCATCAATGGTTTTCAATCTGCTGGAAGCGAAAAAGGAATCATGCGCACCTTTTTTGTTCCCAAGTTGTGCAATCACTGCGCCAATCCGCCGTGCGTGCAGGTTTGTCCCGTGGGAGCCACCTTCGTCAGTCCCGACGGCGTCGTGCTGGTCGATAAGGACTATTGCATTGGCTGCCGCTACTGCATCCAGGCCTGTCCCTATGGCGCGCGCTTCCTGAATCCCCTGACCAAAACCGCGGAGAAGTGCACCTTCTGTTACCATCGCGTGACCAAGGGCAAAGTGCCCGCCTGCGTCGAGGTCTGTCCCACCGGCGCGCGTATCTTTGGAGATGTGAAGGCCCGCAGCAGCCCCCTGGCCCGCTTCCAGCGCTTCAACGAAGTTCAGGTCCTCAAGCCTCATCTGAACACGGAACCCAAAGTCTATTACGCCAATCTCGATGGGGAGGTGCGCTAGCCGTGGACGGACTCACCCAGCAGTTAACATCCGTTTTGCAACAGGTCACCGGATACATCTATCCCAATGAAGTCGAGCTGCAATGGAGCATCTTGATCGTGGTGTACCCGTACATCACCGGCCTGGTCGCCGGAGCGTTCATCCTGGCCTCGCTCGAGCGCGTCTTCAAGGTGAAGGAGGTGGAGCCAACCTACCGGCTGGCTCTGCTGACCGCTCTGGCGTTCCTGCTGATCGCGCCGCTCCCGCTCCAGCTTCATCTCGGCCATCCCGAGCGCGCCTATGAAATCCTGATCACTCCCAACGTGCACTCCGCCATGGCCATGTTCGGCTTTGTTTATGCGTGGTACCTGACGGTGGTGCTGCTGCTCGAAATATGGTTCGACTACCGCAAGGACTTGGTCCTGTGGGCGCGTAAAGAAAAAGGCCTCCGCAAATGGATTCACCTGGCGCTGACTCTCGGCTCCACCGACATCTCCGAAAAGGCCGTGGAGTTCGACCGCAAGGCAGTCCGCTTCATCACGCTGCTCGGAATCCCCTCGGCGTTTCTGCTGCACGGCTACGTCGGGTTCCTCTTCGGTTCGATCAAAGCCAACCCCTGGTGGAGCAGCGTGCTGATCCCCGTGGTATTCCTGTTCTCCGCCATCGTTTCCGGAATCGGCATGGTGCTGATCCTTTATCTGCTGACGGGAATTGTCCGCCGCAGCGTCGAAATGACCTGCCTGGATAAGCTCGCCTCTTTCCTTTTTTACGCCCTGATCGTCGACTTTTCGCTCGAAGTCCTCGACTTTATACACCGCCTCTATGAGGCCGAGGAGTCCATCAAGATCCTGGGCCAAATGATCGCCAGCCGTCTGTTCATCAGTTTGGTAATCCTGCAAGCACTGCTCGGAACGGTGATTCCGCTGATCCTGCTGGCCCTCATCAGCCCGGCCTTCGGTTCCCGTGCACTCATGCGGTTTCCCGAGGAACTGCGCCGGATAACCTATCTGGCCTGCGCCGTCCTGATCCAGGTCGGCATTTTCAGCACCCGCTGGAACGTGGTGATCGGCGGCCAACTTTTTTCAAAGAGCCTCCGCGGATTGACGGTCTATAAGCTGGAATTGCTGGGTTCGGAAGGTCTGTTCACCTCGATCATTCTTCTCATTGTTCCCTTCTTATTGCTGTATGTCTTCATAAAAATCCTGCCTCCCTGGAAGGAGTCCGCCGCAACCCTCGTTCCGGAAACAGCCGCCGGGGAATGACAACGCAGTGACGAGTGACCAGTGACGGGCAAGCCTCGCAGCCCCGTGCGGAGCCGCTATGCACAATACTTTCTTCAATTGATTGAAGGGTGGTGTTGAGCAGTGTGGAGCGGTATGGTGTGAATCAGCGGGACCAGCCGGCGGGCAGGCCCTTTTTGCGCAGCTCTTCTTCGAGGTCCGAGATGGCTTGCTCGGCCTTCACGATGGCTGCCTTCTGCTGCTCGATCTCTTGGGTTCGCTGGTTGATCTGGGTCCGGAAGGTCTGTTCCCGCAGCGCCACGTTGGGATCGGAATAGAACTGCGTCTGCATCAGGTTTAATTCCCGCTGCAAAACGTCGAGCCTCTTTTGCTCATAGGCGAGATTCTCGCGGAGCTTGGCGAACCTCGCGCGGTAGTCTTTTTCGAGATCCGCCTTTTTCTTGGCGTCATCCTCGGCGGGCTTTTCCTCTTCCTTGCCGGCGGCGGGCTTGGCGGGCGCGCCCTCTTTGGCCTCTTTGGTTTCTTTCGCCGGAGCTCCTGCCGGTTTCCCTGGGGCTACCTTCGCCGGAGTGGGAGGCGGAGCCGGGGTGCTCGGCGGTAGCGAATTCACATCATCGTTGGTGAAGACTTTGGCGCTTTTGCCTTCGCGCGCTGTCCGGGCGCGTTCCCGCCGTGCCAGATCGGCTATCGACTGACCGAATACTGTTCCTTGGAAAACAATTCCAGCGAGGCACGTCCACAGGGCCGCACACAGCATCCAGCGCGTTTTTGAGTGCCGATTCAAGGCAAGCCCCTCCACTGGACTTATTCTAGTTCTCGCCGCCGGGCAAAAGCAAGCGAATGGATGAGGGGGAGATTACAAGATCGGTACATCGGCAAAATCCGAAAAACCCACGGAATCGGATTCTGCGCGGATCGGCCGGAAAAGTCGGGGAATCCCAATCACCAATTCCCGTGGTGGGTCAGTTTTGAAAATTGGGGTACGCCGATAGGTTCTAGAGCTTTTTCGGGGTTGGTGTATAGCTCACGGAAAGAACGCAGAAGTGCAGATCCCTCACTTCGTTCGGGATGACACCGTATGTGAGCTATACAGTAACACTGAAAATGCGCTAGTGTCC
>ORMF011234929.1_pt1 | contig 31574 bp, 29 predicted proteins | sample 1779871 | NCBI WGS metagenome assembly ORMF01 (sample SAMEA104232316, study PRJEB22302) | groundwater metagenome | biome: forest; feature: aquifer; material: groundwater | place: USA | collected 2011-08-07 | depth 5.4 m | reverse complement strand
CCCCCCGGGGGGCGGGGGTTGGGGGGGGGCGCCCCCGTACCCCTGGGGGGAGGCGAGGCCGGCCCGGCGGGAGCGCACGCCGTAGCGACGAGCCCAGCGAGCAACAACGCGAAGGAGAGACTTTTGCGCCGCGATGTTCGCCCGGCCTCCGCTAGCCTGGCGCAGCGCAGAACGGCCGCTTGCAGGCGGCCCAGACCGGGACGCGACCTTCGGCCCGGATGTCGAGCAGCGATGGCAGGTCGGTCCCCAATAACTGCCGGGCGGAGTGCAGTGCCAAAAACAGGAGCGCAGCGTTGGGTCGAGTCGACCTTCGATCTGGCCCGGGCGGTCGTGTTAGGCTGGCGATACACCGGACAACCAGCCATGAGAGGCGAGAGCATCCCAAGCCACTCGGATTTGGTCGGCAGCGAACATCCGCTTACGAGAACCCCACACGTACACTTGGGGAACAACTTCCTCCAGCGTCCCGGCTCCTTCCCTCGTAGCAACCCAGTGAACTGTCGCGAGCAACTCCATGCCGAAAGGGGTTTCGAAGCCCTCGATGAGTTGCGCGACGCGTTCGAACCGTTCCCTCGTATCGGGGTCGTTGTTCAAGAAGACCTCAGCATGATCAGCGGCCGCTCTTCCTAACTGCAACTGCTTGCCGGGCCTGTCATCCGTGTCTTGGTATCCTGTGATGAAGTAACCATCAATCGCGCTGAGCACATGACGCAAGTTCTCCGCGTAGGGACCGTACGGAGCTTTCTGGTAACGCAGGCGAAGTGGTTGCCCGGCGGCCTGCATGAAGTACATCAGTTTGTGAACCTCAAGCAGGGACACCGAAGGGTCCATTGCGGCGCTGAGGTATCTGCGCACCAAGCCTAGAAGCACCGCACGTCCCGCGGTCATCTTTGGTTCCTGCCGCTCGCGTGCTACTGTTTCGGCCGCTGGAGCGCCCTCTGGTTCGAAGAGTTTGACCTCCACGTCCGGCAGAGCGCTGAAAGCGCGCTCGATCCTAGGCCGTACGTCACCCCAGTCCAAGCCACCCAATCCACAACCGAGTGGAGGAACCGCGATTGAACGGATATCGCGATCGCGAACTTCTGCCACGAGCGCAGCGAGACCCGCTTCAATGTCCTCGATACTACTTTTTCCTTTCCAGTGGCGCTTAGTAGGGAAGTTAATGATGAACCTTGGTCGCGTGAAATCGCCGCGGTCATGCACGAACATCATCCCCGGTTGGAGACCTTTACGGTCGCAGACGACCTTGTAGGCCTTGTAATTCTCGGGGAAAACCTTCCGGAACTGGAGGGCGATTCCGCGCCCCATAACGCCGACGCAGTTGACGGTATTCACGAGGGCCTCGGCGTCGGCTCGAACGATGTTGCCGCGCGACAACTCGATCATGAACGTCGCCCCCCCTTCACGGGTAATACCATCCGCGTTCAATACTTACCGTCGGACGATGAGCGATACGAACAAGAGCATTGCTGACGGCATCCGCCCACGCAGTGTCGTACACCCCGATCTTCTCAACGAGCTCCCACGGAAAGGACTCGTGGATCAGGAATTCAGCCTGCTTGGCATCCCTTGTCTCGGTGTCGCTCCAATCCCTAGCTTCGACTGATCGCCAGTTGATCTGATCGAGAGCGCCGAGACTGCTGTAGAACTTCGTGTAGTTCGTGGCCGCATTACGATCGGTGAAGGCCCAAGGGCGGTCATGCGCCTCAGCCCAGGCCACCGTCGCCCGTAAGTCGGCCTGCAGATGCACGACTGGCTCCTGCCCCCCGTGGTACGTAAGATTCGGATGGTTGTTCATCCAGAAGATGTAAAGCATTATGGAGCGGGGGCAGAAGTAGAACGGTACGTAGTCGCCGACCATGGTCGACGGATGGCAAGCCACCCCATGCCTGGTGAGCCTTCTGGCCTTGATGTCCGAGAGCCCGACAACCTCGCAGTCCAAGCTCTTCTCGAGGCGCTTCGCGTCCGACCACAGGACTCCGGACTCAGCGATCAACGGGATGTTCCTCAAGTGTGTTATGTGGTAGATCTTCGGATTCTCGGGGGGGATAGGCATGGCTCCCAGTGCGCATAACGTTCGGGCCATCATATCGTGACCGATCGTTGATGGCCAGACCACACCGACACTGAACAGTATAGAACTTATGTTCTGCATGATCCCAGCGTGGGCGCTGCGGGCCGCGCCCCGCTTGATGCACGCGCATCAAGCGATCGTTCCTAGCCGGCACGTAGGGCAGTCGTGAAACACGTTCCCGCTCCTGCCAATTCGCGAACTCGGCTCGTGGCTGGCGGCTCCCAGTATGGACAGGCCGCATGTTTCGAGGAGGGCCAACCTGGCCCGGTACGATATCGGTACCAGTAGAGGGAGCCGACGGTCAGATTCGAACTGACGACCTGCTGTTTACGAAACAGCTGCTCTACCACTGAGCTACGTCGGCACGGGGAACAAAGTATATCATGGCATGTTGGCTCCACCTCCTGGGAGGCGCGCGATGGCCAAGGCCTATGTCCTCGTGAAGACCCGGGTCGGCGAGACGCCGAGCGTTCAGGCGGCTCTCGCGGCGAACCCGAACATCCGCACCGCGGACGTCATCATCGGCCCGTACGACATCATCGCCCTGGTTGAGGCGGACGACCTGAACGCCATCGGCTCGGTCGTCATGCGCTTCGTCCACGAGGTGCAGGGCGTCGAGAACACGATCACCTGCCCGGTGATCGACTCCTGACGAGCTCTCCTTGGGCATCATCGCGTGGGGCCGCGCCGCCAATTCGCACGCGCGGACACCTCTGGATGGGTCATGGAGCGTCGGAGAGGCAACCCGCCTCGCCTGACCCGCTTACTCGGCCGTGAGGGTTGGCGTTACTGCCGCGGCGGCGCCCTTGCCCGTGGTCTGGGCAACCCAGGTCACCGCGTGGTTCACCACGCTCGCCTTCGGGTCGGCCCAGCTCGCATATGCCTCATAAACGCCCAGCACCAGCACGCTGATCACCAGCAGGACGATAAGGACGTTCGCCAACCGGAGGAGCAGTCCCCGGCGGCGGCGCGGCGCGCCTCGGGTCTCCATCTCCCCCCTCCTCACGCTGTCGGAACGGTGCTTGTGTCGCCCGGATCGCTTGCGCCTGGTTGTCTTAGTCTTCGGAGTCCAACTCGAACGCGCGGTGGAGCGCTTGCACGGCGTCGGTCACTTTCGCCTCGTCCACCACGCAGGTGATGCAGATCTCGGACGTCGTGATCGTATCAATGTTGATCTTCTGCTGGGCAAGGGTGTCGAACATCCGGAACGCCTCGCCCGGTGCGCTCTGTAACCCAGTCCCCACAATCGAGACCTTCGCGAGGTTGGTCGCCGCCTCGACCGTGGCGCCGATCTCGCGTCCGACCGCCTCCGTTAACGAAAGAGCCCGCTGGAAGTCGGCGCGGGAGACGGTGAACGAGATCTCGGCGTTGCCGGCGCGGGTCACGGTCTGGACGATGACGTCCACGTTGATCGCCGCCTCGGCGAGCGGCGCGAGGACGGCGCGGGCGAGGCCGGGCCGATCGGGCACGCCGACGAGCGTGATTTTGGCGACGTCCGTGTCGTGGGCCACGGCGCGCACGCGCTTGCGGATCTCCATGCTGGGTCCCCCGTGGATCAGGGTGCCGGGCCGATCGTTGAAGCTGGAGCGGACCTCGATGGGCATTCCGTAGACCTCGCCCAGCTCAACCGCCCGGGGGTGCATGACGCGCGCGCCGCGCTGCGCCAGCTCGAGCATCTCTTCGTAGGAAATGTCGCGGAGCCGGCGCGCATCGGGCACGATGCGGGGATCCGCCGTGTACACGCCGTCGACGTCAGTATAGATCTCACAGCGTGGCGCATTGAGCGCGCAGGCGAGCGCAACCGCTGACGTATCCGAGCCGCCGCGCCCAAGCGTCGTGACGTCGCCTTCCTCATTCTCGCCCTGGAACCCGGTCACGATGACGCAGCGGCCGCGTTCGATCTCGGCCGTCAGCCGATCGGTCTTGATGTTCAAGATTCGGGCGCGTGAATGGGAGCGGTCCGTCTTCATGCCGACCTGCGGCCCCGTGAGCGAAACGACGGGACAATCCAGCGCATGCAACGCCATGGCGACCAGGGTGGCGGAGACGGTCTCGCCCGTCGAGAGGAGCAGGTCCATCTCACGGCGGTCCGGGTCGTGGTTGACGGAGTGCGCGAGCTGGATCAGCTCGTCGGTCGTGTCGCCCATCGCGCTGACGACGACGACGACGTCCTGACCAGCTTGTTTGGTGCGTTGGATGCGCTCCGCCACGGCGCGGATGCGGTCCGCGCTGGCGAGCGAGCTCCCACCAAATTTCTGAACGACGAGCCCCATGGAGCCTGTGTACCCCCACTCGGCCTCCCCACCAACGGGTGGGAAGGGGACCTGACACTACGCCTCTTCGATGACCGCGCCGAGCTCGCGGATGGTGGAAACCATCGGCCGGCCAGGTACCCCATCTCGCTCCGCCGCGGCAGCCATCGCGCTCGCGATGGGCCACGGATCCTCCGCGGTCAGCGCAATGATGGTTGAGCCCGCGCCGCTGAGGTAGGCCCCGAGCGCCCCGGCCTCGAGCGCGGCATGGAACAAGACGGGAATCGCGGGAAAGAGCCGCATGCGCGCCGGCTGGTGCAGCATGTCCTGCGTCGCCGTTCGCAGTACCGCGAAATCGCCTGACGCGAGCGCGGCGACGAGGAGACAGGCGCGGCTGATATTGTATACGGCGTCGTGGAGCTCGACCCGCCTCGGGATCACGCGCCGCGCCTCGCGCGTCGGCATCGGCGCGTCCGGCACGAAGATCGCGAGCCCCGGCTGCCGGCGCACCGGCACCCGAGCATGGACGACGGTTCCGCCCGAGAGCGCGCAGGCCTGGACGCCGCCCAGCAGCGCAGGCGTGACGTTGTCCGGGTGCCCCTCGATCTCGGACGCGAGGTGGAGCAGCTCGTCGGGCCCATGCTCGCCGCCGCCGAGTCGATCGGCGATCAGGAGCCCGGCGATGATCGCCGCGCTGCTGCTGCCGAGCCCCCGCGAGAGCGGGATCACGTTGTCGCAGGTCAGCCGCGCCGGCGGCAGGTGCAACCCCCAGCGGTGGGCGGCCGTATTGATGGAGCGGACCACGAGGTTGCGGTCGCCCGTCGGGAGGTGTTGCACCCCCTCGCCCGTCAGCCGCAGCTCCCAGTGCGGCGCCGGCTCCACGCGCACCTTGTTCACGATGTCCACGGCCAGCCCCAGCGTATCGAACCCCGGCCCGAGGTTCGCACTCGTCGCGGGCACGGAGACGGAAAAGGGCGCGAAGTTGTTTTCGCTCATCGCCCGGCCCTCGTAGACGCAGGCGTTGGGAGCTCAGGGGACTCTGGGCGCCTGTTACCTCCTCCCCTGGGGGAGGGGTCAGTTCGGCTGCTGGTCCCTCCCCCCTTGGGGGGAGGGTTAGGGTGGGGGGGAACGCAGCGAGCGCGACGTTGGAGGTAGCGGGCGTCCCCCCCCCTCCTAACCTCCCCCCCGTTGGGGGGGAGGAACAGGCCGAAGGCGCCGGCACCTGTGCGAATGGGCCCCTTCCCCCCCGGGGGGTGGAGGGTCTGGCGACCGATGGTCCATTGAGCATGGCTCACGCCACTTCCCGAATCCACCCGACTTCCAGGATAAGGAAGTGGGGCGTGAAGGCTAGACCCAGCCAAGGGCGCGCTCGACCGCCGTCACGTCGGGGTCCACGCGCGCGGCGTCGCCGGAGAGGGCGACCGCGCGGTCGGGGTCTTTGAGGCCGTTGCCCGTGAGGACGCAGACGAGTGTGCGCCCCGTGAGGTCCAGGGCGCCGGTGCGGACGAGCTTGCGCACGCCCGCGACCGAGGCCGCGGAGGCGGGCTCCGCGAAGAGCCCCTCCCGCTGGGCGAGGAGCTGGTAGGTGTCCAGGATCTCGTCGTCGGTCACGGAGTCGATTGTCCCCTCGGACTCGTCGCGCGCCTTGACGGCCAGGTGCCAGCTCGCGGGATTCCCGATGCGGATCGCCGTCGCGACCGTCTCCGGGTTCGGCACGATCTCGTTGCGAACGATGGGTGCTGCGCCGGCCGCCTCGAAGCCCAGCATGTGCGGGCGCCGCGTCGACCGGCCGCCGGCGAAATATTCGTTGAAGCCCATCCAGTAGGCGGAGATGTTGCCCGCGTTGCCGACGGGGATTGCAAGGTAGTCGGGGGCGTCGCCCAGGACGTCGCAGATCTCGAACGCCGCGGTCTTCTGGCCCTGGAGCCGGAACGGGTTGATGGAGTTCACGACGGTTACCGGGTGCTCCAGGCTCAGGGTGCGGACCACGTCCAGCGCCTGGTCGAAGTTGCCCCGCACCATGACGACGCGGGCGCCGTAGATCATCGCCTGCGCGAGCTTGCCGAGCGCAACGTAGCCGTCCGGGACGATGACCACGGCCATGAGGCCGGCCCGCGCCGCGTAGGCCGCCGCCGCCGCGGAGGTGTTGCCGGTGGAGGCGCAGATCACGGCCTTGCTTCCCGCCTCGGCGGACTTGGCGATGGTGAGGACCATGCCGCGGTCCTTGAAGGAGCCCGTCGGATTGCACCCCTCGAGCTTGAAGTACATCGCAGCCGCGCCCAGCTCCCGCTCGAGCATCGACGAGCGGACGAGCGGCGTGTCGCCCTCGCCGAGGGTGAGCATCGGGGTGTCATCGGTAATGGGAAGGTACTCGCCGTATCGCGCAAGGACGCCAGCGTGAATCTGCGAGGCCTGAAGCTGCAAGCCTCCGGCCTCTGCCATACCCGAGCGGCCCGCGTTCCCTGCCACGTGCCCTAGCCCTCGCTCTCGACGCGGATCAGGCTGCCCACCTCGCGCACGGCGGGCAGCGCTTCGATTGCCCGCATGGCGTGCTGCATCGCGGCCTCCTGAGCGCGGTGGGTCATGAGCACGATCTCCGCGCACTCCACCGGCGGATCCCCGACGAGGACGTTCTGCTTCTGGATGACGGAGGCAAGGCTGATGTGCGCGTCGCCCAGCGCGGCGGTGATCTGCGCGAACACGCCGGGCTGGTCCTCGGCGAGGAGCCGCACGTAGTAGCGCGTGGCAACCTCAGCCATGGTGCGGACTCGGATCTCGCCGGCAAAAGTCGGGGGGCTCGGATGGACGTGGCCGGCGGCCGATCGCTGGGCCAGGTCAATGATGTCCGCCATAACGGCGCTCGCCGTCGGGCCGGCTCCTGCGCCGCGGCCGTAAAAGAGCATGCGACCGACGAGGTCGCCCACGACCGAGACGGCGTTGAAGACCCCGTCGACCTTGGCGAGCATGTCGGACTCGGCGAGGAGCGCCGGGTGGACGCGCGCCTCGACGGCGCCGTTCTCCGACCGGGCGATCGCGAGCAGCTTGATGGCGTACCCCAGCTCGCGCGCGTAGCGGAAGTCCGCGGGGGTCAGGCCGCGGATCCCCTCGCGGTAGACGTGATCCGGATGGATCGCCGTGTGGAACGCGAGGCTGGCGAGGATCGCGAGCTTGTACGCGGCGTCGATCCCCTCGACGTCGTTGCGGGGATCGGCTTCCGCGTACCCGAGCTCCTGCGCCTCCGAGAGGGCCGCGGCAAAGGTGCTCCCCTCGTTGGCCATCTTCGTCAGGATGTAGTTCGTCGTGCCGTTGATGATCGCCCGCACTTCCTGGATCTCGTTCGCGATCAGGTCGAGCTTGAACGGGCCGATGACCGGGATGCCGCCGCCCACGCTCGCCTCGAACGAGATCTCGGCGCCGCCCTCCACCGCGACGGCGAGGATCGCGGGCCCGTGCTTCGCCATGACCTCTTTGTTCGCGGTGACGACGTGTTTGCCCGCCCGCAGGGCGCGGACGATGTAGTCGTGGGCGGGCCTTTCGCCGCCGATGACCTCGACGATGAGGTCGATCTCTGGGTCCTCGAGGATGTCGGCGGCGTCGAACGTCAGCAGCTCGGCGGGGATGGTTCGCGCCTTAGTGCGGTCGTGAGCGAGCGCTCGGCGCAGCTCGAGGCGCCGGCCGACGCGGCGCGCGTAGACGTCGCCCTTCTCGATGAGAGCATGGGCGACGGCCGAGCCGACGACGCCGAGGCCGAGCAGGCCGATTCGCAGGGGTTGTGAGCCCATTACCGCTCCCGCGAGTCGAAGGCCGCGCGCCCGGCCCTCCGGGGCAGGGGCGGCATCGCCCGGGCGCAGAAAACGGCCGCGACGCACGCGCGCGGCCGTCTCACCCGCCAAAAGTCAGGGAATTATACGTGGCGGACGGCCGAGTCGCTGGCCGCTGCCGTCCGCGCGTCCGCGCTTGCTTTTTTGCTCTGATGCGGTCGGCCGCAGGCCGCATGTCTATTCACACAGCTCGCGCACACAGCTCGCCCACACAGCTCGCCCCACACAGCTCGCCCACACGGGGAGAGGAATGCGCCGGTTTGGGCGGTTGACGAGTGCCGTTTGGCGCGTGCATGATTGACACAGGCCTCCTCCCGGGCGAGGGCTCGCACGGCGACCCGGGGACGCCACCATTGACCTCGCCTGAGGACGTTTTGAACCGTAGCATTGTTGCCAGCCTGCGCGTTCGCCTGCTGGGCATCGTGGCGGTGGCCCTCCTTCCGGCGCTCGTCTTCATGGCGCTCTCCGCCGTCGAAGTGCGCACGCGCTTGGCCGACAATTCGTTGCACGAATTAGCCCGCGTTGCGGACTTTGCCGCCAGCGAGCAATCCCACCTGGTTCGGTCGGCCGAACTCGCCCTCGAGCAGATTGGCGACGGCGAATGGGTCGATACGCTGAATTTCGCGGCGTGCAGCGCGCTCGCGGCGGACGCCGTCCGAGCTGAGGCGAGCTTCCTCAACATTGGTGCGCTCGATCCTGTCGGCATGTTGCAATGCTCCGCGCTGCCATTCGATGCGCCGCTCGATCTGAGCGACCGCGCCTACTTTAAGCGCGCCCTCGCCGAGGGCCGTTTCGTGTCCGGAGGATCGCAAGTTGGACTCATCACCAACCGGCCCACGGTGAACTACGCGGCGCCAGTGATCGATCGGAACGGGACCGTGCTCGCTGTGCTCTTCGTCGCTGTGGACCTCGACTGGATCGAGCGCTTCGTCGTCAAGGAGGGGCTGGCACCAGGTACCGTCATCGACGTCCTCGACGGCAGCGGCAGGATCATGGGGCGCTTCCCAGACCAGGAACGATGGGTCGGGCGAGCGGTCGCCGACGAACCGTTGGTGCGCTCCGTCCTCGCCCAGCGCCATGGCACGGTTGAATCGGTGGGACTGGATGGGGTGCGTCGGATGTACGGCTTCTCCCCGCTGGCGCACCAGCCCGCAGGACTCGATGGCTTCGTGGCAGTCGGCTATCTGCCCGAGACGGTTTTCGGTGAGGTCGACACGATCTTCATACGGAACCTGGTCCTGATGATGGTCACGGTCCTATGCGGCCTGGTCGCCGCGTGGATCTTTATCGACTGGGCCATCGTGAAGCCCGTGCAGATCCTGGGTCGCACGGCCCACCGGCTGGCGGCGGGCGACCTCCAGGCGCGACCGGGCGCGCGGCGCGCACCGGGCGAGCTGGGCCAACTCCAGCAAGCGTTTGACGAGATGGCCGCAGCCCTTGAAGTCCACCAGGAGCACATTCGACGGACGGAAGAGCGCTTGCGCCAGAGCGAGAAGATGGAAGCGGTCGGCCGGCTGGCCGGCGGGATCGCCCACGACTTCAACAATCTGCTCACCGCGATCATTGGCTTCAGCACGCTGCTCCAGGACCGGCTCGCCGGGGCGGAGCCAGAGCACACGTATCTGGATGAGATCGCGAAGGCCGGCGAGCGAGCTGCCCAGCTCACCAACCAGCTCCTTATCTTCAGTCGCCAGCAGGTAGTCCGCGCTGAGCTCGTGGACCTGAATGACGTCGTCCGGGACATGGGTAACCTGCTCCGGCGCGTCATCGGGGAGGATGTCCGGCTCGATACGGTGCTCGCCCCTCGGCTTGACCGGGTGCGAGCGGACCCGACGCAGATTTCCCAGGTGATCCTGAACCTCGCGGTGAATGCTCGCGACGCCATGCCCGCCGGAGGTCGCCTCACCATCGAAACGGCACCTGTTATCCTCGACCAAGCCTATGCCGACGTCCACCCGGACGTGCGCCCTGGCCCGCACGTCATGCTCGCGGTCAGCGACACCGGAACCGGCATGGACCGAGAAACGCAAGCGCATATCTTCGAGCCGTTTTTCACGACGAAGGAGCTGGGCAAGGGCACCGGGTTGGGGCTCGCCACCGTGTTCGGCGTGGTTCAGCAGGCCGGCGGCAGCCTATGGGTCTACAGCGAGGTCGGCCATGGGACGACGTTCAAGATCTATCTCCCGACTGCTGAAGAGAACACCGGCGACATCCCGGTGGCGCCCGAGGCATCGGCTGCGCTTCCAACCGGGTCTGCCACCGTGCTTTTAGTCGAGGATGAGTCAGCCGTTCGGACGCTGGCCCGGACGACGCTCGAATCGCTGGGCTACACGGTGCTGGAGGCGGATGGGGGCGAGCAGGCGCTTCGCCATTGCGCCACCCACGCCGGTGGAATCGATATCCTGGTCACCGACCTCGTGCTGCCTGGTCAGAACGGGCGAGAAATCGCGGAGCAAGTCTGCCGGCTGCACCCGACCGCGCGGGTGCTCTACATGTCCGGCTATACGGACGATACGATCGTCCGTCACGGAGTGCTCAAAGGAGATGTTGACTATCTGGCGAAGCCGTTTCCCCCGGCGGCGCTGGCACGCAAGGTAGCCGAGGTTCTGGGCAGCCGGCGTCCCCCGGGCTAGCCATCGCCCCGGAAGCCGTCATAGGGTTGGGCAAGCCAGCGATACTGGGTTGGCGCGAGTAATCAACAGAGAGAGCTGTGGACGCATGAGATCGATTGCTGCGAAGCTCGTCGCCGGGTTCCTCGCTGTCGCGGCCCTGGTCGCCGTCCTCGGGATGTTCAGCCTGGCGCAGCTCCGGACGGTCGACGAGGTCGGCGTGGAGCTGGCCACCCGGTGGGTGCCCGGCCTGCGCCTTATCGGGGAGATCGATACGGAGATCAACGAGTTTCGCGTCGCGCGCTTCGCCCATGTGACGGCCTCGGACACGGCCGGCCGGGCCGAGTTCGAGCGGCAAATGAATCACCATCGCGCCGCTGTCGCAGAAGCGAGCAAGGCGTACGATCAGCTTGCCCACACCCCGGAAGAACGGTCACAGTTCGAGCGGTTCAGCGATCGGTGGACCCAATACCTGAGCGAGCACGAAAGTATATTGCTGCCCCTATCGCGTAACGACAACGACGTGGCGGCCGCCACGTACATCCATGGGCGCGGCGCGGAATTGTTCGCGCGTGTGGACGCCGAGATGCGTGCGCTGGTGGATTACGAGACGAACGGCGCGCAGGCCGTCAGCGCCACTTTGCAGAGCGTCGCCCACGAGGGACCAGGGCTGATCGGCGTGGCGATGCTCGGTTCGGCGCTCCTGGCCACCTGCCTTGGCTTCTGGCTCGCCGCGGGCATTCGCCGCACCGCCCGCCAGGTGACGACCGCGGCGATGGCCCTCGCTCAGGGCGACATCGACCAGCAGATCACCGTGCGGTCGCGGGACGAGCTCGGCCAGATGGCCGACGCCTTCCGCACGTTGATCGCGCACCAGCAGGCGCAGGCCGCGCTGGCTCGGGCGGTTGCGAGCGGGGACTTGAGCCGCGACGTCACGGTGGTTTCCGACCGGGACGTGTTGGGGCTTGCGCTGGCCCAGATGGTCATCAAACTGCGCACGCTCGTCGGTGAGCTGGAGTCCGGGCGGGACGCGGCGCTCGAAGCGTCGAAGGCAAAGTCAGCCTTTTTGGCCACGATGAGCCACGAGATCCGGACGCCGATGAATGGCGTTATCGGCATGACCGGCTTGCTCCTCGATACCCCATTGACGCCGCAGCAGCGGGAGTTCGCCGAGGCGGCGCGCGGCTCCGGCGAAGCGCTGCTCGCGATCATCAACGACATCCTCGACTTTTCCAAAGTTGAAGCGGGCCGGCTCGAGATCGAGATTATCCCGTTCGATCTGCGGCAAGTGATCGAGGATGTGGTGGAGCTGCTGGCGGACTCAGCGCACAGTAAAGGGCTGGAGCTCACCTATGTGATCCACCACGGCGTGCCGACTTCGATGCTCGGCGACCCCGGGCGCCTGCGCCAGGTCCTCACCAACCTGCTCGGCAATGCCATCAAGTTCACCGAGCACGGTGAAGTCGCCGTCCGCGTGACCACCGCCGAGGATGCCCCCGAAACCACAACGGTCCGATTCGAGGTGGCGGACACCGGCATCGGAATCTCGGAGGATGCCCGCTCGCGGCTGTTCCAGGCGTTTTCTCAGGTGGACAGGTCCACGACCCGCAAGTACGGCGGCACCGGGCTCGGACTCGCGATCTGCCGGCAGCTCGTGGAGCTGATGGGCGGTGTAATCGGTGTGGAGAGCGAGCCGGGTCGGGGGAGCGCCTTTTGGTTCACCGTGCGGCTGGCGCGCGGAGCCGAGCAGCCACTTGAGCGCGAACCGCACGTCAGCCTCGCGGGCCTGCGCGTGCTGATCGTGGACGACAACGCGACCAACCGGATCATTCTGGAGCATCAGCTCGCGGCCTGGGGGATGCAGGGTGACAGCGTTGCGGATGGGCCGACAGCGCTCCGCCGGCTGCGGGACGCGGCTCACCGGGACCCGTACATATTAGCAATCGTCGACATGCAGATGCCGGGAATGGATGGGCTCATGCTCGCGCGCGAGATCAAAGCCGACCCAGGAATCGGCCAGACGCGGCTGGTCTTGCTTACGTCGCTCGGTCAGCTTCGGTCGGACGCCCAGACGCAAGGCGCTGGTATCGACGCGTTCCTGACGAAGCCGGTACGGCAGTCCCAGTTCTATGACTGTCTCATGAGCGTGATGTCGTCGCCCTCCCCCCCGCTAGCCGTAGACACGGTCCACGCAGTGGTCACGCCACGCGAGCGGACCGCCGTCAGGGGACCACGGCTCTTGGTCGCGGAGGACAACGTGGTGAACCAGAAGGTCGCCGTCCACATGCTCGCAAAGCTCGGCTACCAGGCCGATGTGGTCGCGAGCGGGCTTGAAGCGCTTGAGGCGCTCGCGCGCATCCCTTACCCGTTGGTTCTGATGGATTGCCAGATGCCCGAGCTGGATGGATACGCGGCTACGACGGCGATCCGGGAACGCGAGGGCACGGGGCGCCACACGCCGATCATCGCCATGACCGCCGGCGCAATGGCCGGCGACCGCGAGCGCTGTCTTGCCGCGGGCATGGATGACTACATCTCGAAGCCGGTCCGGGTGGAGGAGCTCGGGGCGGTGCTCGCGCGCTGGCTCCCTAATAGCGCGGCGGCCCCGGAGCCAGCATCCGGCCTGCCGAATACGCGCGATACGAGTGTCGACTCTTCGGTCGATCCACGCGTGCTCGCGAAGATCGGCGACCCGGTGGAAGGCGGCGACCCGGCGTTCCTGCGTGATTTGGTGGCAACCTTCCAGCAGGAAACGCCGGCGCTCCTTCAAGCCATCCAATCCGCGGCGACCCGGGGCGAGGCGACCGGATTGGTCCACCCGGCGCACACCTTGCGGGGCAGCGCCGCGTATCTGGGGGCTGCCCGGCTCGCGGCCATCTGCGGGCGGCTGGAGAGGCTGGGCGGAGGCGGGACCACAGAGGGTCTCGCCGAGCTGGTGGACCAGCTTGATCGAGAAGTTCACCAGGTCCAGGAGGCGCTGGAGCGGCAAGCGCTGCGATGGCCAGCTTGAAGAGGGAGGCGTGCGCCGCGTTCCCCGGCAACAATCAGGGCGACAACACGAGGAGGTGGACCCATGGCCTATCCGGACGTCTACGTTATCGCACGCCGGCCCGCCTGACTGAGCTGCGATCGCGTGGAAGCGTGGCTTTCACACCACGACGTGCCCTTCACCATGCGCGATGTCGTCCAGGAGCCGATCACGCCCGACGAGCTCGCCAAGCTGGTTCGCGACCGCGAGGGGCGGATCCGCGTGCCGTTCTCGGAGGTTGGCAAGTCCGGCGTCCTCGGCTTCGACCCGATCCGGCTTGGCGAGTATCTGGCCGAGGACCCGAGCTCGCGGGTCGTCGTCTACGCGCGACCTGGCGAGCCGAGCAGCGAGCAGCTCCTGGCCCACCTGAAGAAGGAGGGCGTTGCCCACGAGGTGCGGAACGTGGATACGAACCCGCCGACGGACGACGAGCTCTGGAATCTGCTCACGATCCCCGGCCGCAACCTCCGCACGCCATACACGCTCATCGGCGACGAGCTGATCTACGGCTACGACGTGCCGAAGCTGGCTCGGCTCCTCGGGATCAAAGAGGAAGCCACAACAAACTAGAAACCAACGGCTTGGAGCGATGGCAGACCGCCTCCCGCGCATCACGGCGGCTGAGCTTCTTCGCGCCTTGCGGCGAGCGCCATGGTACGAAGATCACCAGCGTGGCTCGCATGTCTATCTTCGTCATCCTGAACGGCCGGGCCTGGTCACGGTGCCAACGCACGCCGGCAGGACGCTTCGGCTCAAGACGCTCGAGAGCATCTTAGATCAGGCCGGCTTATCGGTCGACGAGCTCCGCGCATTGCTCTAAACAGGAGGGCGCCATGCGCCGTTACACAATCATTCTCCAGCCAGATCCCAACGACGGCGGTTACTCAGTAACCGTTCCGGCGCTGCCCGGCTGTGTCACCGAGGGCGACACGCTCGAGAACGCGATTGCCATGGCGCGTGAGGCGATCACTGGCTACTTGGAGAGCCTGACGAAGCATGGCGAGCCAATCCCCGAAGAGGCCGAGCACCCCCAACTACTCACGATCGAAGTGGGAGCCGCCTAACCCTTAGCGATATTCCAGCTCCGCGAGGAGCTCTTCGGCGGCCGCCACGTCGCTCCAGGGCTCGTCGTGGTCGGAGCGGCGCATGCGCTGCTCGTGGCCCTTACCGGCAAGCAAGACGATGTCGCCGGGGCCGGCGCGCTGGAGCAGATTGCGGATGGCGGTGCGCCGATCGAGCTCCACAATGAATTGCTGTCCCTCGACTGCGCCTGCCTCCCGGGCGCCCGTCGCCACCGCCGCGGCGATCTCGGCGGGGTCCTCATGACCGGGATCGTCGGTGGAGATGACGAAGAAGTCGGTCTGCGTTGCCGCGATCTCACCCATCCGGGGGCGGTTCGCGGCGTCGCGCCCGCCCGCCATGCCGAACACGAGGAACAGCCGGCCCTCGCCGAAGCCGCGCAGCGTCGCGAGGGTCGTAGCGAGCGCCTGGGGCGTATGGGCGAAGTCGACGATCACCTCGAATGGCTGACCGCGGCGTACCAATTGCAGGCGGCCGGGCGGCGGGTCGGTCGTCTCCGCGGCCTCGCGCACTGCCTCGAGGTCGATGTCCCAGGCCAGTGCGAGAGCGGCCGCGGCGAGCCAGTTGGACACGTTATGGCGGCCGGTGAACCGCGTCTCGATCTCCAGCTCCTGGATCGGGGTCATCAACCGGAAGCGCGTGCGCCCAAGCCCCGATTCGATTCGGGCGGCGCGCACGTCTGCGACGTTGTCGATCGCGTAGCTCACGATCGCGGCCGGGGAGGACGCGGCCATGATCCAGCTATGGGCATCATCCACGTTCACGACGCCGATGCGGTTGCCGGGCTTCGGGGTGGGACTGTCGAGCATCTCGAAGAGCCGGGCCTTTGCCGCCGCGTAGCTCTCCATCGAGCCGTGAAAGTCCAGATGCTCCGGCGCCAGGTTCGTGTAGACCGCGGCGTCGAACGTGCAGCCCCGAACCCGATCCATGGCGAGGGCGTGGGAGCTCACCTCGATCACGGCGTCCTCGACCCCCGCTGCGACGAAGCGGGCGAGCGTCTCCTGGATGTCGGCCGCTTCGGGCGTCGTCAGCCCATAGGGGTTCGCTATGACCTCGTCGCCAATACGGATATCAACGGTGGTCATCCAGCCGACCTTGCGACCCGCGGCGGCCAACACGGCGGCGATGAGCTGGGTCGTCGTCGTCTTACCGTCCGTGCCCGTCACGCCGATGAGGCGGAACTGGTCCGAGGGTCGGCCGGCAAGGACGGCGGCAAGCTCGCCGACGGCCTCGCGCGCGTTGGGCACGACGAGGTGCCCGATCCCTGAGGGTAGGGCCCCGATCCGCTCTGCTCCGGCCAGATCGGTGGCGATGCCGGTCGCGCCTCGCGCGATCGCATCGGCGACGAAGGCGGCCCCATCGTTCTGGCCTCCGGCCATGGCGACGAACAGGTCCTCGGGCTGCGCCCGCCGGGAGTCGGCGACGGCACGTCGCACCTCGCGATCGGTGTTCGTCCGGATCTCAGCGTGCGGCACGGCAAGGGCGAGGTCTTCAAGCCGCAAACACCACTTCCTTAAGCGAATTCCGTGGGCGAACCACGGTAAGGAACCACAGTAGGCGCAAGCCACCAGAGCGCGGATTATGGTTCCCTGGAGCGCCTGTTATTATCGCGCCAGGGTCTCGCCATACATGCAACGGGCTCGGGCTAGGACGGGCCCCGCCGTCGAACGGCGGGCCAAGGCGAATTATCGGATCGATCGGTAGCGTTCGGGCGTTGGTCTGGCGTACGCTGGAGCTGACCAACGCTTCGCGGGAGGGGGCGGTTCATGCGCGGTAAAGCGCAGCGCCGGGAGGAAGCCGAGGAGCACCCGGCCGGTCGGGTCATCCGGATCGCCTTCGGCGTGTTCGGAATCGTCATGGCGCTGGTTTCGGCCATGTTTGTCGCCATCGCCATTTCCTCGTTGATTACCGGAGAGGATCAAAAGACAGCCCGAAGCACCCTTGTGGGCCTGGTCGTTCTCTTTGGCGGCGGATTCGTCTGGGGGTTGAACATCGCCCGGGGGAGCTTTGGCTGGCAGCTTCCCCGGTTGCCCCGGCGTGTGGCTCGGGACAAGTCGCAGGAAGTGCTGACCTACGCTACCTCCGGCGGCGGCCGAGTGACCGTGGTCGAGGTGGCTGGCCGCTGTGGGCTCGGCGTCGACGATGCGGAAGCGATCCTCAACGACTTCGCGGCGCGCGAGATCGCGGAGCTGCTGATGACGGACGACGGTACGGTCGTCTACGACTTCAACCTGCTCTCGAACAAAGAGAAAGCCCGCGCGCGGGAGATCGTTTAGCCGCGCAGTCGCGCCAGCACCTTGTTCTTTCGAACGCGTCGTGTCACCGCAAGACCTGGCGCAGGAAGTCGAAAGCTCCCTCTTCGCCGGGCGCTATCTCCTCGCTAAGGATCGCCCCCGAGGTCACGCTCACGGAGGCACTCGACCCACCACGTACGATGCGATACGTCGGTCCCGCGCACGGCAGGTCGGGAACGCACGTCGGACCGGCGGCTTCAGGGTTGACATAGGCGTCCGGCGGTAGCTGCACGAAGTGGCCCGCGATCCGCAGGAGCTGGCCGCGGACCGGCTCCCGCGTGCCCGATGGAGTCTCGGCTATCGTCTGGGTACCGAACATCTCCGTCACGAGCGACGCCCTGGTCGACGTTGGCGCCACGGATTCCGGGTTCAGCGGCGCTACCGCGCTCTGAGACGCGACCGAGCGCGATGAGGTGGGGCTCGCGCATCCGCCCGCGAGCACAACGAGAACGACGGCCGTGAGCCACAGGCATCTATGCCCGGGGCGTGGCAGGACCCGACCGGGCGCGCATCGCGCAACGTTGAGGCCATGCGCCGGGGGGCTGCTCAGGAGGGTCAGAGTCCCGCCACCGCCTCCCGGTAGAAGCGATCGTCGGCGAAGCGGCGCGGGTCGCGGGCGCCGCGCAGCAGCCCGACCTCCCGCCGCATATCCAGCATCTCCTGGAGCCCTTCCCACGAGAATCGTGGCGGCGTGGCGTCGGCTGCATCCTTCGTCGAGACCACCGCACGAAGATAGGCGCGCAGGTAGCGGACGAGGAGGTCGGGGTGTTCGTTCGCCCAGCTCCGTCGCACCGCCGAGATGCCCGCGTAGTGTGCGTACAGTGGATTGATCGAGTCCAGCACGTGGAAGCCATCAGGGGTGAGGGAGCGCTCGCCGCCGGCGTTGATCATCGCACCAACGGCCTGGCCCACGCGCATCGCCTCGACCCGATGCTCCGTCGAGCCGACTTCGATGAAGGTGAAGTCGTCCTTGTCCTCGGTGAGGCCCTCCCGCTGCAGCAGCAGCCGAAGCGGGGTCGAGTACCCGCTTTTCGCCGCGTCCGCCGCCAGCACCTTGCCGCGCACGTCCGCGTAACCAGCGATCTCGGGCCGGACGACGAAGTTCTGGTTCGGCTGGGTTTCGGTCGCCATGACGATGAGGAGATCGGCGCCATTGTCCTCGACCCACCAGACGATGTTGTCCGCGTTGGTCGAAACGATCTGCCAGACGTCGTTCACAAGCTGCTGCACCTGGGTTTTGGAGGCCTGCGTGACGTCGGTCGTGACCTCGAGCCCCTCCGCGGCGTAGAACCCCTGCCGCACCGCGGCCTCGTGGACTGGAGAACGCCCAAAAGCGCTGGTCTGAATCTTGTCCATTCTGGCTTTTCCCTGGCGTAGGTTTGTCGTGTCGGGCTGGCCATAGGCGCGGAGCGTGATGGCCCGGAGAATGCAGGCAGCCTGAGTGTACGACGCGCGTGAATGGCGAGTGACGGACGTCAGTGCGTCGGTCGGGTCTGAAGGAAGCGGGCGAAACTCCTTGACTCTGACGTAGCGTCACCTTTTACGCTCATGCGCGAAAGGAGGAGGCCCTGAATCACATGTATGACCGCAGCGGCGAGTTCGCTCGGCGGACGTCGGTATCGGTCCGAACTCTGCGTTTCTACGATCGGGTTGGGCTCCTGCGTCCCAGCGAACCGAAGCCGGCTATCGCCTCTACAGCGATGCCGACCTGGTTCGGCTGCAGCACATCCTGGCGCTGAAGTTCGTGGGGTTCTCCCTGGACGAGATCAAGGCAATCCTCGGAGCGCCACCGCTGGGACTTCGGGAGACGCTCGCGCAGCATCGCGCGATGCTGCGCGAGCGTCGGCGGCAGCTCGATGCCATCATCAAGGCGGTGGAGCGAGCGGAGGACGTGGTCGCCGAGGGCGACGACGATTGGGACACAATCGTCAGCGTGATCAGGGCGATTCAAATGGATCAGAACAACAATTGGGCTAAGCAGTACTTCACCGAGGAGCAGCTCCAGAAGATGCAGGAGCTGAGCGAGCAATCCTATTCCGAGGGCGCGAAAGCCAAGATGGCCGCCCGCCCAGCATGGACCCAGGAGGACCAGAAGCGGGTCGACGAGCAGTACAACGCCTAACCCCCAAAACCCCAACTCCGCCGAAGGCTTTATGCTACCCTGGGGCGCAAGTCACGACAGCGCACCAACCCCTAACCCCCAAACCCCAACCCCCGCCGGAGGCGACGTGCTTAACTACGCCGACTGGGAGCTGACGCCTGAGCAGCAGATGATCCAGTCGGTCGTACGCGAGTTCGTTGAGCAAGAGGCGCTCCCGCTCATGCCCGCCTGCTTCGAGGAGGCGCGCTTCCCCCGCGAGCTCATCCCCCGCTACCGGGAGCTTGGGCTGCTCGGCGCGACGAATCCGGAGTACGGCGCGGGCGTCGACGCGATGAGCTACGGCTTGATCTGTCAGGAGCTCGAGCGGGGCGACACGGCGCTTCGCGCCTTCATGTCGGTCCAGAGCAGCCTCGTCATGTACCCGATCTGGAAGTACGGGTCGGAGGAGCAGAAGCGGCGCTACCTGCCTGGCATGCAGCAAGGCGAGATCATTGGCTGCTTCGGGCTGACCGAACCGGACCATGGCAGCGAGCCCGCGGCGATGGAGACTCGCGCGGTGCGCGACGGCAACGGAAGCTGGATCCTCAACGGCACCAAGATGTGGATCACGAACGGGGGCCTGTCGGACGTCGCGCTCGTGTGGGCGAAGGTTCGCGAGGACGAGGACCAGGTCGTTCATGGCTTCCTGGTCGATCGGGATCGCGCCGGCTTCGCCGTGAACGACATTCGCCACCGGCTCGCGATGCGAGCCTCGGTCACGTCGGAGCTCGTGTTCCAGGACTGCCGCGTGCCCGGGGACGCGGTGCTGCCGAATGTGCGTGGCATGCGTGGGCCTCTGTCCGCGATCGGAGAGTCGCGCTTTGGCGTGGCGTTCGGCGCGGTGGGCGCGGCCATGGCTTGCTACGAGACGGCGCTCGAGTACGCAGGCGTGCGCGAACAATGGGGCCGGCCCATTGCGGGCTTTCAATTGATCCAGGAGCGCCTCGTCGACGCCCTGCAGGGGATCACGCAGGGCCAGCTTCTGGCCTACCAGATCGCGCGGCTCAAGGATCAGGGCCGCATGCGGCCGATCCAGGCGAGCCTGGCGAAGCGCGCGAATTGCGCGATGGCGCTCGACGTCGCGCGGTCGATGCGCAGCGTTCTCGGCGGGAACGGCATCAGCCTCGAGTACCCGATCATCCGCCACATGGCGAACCTCGAGGCGACGTATACGTACGAGGGCACCCATGAGATCCAGACGCTAGTGATCGGCGCAGACATCACCGGCCTGGATGCTTTGCGAGGGTAGCGCTCATGGTCGTATACGCCCTCCGTATAATCGCCACGCCAGGCGACGTGGCCGATCCAGGAGGTAGACATGCCCCGAATCGAGGGAATTGACCCAGAGAAGGCTTCCGAGACGACTAAGGCGCGCATGAAGCGCGACGTCGAGCGCGTCGGGTTCGTCATGCCCGGCACGGGCATTACCGGCCACGCGCCCTCGATCCAAGAAGGTACTGCCGCGCTGGATGCGGGCATTACCGCCGCGGGCGGCATTCCGCGCGTCGTCCGCACCATGCTGAACCTGCGGGTCGCCTCGATCGTCGGTTGCCCCTTCTGAATGGACAGCAACGCTGCTGGAAGCATGCGTGAAGGGGCCTCAGAAGCGAAGATCGCCGCGGTGGCCCACTACGAGACGAGCGATCTGTTCAGCCCCGAAGAGATCGTGGCGTTTGAGCTGGCCGACGCGATGACGATCACTCCGCCCAACGTCACCGACGAGCTGTTCGCCCGGCTGCAGCGCTACTACACCGAGGCTCATCTCGTCGAGCTTGCCGCGATCATCTGCCAGGAGAACTTCCGGAGCCGCTACAACACGACGTTTCGCATCGAGGCGGTTGGACAATACTGCCCGGTCGCGGGAACGCCGCCGCTGGAGCGGGTGCCTCTCAACGCCGCGGGCGGTCCCGAGGCCGCCAGCCACTAATAACCGCGAGTCAGGACCCAGCAGATGCGCGCCAATCCGACCGGGGTGGGTGGCCGCAGGAGCGGGAGACAGCGCGATGGTCAGGTACGATCCCGAAGCAACGTACGAGGTCGAGATCTCCGACGTGGAGTACCGTAACGCCGCCGGCGATGGCTGGTTAGTCCGCGTTTGCCGCCCCAGAGGACCCGGGCCGTTCCCCGCGCTGCTGTACGTACACGGCGGCCAGTGGTCACGCAACGACCGCGTTGGCAACCCGTGGGTGTACGAGCCGCTCGCGGCGAGCGGGATCGTCGTCTTCTCGCCGGACTTCCGGCAGGCGCCGCGGCACCCCTATCCGGAGCCGTTGGAGGACATCAATTACGCCACGCGATGGGTGAAGCGGCACGCCGCCGAGTTCGGGGCGGAGGCTGCCACGCTTGGCGGGATCGGCACCTCGAGCGGCGGGCATCAGACGATGCTGAGCGCGATGCGGCCCCACGACCCGCGATACGGGGCGCTGCCTATGCCGGAGGCGCCGGACCTCGACGCGTCGTTGCGGTACGTCGTTGCCTGCTGGTCGATCCTCGACCCGTATGCACGCTATCTCTTCGCCCAGGACACCGGCCGCGACGATATCGTGGGCGCGACGGAAGGCTATTTCGGGTCGATCGACGCGATGGCGGAGGCGAACCCGACGGAGATCGTGAAGCAGCGCGAGCCCGTGCAGCTACCGCCGACGATCATCATCCAGGGTACGGCGGATCTCAACGTAACCCCGGAGATTCAACGCGGCTTCGCGAGCGCTTATCAGGCGGCTGGCGGGGCCTGCGAAGTCGAGGTCTTCGAGGGCATGCCCCACGGCACGACCCAGTGGCCCGCGGAAGACGCCGCGCGTGCGCTCGCGAAGGTCAAACGCTTCATCGCCCGCCAACTCGCCTGACTTCCAGGCGGTTTTCGGCCTAAGCGAGACTGAGGGTGCGGACGTGCAGAATTTGTGAACCGGCCACGGCCTCAACGTCCTGGGTGCGAAGGGTCTCCACGGCGACGGTCCGGCCGTCCGCAACGACGAACTCGACCTCAACAGCATCCGCGCCCGGATACACGTAAACCACGGTCCCGACATCCCCAGCAACCAGCGACCGCGAAGGCAAATCGATCCGCAGTGCGACTAGATCAAGTTCATTCATCGTATCTTTCGCAATCGACTCAACCCGGGTACGCCGTCACGAGAGTCGGCGCGGCGGCACCCGGGATCATGACCCAGACGGTCACGACCAAAGCAGTTCTCCCGGTAGGGCTCACGATGAAACCTGGTCCCGTGTATTTCTTACCATACTCGAACGTAATCTCCTGCATATCAGCGCTTAGTGCCAGGTCGAGTAGCGCCACACGTAAATGCTCGGGATGGTCCAGCGAGAAACCGAGCCGTTCGAAGAACCGAGCTTTTGACCTACCAAAAGGGTGAGTCGAGCTGAGCAAGTACATTGAGAGCTTTGCATCCGGCACGATGGCGCGCTCGCCGTTAGGCAGTTTCAGTCTGAGATCCTCACCCAAATGATTCCGTTTCGTGCGTTACGTGCGCGGCACAGTTGACGATTCCCGTTGCTGCCTTTACTCTCCAAAGCCCCGGGCGGGCGGGGATGGAGTATTATCGGAAAAGGCCTGTTTTTCGTGGGCGCTCGGATGAGGTCCCGCGGCGGCTTGCGGCTCACCGCGGTGGTAGCGGTGAAGCGCGGCAGCACGCAAGCGAGGAGACAGCGTATGGGTCCATGCTTGGTCAACCCAATCGAATGGTGACCGCCGGCCTCTCCGGCCGGAGCTCTTCTGAGCCACACGAGCCTTTTGCTCCTAACACTCCTGCGATCGGAATGCGTGGACGCGCAAATCCGCCTGGCTTGAGTCAAGGCGGGTCTGCGTCCGCCAGCGGCTGACGATGGACGTCGCCGCGACCTCACGCCTCGACGAGCGCCTACTCCTCGAGGATCTCGTTTCGTGGGCCTTCGCGCCCAGCTCTCGGGCGCCCCACGTCGGACTGGAAGTCGAGATGTTCGTGGCGCGAGACAACGTCGTCGCCTCCGTGCCGGAGCTGCTCGCCGCGATCGAGCCACTGGTCGCGCACGGGGAGTTGGTTGATGCCACCCTCCCCAACTGCCCGCCATGCTTCCAGTATGGGAACATCTGCCTCACCTTCGAGCCGGGCGGTCAGGTCGAGGTCGTATCTCCGCCGCGGCCCGCACTGGCGGATGCGCTCGAGGACATTGCGAAGCTCGAGTTCCTGTTGGACCGACTGTTCCTCTGGCACGGCTTGCACCGAGTCAACGTCGGCATCAACCCCTGGCAAGAGGCGACGGACATCCCGCTCCAAACGCCGCTGCCCCGCTATGAGGCAATGCAAGACTACTTCTCGCGGATCGGGCCCGAGGGGCTGCGGATGATGCGGGTCTGTTGCGCGCTCCAGATCAACGTGGACACCGGCCGCCCCAGCGAAGTGGGCAGGCGCTGGGAGCTCGCAAACCTGATGGCACCGATCCTGACCGGGATGTTCGCCAACTCGCCGCTGGCTGGCGGCCGCTGGACGGGCTGGAAAAGCACGCGCGCCCGCGTCTGGCGAGGCGTGGATCGGTCGCGCACGGGATCGGTCCTCGGCGATGACGGGCCGGCCGACTACCTGGAGTTTGCATTGAACGCGGGTGTCCTCCTGCGCCGAACACCCGGGGGGTATGTCACTGGAACGCCGGGACTGCGCTTCCGAGACTGGCTCGAGGAGCCGGACGGAAGCGGGCCGACACTGGACGATTGGCGCTACCACCTGACCACGCTGTTCCCGCACGTGCGGCCGCGCGGCTTCCTCGAGCTCCGGGGCATCGATACGCCGCCCTTGCGCTGGCGCGCCGTGCCGGTGGCGGTTGCCTCGACGCTGCTGATCGACGATGCCGCCTGTAGCGAAGCGATCGCCTTATTGCGCCCCTTCAGCTCAAAGTTCGACGAGCTTGGCCTCGCGAGTGCGCGCAATGGCCTTGCCCACCCAACGATCGCCTACCTGGCCCGAACCCTCATGGAGCTGGCGCGGGCTGCGCTGCCAAGGCAGACCCCGGATTGGTGCTCTGCAAAGATCGCCAGGGACGTCGAGGCTTTTCAGTACCTCTACACGTCCCAGCGGCGCTGCCCGGCGGACGACCTCCTCGAGTCCCAGGCCTGGGGCCACCCTGCGTGAAGGCCGCGCCATCCGACCAGAACGCGCGCAAAATCGATCTGCGGCTTCGGTTGGAAGACGCCCGGCAACGTACTGAATCGCTGCTGGCGCCCGTTTCCGATGCGGGCATCGCGAAGCAGCATAGTCCATTGATGAGCCCACTGATCTGGGACCTGGGCCACATCGGAAACTTCGAAGAGCTGTTGCTCGTGCAGCAGCTCGCCGAGGCTCCACCAATTGACGCGACCTATGACGACATGTTCAACGCCTTCCTTCATCCCCGCCGCTCGCGCACGCGGTTGCCATTGATGACCCGCGACGAGACGCAGGCGTACCTGGCGACCGTGCGGGCCAAGGCGCTGGCCAACCTGGAAGCGGCCAATCTGGACAGCGACGATCCGCTCATTCGAGACGGCTTCGTGTTCGAGATGATCATTCAGCATGAGTACCAGCATGACGAGACAGTGCTCGCCACGCTCCAGCTTATGGCGGCGCCGGGCTACCAACCGAACCTCGCCCCAACTCGACGCAGCCTGCCAATCGAGCAGGAGATGGTCTTCGTCGCGGGCGGTCCGTTCCTGATGGGCACCGACGACCGCCGCCGCGCGTACGACAACGAGCGGCCCGCGTACGAGGTTGATTTGTCCAGCTTCTGGATTGACACGACGCCCGTGACCGCCGGGAGCTATCGAGACTTTGTCGAGGACGGCGGCTACTCGCGACGCGACTTGTGGTCGGTGCCCGGCTGGGCCTGGCGTGAAGAAGCGCAGCTCGTTGCTCCGCAGTTTTGGCAGCCCTTCGGACGCGACTGGTGCATCAATACGTTTGGGCATGAGCGCTCGCTCAGTTCCCTCCTCCCCGTCCAGCATGTTTGCTTTTACGAGGCACAGGCCTACGCGCGATGGGCGGGAAAGCGACTGCCGACCGAAGCCGAGTGGGAGAAGGCCGCCTCCTGGGATCCGAATCTTGGCATCAAGCGACTCTATCCCTGGGGCGACGAGCCGCCGACGCAGGACCATGCGAACCTGGACCAGCTAAACTTCGGCCCGACGGAGGTTGGCGCCTATCCGCTCGGCGTGAGCCCGTACGGCTGTCACCAGATGATCGGCGACGTCTGGGAGTGGGTGGACACGGATTTCCACGGCTACCCGGGCTTCGTCACCTGGCCCTACGCGGAGTACTCCGAGGTCTTCTTCGGCGACGACTACAAGATGCTGCGGGGCGGCTCCTGGGCTGTGCGACCGGGTGTCATCCGCAATACGTTCCGCAACTGGGACTACCCGATCCGGCGCCAGATCTTCAGTGGCTTCCGCTGCGCCCGCGACGCGTAGCTGCCCCCGCTCTCCCGGGGAAGGGAGCGAGGGAGGGCGAACCCCCTATACTTCGCGGACTAACGTCAGGAGCAGGGGGCGGCCATGAATGGTTCGGGCAATGGCTTGCGAGTCGGGTTCATCGGTTACGGCACGTCGGCGCGGCAGGTCGAGGCCGGTATGCGAGGAGGCAGCGCTGGCGCGGCGCAGCTCGGCGCGGTGCTCGTGCGCCGGCAGCCCGAGAATCCGCCCGATACGTTCATCACGACGGACCGCGACGAATTCCTCGCCCAGCCGCTCGATCTGGTGATCGAGCTTGCCGGCCAGGATGCCGTGCGTCAGCACGGCGAGGCGGTACTCGAGGCGGGCCGCGATCTCCTCATCATCAGTATTGGCGTGCTCGCAGACGACGAGCTGCGCGATCGGCTGGAGACGGCGGCGCGCAGAGGTGGCGCGCGGATGCTGCTCCCCTCGGGAGCCATCGGCGGACTCGACGCGATTGCCTCGGCGGCGATTGGCGGGCTGGATGAGGTGACGATCACCACTCGCAAGCCGCCGGATGCGCTCGCGACCGGCTCGGCGCAGGACGGCAAACTTGCGGACGCGACGACGGAGCCGGTATTGCTCTACGAAGGCGCTGCGCGCGACGCCGTCCGCATGTTTCCCGCGAACGTCAACGTCGCCGCGGCGCTCAGCCTCGCGGGTATCGGCTTCGACCGTACCTACATCCGCATCTTCGCGGACCCGGCGGTGACCCGGAACACGCACGAGGTGCATGCTAAGGGCTGGTTCGGTGAGCTCAACTTCAAGATCATGAACATCCCGACCGAGAACCCGAAGACCGGCCGCATCACCGCGCTGAGCGTGCTGAAGGCGATCCGCAACCTGCAATCGCCCGTGGTGCTGGTCGGGTAGACCGCTGGCTCATCCGGATTTGCCATCGGGGAGCAGGGAGACCAACGGGTCGATGTCCGATATGACGTCGTAGACCGCCACCCGCACAGTACGTGCCCGAGCTCCTGATGATTGCAGCCGTTCCTGAAATGCCGCTGCTTCCCGGCCATCCCGAACCACGACGAACGCCGGGCGCGGAGAGCGGCGCACCCGCTCCGCATAGGCCGCGTACCGGTCGGGCCCTCCGCTCATTACAGCAGGGATCACCTGCTCCTCGCCCTCAAAGGCCAATGGGTAGGCGAGCCAGTAGTCGGTGTAGACCTCGGTAAGGCCTTCCCTCTTCAAGTGCTGGATCAGCTCGGCCCGGTTCTGCGGCGTGCTCTCACTCGCGGAGATCGGCAAGAAGAAACGTGGGTTAGCGGATAGGAGACTGTACGCGTTCAGCGCGAAGGGAAGGGCAAGGCTGAGGACCATGACGGCAAGCCCGCGAGCGTGGAGCCGCCAGAGCAGTCCCGCATAGAGGGGTGCCGTAGCGTAGAGCGGAAGGGCATACCGGGGCTCCGCTACGAGCTCCGCAAACTGGCTGAAGGGGAGGGCGAACAGGACGGTCAGCGCCGCCACAACCAGGAGGTCCGGCTCGGGATTCGATTCGTCGCGGGGATCCACCAGCTCTGCTACCGAGCGGTGATACGCCGCGAGACCCAGGAGGAGCAGGGCATCGGCTGCGAGAGCGATGGGTCCCAGGCTCGCGGGGCGGGTGGGCCAATCCTGCTCCCAGAAGGCCCCTTCGGCGATCGGTTCGCCCAAACCCACCATGACCGGAAGCGCAACGCGCAGCAGCATGTCGACATTGCGCGGCATGTCGAGCGCCCGGGCTCCGACCGTACCCGCCGCGGAGGCGATTGCGGCGAACGCATCGACGCGCTCGAGCATGAGGCCCGGCGCTGCCCCGATCACGACGCCGAGGACCAGCGGCGGAATCAGCCGGACCACGGCTCCTTCGAGCGCGGCCACCAGATAGACCGCTGCGGGCACGAGGTACACGAGCGCGAGCGGATTGGTCCAGAACGCCAGGCCCGCGGTGACTCCGAGTGCTCCGGTGAGCGCCCCCTTCCGCTCCGAAGTGGAAGCGTGCAGCGTAAGGAGCAACACCGCCTCTCCGAGGAACAAGAGCTCAGCGTAGCCGCCGCGCGCCTTGGTGCTCCAGAGCGCGAGCATCATTGGCGGTAACGCCAGATACGCCGCGGTCAGCAGCCCGGGGCCTGGACCGAACAGCCGGCGCGCCACCAGCGCGCTGACGAGCACAAAGCCCAGCGAGTAGAGCGCAGGGACTAGCTTGAGCGCGGCGGTCGAGGTTCCCACCAGGGCGAAGATCGCCGCGACGCTATAGGCCTCCAGCGCGCCGAGGTACCCCTAGCCCAGACCCCAGTAGAACCCGGGCCGTTCTCCCTGCACGATGTGCCTGGCCATCAGCCCGACGATCGCCTCGTCCGCATCGATCCAGCCGAGCGGGCTGGCGATGATGGCCCAGCGGAGGAGCAACCCAGCGATTACGATTAGCCCCAGCGCGATCGGGAATAGGCCCACGACGCGCGCTGCGCTGGCTTCGTGAACGGCAGCCGCGTTAGCGGCCGATCCCTTCGTCCAGGATCGCCTCGATCTAGGCCCCTGGCGTACCGGACACACAACGTTCGTCATCTGTGCGAAAGGCTAGGCACCCAGGCTCGTGATGGTAAGCTCACGGCCCGCACAGGTGGATCTAGCATCCTTCCTCGCCGCTATCCCCCCAAAGTAGCGACTGAATGACTTTCTCGGGGTCCACCGGGGCCAGCTCGACATCTCCAGCCGTAATGCGTGCGCGGCCCGATCGGGATAGAAGTAGTGCCACCGCGCCGTGGAGGTTTCTCTCAAGTACCGCGCCAAACGTCTTACACATTTCATGTGCGCGCTGCACTACGTAGGGTAGTACGCGCACAAGGGATCGTCCGGTCAGCATATTGTGGTCGCGATCCGGCATGAGGCCTGACCACTGGATGCTCTCCACAAGCCTTGACTGAGATTCCAACGCAAACGGAACCCGCGACTGAGCGTGTTCCTCTACAGGAAGAATGAATTCGTATCGAGGTACCAACGGTGCGGGATCCCCCCCCGTGGTGCCCAAGTAGAACGAAGCGTACTCGACGTTGTCGCATAGGTACACAAAATCGTCGTCATCTATTTCTATGCCTTCATCCCAATCAGGGGGCTCGCCGGTGATGGCTCTATGCCTTTTGCGAGAGTCTCTCTCGGCTCGAATGAATTCAGCCCAGCCGCCCGCTTCTTGGACCCGGCTAGTCGACGCGAAGTATTCAGTCGTCGACCAAAAATGCCTGGTTACCAGAAAACTTGTGTAAAACGCGCCAGACTCAAGCGGTGGCAGCGAGGCAAAGAGATGAGTCATGTAGATGTGATCGGGTAGCGTGGCGCTCCTCGAAAATTGCCAGTCGGCATTTATCGGATCCCCGAGTCGCTTGGCACTCCCGCGAGATATGTACCAATTGATGAATGATCCGAAAAAAGTCGACTGGGTCGATTTGACCGCACCGCCGAACACGCGCTTCCGACCTCGACTATCTCGAATTGACTGAATGATCTGGCGTGTGATGCGCAATGCTTCGCGAGTGAATTCGCCATAGGCGTCATTTCGAATGTAGTGTTTGTGTTCCCGCTCTTGAGGAACCACAGTACCATCGCGCAGGTGCACGGCGGGCCGTGGAATGACTTCCCCTGCCTGGATATCCGTTGCTGCCCCGGTGAAAATCGCTGCGTCGACCCGCCATTGAACAACGTCGGTCGCACTCTTCTTGGCATGCTCAAATTCAGAGTCAGTTAGGTCGGGATAAGCCACCCGCAACATGATCATGCCGCGATTTTTTGGATCATCGATAGCCTCCCGCGTCAACGGCAGACTGTGGACCATTTCCTTGCGGCCTTTTGCAGTCGCCGATTCGGGGCTAAGTCGTTCAACGGCTAGGCTGCTATTAATCGAAACGAGACCCCCCTCGAGGTCCTGGAGGGCGGACGCCCGCAAGAAGCGAACCTGACTAAATCGGACGGTTGCATCGCTGCCGGACACTGCTCCGACCGCGGCGTGAGCGTCCGTACGTGATATCCACATTGCGGCGGGACCGATCACTCTGGCGGCGATCTCGACACGCGCGTTTGATGGTGAGTAGCCAACACTTCCGTCTCCGCGTTCGAACGACTCGAGTGGCGACAGGGACAACGCCTGATGAGTGAGGCTCAGTTCCCGCAAGAAAACGCGCCGGATATGGTGGTACTCTTCCTGGAGTCGTGCCCATAGGCTCGGATCAGGTGCGACGTTGTATTCGTCGACAGTTGCACGGAAGGCCACCACGGACTCGTCGAGCATCGAGTAAACAAGGCCGGGCGGGTCAGTCTCCTTGAGCAGCTCTTGGCCGGTCTGTTTCAGGATGGTCAGCCGGTTTTCTTCAAGGTAGCTGTTATGCCGCTCCACCGCCGCCAGGATTGCAGCGGGCTTCCGGTAAAGAATGGCCTCGCGGATGTCATCTAGGGTGAATGCCTGCGAGAGCGACACCCCCTGTGCAAGTGCATATACTCGGGCTCCGTAGGGCCTCTCAGACTCTTCAAGCACGACAATTCGGGAAGATGCCGCGAGCCTATCGAGGGTCTTGTAGTAGGCCTGAATTGACCGATTATCCGAGAGGCGAGAACTCACAATTCGATATATTTCGAGCGCCGTCGGACTTGCGGCAGTTGATTCCTTAACCTCGCGCAGAAATCTAAGGATCTCGCGCTCGCGCTCAGCAGAACCTGATGGAGCCGCGCCTCTTTCGACCTTGCCCGGGTCAAGTTCCATGGCTAGAGGTCTTTCCATACATCGGGGGTGGCCCCACCGTGGGTGGTATTCCGAGTCCTAACCTCGACTACAGCCGCGTGTCGGACCACCTCCAAGGCTCCCGTGACTACACACACACCCACCGGCAGCTTCGGCATTTGGGCAATGAGATCATCCGATGCGTCGGCAAAAAGTGAGCGCAGCCCGTGCAGTTGGTGAGGCTCAAGGGCATGGATGAATCTGGTCAAGGTGCGCTCCAAGATCGACGGATCTAGGTCGCGAGGCGACTGAGTAGTGACGATTAACGCAATGCGGATGTGGCGCCCGATTCTCGCGATCTCACGCAATACCTGCTTTGCCACCGTCTCGTCGTCGGATGGGGCCACGAGATGAGCCTCGTCCACGGACAGCACGGCGAAAGGAATGCGCTCGCTTTGGCCCATGCGCTGAAGGTCACGGGCTACGGACGCGGCGATTAGACGGAGCTCCGTGAGCGAACGTTGACGGCAGTCGATATTCACGAACATGCCCGGCGTGAGCACTTTTTCCCAGTCGAATGGACGCCCGAGAATAGATAGCTGCTTCAGCAATGAGACTCGCGCAATCGCAGGTCTTAACGTGACTTCCTTTAGTTCGAGTTTGGGAGCTTCCTCGATCATCTTTTGAATGAGTTCGTCGACGCCAAAGGTCCGACCTCCTCCTTGACGGGCCTTGGTGAGGAGTTCCTCCTGAGCATGTCTCACCAGATCCACCATCAGCCCGCCGAGACCCGGAGCAGCTGCCAGTACGTCACCCGATGTGAAAGCGCTCAGTGGGACATGGAAGTCCGTGCCTGGGACAACGTTAATCCCCCCAAGTTCTAGCGCGGCCTCCACCATCTCGCCGTTTATGTCCAGATTCACCTGGGGAACTTTGAGGCGACAGAGTTCTTCGGCGATGACCCCGCGCGTATACGACTTTCCAGACCCGATTGCTTGAACCGCCCCGGGTTTAGTAGAGACTCCTATCCTTGAGAGGAGGGAGTCATGGCGACATCGAAACGGTACCCACAGGAGCTTCGAGAGCGAGCGGTGCGGATGGTGTTCGAACACCGCAAGGAGTACGCCTCGGAGTG
>ORMF011203825.1_pt1 | contig 31598 bp, 30 predicted proteins | sample 1779871 | NCBI WGS metagenome assembly ORMF01 (sample SAMEA104232316, study PRJEB22302) | groundwater metagenome | biome: forest; feature: aquifer; material: groundwater | place: USA | collected 2011-08-07 | depth 5.4 m | reverse complement strand
TGCAAACAGGATCGCCCCCACGGAAGGCACAATCAGATAGCAGAAAACCAGCAGCACACCCGCGATGGATACCGCGGAGGTCACCACGACCCCGAAAGAGACGTAGAAGAGGAAATCCCACCAGCGGACGGAGATGCCCTGAGCTTCGGCTTCCGCCGGACGGGTGGAAATGAGCAGGAATTTCTTGCGAAACACGTAATGGAATACCCCGACGGCGGCGCAGATGAGGGCCGTGGTGCCGACATCTCCCCAGGTAACCACCAGGATGTTGCCGACCAGCATTTCCTTTAAGTGCTCGGTTTCCCCAACCGCCTTGCTCATGGTGACAATGGCGGTGGCGGACGCTACCGCATAGGTAATCCCGATGATTGCCTCTTGCGGAATCCGCCGGCCCTTGCTGCGGACCATCGAGAAGACTACCGCTCCCAGGAACGTGAAAGCCAGGCTGACAACATACGCCCCCAGACTGTGTATATCCATTCCAAACAGTATGGCAACGGTAGCTCCCAGGGCAGCCATCTGAGCCAGGGCGATGTCCACGAAAATGACTCCCCGTTCCACCACGTGAACGCCCAGGTAGGCCAGGATCCCGGTCCAGACCAAACTCGCCACCAAGGGCGCCGCCATAAAATTCAGAAATTCCACGGTCGCTCTCCTATCTTTTCTCAGCTAACACGGTTGCCAGAAAACGAATCCCCTGCGAATTCAATGCGCCTTGGCCCCGATTCGATGGATTGCCTCCACGCGGGAGATACTTTCACTGCGATTGCGAAAGAACAACACGCGGACCGCAGCCATCAATAGGAGCACAGCTCCAAAGGTGCAAACGATGGTGGCCCCGGTGGGCAGGTCAATCTTCAGGGATAAATAAACGCCCAGCGCGGAAACCAGGGTACCCATCGTCCAGCCGATTGCCAGCCGGTGCCCGATGCTTTCCGCAAACAGGATCGCCCCCACGGAGGGCACAATCAGATAGCAGAAAACCAGGAGCACGCCGGCGATCGCCACCGAGGAAGTCACCACAAAGCCGAAGGAAACATAGAACAGAAAATCCCACCAGCGCACGTTGATGCCCTGCGCTTCGGCGGCCTTGGCATCGATGGAGATGGCCAGGAACTTCTTGCGAAAGATGTAATGAAACGCGCCGACCATCGAGTAGAGCACGGCCGTCTTTCCGACCTCCGGCCAGGAGACCGCCAGGATGTTTCCGACCAGCATGTCTTTCAAGTGTTCCGTTTCTCCCACCGCCTTGCTCATGACCAGGATGGCGGCCGCGGAGGCGACCACATAGATAATCCCGATGATCGCTTCCTGCGGAATCTGGCTATCCTTGGTGCGCAGGACGGAGATCATCGCCGCTCCCAAAAACGTGAAGCCCAGGCTGACCCAATAGGTTCCCCCAGCGTGAATATTCATGCCCAGGAGGATGCCCACGGTGGCTCCCAGAGCGGCAATCTGGGCCAGGGCGATGTCCACGAAAATGACGCCGCGCTCCACCACGTGAACTCCCAGGTAGGCGTGGATTCCGGTGAGAATCAAGCTCGCCACAAAAGGCGCCAGCAGGAATTTCAATATGTCCACGTGCGGCTCCTATTTCTTCTTGGCCAATGCATCGGTCAGAAGGCGAATATTGTAATCGAAGAGCTGAAAATAGTCGGTCACTTCCTTGACGCCGCCTACCGAAGGCAGCACCACCAGCACGGTCGCGCCGGTTTGCGCGGCAATCGAGTTCGGCGTCTTCAAGTCAAAATACGGCTCCACCAGAATCAGGGGAACCTTTTCTTTCTTGATCAGGTTGATGACATCCAGCGTATGGCTGGGCGTGGGAGGAATGCCCGGCTTGGGCTCTACATATCCGACCACCTTGAGACCAAAGCGCGAGGCGAAATTCGGCAGGGAGTTATGATACGTGATGACCTCAACTCCCTTCAGGGAAGCTGCTTGCTGGTCCCATTTCTTCCCGGCAGCGTCTAGCCTTCGGCTGAAATCCTGATAACGCTGCTGGAAGTACGCCGCATCCTCCGCTTGCAGCTCCGCGAACTTGTCCGCAATGCCCTTCGCAATGCGGCGTCCGTTCTCCGGGTCCAGCCAGTAGTGCGGGTTCCCCAGCGGATGCACGTCCCCCATGGCGCGCGTGATTTCGCCGGTGGGTATCTCCAGGATGGCCGCAAACCGGGACGCATCCAGATAGCCCGCCGCTCCGGTTTGGATTCGGGCGTTACGGCTCTGCGTAATCAGGGGCGGGAGCCACCCAATCTCAAGCTGCAATCCCACCAGGATCAGCGCATCAGCCTTCTGCAATTTCAGCAGAAAGCTCGGCTTGGCCTCCACAAAATGCGGGTCCTGATAGCCGCGCGCGATGGATTCGACCTTGACGCGGTCGCCGCCGACTTCGCGCGCCAGCGCCGCCAGGTCTTCCGTGCTGGTCATCACGTTCAGAGTCTTGGCCGCGTTTGCGGCCGATGGGATCGAGGACGCCAGCAATAGAATTGCCGCCATCAGCGCCAACGCTTTCCGATAATTGCTTCTCATCAGTACTCCTCTCTTACTCAAGACGAAGTCTCAACCAAAACGGTTGCTCCTAATGACAAATTCCAAATCCTAAACTCTAAATCCTAAACAAATTCCAAATCCCAAGCACCAAAATACAAACAAATTCAAAATTCCAAGCTCCAAAAACGAACTTCGCGCGTGTTTCATTTTGGAATTTTGCTTTTTGGTCATTTGATATTGTTTGGGATTTGGAGTTTGGTGCTTGGGATTTTTAACCGAGCGCCTCCAAATCCTCAACCCCCCTAGAACGGATGCGCGCCGTGCGCTCCTATCGAGAACTGGAACTGGAACAGAAATTCATTGGCCGTAAATCCTTCGGCGTAATGAGTCCGCCGCAACTGCCCGCGCACCTGGCTGAATTCGCTGGGCCAGTAAGTCAGCACCAGTGACTCGCCGCTATCGTGCTGGCTGGGGTCCCGCGCCCGCTCCGACCAGTCGAACCGTGCTCCGGTGAACCACCGCCGCCCGAGCTGATAATCGGCGGAGGTGAAGAAGCCGTGGGCGCGCAACGTTGTAGGTGTCAGTCCACCTAACAAACAGGTGGGCGGCGCTGAGGCGATTCCGGGACTCGCACATAATAAATCCGGCGGGGTTAAATCTTCGCGCCGGCTCCAATCAAATTCCGCCCGCGCTATAAATGAGTGATAGATGGCGCGCCGCAACGGTTTCCAGCGCAGAGTGGCGTCCACGCCGTAGAGCTGCGTGATGAAGTCGTTTTCGCGGGACAAGGTCGAAGGCGGCAAGGCTGTCAGGGACGGCAACAGATACAGGCTGGCGGCATTGTGTCCCCGCGCGTACGACCCGCCGACTTCGATGTTGGTGGACTCGCTGATATCGCGGTAGGCCCGCAGGCGGTCGATGGTGCTCACGTCGCTGTGGCGACTGGAATGAAACAGACTGCCGGAATCGCCCCGGTAGACTTCTCCCGTAGCCTCCAGAAACAGGCCGCCGGGGCCGGGGAAGATGCGGCTGAGCGACAGCCCGGCGTCCTTGATTCCGGCATCGCTCTCCTCGGGATCGCCGCCGAGCAAGTTGGTGGTCACCAGAGGCCGGTCGAGCCAGGGCAGCACGTGGTTGTGCAATGCATTCAGCTTTCCAAAGTTGGCGCGCATCTGTCCAACCTTGAGCGACAGGCCGCCCGGCAGTGCGGGGAAGGTGAGGAATCCTTCCTCCACGGACGCGCCTCCGGAATCGGCTGAAAGAAAGAAGTCCGCACGCGCATAGGGATCCACGATCGCCTGAAAGCCAAACTCACTCTCGCGCATTGAAAGCGCCGGGAAGGAATTCTGCGGGTTGCGGCCCGCGCCTCCGATGAAGTTCCCGATGACGCTGACATCGGGGTTGAGCGCTTTGCTCGCCGACGACGATCCGCCATAGACCGGCAGAGATCCGCCAGCTTGCAAGGCTCCGGCAGAGGCGGGAGCCGGCACCTCCGGCGGTGCAGCCGCAGCCTCCCGCGGAGCAGAAGGAGCCGCCGCGGCCAAGGCCGCTTGCAGTGCCTGGACCTGCGCTTGTAGCGCGTGAACTTGGTCTTCCAATGCCTTGAAACGCGCCTCGGAGCTTCCCGCTTCCTGCGCCCAAAGTGAAGCCGAGGTCACGCAAACTAGAACGGCGAAGAGAAAATAATTTCGCACTGGATCGTACCTCCCATGAAAAATTCCCCAGACTCTCAATGGCGAATTCCGGTGTCTACGAATCCCGGACTTTCGCGCGTCCACCGTCCCTATCACCTGGAGCCATTCAGGTTGAATCGGCGTGGCACTTCGGTCTGGAAAGGAAATGAAAGTTGCATCCCGGCTCCGGCCCTGCGCTTCTCTGCCGGGGAACGCCTGTTGGCGGTCCCGCGTGAGGAGGGTCGCTGCGCCGGGATGATGAATCGGGAGACCAAGGAATTTAGCGCGAGGGAGGGCCTCGCGAGGGAAGGATCGTGCGTGGCTGCGCCGGGAAGGCAAGTTCGTGAACGGGCAGACTCGCCAGCCGCCGCCGGAACGAGGAAACAATCAGGATGAATGTTAATAGAAAACCGATTTGCAGAAACTGGCAAACGGGACAAAAACCGGCCGGCGAGGAGTCCGGCTGCACGGTCCCGATGCTCGCCGCTCCCCCTCCCAACGGATCGTCGTTCGGCAGGAAGTTGTGCAACGAAGCGATGCCCACTTCCAGGAACAACAGGAGAGGCACAACGGTTAGGATAGTAAACTTCTTCACTCGAATTCCTTCGCGACCGGGAAAAGAAGCGGCCCCCATGACTCTTGGAACAAGGGGCATAGAATTATAGACGCTCACTCTTGCCTTAAGGTTGCCGACAAAAGGCTTCCGCCCACGCCATCCTCGGCTGCGAATCCCGCTTTCGCACCGGTGACAGGAACTAACGGCGCCCGCCGTAATCGCCTTTGCCGCCGCCCCGTCCGCCGCCGCCGGAGCCGCGATCCGTCTTGGGCTTGGCCTCGGAGACGCTCAGCGCGCGTCCGTTGAAATCGGTCGAGTTCAACCCGGCAATGGCCTGCTCCGCCGCCGAGTCGTCGGCCATCTCCACAAAGCCGAATCCGCGCGATTTGCCGGTATCGCGATCGGTAATCACGCTGACTCGCTCCACCGTTCCGAATTTCTCAAACAGGGTGCGCAGGTCGCTTTCCGTCGCACCAAATGGCAAATTTCCTACAAACAAATTTTTCATTTTTCACCCTTGCCCTGCAACCGTTGGCGAAATCATAAAAAACTTTCGTGAGAGGAGTCGAGCGGCAACCGAGCATACCCATGAAGGTGAAAAACATCCGGGACCGTATCGCGCCTAACCCTCACGGGGCCACTATACACCAGGGAACAGGTAATAGGGAATAAGATTTATTAGGGAACAGGGAATAGGGAACAGGGAACAGTAAATGCCTCCCCTTGTTCCCTGTAACCTGTTCCCTGTTCCCTATCTTGCCCGGCGAATCTCCTCGACGGCCGCCGGGTTCTCAAGCGCCGACAGGTCGCCGGTATCCTGGCCCAGGAAGGCTGCACGGATGACGCGGCGCATCGTCTTGGCGTTGCGCGTCTTCGGCAGATCGCGCACGAACTTCACTGTACGGGGCTTGAGCGGCTTGCCTAAGCCCGCGGCCACCAGCTCCCGCAACTCCTCCCGCAACGCATCGCTCGGCTCAGCCCCAGCGCACAACACACAGAAACAGACAATCTCCTGTCCTTTCAATGGGTCCGGGACGCCCACGCAGGCGGCCTCTACGACGGAATCGTGACCGACCAGGACCGACTCGACCTCGGCCGGTCCCAGCCGTTTGCCCGCCACCTTGATAGTGTCGTCCGAGCGGCCCAGGATGTACCACATGCCGTCGGAGTCCACCTCGGCCCAGTCGCCATGCGTCCAGATTCCCGGAAAGCGCTCCCAGTAGGTCTCGATGTAGCGCTCGCGATCCTTCCAAAAGCCGCGCGTCATGCCGATCCACGGACGCCGAATGACCAGTTCCCCGACGCGCCCGCGCACAGGCTGGCCCGACTCGTCCACCACGTCGGCGGCAATGCCGGGAATCGCGCAGGAAAACGCCGTTGGCTTCAGCGGCAGCAGGAGATTTCCGCCCAGGATTCCGCCCGAGATCTCCGTCCCGCCGGAGTAGTTGATGATGGGGAGCCGCCCGCCTCCGACTGTCTCGAAGAACCACGTCCAGGGATCGGGATTCCACGGCTCGCCCGTCGAGCCGAGTACACGGAGCGACGAAAGATCGTGCCGCTTCACCGGTTCTTCGCCATGCTGCATCAGGCTTCGCACCAGCGTGGGCGAGATTCCGAGGATCGTAACGCCGTGCCGCTCAACCATCGCCCACAACCGGTCCGGCTGCGGATAGTCGGGCGCTCCTTCGTAGAGCAGCATCGTGGCCCCGAGCAGCAATGTCCCGTAGACCAGCCACGGACCCATGATCCAACCCATGTCGGTGACCCAATAAACCGTGTCGCGCGGCCCCACGTCAAAGCAATGGACCAAGTCCTGCACGCCCTTGATGGGAAACCCGCAATGCGTGTGAACGGCGCCCTTGGGCTGGCCAGTGGTCCCCGACGTATAGATCAAAAGCAGTGTGTCTTCCGCATCGGTAATTTCGGTGGCCGTATCCGCATCGTTCTCCGCATTCGTCTGCGCCCATGCAATGGCGGAGGCTTCCGCCATCAATTCGTGCCACCAGTGGTCGCGGCCCTCGGTCCAGGGAATATTTTCGCCGGTCCGCCGCAAGACGATTACAGTTTCAACTGTTGAGCCAGAAGCCGCCGCCTGGATGACGGCCCGATCCGCGGTCTGCTTCATCGCAACCGTCTGCCCGCGGCGGTAAAACCCGTCCGCAGTGATCAGCATCCGCGCCCCGCTCGACACCAGCCGCGACGACACGGCCTCGGGCCCGTAGCCGGAAAACAGCGGCAGCGCGATGGCTCCAATCCTGCCAACCGCAAGCAGCGCTACAACGATCTCGGGGACCATCGGCATGAAGATCGCCACCACGTCGCCCTTCTTCACACCGAGCCGCCGCAGGACGCCCGCCATCCGCGCCGTTTCGCGGTGCAGTTCGCCGTAGGTGAGCGTCCTCGCCTCCCCGTCCTCGCCCTCCCACCGTAGCGCGATGCGCTTCTCCGTCTCCGTCCCAATCCACTTGTCGAGACAGTTGTGGACGATATTCATCCGCCCCCCAACGCACCATCGCGCCCACGGGTCTCCCTCGGACGTGTCCACGATTTTTTCGTAGGGAGTGAAGAAGCGAATGTCGAGGTCCCGGATCACCGCGTCCCAGAACCACGCGATGTCTGAGGTCGAGCGGCGAAGTAGCTCGGCGAAGGTGGAGATGGAATGGGCCGCCATGAATGCAGCTAAGCGGCTGCGGGAGGATTGCTCCGGGGTGGGTGTCCAAACAAACGGGCTTTCGGGTTCACGGTGCCGGTCCATGCGCGCGGGGCCTCTCGCTTATCTTAACGCGGAATGCAGGTGAATCGGGCGTAGCAAGGGCGAGCCAGACTCCTCTCCGTGGCGATCCGCTCGAATGCATTCCCGTTGCGAGGCTAACTTACAACAATTCTTGGAACTGTTCGACGGTGAGGTGAGCCTGCTTCAGAATGTGGGAAAACGTAGAGCGCTTGATGGGCCGGTGAGCTGGTACGACCAGCTTCAATGTTTCGGCGGGCGTTTGCTTCTGAAGTCGGATGTGACTGCCGCGCTGCCGTACGACGACCCAACCATCCCGGCGGAGCGCCCGAACCACCATCTCGTAGTTCAGGCTCGGAACTTTCGTCATAGCGCGATCTCAACAACCTCGGCATCGCGCGTGAGGGCTGCATCGTCATCGACCGGTTCGAGATACAGCCGAATCGCTTCCTGAATGTTCGCCAAGGCGTCGTCGCGCGTGTCTCCCTCACTGATGCATCCCGGAAGCGCTGGGACAATCGCCGTGTACCCGCCCTCATCGCTCGGCTCTAGAATCACATGCAACTTCATAGCTTACGCTCCTCCGTTCAGCCTACACCCGCAGCGGACCACCGGGCAATTCCTCGACATACCCAATGTAGCCTTCCGGCACTTGCTCGAAGACAGCGGTAAATCGCATGGTCAAGCTCAATCTCCTGACAATCATTCTACATCGAAGCGGCAAGCAAAAGACCACGGTGAGAAGGAACGTACACTCTAACAACCTGCTACCCCTTAGGCTCTTGGGCCGTTGTCTTTTCTGTGGTAAACGGTTCACCGTAACACTCGACGTAAACAGCACTGAAGTCCGGCTGTCTCCGTAATTCCTGAAAGATGGGCCAGTCCTTATAATGCACTCGATGGAATTCACCATCCTCCTTTAGCTTCTTCATACAGCGATAAGCAGCAGTGAAGTCTTCTCGGAGAACCGCAACGCATAGTTTGAATTTATCCTCACACGCACTCCAATCCTCAGCATTAAGAATTTCCTGACATTTCTCCTTATCAGTTGCCCACTTATAAGCCTGAGCCCTGTTCACGACCATGGTACGCCGCATAGTCTCATCCGAGTGTTTCTTCATCTTTGCGAAAAAATCTAACAGTCGAATTGCCAGGTCATATTCTGCATTTTCAATAAGTCCATAGGTTATCTTGTTAATATTGTCATCAGATTTGACCAATTGCTCAGGACATTGTCGCCTCCATATAACATGCGCAATCTTAATACCGATTTCATAAATGCATTCGTACGCTTTCTCGAAATATTCCTTCGTTACCTCTAGTTGGTCGCCAACTGAGATCCCTGAATCGACGCTGCAACCATTTTCTGTACATACCTGCAAATATTGTGCCGATACACGTCCGTCACAATGGACAAACAAGTTTCTCCTTTCTGTCAGCTGGTAGCCACGGCACGTTTCTCAGTGCCGTGGGTTTGTTCCGGAGCGTGCCCACGGCATAAAAAACATGCCATGGCTACGGTTGCGGCGCGATGTTATGCGGTCATCTTCCTCTTTGCCACGAAGGAAACGACTCGATGTCCCGATTTTGCTTGGCGTTTCCTGGCAGCGGCGAGGATCGCCTTGATGTCAAACTTGTGGCGAGCGGCCAGCCCTTCCCGGATACGCCGAATCTCTTCAACGATGGTATCCTTTGCCATAACAGTCATTCTCCCAAGAGTTCCTCTGGAGTGCAAATAACCGGGCACGGAAAGCCATGCTGCCCACAAACCTTCGCCACTGCCTTTGCGATAACGGCGTTTGCAAGATGTGCGCAGTTCCAGGTCATCAGAAACTCCATTCCATGGACAGCGGCGACTGCGAGATGTGCGGCATCGGTGGCAGCCTTGGGAGGGATCACACCCGAGCCCAATATGCGCGTTGTCAGCGTCTCAACCTCCGGCGTGATGTCGAGCAAGGGAAAGCCCTTGATTGCCTTCAGCCTCTCTCGCGCCGCATCGGCATCGCCCGCTTTCGCTTCATCCAGAACAAGCTGCGATATGAAAATAGTAAACGCAGCCCTCCGCTTCGTCCACCATTCTCTGGTGATTTGCTGGTGCCCGGCAATGATCAGATCACGGCTCGGCCAAGATGTTAGATAGCCCGGGATGGTTGTCTCCAGGTAGAGTGTCGGTTTCATATCAAAAAACCTTACTGGCTCAGAAATCGGCCAGACACCGTGACAATTGTACCGAACACAAAGAGTCCATGCGAATCACAGTCCGGACGGCGTTATTGCTTCAAAAACTCAAACACGGCCTGATTGAAAATCTTCGGTTGATCGATGTTAACGAGGTGCGCGGCTCCTGGGACCACCAGTTTTTTTGCTCCCGGGATTCCCTTGGCCCAATGGTCGTAATTGGCCCGCGCGTCCACGTTATCATTTTCTCCCGCGATGACAAGCGTGGGAACATGAATTTCAGTGAGACGCTGCGAGGGCGGCGTTTTAGACGACAGTAGTTGCTCGACGGCGACGGAGCCATCGAAGTGCCGGAACTTTGCTATATTTTCCGTCAAGACCTGGAGCACTCGTTTGCGCGCCTCGGGTTTTTCCCGCGTGGGGCCCTGATAGGGATCGTCGAGCCAGACTTGCGCGGCGGCGGCGGCGCCTTTCTTCTTGCCGGCCTCGGTCGATGCCTCGAACATTTTCTGGTAGGCGGCGGGCACGTTGTTGAGATTCGCCGAGACCAGGATCAGGGCGTCCACCATCTCGGGATGCGCCAGCGTGAAATCGAAGGCCACGCCTCCGCCGCGCGAGATGCCGGCGATGTACGCCTTATCGACCTTCAGATATTGCAGCAGAGCGCGGAGGTCCTCGGCGTTCGAAAACGGTTTATCGGGCATCGCCGATTTTCCGGAGCCGCGGAGGTCGTAGCGAATCGTTTTGTAGCGCGCGGAAAACACCGTGAATTGGTCGTCCCACGCCCTGCGGTCCACGGCACCACCGTGGATCAGAACGAGCGCGTGGCCCTTGCCCGCCATTTCGTAATACAACTTCGTGCCGTTCACTTCGGCGATACCGGCGCTGGGGGTTTGGGCCTGCGCGCCGCGAACGAAGCTTCCGGACAACAACAGAATTGCAATCGGAGCCAGCCATCGCCCGCCATTGAATCGTGCCGTGTTCTTCATTGTTTGTTCTCCTGTGTCAAGAGCCTGCCAATTAACTGGGCAGAATCCTACCACAGAAGCTCTTACTTATGGACGGGATTCGGAGGGTGGGTGGATGATGATACGGCGCGGCAAAACCGCAAACCTAAGAAAAGAGGATTCACCACAGAGGCCACAGAGATCACGGAGAAGTCGAGGTTCAAAAGACCGTTCTACTTTTCTCTGTGTTCTCTGCGTTACAAGAACGTAAATTCTTGTTTTTTGAGCAAGAATTTTTACCGCAGAGAACACAGAGACCGCAGAGGAATTTTGTTGCTTTTAGCCTTCATTTTCTCTGTGCTCTCCGCGCCCTCTGCGGTGAATTTCGGTTTGCGGCTCTGCTGCGCTGCGTCCTCTGTGGTAAATATCTTCGCGGCGTTATCGCGCCGCGCCTTCGGTCCTGCGGCGCAGGAACGCGGGCACATCCAGGTCGTTCTGGTCGATGACAATAGAAGGAGCGATGGCGGAGCCGGCGTGAGCCTCCGTCGAAACCACGCCCCAACCGGCAGGTGCCTTTGACGCGGCAGCGGCGAATACGGGTTCCGACGCTATCTCCGACTTCTTGTGATGCCCGATCGCTTCGGGACGGAAGCCGGTGGCGATCACGGTGATCTTCAGGCGGCCCTTCATTTCTTCGTCGAGCACGGCGCCGAAGATGATGTTGGCGTCCTCGTGCGCAGCCTGCTGGATGATCATGGAAGCCTCGTGGACCTCCTGCAAACGCAGGTCGCTCGATCCGGTGACGTTGATCAGGATGCCGCGCGCGCCGTTGATATGCGCGTCCTCCAGCAGCGGACTCGATATGGCGCGAGTGGCGGCCTCGGCGGCGCGATTGCTCCCGCTGGCCGTCGCCGTGCCCATCACGGCATAGCCCATCCCGTGCATCACGGTCTTCACGTCGGCGAAGTCACGATTGATGAAGCCGGGAATCGTGATGATGTCGCTGATGCCGTGAACGGCCTGGTGCAGCACGTCGTCGGCGAGGCGGAAGGAGTCGAAAAAGCCGGTGTCCTTGTCGAGCAGCAGAAGGCGGTCGTTGGGAATGGTGATGACGGTATCGACGCTTTCGGCCAGCTCCGCCATGCCTTGCTCGGCCTGCTGCATGCGGCGTTTGCCCTCAAAAGCGAAAGGCTTGGTGACCACCGCAACCGTTAGCGCGCCCAGCTCGTTTGCCAGAGCGCCGACGATGGGCGCGGCGCCCGTCCCGGTTCCGCCACCCAGGCCCGCCGTCACGAAAACCATGTCGGCGCCTTCCAGCACCTCGATGAGCTTGTCGGTGTCTTCGAGCGCGGCCTGGCGACCAATCTCGGGATTCGCTCCCGCACCCAGTCCCGAGGTCAGTTTGGCTCCCAACTGAATCTTCACCGGCGCCTGCGAAACCGCCAGCGCTTGCAGATCGGTGTTCGCAACCAGGAACTCCACGCCCTCCATGTTGGCGTGAATCATGCGGTTGACGGCGTTCGATCCGCCGCCGCCGACGCCAATCACCTTGATCCTCGCACCCCGGAGTGGCTCGTCCTGGAAGGAAAACCGGATGGGTTCTTCCATTGATTCTTGCGCTGAATGATTCGAGGTCCCGTTTGACGCTGCCATGCCGTGCTCCCTTTCGCCGAACGATGAATGCCAACCGCTGCACGCAATTGCCCCTGTAATTGTCGATGACAATTGCTAGCGGCAACCGCTAATTAAGAACAAGATACGCCAGCCGGCCGCCAGGAGTCAGCCGGTTTTCGCGCGAGAAAAATTTTGTGTCTTATTCGGCACCTTCCCCTGGAACGGAGAGGGGCTTACCGGCCGGTCCAGCGACTGAGAAGAACGCTGCTTCCTACCTTCGTCCCTCCAGATATCGTTTCCACGGTTTGGGAGCGTTCCGATTCTGGGCGGCCGCGCGCATCTTCCATAATCTTTGGGCATAGAACAACAGGCCCACCACGGTGGCATACTCGGGCGACTCCAATTCCATCGGCATATCCGCCATCCTCGGCGGCAGGCCCAGACGGGCCGGCGAGCCCAGGATATGCTCGGCCAGGTCGCACAGTCCGCCCAGCCTCGCACCGCCGCCGCACAGGACCACGCCCGCCTCCAGTTTCCGGTCGAGATTGGCGCGGCGCAGATCGGAAAGAATCAGACCCAACAGCTCTTCCGCCCGTGATTCCAGTATCCCGGCCAGCGCCCGATGGGGAACGAAGCGGGTGGGCCGGCCATCGATTCCGGGCGCCTCGACCAAGGCCGTATCGCTGCACTGGCTGGTCAGGACAGAACCCATTGTTTTCTTCAGCAGCTCGGCGTCGGTAAAAGGCGTTTGCAGGCCCAGGTGTACGTCATTGGTGAAGTGGTCGCCGCCGATTGGAATGACCGATGCCAGACGCAGGCTGCCGTCGCGGTACGCCACCAGTTCCGTGCTTCCGGAGCCCAAGTCCACCACCATTGCCCCCAGGTCCCGCTCTTCATCCGACAGCGCCTCTTCACCGGCAGCCATGGCTTCGAAGACCGTGGTCTCGACCACAATGCCGGCGTGATTCACCGCCGTGACCACGTTCTGCGTCGCCGTCGCGGAGCCGCTGAGAATGTGAGCCTGGACCCCCAGGTACGAGCCCTCCATGCCAACCGGGTCCTGAATGCCGCGCCGGGAATCGAGCGTGAATTCCTCGGGAACCAGGTGCAGAATTTCGCGGTCCCTGGAAAGCGGGATTTCGCGCGCGGTCTCGATGACGCGCCGCACGTCGCCGCGGTTCAGCACGCGCGGTTGCAGCGAGAGCGTGAGTCCGCACACCGTGGAGGAACCCTGGATGTGAGGGCCGCCCACGCCCACCACGGCGGCCTCCACCGCCAGGCCCGAAGCTTTTTCGGCCCGTGCGGCGGCCTCCTTCACGGCCAGTGTCACTTCGTCAAGGTCCTCGATGGAACCCTTGCGCCAGCCTGCGGATTCCGCCTCGCCATATCCCAAAAATTGCAATTGTGCCGGACCGGCGTCTGCTTCTACCAGCCCGGCGATGGCGACCCGCGTCATCGAACTGCCCAGGTCAACCGCCGCCAGCCGTGGTTGCTTCTCCTTCATAGCCAAATCTATTGCGGGTTGGAGACGGTGGGAGGTGTGGATTTGGAAGCGGCGCCGGACGAAGCATTCGTCGCGGCATGGATCGCAACACTTGTTGCGGAATTGGATGCGGAATTGGATACGACGTTCGGCGCGGGTTTCGCGGCGGGTTTGGGAGGCTCGGCCGCCGCAGTTGATTTGTGTGGAGGCTTCAGGTCGCGTTGCGGATCGGCGTTGATGACTACTTGCCCTTCATACCGCAGGTCGATCGATTGAATGCTGGGAAACTTTTGCCTCCACTCATCGATGTGGCTGAGATAGATCATATAGCGGGCCAGGAAGTTCTCCCTGCCCAGGTGCAGCAGAACGGCGCCAGAGGCGTCGGAGACGATCATGCGGGCGTCCTGAGAATCCTGGAGGTCCACCTCGGAGATCACATTGCCCGATTGCAGCCCGCCGCGTTCGAGGTCTTTCATCAAGGCTTCAAACAAGCGCATCTTTCCGCGGCGCACCGGGACAGCCTCGCTCTCGGAAACCCCGTGCACCACCGGAAAGTGGAACGACGAATTCCGGGGAGCATTGAGAATCACGCCATCTTCGTCAATCAGCGAAAGTCCCTCCGGCGTCGACACAAAGGCTACCGGCTCGCGCTCGACGACCGTGACGCGCAGCTCGCCAGTCAGCACGCGGCGCACCGTGGCGGAGCGTACCCAGGATATCTGCTCGATCTCGCGGCGGCGCCGTTCGAGCGGAACGCGCAACACGCTGCGGTCCTTGTCGGCGGCGAATTTGTCTTCGATCTCCGCCGTGGTCACATATTTTCCGCCCAGAATCCGAACCGAAGCCACTCGAAATCGCGGGTCGTCCAGACCGAATCTCGCCAGAATATAAATCGCGCCTCCCACAGCGGCCAGCGCTCCGAAGGCAACCAGCAGCCTTCTGTTACGAAGCGCTTTGTTCATGCGGCGGCTCTTGCCTCCCGCCGAAGCACTCGGGGGCGGAAGAGATGTTAGATCTTCCAGGCGCAGCTCATCGGAGTTTTCGTACGGTTCACTGGGCATGAATTCGCTCTTTCTTATTTCGTAGTTTGTTGTTCACCGATCCGAGCCGCGCCATAACCGATCTCGTCTCTTGTCACTCGGACCTGTTGCAAAACCCCTTTGGGAACCCCGTAAGGGCACGACTTTAGTCGTGCCGATCGCAGGATGGTAAGCAGAGGGCTTTAGCCCCTGAGGTGCGTCGTTGGCCCTCAGCGGCTGAAGCCGCTGGTTTAGCACACGCTTTCGGCACGGTTAAAACCGTGCCCTTCCGACACATAAAAAAAATTTTGCAACAGCTTCTCGTCACTGCTTCTCTCAGTTCCTCCAGATAATCACTTCCGGCTCCAGCTCCAATCCGTAGGCGCCGTGGATGCGTTCCTGGATACTATCCATCAATCGAAATATATCGGCTGCCGTCGCGCCGAATCGGTTGACGATAAAGTTTGCGTGGCGTTCGCTGACAACCGCGCCGCCCACGCGCATCCCCTTCATCCCCAGCTCGTCGATCATCTTGCCGGTCGATTGTCCCGGAGGATTCTTGAAAATGCATCCGGCGCTCTTCTCCTTGACCGGCTGCGACGAAAGCCGCCGTTTGTTGAATTGCTTCACGGTTTGCATGATCTCGGCGAAGGGCTTGTCTGGCAATTCAAGTGTAACGGAGAGCATGATGTCGTCTGGCGAAAAACTGCTCTTGCGGTATTTGAAACCGAGTGAACTTGCGGGCACCTCTTCCCGAACCCCCGCCGCTCCGCGAAAGATGGAGACGGAGCGGACCAACGGGCCAATCTCCGTACCATACGCGCCGGCATTCATTCGCAACGCTCCGCCGACGGAGCCAGGGACGCCCACAAGTCCTTCCATGCCGCCCAGGTTGCGCTTGGCGCATTCCATCACCGAGCGGCCAAGCGATGCCGCCGCCGCGATGCGGACCGTGTTGCCGTCCCTATTGCCGTCAAAGTTTAGATCGTTCGGGCCGGGTGCAAGATGCAGAAGCACGCGCTTCAACGGCTCGTCCGCCGCGAGCACGTTGGTGCCGCCTCCGAGCAATCCCCAGGCGATTCCACGCTCGCGCAACCCGGAGACCACCGGCTCGACGGCCTCCATCCGGCGCACCTGGATCAGGTCCGCTTCGCCGCCAACGCCCAGCGAGGTGTATTCGCTCAACAGCCGGTTGGGGAGGAAGCTCGCGCCCCATCCTTCCATCTGTTTCACGAATTCTGGATCGTTAAGAACCATCCGACTTTTCGTCAGGGCATGGCTTCAGCCATGCCGATAGAAAGATGCGCCAGCGGGGCTTTAGCCCCTGAGGCCCTGTTTGCCCTCAGCGGCTGAAGCCGCCTCTACTGTGGCTTCTTTCGGCACGACTGAAGTCGTGCCCTGACGTCTGCCTCCTCGGCCGCTTAGGGCCGCCAAAAACTTTTCGCCGATCTGCCATACGCTTCCGGCTCCGAGCGTGAGCACGAGATCACCTGGCCGGGCAATCTCATCGAGCCGTTTCAAGAGTTCCTCCGCGTCCGGCTGGTACTCGGCTGCGGCGAGTCCGGCGGCGCGAATGCGCTCGACGAGGAGCGCTGAGGTGATTCCTTCAATGGGCGGCTCGCTCGCGGCGTAGATATCCATAACGAACAGACGATCGCAGCCTTCAAAGCATCGCGCAAAATCCTCCAGCAGCAGCGCCGTCCGCGTATAACGGTGCGGCTGGAAGACGGCGATCACCCGACGGTAATCGCAATCCCGCGCGGCGCTCAGCGTGGCGCGAATCTCCGTGGGATGGTGCCCGTAGTCGTCGACGACGGTGATGCCGTCCACGATTCCCCGCACTTGGAAGCGTCGCTCCACGCCGCCGAATCCGGCGAGGCCCTCGCGAATCCGGTCCGGCTCGATCTTGAGTTCAAGTCCCACGGCGATCGAGGCCAGCGCGTTCAGAACGTTGTGCCGCCCCGGCATTTGAAGGCGGAAGCCGCCCAAGTCCTCGCCGCGAAACCGCGCCCGAAAGCGGCATTCGAAGTGGCCGCAGTGGACCTCTTCTCCGATTAGATCGGGGCGCGCGGACACGGCCTCGACTCCGAGACCATAGGTCACCACGCGCCGCCTCGTAAATGGCAAAATAGCGCGCACGTTCTCATCATCCAAGCACAAAATGGAGGCTCCGTAAAAAGGAACCTTATTAGAGAACTCGGCATAAGCGCTGCGCAGCTCGTCGAGCGAGCCGTAGTGGTCCAGGTGCTCGCGGTCGATGTTGGTAATCACCGTGAGAATGGGAGCGAGGTGCAGGAACGAGCCGTCGCTCTCGTCCGATTCGACCACCATGAAATCACCCTTGCCGAGCCGTGCGTTCGAGCCCATGCTGTTCAGCCGCCCGCCGACCACGAGTGTTGGGTCCATGCCGGCCGCCGCCAGCACCGCCGCAACCATCGAAGTCGTGGTCGTCTTGCCGTGGCTTCCGGCAACGGCGATGCCAAACTTCAGGCGCATCAGCTCGGCCAGCATCTCGCCGCGCGGAATCACCGGAATTTGTAATCGACCTGCTTCGACGACCTCAGGGTTATCCGGCCGCACCGCGGAGCTGGTCACGACGGCTTCGGCGCCTTCCACATTCCGCGCATCGTGCCCCTCGAAGATTCGCGCGCCGAGCCGCTCCAGCCGCTCCGTCACGGCCGAGAGCCGCTGGTCGGAGCCGGAGACCTCGTATTGGAGGTTCAGCAACACCTCGGCAATGCCGCTCATGCCGATGCCGCCGATGCCCACAAAATGTACTCGCCGCGCTGTGAAGAACATAAGTTTTCAATCAGAGCCGCGACCGTAAGGGAGCGGGAGCACTATGCCACAACGCTGTCGCTTTCTTGCTCCCGCTCCCTCACGCTCGCGGCTCTCACTCATCGCGCCAGCCGCTCCAGTTCGTCAGCGATACGTCGGGCCGCGTCCGGACGCGCGAATGGCCGGATTCGCTCTTCCATACGCTCCAACGTCTCGGGATGCTCCCGGATCTCCCGGACGGCTGCGGTGAGCGTCTCGCCGTTCAGATCCCGGTTGAGAATCAGACGCGCCGCGCCGGCATTTGCCAGCGCCTCGGCGTTGCGCAACTGATGCTGGTCCGCCGCAAAGGGAAAAGGGACCAGAATCGCCGCTTTGCCGGCGGCGGCCAGTTCCGCCACGGTATTGGCCCCGGCACGCGAAATTACCAGATCGGCGCTAGCAAATCGCTCCGGCATATTTTCGATATAGGGAAGGACCTCGGCCGGAATCGCGAATTTCGCATACGCTTCCCTGACTGCATTATATTCGTTCTGTCCGGTCTGATGCACGATCCGCAATTCGCCGGCGAGCGATTCCAGTTTTGGCAATGCTTCGATGGCCGCGCGGTTCAGGCTTTGTGCGCCCTGGCTGCCTCCGAAAATCAGGACGTTTATGGACGACCCGTGCCGCCGCGGCGCGATCTCGAAAAACTCCCGGCGTACCGGAATCCCCACAACCAACGCCGTGGAAGGACGGAAGAAGGAGGCAGTCTCGGGAAACGCCAGCAGAGCACGCCGCACAAAGGGCGCGAGCAAGCGATTCGCCATTCCGGGAACGGCATTCGGCTCCAGCACCGCAAGCGGAATCCCGGCAACGCCCGCAGCCAGCAGAACCGGCCCCGAGGCGTATCCTCCCACTCCCAACACCGCGTCGGGCTGAAACCGCTGCAAGATGCGCGATGCTTGCCACAAGGCGCGCGGCGCTCCAAGCAGATTCCGCAAGCGCGCTGCGACGGACTGCCCCTGCCACGCCGAGACGGCGATCAACTCCAGCGGGAATCCCGCCTCGGGCGCCAACCGGTTCTCCACTCCCTTTGCCGTTCCAACGAACAGAACCCGAGTATTCGGGCGGCGCGCGTGCAGTTCCCGCGCGACCACCAGGGCCGGAATGACGTGGCCTCCCGTGCCACCCGCGGCGAGAAGAAATTTCATGGCAGTAATCTTGAGCGTAAAATCCTTCGCGGCTGAGGAGTGGGCGTCCAAACTTTATTCGGGCGTCATCCTGAGGAGCGCAGCGACGAAGGACCTGCTGTTAACGCTTCAACAGCAGGTCCTTCGCTTTCGCTCAGGATGACAACATCGCACCAAAATGCACATGACCTATTCCCTTGTTCCATGCCCCGCTCACACGGCGGTTTGGAGCGAGCGAATCTTGATTCCCCATTCGGCGCGCTGGCTGACGTTCAGCAATATCCCCGTGGAAGCGAGAGTGAAAAAAAGCGAGCTGCCTCCATAGCTCAAGAACGGAAGCGGGATGCCCTTGGGTGGAACCATCGCCAGCACCACGCTCAAGTTAATGAGGGCTTGGCAGACGACCGTAATGGTCAGCCCGGCGGCAAGGTAGCGTCCGAACTCGTCCGGGGCCTCCATCGCGGCCCGCCATCCCCGCCAGAAGTAAAGCCCAAACAGCGTGATCAGGATCAACGCGCCGGTAAACCCCAGCTCCTCCGCCGTCACCGCGAAGATGTAGTCGGTGTGAGGGGCCGGGAGAAAAAATAGTTTTTGCTTGCCGTTCATCAGCCCCAAACCGGTCAGCCCGCCCGTGCCCACGGCAATCAGAGACTGGATGATCTGGAACCCGGCCCCCTGCGGGTCCGCGTTTGGATTCAGAAATGCGAAGAAGCGGGCGCGGCGGTAGGGGACTCGGAAGATCGCAAGGTACAAGGTGGGCAGGCTGCCAAAAATCAAATACAAAAAGTAGCGCGCCCGGAAGCCGGCGACGTAGAACATGGTTGCGCAGACCGTAACCAAGGCCACCGGTGTACCCAAATCCGGCTCCTTGAAGATCAATCCGACAATTACGCCGACAATGATAAGCGCGGGAACGATGGTGTGGAGCAGGTCATTGATCCGCCCGCTGCGCTTTTCCAGAAAATAGGCCAGGAACAGCACCAGCATGAGCTTGGCGAACTCGGAAGGCTGAATCGAAAAGATTCCCCAGCGAAGCCAGCGATGCGTATTCTGATGGAGACCGGTCACATACACCCCCACCAGCATGGCCAGCGAAAGGAAGATGCCGGGGAACAGGATCGCGGGATGGCGCAAAACATGATAATCCATGTGCATCAACAGCAGCATGGCAAAAATGCCGAGCGCGGCCCAGGCGAGTTGTCTCCAGAAGAAGGCGCGGGGGCTGCCGTAGTTCTCGGTCGCGAGCATCGCCGAGCTGCTGAAGACCATCAGCAAACCAAAGACCACCAATGCCACGGTCACGATAAACAGAATGCGGTCGCCCGATAATCGTTTGGCCATAATTTTTTACCCGCGCACCATCGGATCGAAAGGATTCTTCAACGCAGCTTCAGCGTGGAAAGAGAGAACAAAGCCAGCACCAGCGCCGCGATCCAGAAACGGGCGATGACTTTGGATTCGCTCCATCCTTTCAATTCGAAGTGATGGTGCAGCGGCGCCATCCGGAAGATGCGCCGCCCGAACATTTGGAACGAGGCCACTTGGAGAATGACGGAGGCTGCCTCGGCCACAAAGATGCCTCCGATGAATATCAGCAGGATCTCCTGCTTGATGATGACAGCCACCGTGCCGATTGCGCCGCCCAGGGCGAGCGAGCCCACGTCGCCCATGAAGATCTCGGCGGGATAGGCGTTGTACCAGAGAAAACCCAGGCTGGCCCCCACCATCGAGCCGCAAAAGACGGTCACCTCGCCGACCTGAGGAAGGTAGTTGATTTCGAGATAACGCGCAAAGACGGCATGGCCCGTGACGTACGTCAGGACCGTAAGCGCGCCAGCCGCTACGATCATGCAGCCCACAGCCAAACCGTCCAGCCCGTCGGTCAGGTTGACGGCGTTGCTCGATCCAACGATCACCAGGACTACGAACAGGAAGAAAAAGATAAAGGCGAACGGATAGCTGTAAGTGTTCTTCATCAGGCCGTGTATCAGGAGGTCCGGCGTGTAGTTTTTGAAGAACGGCACGATCAGGTGCGTGGAGTAGGCGCCGCGCGCCGTCAGGAACAGCAGCGCGATTCCGACCAGAAAGCTGATGAGCATCTGGAAATAAATTTTAGTCCGGCCGGAAAGGCCCCGATTGTGCCGGTTGCGAATCTTGGAGAAATCGTCCAGAAATCCCACCAGGCCGAATCCAAGCGTCGCCAGCATGACCAGCCATACGAGGAGATTACTCAGGTCCGCCCACAGAAGCGTCGGAACGAAAATCGCGACATTGATCAGCACTCCGCCCATCGTGGGCGTCCCGGCCTTGCTCTGGTGCGAGCTGGGACCGTCCTCGCGAATGTATTGGCCGATCTGGAATTCCTTCAGCCTCCCGATCAGCCACGGCCCCAGCACCAGGCAAATCAGAAGCGCCGTGATGCTGGCGAACGCGGTTCGAAACGTCAGATATCGGAAGACGCGGAACGGGCTGATGGACGGATAAAGTCTTTCGTAGAACAGATAGTAAAGCACTACAGTGCGCCCTTCCGATATGCAGTCATCCGAGGCAGTGACAAGTGACTAGTGACAAGTGGCGAGTTGGCAGGATCGCGGGGGAGCTTCAGGGATTGTTTATAACTTGTCACTCGTCACTGTTTACGCTCCCGCTCCCTCACGGTCGCGGCTCCGATGCGGCCAACGGTTCCAACGCCTCCCAAATTTTTTCCAGGTGTACGGCGCGCGACCCTTTGAGCAAAACCACGTCACCCTCGCCGAGCAACTCCCGCAGACACGCGGCCGCTTGCTCGGGAGAATCGAACTGCGAGACGGCCCGCGACGCCATGCCTGCCTCGCGCGCCCCTTCCGCAAAGCCGCTCGCCAAGTCTCCCACCGTAAACAGCCCGTCAAAGCCGAGTTCCGAGACGCGGCGGCCGCACTGATGGTGCAAAGTTTGCGAAGCCGGCCCCAGCTCCATCATTCCGCCCAGGACGGCAAATCGTCGCCGCGCCGGAAGCGACGTGACGGACTCGAGCATCGTTCCGAGCGCTTCCGGGTTCGAGTTGTAACAGTCGTTCACCACGAGTGCGCCGTTCGCCAGACGCACCATCTCTCCGCGCATGGAAGCCGGACGCAGCGACGCGACAACCTTTTGCAGCGAGGGCGGCGGTATCCCAAAAGCATAACAGACGGCCAGCGCGGCAAGAACATTGAGGATGTTGTGGCGTCCAATCAGGGGCAGATAAAAACGTACGTCTCGCGGCGCTCCGTTTCCCGAGCCGTTCCCGGCGAATTTCGCGCGCCGGACCACCCCGCAGGGGACGCGTTCATAAGACTTCTCCGGGAGTGTAAACAAAAAGCCTCCGTCGGGGCTCGGTTCGAGATCGCACGCCCGGAACTGCGCCAGTGGCGAGATCCCAAAGGACAGGACACGTCCCGGGATCTTGTCGCCGAAGGCGCGGACCCGCGGATCGTCGGCGTTGAGAACGGCCCAAGCGTCCGGCCCCAGAGTCTCGATCAATTCAAACTTTGCTTGCGCGATGGCTTCGACATCCGGAAAGAATTCCAGATGCACGGCTCCCACGTTCGTTACCACGCCAACATCGGGAGCCGCGAGCTTGCCAAGCAGCCGAATCTCACCCGGAGCCGACATTCCCAGCTCAAAAACTCCTGCCTCCGTTTCGGGGGTCAAGCGCAACAAAGAAAGCGGCAGGCCAAAATGATTATTCAGGTTCCGCTCGCTCTCGAGCACGCGATAGCGCGTGCCAAGCAGCGCGGCGATGGTCTGCTTGGTGGTGGTCTTTCCGGCGCTTCCCGTCACAGCAACCAACGGTCCAGCCCAGCGGCGGCGCACCTCCGCCGCCAGTTTTTGCAGCGCCCCGAGGGTATCGGGTACGGGCAAAAGTTTCGTCTGCGCACGATTTGGAAAGCCCCCGAGCCTCGAGGCGTCCACCACCGCACCTGCCGCACCCGCCGCCAGAGCCGGCAACACATAGTCGTGTCCATCCAGCCGCTCGCCCCGAACCGCAAAGAACAGTTCGCCCGGCTTCAGCGTCCGCGAGTCGATGGAATAGCCCTCCACACGCTGCTCCGGCGCAAAAGTTGCCGGGCTATCGAGCACCGTCGCGATGTCACCGAGCATCAGTTGCATGGCTTCTTTAAACGCAGAAGTTAGAAGCTAGGAGTAAGAAGTTAGAAGAAAAAGCAGATCCCTCGCTGCGCTCGGGATGACAGCCTCTTTTCCTTTTCCATTTCCTGTTTTATTCTCATTTCCCTCTTGTTCTCTTTGCCTGTGTGCTTCTTTGGCCATTCCGATTTTGGCATCGACCGCTCCCTTTCGGTCGCGGCTCGGATTCTCCTTCTAACTTCTAGCTTCTATCTTCTGACTTCTGCTTTTCAAATCCCAACTTCCGGAGCACGCCGCGCGCCACTTCGCGGTCGTCGAAAGGAATCCGTTGGCCCCCCACAATCTGAAAGCTTTCATGCCCCTTACCCGCAATCAACACCGTATCCCGCGGTTTAGCTTCGCGCAACGCCAGCGCAATGGCACGGGCCCGGTCCGGCTCCACCTCGTAGTTTGCCCTGGATTTTTGCAGGCCGACAATGACGTCGTTCAGAATGCCCAAGGGGTCCTCGCCGCGAGGATTATCCGAGGTCAGAACGGCTTTGTCCGCCGCGGCGGCGGCCATTCCCATCAATGGACGCTTGCTGCGGTCGCGTTCGCCTCCGCATCCAAAAACCAACAGGATGCGTCCCTCTCCCGCCCACTCCCGCGCGGACGTGAGCACGTGGCGCAGAGCATCGTCGGTGTGAGCGTAATCGACAAGGACCGTGAACGGCTGGCCTTCGTCGATCGTCTCCATGCGTCCCGGAACTCGCACGGGAAGAATGCCCCGGAAGATTTCCTCGGGTGAGACGTCGAGCGTCTGCGCCGCCGCCACCGACGCCAGCAAGTTATATAGGTTGTGACGGCCCACGAGAGCCGCGCGAATCTCAACCGGACCGGCCGGAGTATCCGCCGTAAATTCCAATCCCTCGCGGCTCGCTTTCACTCGGCTGGCGGTAACGTCGGCTGGCCCTTCGAGACTATAGGTGATTACGCGCCCGGGCGTCGCGCTCCGCAGCTTCGCCGCACGCGGGTCATCCATATTCAGGATGGCAAAAGCGGGCGCTGGACGCGTGCCCGATTCGACAAAGAGCTTTCGCTTGGTCTCAAAGTAGCTTTCCAAGTCGGAGTGGAAATCCAGGTGATCGCGGGAAAAATTGGTGAAAACGGCCGCGTGGAAGTGGCAGCCGGCGACGCGCTCCAGAGCCAGCGCGTGAGAAGTAACCTCCATCACCGCCGAACGCCCTCCGTGGTCCGCCACCTGCCGCAGCATCCTTTGCAGGTCGAGCGATTCCGGAGTGGTGTTGGGGGCGGGCGCGCTCTCGGCGCTTTCGCCGTACTCCAACTGGTATTTGATGGTTCCGAAGAGGCCCGGCTTCCACCCGGCAGCCTTCAAAATCGAAGCCAAGAGATATGCCACCGTCGTCTTTCCGTTGGTGCCGGTAATGCCAAAGAGCTTCAACTGCCGTGACGGATGATTGTAAAAACGGTCCGACGCCAGAGCCATCGCAATCCGGGCGTCCGGCGCCTGCACCCAAGCGGCAGGCGCGATTCCCGAGACGGATTCCGGAGGCCCTTCCGACACCACCGCCACAGCACCTCGCGCAACAGCTTGGGAAATAAAGGTGGTTCCGTCAGCCTTCATGCCGCGAATTGCAAAGAAAAGCTGTCCGGGCCGAACGCGCCGGGAGTCGTACTCCAGAGCGGCAATTTCCAAATCCGGGTCTCCGAATATGCGAGCTTCCGGTATCGCGTCTGCGAGTTGGTGAAGAAGCATTCGACTGAGGCCGCAGGAGCGGCGGACGGGGCCATAGTCCTGCGCCCATTCCCTTTCACCGGCGCCATGTCCGGCGGTAAAATATTCCTCTTCTTGCTTTAATTATATAACTTCCAGCTCCGCTTCTCTTTCGCCTCCCAGCCCTTCCGAACCTCACTCGGACCAGTATTATCCCGTGGTCGCGATCTGCACTCTGGAGGCCGGCTTCGCGGAAGGCTCGATCGCGGCGGGCTTTGCCATGGGCTTGGCGACGGGCGCGGTAACCTCTATCGCCGGCTTTGTTCCCGGTGTCCCGGACGTATTGATACTTCGCGCTTCCCCTATGGCGGTCGGGCTTTGGAGTGCCGGCTTTGCCGCTATTTGGTGGGGGATCTGCAGCGATGGTTGCCGATTCGTTGGAAGCACTTCGATCCGCGCCGCGGTTTCCGATTGCGGCGCCTTTCCTCCGACCGAGAACCATACCGTGATCTTCTGTCCCTCGGGCAACGAACTTCCCGGAAGCGGAGATTGCCGATAGGCGATGCCGCTGCCGATGAACCGCACGGCGAGCCGATCCGACTGCGATTGTTCGGCGACGGCCCGGGCCGTTTTCCCGACAAAGCTCGGCGCCGCGATGCCGGAGTCGAGACTCAACATCGCCGCAGAGCCTGCCGCGGCATTGACCCCTGACGAAGCGATGGAGTCGGCGCCGCCTTCGTCCACAAGGGCAGTCGAAGGAGCATCGAAGTCCGGCGGCGGTTCTGGCACCGATTCGTCGGCGATTCCAGGTTTCGGTCCCTTCCAGGCGGCATTCATGAGCGTAGCCTTGACCGGAAGCGACGTCGGCACATTGCGATAACCCAGAATCTGCTCGGCGATCCGCTTGAAGACCGGGGCCGCCACGTCGCCTCCGTAAATCTTGCCGCGCGGAGAATCGGCCACCACCAGGATGGTAAACACAGGCGATTCCACGGGGGCGAAGCCGACGAAGGAGGCCACGTAATCCCGGCGGGAGTAGGTTCCTGTATTGCGATCGAGCTTCTGCGCCGTCCCCGTCTTGCCGGCGGAAGTGTAACCGTTGAGCTGGGCAGTCTTGGCGGTCCCGTTGGTTACCACCAGGGTCATCATCTTGCGCATCGCCGCGGCGGTCTCTTCGCTCAGGATGCGCCGTTTGTCGCGTTCGTCCCCCTGGGGCGCGCCGGCCTCTTCCCGGACGATATGAGGACGGACCCACCAGCCTCCGTTGGCGACGGCCGATGCCATCGAGACGATCTGCAGCGGCGTGACGCCTACCTCTTGTCCCATGGCGATCGCTCCAATCGAAATCTTCGACCACCGCTCGGGCGGTTTTGTCAGGCCTCTCGCCTCGCCGGGCAGCTCGATGCCGGTGGGCGCGCCAAATCCGAAGCTGCGCATATAGCGGTACATGTTCGCGTCGCCCAGCCGCAGCGCCAGCTTGATGGCTCCCACGTCGCTTGAGTTCTGAATGATTTCGTTGACGCTCAGAATCCCGTACTTCTGGTGATCGTGGATGACGTGACCGGCGAGCACGATGGAACCCATCTGGCAGTCGATAGGCTCGTCAGGCCGGGTCAGGTTTTCTTCCAGAGCCGAGGCCACCGTAACCACCTTGAACGTGGAGCCGGGCTCGTAGGAGGCGCTCACGGCGAGGTTCGAGCGGGCTTCCGGAGTGGACTCCGCATAGGTATTGGGATTGAACGTGGGCTGGTTGGCCATCGCGAGAATTTCACCGGTCTGCGAGTCCTGCACGATGACGCTCGCCGAAAGGGGATGAAACTGATTTACGGCGGTGGCCAGCTCCCGCTCGGCAACGTACTGGATATTTTCGTCGATGGTCAGGACAAGGTTTTGACCCGGCTCGGGCTGCTTTCCGGCGCGGCCCAGCCAGTGCTGCCGGGCATCGGTTGCAATCAGCAACTCTCCTGGGCGGCCGCGGATGGTCTTCTCGCGGCTCTGCTCGATTCCCGCCAGTCCCTTGTCGTCCATGCCCACGTACCCGAGCACGTGCGCCGCCAGTTCGCGCTTGGGATAGAAACGCTTGTTTTCCTTTTGCGAATAGATTCCCGCCAGATTCAATTGCAGGACTCGGGAGGCTTCGCGCTCCGAGATCTTGCGCTTGACCCAACTGAAGAACCGCCCGCCTTGCAGCCTCTTCTCCAGTTCCGCCTCCGAGAGATTCAACACCGGCGCGAGCACCCGTGCCGTGGCCGAGGGATTGGGAATCTCGCCGGGAACCGCGAAGATCGAATCGACCTCGACGCTCATGGCGAGCGGGTGGTAGTTGCGGTCGTAGACGACGCCGCGCACTGGACTCACCTCAATGGTGCGCTCCTGCTGGCGGCGGGCCTGCCGCGTGAATGCTTCATGCTGCACGACTTGCAATTGGAGCAGGCGGGCAATGATGAGAAGGGTCCAGGCGGAAAGTATCGCGGCGACAATGAGGAAATTGCGTCTGTTCGGCGTCATAATCCCTGGCAAACAATCGAATCGACGAAATCATGCGGCTCCGGCCTCGGATCCCCGCCGGAGCGCGACGCCGGGCGAATCGCCGGGGAGGTCCCGCCTCACGTTACGGCACCGCCGCCGCAAAGGTCTTGACTTGATAGGCAATCGGACCCGATACGCGGCGGGCATCGGCCAGCGCGGGAGTATCGGCCGCCGGGAGCGGCGCTCCGGCAAAGATCTGCGGAGGAGCGAGCGTGGTCATACCGAGTTGGGCACGTGCGATCGTGTCGATCCGCACCGGATCGCCGAGCGAAGCCTCTTCCAGCCGCAGTTTCCGGTTGGCCTCGAGCATCCGTTGCTTTTCACTCCGCAAGGTCTCGAGACGATAGCCGTCCGCAACTCCGTCGAACCGTTGCCAGGCCGAGGACAGAATGACGCCGAAGACCGTGATCGCCAGCATCAGAATCCCCGCGTACTGGCGTTTCGCGCGCGGGTCAATTACAGGAACCAGCTGGGAGTTGTCGATCTGTTTTACGTAGTAGATTTCTTTCATGGCGTCCTTATCTGAAAAGGCAACCCGGAATGGGGAACGGCAGAAACGGAATTCCGATGCTGCGACTCGTCCCGTTCCGCGTCGCCTGGGCGACTGGCAAAGTTCGACGGGGGAGAAAGTTTAGTTTCAGAGCACAGCTTTATGCGTGCCGACAATAGTCGGGCTGAGAGCTGCTTCAGCCGCTGAGGGCAGGGCCACAGGACCGGCGGTTCAGCGACGGGAAGCGGCTCTTCCGGCGCAAAAACGATTGTGACATCTCTGGCGACGGCTCGGTTAGAGTCGCGACCTGAGCAGGCTTCCATGGAATCTTGTAATTTACGCATCTGTTTCCTGCCACCTATTCCCTAATCTGCATTTCCGGGCAGCCGTTCGGCGGCTCGTAGGCGCGCGCTGCGGGAGCGGGGGTTCAATTGCAACTCCGCTTCGCCGGGAGTGACCACATGTGCCGTCAGATTGCGCATCAGGCCGTCCCGGTCCCACTGTTGAAACTGCCGTTTTACAATACGATCTTCGAGAGAATGAAAGCTGATGACGACCAGCCGCCCCCCCGGATTCAAGCAGGAGGGAGCGTCGTTGAGAAGAGCGGTAAGCGAACCAAGTTCCGAATTGACGGCGATCCGCAGAGCCTGAAACGTCTGCGTAGCCGGATGAATGTGGCGTTTTATTGTCCGCGGCGCGACCCCCCTGGAGCCCCTCAGGCGCGATGTGCGTCCCGAGAAACTCCGCCTGCCCCCCAGACAGGCTTCTACCAGTTGTGCCAACTGTACCGTATTCCGGATGGGCCGCGCGCGGACGATTGCTCTAGCGATTCTAAGCGACCTCCTTTCTTCTCCATATTGGTAAATCAGGTCGGCCAGCTCGCGCTGGTCGAAGTGATTTACGATCTCTGAGGCGGTGAGCCGCTGACGCGTATCCATTCTCATATCGAGCGGCCCTTCCGACCGGAAGCTGAAACCCCGCTCCGGCGAGTCGATCTGCATCTGCGAGAGTCCCAGGTCAGCCACAATTCCATCCACCCCGCTAATTTCGAGTTGGCGCAAATGCCCCAGCAGCCCGGCGAAGTCGTCGTTCACCAGCGTCAATTTCTGCCGATATTCCCATAACAACTCCCGAGCGCTTTCGATCGCCAGTCCGTCCTTGTCAAATCCGATCAGCCGGCCCGTGGTCAGCTTTTCCAATAGGGCCCGGCTATGTCCGCCGCCGCCCACCGTAGCGTCCACATAGACGCCCTCGGGCCGCACCCGGAGCCACTCCAAGACTTCCGTCGTTAGAACGGGAATGTGCATTGCCAGTCCCTGTTTCGGCTTTGCTGAAAACCATTTCGCGTTTAGACTCCAAGCTCATCCATTTCCTCGGGCGTCATCGGGTTCTCTCTGATCTCGGCGCGGTACCGCTCGTTGTTCCTGACCGTGAGATAGGTCAGGTTGCCCAGAACCGCCACGTCCCCTTTGATCTGGGCGTCTTCCCTCAACAGGGAGGGAATCAGAATGCGGCCCTGGTTGTCCCAGCGGACGATTTGTCCGTAGAAGTTGATGCGATCCAGGAATTTCCGGCGCAGGCTGGGGGAGCTCGTCTTTATCAAATGTTCCTCAATCTTGGTCCACTCCTCCATCGGATAAAGCCAGGCGGTTTGGCCATCGTAGCTGGTGACCCAGAACTCGCCCCGATAGCTCTGCTCCAGCTCCTCCTTGAAGGGAACCGGGACCTTCAGGCGGCCTTTGTCGTCGATTCGCGCTGGATAATTTCCACGCAACATAGGGCAAATCCACTGCAAGCAATGCTATGGGGTAAAAACCTAGAAAGTTTATTCCAATTTTTTCTAGTTTATTCCACAACACTCCACTTTATGCCCTAGTACGTATTGGCTTGTCAAGAAATTTCTTAAGAAATTTGTGGGAAAGATGGGAATAGCGGAAAGACGCTGGAACAAGCGGTTGTGGTACTGATCAGAAGTATCATCCACATATTGGGATTACCGCAATGTATACACGGGCAAGATAATCTTTTTCCGTTACGTAAAGGAACCGGCTAAAAGGCCACCCAAACGGATGGGCGCTAGATCGATCCATAGGTTTTCAGGCGTCCGGCGAACCAGGAAAAGCGATTCAACGCGAAACGTCGGGCCGTCCTTGTACTGCTTCCACTCGTGTTCCACGTCTCCGAGCACGCTGTAGGCGCGGTCTTCATCTAGTTCCTGCGCGATGGTCACGTGCGGAATATACGCGTAAACCTCCCGGCGTTCAAGCTCTCCGGTGTTCAGCGCGTCGTGAAGCTCAAGCAGGCGACCGGCGCCAGCCCCAAACGAAAAATACACCACCCCGGTCACCGGCCAAAAGGTCGAAACGCCCCCGATGGCAGCGTCGAACGGTTCGATTTGCGCGCACTGTCTTCGAAGCAACTCGATCGGCTCGTCCAAAGGCTCCGGCAGTTCTCGGGGTGGGAGAATTGTGACGTGCGCCCGCCAAGCGGCCAGCCCAGGGTCGAAGCGGCCGCGCAAGCCATCGACGAAGCCAGCCAGCGGATCCGGAATATAGCTGACCACTGAATAAGACTCTGCCATTAGAACCAGCTTATAAGATTGCCGCGCCAGACTTCAAGGGGATACTAGAGTTTGCACGGAGCAGATCCGGTGTGCTATAAATATTATTTATAAAGAAAAAAGTAATTATGAGCTTTACAAATAGCCCGGTATTCGGTTTAATAGAGCAAGCAGAGAGTTAGATGTGTTACGGGAGAGAGCGAAACGCGGCGTGAGGGCAAACGCGGGGGATGGTCTGGGGATCGGGCGCTGGGGCTTCGTTCGGAGAGTACCTCCGGGTATACGATTCGCGATAAGCCGGCGCGCTAACGTTTGTATGTTTGATCCGGCGTGGTTGGGGGCGGGGTTCCAAACAGGAGACGCGCGCTGGAGAACGATTGATCCGCCATCAATCCGGCTGGTGTCCATACCGCCGCTTGTCGGCCCTTGTGATTCCGGCCATTGTTAATTTTGAGGTTATTTTCGAGAATTTGAGGTTATTTTCGAGAACAGGAGACAGCATAGAAATGAAAGTTTTCTACGACAGTGACGCACAGCCGGAGTTGTTGCGGGACAAGACGATTGCCATCGCGGGATACGGCAGCCAGGGACACGCTCACGCGCAAAACTTGCGCGACAGCGGCTTTCGCGTGATCATCGCTTTGGACCCCGGGCGAGGCTCGGCCAAGCAAGCCGCCGCGGACGGCTTCGAGGTGCTGCCGGTGGCGGAAGCGGCCAAACGCGCCGACCTGATCCAGGTCCTGGCACCCGACGAGCACCACCGCGAACTGTTCGAGACGCACATCCGTCCGAATCTCAAGCCCAACGCGATTCTGATGGTCGCGCACGGCTTCAGCATCCATTTCAAGCAGATCATCCCGCCGCCCTCGATTGACGTGGTGATGGTGGCTCCCAAGGGACCAGGGCACCTGGTTCGCCGGGTTTATACGGAAGGGCGCGGAGTTCCCTCGCTCGTCGCCGTGGCGCAGGACGCTTCCGGCAAGGCGCAGGCCTATGCCCTCGCGTATGCCTACGGGATCGGCGCGACGCGGGCCGGAGTGATTGTCACGAGTTTCCGCGAAGAGACGGAAACGGACCTCTTCGGCGAGCAATCCGTGCTCTGCGGCGGGCTGACCTCTCTGATGAAGGCGGGCTTTGAGACGCTGGTGGAGGCCGGCTATGCGCCCGAAATGGCCTACTTCGAATGCATCCACGAAGTGAAACTGATCGTGGACCTCATCTACGAAGGTGGACTTGCGCGGATGCGCTATTCCATCAGCAACACCGCCGAATATGGCGATCTGACGCGAGGCCCGGCGCTCATCGGCCCCGAGGTGCGCGAGCGCATGAAGAAAATCCTGGCGGACATCCAGAGCGGCGCCTTCGCCAAGGAATGGATTGAGGAAAACCGCAAGGGCTGCCCCAACTTCAATCAACTGCGCGAGAAGGAAAAGACGCACCAGGTGGAAGCAGTGGGAGCTGAGTTGCGCGGCATGATGTCGTGGCTGAAGCAGCCCAAGACGCCTGAGCCTGCCGCGGCGAAGAAGTAACGATCCGAGCCGCGACCGAGAGGGAGCGGTT
>ORMF010361896.1_pt1 | contig 31638 bp, 22 predicted proteins | sample 1779871 | NCBI WGS metagenome assembly ORMF01 (sample SAMEA104232316, study PRJEB22302) | groundwater metagenome | biome: forest; feature: aquifer; material: groundwater | place: USA | collected 2011-08-07 | depth 5.4 m | reverse complement strand
GCAAGGCTATCGCGAGATTCCATCGCTGCTGACGGCGCTGGCCCACGCGGTTTCTAAAAAGGGCGTTGCCGAAGACGTGAAGGTTGCGTAACCTATGACCGTCGAGAGTCGCTAACTTTCAACGGAGTTCCGGGCAATCTCATCAGTTCTGCCCGAAACCCCTTAAAAATCGGGATTCCGTACCATTTGGACCATCTGACAAGCCTCAAGAAACGGATGGCGCAATTTGGACAGCATCCAACGCCAGAGAGAAACCTGATTTCCTTGCCCGAGGTGACCCTCAATGAAATCAATGACTTGCGTTGTCCAAACTGGCGAGATCACGCTTAATTTGGACAGCAGTGCCTTAAAGTAGTTCTTTTGTTAACACCACAACTCGTAGCCAGTAAGACTGAGTATGCCAGCAGTTATATTTACGGCAAAAACGGAAGCTCCGGCTTAGGTTTATGTCCGGGCGCCCCCACCGGAATGAGATAGAGAGGTAGCCTCTCCGCAAAACGTTTGGGTTCTCCACGGTAATCAGAGCTAGTGGCACGAGAGGCGTCACTTCGGCTAAAGTATGTCCCAACCTTATATCCGTACACTCCCCTCCTTAGCTGTCTGGCGAGCAGTTTTGCGATTGGCGTCCTTGTGATTCCCGACGGATCAGGGCCTGTAAAGAGCCCGGCTACGTCCGCCTTCGTGCTACACCCATACAACATGATAGAGGCATTTGAACCTAGGACGTTGGCTATATTGCAGCCCTGTTGTGAAGCGCACAGTTTATCAACATTGTAGTACCCGATATTCGTGTCTAGCCCTGTCCCTTGGCCGACGGCGAGGATGCTGATTTTTGCAGTAACATTACCGTTTTCATCACGGAAGTTGTACGGACCACTGTGGCCATAGTAAATCAGACTACCCCCGATCAAGCCATTTGCAATTAGCGCATTGTTGAAATCCTGAACCGATGAGACCCTGCACGCAATGACCTTATTCCCTTGCGCCTGCAAATCATTCGCATTTTGCTGTGCGGCAAGATTGAAGTTGTTCCCAACATTGTGCGGGGGTTGCCCAGGATCGCCGATCAAGATCAGGTAGGTCTGCCCGCTACCGGCCAGAGTCGTGCAGTTCTTCGTCGCTGGCGGTACAGGTGGAGCCAAGTCGCATATCGGACAATTCGGTATAGACTCCGCCTGCGCGAGGATTGCCGAGTCCTCAATACCTGCCTTCGGAGGCGACCCTTCCGGTGACTGTCCTTGAATCGGGTCAGAAGTCTGCACCAAACACTCACAAAGTGCATTTGCACCTCCGTTTTGAGACGGACTTCCATCTTCCGTCGCCCAAATACCTGCGGGATCGACGTCTATCGGCAACACAACGCGGGACGTTCCTTGCGGGCCTTCCAAATACCAGTTTTCACTCCAGGAATAGCGCGGGGCTGCCCCAAGGTTTCCCGAGAGCTGTGACGGGTTTCCACTCGAATCCAGACGAAGTACTCCTGCTTGAGAATCATTAATTGTGATCGCCCCATCAGAGGCAACGGCCAAGATTGTCAGAGTACTCTGCTGCGTGACCGCCGGATAACGCCAGTTAGGTGCCCCCGTGCTGAGATTGAAAGACATAATCTGTTGCAGGTCGTAGGCGGAACCGTCAGGAGCCGCACTGAGACCACTCGCAAAGGCAGTGCTATTCTCTCCTAGCACGAGTGTCGGATACTTGTTCAACACCGGGTCCAACGGCGTAAAGGGCAGGTCATAGCTGGCAACCACGTTGCCACCGACCACACGCACAGCCTGGTAATAGTGCCAGAGTTGGGGTGGAAACGGCATGTTGGACGGGGAGATCGTCCAAGTTGCTAGAACGCCCCCTTGCCCGTCGGGGATGACCCGTCCTGGGAGAAGGCTCGAGTCGGTGGGCTCCGGGAACCGCCCAGAATTCAATTCTGTGTTGCTCATTAGCTGAGTTGTGGTTCGTACCCAGTCAGCACCAATTTTCAGTAAATAGAGAACGGCGGAATTGACTCGCGTTTGGCCAGAATCGCGGACCTGATATTCGACATAGGTCGAACCGTCTGAATCCACGATGGGCGGCCCCATAATGGACTGAACATAATGCACGACGCCGAAAGCATCGGTGAACGAAGACTCGGGGATCGGTTCGGTATAAACGGCGCCCTTCCACACCTCCATCAACGGGGGGAACCCAGCGTTGGTCGGCGAAGACATGATCACCCATCCGTCTGGTCGAATCGCGATCTGGGGCGCGACGTTCGGGGAGTAACAGTACACGATTGTTTGGCCGAACTGGATACCGGCGGCCGTGACACGCCACAACTGCTGACCTGTTACGGAATCGATGTCGGCAACCGTCATTGGGTCGGTTTGCCCTGTGTCACACGTGGCGTGCTCCGTGACCAAGAGTCCACCGAAGGCATCCGGCACGCTCTTGTTCGTTATGGGGGGTAGCTGACCCTGCCACATCTGCTGTCCGTCCGCGGTCAGCGCATGAATCGTTGTCACCTTTCCGTCGGCGCTGGTCTCTGCTGAATAGAGATCCGGACCCGAGTCTGTTGGAATCGCTTGTGCGATCTGCAAAGGCGCGAATCCAGGAGTGGACGGCAGGGACCAGATCATGGTTCCCGGCGGAAATACCGTTCCAATTGGGGAAATGGCGATTTGAGCCTGGGCGGAGACGCTCCCCACTGTGGCCGTCAGAGTGAGGTTGCCGGCCGCGACCGCGGTTAGGGTCGGCGAACTGTCTGCCGTAATGGTGGCTAGACTATTGTCACTCAGTGTCCAAATAGCGTCCGAGCGGGGATGGCCGGTGTTGTCGATCACTGTGAATTGTCGTGTTTCGCCGACGGCCATGTTCACCATGCTCGGCGTGACCTGCAGCGAAGAAGGCGGGGGAGGCGTCGGAGCGTAGAGCTCCGCAATCGCGAGTGAGACAAAACCGTCTGTGCCCCCGGCGATCAGAACATTTCCATCGTTTAGTATAGTGGCCGTGTGCCCCACTCGTGGCAATGTTAGTGAGCCGGCCCCTGTAAAGGTCTGCGTTGCCGGATTGTACAGCTCCGCCGTACCCGTAGATCCATCGGAGCTATTGCCGCCAACAACGAGGACAGAGCCATCGTTCAAGGGAGTGCTGGTGTGGCCTGCTCGTCCAACGCTTAGGCCTCCACTTGCGGCAAATGCGCTGGTACTAGGATCGTACGTTTCGGCGCTAGCGAACACATTCGGCGAGCAAGCATTACAGCCTCCGCCAGCTACCAGGACTGCACCATTGGCGAGCAGCGTTGCCGTGGGATCTAGTCTCTGAGCGAGGAAGTTGCCTCCCAGAGTGAATGTGCCAGTTTCTGGGTTGTATCGTTCAGTAACACGAACGTCGTTAACGGCGTAATCAGCGCCACCAGTCACAAGCACTGTGCCATCATTGAGTAGAGTAGCAGTGGGTGAATACCGAGCAATCGCTAGACTTCCCGTGTTTGAAAAAGTTCCGGTACCTGGATCGTAGAGTTCCGCCGTTAGCGCATCTGCCCCGCCACCCTGGTAGTTGTAGTGCCCTCCAACGATCAAGACCATTCCGGTCTTTAGGAGCGTCGCTGCGTGAAATGCTCGGGCGGTACGCAATGTGCCCGCATACGAAAACGTGCCACTCTCCGGATCATACAATTCAGCGTTGGCTACGCTTACAAAACCACTCCCACTGTCCCACAGCCCACCTGCAATCAGCACTTTGCCACTATTGAGCAGGGTCGCCGTATGTATATAGCGGGCGATTGCGAGGTTCCCAGTCGGGGTGAAAAGTCCAGTCGAGGGGTCGTACAACTCGACGCTGGAAAGTATGCCCGAGTCGCCTTGTCCCCCAACGATGAGGACCTTGCCATTCGGTAAGCGGGTTGCCGTGTGATAGACCCGAGTTGTTATGAGGCTACCTACCTGAACGAAAGTGGGTCGCGTGACAGTCAGGCCAGTCGAGCCATTGACCGACCCAAACACCGCCTGAAGCGTCGTCTGGCCTTGCCCTACCGCAGTCAGCAAACCAGTTGTGGCTATTGTGGCCTTGGAGGTGTCGGAAGAGCTCCACGTTGCAGAGGACGTAACATTCTGCGTGCTACCGTCGGAGTACGTAGCTGTGGCAGTGTATTGCTGCTTGCTGTTGAGGGGAAAACCCGGGGAAAACCCGGGGACAGACGGAACGTTTCCTGATCTTTCTGCAACTACCGGTTAAAAGGTAAGCGTATGCTGCCTGGCGGGTGGCCCAGGTCTCCGGCCTGTAAGTATAGTCCACTCAGGTTCTTAAGGTTGGCAGAGAAAGAACTGGGGGTGCCCCGCTTCTCGTGGTTTTCGAGAAGCGGGAAACAGGGCAGCTGGCATCGGAGTGGGGTTGGTTTATGCGGCGGGAGCTCGAATCTTCATTAGCACCCTGCGCTGTACTTCTGCGCCGCAGATGAGAGTCATCCCCCAGTGACATCCGACACAGGATAGGCCCCGCTCTGTCTCTCCAAAGGCGGGAGAGACAAGGACGGGGCACCCTCAAAAGTGGTAAATCTGGTCCATGAAATTCCACACCGAATACCTGACGTTTCACACCAAGACGAAGCGGGCCTATGTTCACATCACGCCGCAGGTGGAGGGCATTCTCAAGAAGTCCGGGGTCAAGGATGGGATGGTGCTGGTTTCGGCTATGCACATTACGGCGGGCGTCTATGTAAATGACAACGAGAGCGGACTGATTGAAGACATTGATCAGTGGCTCGAAAGGCTGGCGCCGTTTAATCCGGAGTACCGGCATCATCAGACGGGCGAAGATAACGGCGACTCGCATTTGAAGGCGCTGCTTGTTCATCATGAGGTCATGGTGCCGGTGACAAATGGGGAGCTGGACTTTGGGACCTGGCAGCGGATCTTCTACGCTGAGTTTGATGGGCAGCGGGACAAGCGGGTGATTGTGAAGGTCATGGGGGAGTGAGGGGCGGAGGTCAGAGGTCAGAGATTGGGGAAGCTCTGGTTAAGTGTCCGACGAAAAGAGCAAACCACGGAGGTCACAAGGGTCACGGAGGAAAACCGGGGCTTAATCAGAGGTTCCTTAGAGGTGACAACACATTCGCAGGGTACCGCGGTCACGATTGAATGTGAGCCACATCACCGCGCCCTATCCCCTTACCGTTGAAACTTACATCGGCGCAGAAATGAGGAGAATGGCAAAACCTAGATCCAAAGGAGGCCTGCGGTGATGGTGAGAATCGCAACCGATAGCCTCTCCGGCGAATGGCTCTCCCTGCGCGCGAACAAAACCATCCTTGCGAGGACGCAATTATGAAGACGACGAAGATCGCGATGCTGGTTCTGATGATCGCGGTAGCTCTGTTCATTCTGATCCCGAATCTGGCTTGGGCTGAAGATGGCGCCGCCTTATACAAGAAGTGCGCTACCTGTCATGGTCCGGATGGAGCGGGCAAGCCGGCGGCGAAGATCCCGAGCCTGGTTTCGGATAATGCCAAGAAGAAGTCGGATGAGGACATCACCAAGTTCCTGGCCAGCAATCCGAAGCATGCGGGTGTGGCCAAGGCGCTGAGCGCGGACCAGACCAAGGCGGTCATCGGGTACGTTCGCGAACTACAGAAAAAGTAACGGATCGGCGGTTCTGCGTGTGGGTGATGGCCGTGCGGGCTGGGACGTCACCTCGGCGCATGTCCGGATATGCAGTTTGTGATGGGTGACGATGATTCGTCGGACGCGACCAGCCTCCGTCAGCAATCGTGGGCAATCCGATTTCCGGCTCGGCACGGGGGAGCCGTAACTGCCGAAGCGTCATGCGGCTACCTTTCAATCTGTAAAGCGGGACATTCGGCCCCTGGCGTGCACCACTTGGCTTACTCTCTGGCCGAACTTCACAGAAGAGAAGACGGGACGCCACCATGCTGCGGAAATGCGCCAACCCAGCCTGCACAGTACCCTTCCGTTCGTTGCGTGAAGGCAAGCTCTTCCTCGCGGAAGCCCCTACTCACGATCCAGACACTGCTTTCGATGGTCACCGGAAGAAGCTGCCGCGGCGTGAACATTTCTGGCTGTGCGCGGCTTGTTCCGCTCACTTCACGCTCCGGTTCGACAACGAACAGGGAATGATGACGGTGCCGCTCAGCCGAGATGTGGAAGCACGCTGGTTGACAGTGTCGGCCTAGCAAACTGTTGACCTTCGAAAGGAAGCCCCATGGATCGCGATCTGGCGAACCGGTTGTCCTGCGCCGTTTGTGGCATTGAGACCATGCGCCATGCCGGGTGGTTCCTGGTCATGGACGATTGCTGGCTCGACCGCGTGCAGATCCTCTCCTGGCATCCCGTGCTGGCGCGCGAGGGGAGAATGCGCGGTGTCTGCGGCCAGGAGCATTTGAAGACGCTGCTTACGCACTGGCTCAACCACGCCAATCTGCAACTCGTCGCCAGCCGGGCCTCGCCTTGGCCGATTGCCCTCGACACCAGTGCAACCGGGTCCAACTACGCTGCCTTCCCGGTGGGCAAGGTGGTGGGAGAACTGGCGGTGCACCGGGAGTCACCCTCGCGAACCTGGACAGGGTCGCCGGAAGCGAGGGAGTGCATCCTGAACGCCCTGGTCGGTGGGACGGAGACCCGGCCGCGCGGCTCGGAGCTTCCGTTGCCGGATCGGTCGGCGGCATACTCCCGGGAATACGCGTTCTACTGACAGCGGTTTCTGGAGGTCGCGGGCGGCGCGGATCGTCCAAAGCCGACGCTCAGGACCTGAAATAGCGGTCGATCAAAGGAACGGGCTAACCACAGCGCTGAAGAGTGTGCGTGAGAACTCTTCTTTCGCCCCGCTGGGGCTTCCTAATTTCAAACTCTCTACCCACGGCTTACGCCGTGGGCTGTATTCTGACGCCGCTCCGCGGCCAAGAATCGCTAGCTCTGGACCACCGTAACTCCGAAATTCGAGTTCTCACGCACCAGATCCATGGGGCAGGAATACTGGCGGGCCTCGTCGAAATCATTGATACCCACACCAGCCGCCTGTCCGTGTCCCGCCACGTGCCGAAATTCTCTACGTGCAGATCGCCCACTCCCAGCACGCGCGGCACCCGGTCGAGTTCCGCGCAGACTTCCGGCCATACTTGCACTCCGCGATAGAACGCCGCCCGCAGGAAAGGGAAGGGCTTCTTCGCCATTTCCTTGTGCTTGCGCCGAAGATCGGGACCGACGATCCAAGTGTGCTGGCCCAGCCAGGTCTCCACTTCCTTGGCGCTTTAGCCGATGGGGAGAGCCTGGCATTACTCCCGTAATTAGTACGTAGGTCACCCGACGCGTTTCGAGGGGCTTTAACGTGCCGATGTTCAACGCGGAGGCAAAACCTTCTCTTATGCGACCAGCTCGTAAAATCGCCGCTCTGGTTTTGGTCATGGCCGGACTGAGCTTTGCCCAGGACGCGGGCTCAACCCAGCCGGAAACCATCCGCCTGCTGGTCCAGCAGGTCAAGGAACTCCAGGAGAAGGTCAAGGCTCTGGAAGCCAACCGGCCAGCCCGTCCACGGCGGCCGGGGAGGCTCTTGCTCAACCGCCAGCAGTGGAGCAAGAGGTCGCCACCCCCGAGTTGCACGAGGCGGGCCTGCACGAGTTGCGCGGTATCCAATGGCGGGGCTTCGGGGAAGTTAACTACAAAGTGCTGGACGAGCGGCAGCCCGAGTTCAGATGTCACGCTCCGCCACGGACCATCGTTCGGCGCGCGCTACGACTTCAACGACAACCTGGCCTTCAAGACGCAGCTTGACCATACCGTCCGTAAGGCCCAGCCGGACTTGAACGGCCTGCAAATGCAGTTGGCATTCACGTTCTGACGCCAGGGGAAACCATGAGACCCAAACTGATCTTCCTCCTGCTGCTGAGTTGGCTGATGATCCTGGCCTGCAACCTGCCAGCGGCGGCCCAGGCCTGCCACCTGCCAGCCGCGGCTCAGAACGGAGATGTGGCCGTGGTCGTCAATCCGAACAATGCGGTGAGCAATCTGACGGTCGCCGAATTGCGCCAGCTCTTTGGCGGCGAGAAACGCTCCTGGCCGGGGGGAACAACGGTGAAGCTGTTCGTGCGCGCACCCGGAACTCGCGAGCGAATGACTTTATTGAAGCTGCTGGGAAGGTCGGAGAGCGACTACAGGCAATACTGGACCTCCCAGGTCTTTCGGGGCGAGGTCCAGGCTGAGCCCGTTGCCCTTCCCTCCAATGGTATGCAGAAGGAAGCGGTAGCCGCCTTCCCGGGCGCGATTGTTTTAGTCACCGCGCGGGACGTCAAGTCGGGAATGAAGGTCGTCAAGGTAGACGGGCGCCTCCCCGGTGAAGCTGGGTACCCCTTGCACTAGCGGCTTCGCTCATTATCCCGAAGGCAACTCAGCCCTGAGACGACTACGCCAAGCACCTCGGCGTCCGCAATCGAGATCGCGCCCGGCACTTACACTTTCGCGTAGTACGCGGCATTCCTCTCCAGAAACTCTTTCTTGTCCTCGGGCAGGTCTTCCGCCGTAAAGATCGAATCCGACGTACATGCCGGAATGCAGGCGCCACAATCGATGCATTCCACCGGATCGATGTAGAGCTGGGTTGCATTTCAAACTGCGACTCGTCCCCCTTGGGATGAATGCAATCGGTCGGGCAGACGTCCACACAGAGCAGATCCTTAATACAGCTGTCGGTGATCACGTACGCCATGAGCTTTTCCTGAGTCCTTTCTCAAGTGGATTCTCGCGTAACTTAACCTGCGGCGGAAACAGGCGGCTGTGACCGTCATCACAGTCCCGTGTGGGGCGATAGCGCACAATGGACTGTGATCCCTGTCACAGCGGGGCGGGACGATGTGCTGCTAATAAAGAGGGCTAGAGGGAGCAAGATGATGCCCGGCCCCACCCCACGACCCCCCATAGCCGCTCACTAGCGGCGGGCCGGGCATTCTGGCTGAGTCGGAATCGATCTTTTCCTTTCGTGCAGGCGGAAACTTCTGCTGTTATCATTTGCGCCTCCATGGTTTCACGCTCTTCGCTTTCTGCAATCCTCGCTGTGCTGCTCGGAGTTGTTTCCGGCTTGTTGGTCCCCTGCCTTGCCGCCCCGCCGCCTGCCACCCGCTATGGCGTTCGCATGGTGCAGCAGTGGATCCCCATGCCCGACGGCGTGCGCCTGGCCGCTACGCTCTACATGCCCGAGGGCGCGAAGCCGAACGAGAAGTTTCCGGCTCTGCTGGAATATCTTCCCTACCGCAAAGACGACTCGACCGCCGCGCGCGACTATCCCATTCACGCTTACTTCGCCCGCCGCGGGTATGTTTCGGTGCGGGTGGATATTCGCGGATTCGGCGCCAGCGAAGGCGTGCCGACTGACCGGGAGTATTCCGAGCGCGAGCAACTCGATGGCGAGCAGGTGATCGCCTGGCTGGCCAGTCAGCCGTGGTCGAGCGGCAAAGTAGGGATGTTTGGAATTTCGTGGGGAGGGTTCAATTCGATCCAGATGGCGATGCGGCATCCGCCGGCGCTCAAGGCGATACTCGCGGTGGATGCGACTGAAGAATTGTTTCACGACGACATTCACTACATCGACGGTCTGATGCATCTCGACGAGTTCGAACTCAACATGGACATGGCGCCCGGCATGACGGGGGCGCCCGACTACACGCTCGACGACAAAGTGCTCGGGCCGCGCTTCGAGGCGGCACCGTGGTCGCTGCTTTATCTGAAGCATCAGCGCGACGGCGAGTTCTGGCGCAGTCCGGTGCGGTCGCTGAAAGAGATCAAGATTCCCTGCTTTCTGATTGGCGGATTGCTCGACGGCTATCGCGATTCGATTCCCCGCATGCTCGAACAGGTGAAAGCGCCGGTGAAGGCGATTGTCGGGCCGTGGAACCATACGTTTCCGCACGATGCCGAACCCGGCCCGCAGATCGAATGGCGCGATCAGGCGGTCCGCTGGTGGGACTACTGGCTGAAGAATCGCAATACTGGGATCATGGACGAGGCTCCGCTGGCAATCTACATGCGGCAGTGGCACGCACCCGATCCGCATTTGAAAACCGTCCCCGGATTCTGGCGGGCGGAACTGGCCTGGCCTCCTCGCGATGCGGCCAATACAACGCTTTATTTACAAGACGCGCATTTGCTCTCGACCGAGGTGGCGAAGGCGGCTACGCATCAGCTGCGCTATATTCCTTCGGTCGGAGTGGAAGCCGGATTCTGGTGGGGCGAACTGCTGACCGATCAGCGGCCGGCGGACGCCTTCAGCCTGACCTACGATTCCGTGCCGCTGAAGGAGGACTTGGCGTTGCTCGGACGTCCGCATGCTTTGTTGCAGGCGAGCGCTTCCGCGCCGCTGGCAGACTGGTTCGTGCGGCTCTCGGATGTCGCGCCGGATGGATCGGTCACGCTTGTGACCGGCGCCGGGCTTAGCGGCGCACAGCGGGAGTCGATGACCGAACCGAAGGATCTTGAACCCGGCAAGATTTATCCACTCGACATCGAGATGCACCTCACGACCTGGGTTTTTTCCAAAGGGCACCGGATTCGTCTCGCGGTATCGAATGCGCTCTGGCCGATGGTCTGGCCGACGCCGTACAGCATGACGACCAGCCTTCAGCTCGGCGCCGAGAACGGATCGCGCGTGGTTTTACCGCTCGTTCCGCCCTCGCAATACGCCGTGCCCAGGTTTGCGCCGCCCGAGCCTTCTGAAGAGCGGAAGGACATTGTCTCAATTGGCTTTCCTTTTCCGGGCGAGTGGACGACGGAGCGCGATCAGGTGCAGGGCAAGACGAAAGTGATCTGGAGCGGAAAGTCTTCGGAGGAATATCCCTGGGGAAAGGAAACGGACCTCGAAAAACTCACTTACTGGGCTGACGACAATCATCCCGAGACGAGTTCGATCCTGGGGGAGGCTGACACCACGATTGTGTTCAAGGACCGCGTGCTGCTGTGGCGAGGGCGTCTTAACTTCAGCAGCGATGCTAAGAATTTCTATTACAAGTACACGCGGGAGTTGCTCAAAGACGGGCAGATGGTGAAGCAGAAGACTTGGGAGGAGACGATTCCGAGAGATCACCAATAAAGCAGGAATCAAAGCCTTAACCACGGGGAGCACGGGGGACACGGAGGAAAGCAGGAGGCGGATCGCGGGCCAAACGCGGATTCTTGGATCCCTCTGTGTCCCCCGTGTCCCCCGTGGTTAAGGTTTTCTCTGCGAGCTCTACGCTCGAACGATTACTGTGAGCACGTCCCCGCCCCGGCCCCCTTGTAAAATTTCCCTTCCTTCATCACAAACTCAACGTTCTCCAAAACACTGATGTCTTTCAGCGGATCGCCGCCTACCGCAATCAAGTCCGCATACTTCCCCTGCTTGATTGATCCGATTTCGTTCGAATGCCCGAGCAGATCCGCCGCGTTGGTGGTTGCCGACTGAATCGCCTGCATGGGTGTCATTCCGTACTTGACCATGTAGGCGAACTGCTTGCCGCTGCTGCCGTAGGGACACACGCCCAGGTCGGTGCCGAATGACATCTTCACGCCTGCCTTCACGGCTTTGGTGAAGTTCTCGCGCTGGATTCGTCCGAGGTCGGCGTCGTGCTGGAGAAAGTCTGCGGGAGTCTGACCGGTTTTCGCGCCGGCCTGGATACACTCTTCGTCGTAAATGTCCATGTCGAGATAGGTGCCGTGCTGTTTGGCTAGGGCGATGATCTCGTCGTCGAGCATCTCGGCATGCTCGATGGACGCGGCTCCGGCCAGGATTGCGTTCTTGATGCCCTGCGCGGCGTGCGCGTGCACGGCTACGCGCAGGCCGAAGTTCTTCGCTTCATCCACGCCGGCCTGCAATTCTTCAGGTGTGAATTCGATCGACATCGGACTGCTGCCGTGGGTGAGGACGGCTCCGGTCGAGAGCATCTTGATCAGGTCCACGCCGTTGTGGGCGAGCAGACGAACCTTCTGGCGCACTTCCCAGGGGCTGTTGGCTTCTCCGTAGTGGAGGTCCCAGGGCAGCTGGATGTCGGGGGCCTGTCCGGTCATGGCGCCGGCGCCGCCGGTGATCGTGACGTAGGCTCCGGCCACATACATGCGCGGGCCGATCACATCTCCGCGCGCGATCGCGTCGCGCAGGGCGATGTCGTTCAGCGCGCGATACGTTCCGACGTCGCGGACGGTGGTGAAACCGGATTCGAGTGTCTTGCGAGCATTGTCGACAGATTCCAGCACAATCTGCGAGGCCGTCTTTTTCAGGACGTTGAAGGGTTCGCCGTCGCCATGGCCGTCGGCTACGTGGGTGTGGCAGTCGATCAATCCAGGCAGGACGGTTTTGGCGGAAAGATCGATCACGTTTGCGCCGGCGGGAATTGCTAGGCCTTTGCCTACGGCTTGAATCTTGTTGCCTTGGATGAGGACGATCTGGTCGGTGAGTACGGTGCCCGCGTCGGGATCGATCAGGCGACCGGCGCGGATGGCGGTGACCTGGGCTGCCGCCATGGAAGCACAGACCAGTAAGAAGAGCGCGTTTTTCATTGTTGTCCCCACGTGAGAAACGGAGGGCTCTTTACCCTCCGCGCTGAAAGTGCCGTCCCTACGGGACTCAGTCGTTGTCTATTCCTACCCAGGACTTACGTCCTGGGCTAACGAATGTCGCCGCTCCGCGGCTGGAGCCTTGCTTGTTCGACTCTTTTGCTCGACCTCAAGCCAAGACGAGCTGATAGATCGTTGCCTAAATCCTAAGGACAACAGGGGAGCTATTAGTCAGCCGCTGCCGCGGTCTTCCCGAGACCACTCCGCAAGTCCGCCGCCAGCAGACGATGGAAGAGCTGCTCGCCGGCTTCGCGCCGCACTGAGAGACGGCCGGCGCGGTACGCCCGCGACTTCAATCCGCGCTGGACAGCTTCGCAGATCCCCAGATCTTCGTCTTGTACCCGATTGCCGACAGCGACGCTTTGTTCGTTGTACGCCCGTGCCGCCTCGCTGATATCGCTGAAGTAGAAATCAAAAATGACGCGGCAATGATCCACGTCGACGGGGATCACGAGGTTCGTATCCATGTAGCCTTCGTAGCAATTGAACATGAAGTTCGGATATTGCCAGAAGTACCAGGCGCGATCGCCCTTGCGGGTGGTGGACGTAGCCGCGTCTTCTTCGGAACTGACCATCGGGCTCGACTGCAAACAGTACCGGTCCTCGTTTTCGATGGTGTACTGCTTGTAATCGAGAACCGAGCTCAGGCCTTTGTGCAGATGCGGCACGTGATAGCCGCCATCGAGATAGTTATCGACAAACACTTTCCAGTTACAGTGAATGTCGTAGGACTGGGTCGCGAAGTAATGCAGCTTGGTGAGGCCTAACGGGGCGGCACGCTTCACCAACCCGCCTAGAAAATCCTGCAACGAACTCGCTTGCGGGTCGAGATTCACGAACACCAGTGTCTCCCAGGTATCGACTTTCACCGGGACCAGGCCGTTGTCCTTGCGGTCGAAATTCTTTACGCCGTCGAATTCGGGCATGCCTTTGAGCGAACCATCGAGGCCATAGTTCCATCCGTGATACGGACAATGCAGGATCGACGCCTGTCCGCAGGGCTCGGTCACGACTGCCGCCGCGTGATGCCGGCACACGTTGTAAAACGCGCGCAGCACACCGTCGTTTCCGCGCACGGCTACCAGCGGCTCGCCCGCTACCGTTGCGGTCACAAACTGTCCGGGCTTCTCGACTTGATCCACGCGCCCGATCACCTGCCAGGTCTTACTAAAGACGGCCTGCCGCTCCAGTTCCGCAATGCGCGCGTCCACATACCACGGCGCAGGAATGGTGTGGGCTTCCGCCAGCGGTGCCTTCTCGTCGTAGTTCGCCAGAATATCCTGGATGTGCATTTCCGTTTTCACGCTCTCTTCGCCGACACCTGAATCTTTTCCGAGCCGATCGCCCGCCGCAGCAGTTCCGTAAACTGCTCGATGCGCGCTTCCTTCTTTTCCGGAAGCGAACCATGTTTGCGGAACAGGCCGGGATCGAGCTCTTCGGTGAGGAGCGCGTCCTGAAAGCGGTCCATCGTCCACTCCAGGATCGAGCCGATCATGTCGGCATCGAGATCCTGCCGTAGCTCGCCGCGGCTCACGCCGTAGCGCACGAAATCGCGCCATCCGTAGGGGTCTTCCGCTACCAGGAACCGGTTGATCTCGCGCCGCAACGCCAAGTCCGTACCGTAATTGCCAACCAGATAGATCCGGTAGGATGCCCAGTTGTCGCGCACCATGTGCTCGGTACGGCCCAGCCAGTAGTGCAGCATCTCAAAGAATCCCTGCTTCTGCACTTCTGCCGGAGCCTCCATGTATTTCGGAAACGAGCGCACGGCTTTCTTGTAGGCTTCGAAAAACAGGCCGTCCTTGCTCTTGAAGTGCTGGAACACCGAGCCTTTGGCGATGTTCAATTCGGCGGCGATGTCCTCGACGCGGGCGGCGCTGTAGCCGTGCTTCGCGAAGTGGCGGATGGCCACCTCGACAATCCGCGCCCTTTTGGCCTCCGAGCGCGGACGCGGTTTGCCGTCCAACCGCAACTGCGTCGGCTTGGCCAGACTGCTGGCAATTCCATTCATGCTTGACCCCAGGTCAAAGGCAAGATACAGCAGCAGAGAACCATTTTTCAATGGCTTTTTTCAATGGGTTCCGCTAATTTCGCTTACCCGGGGTGGGAACGCTCTTGACCAACGGTCATTCGCGATGAATACGACCGTAAATCGTATTTACGACGCTGTTGTCGTGGGCGCTGGCCACAATGGCCTGACCGCCGCCTGCTATCTGGCGCGCGCCGGGCTCTCCACGCTGGTGCTGGAGCGGCGCGACATCGTGGGCGGATGCTGCGTGACCGAAGAAATCGCGCCCGGCTGCCGCGCGTCTACTACGTCTTACATCGCAAGCATGCTGCGCCCGGAAGTCATCCGCGACCTGAAGCTGGCCGAGCACGGCCTGCGCATGGTGCCCTGCGATCCCGCGCTGCAAGTTCCCTTTCCGGACGGACAACTCGTTTCCTGGTGGGCCGATCGCGACCGCGTAGTGGCGGAGCTGCGCAAGATTTCTCCAAAAGATGCCGAGACGTTCGTCCGCGTGGATGATCGCTTGAAGAAGCTGGCGCGCTACCTGCAACCGTTTTTTCTGGAACCGCCGCCCGAGCTGGACACGAAGTCGCTGGGAGGCTGGAGTGATCTTCTGCGGGTCGGTAAACGCTTTCGGGGAATTTCCAGCGCCGAAATTTCTCAGCTTGTTTCTTTTCTTACCGGCAGCCTGGGAGATTTTCTCGATCGCAATTACGAATCGGAAAAGGTCAAGACGCTTTTTCTCGCCAACAACGTCTATGGCAAACACGGGGGACCGTATCAGCCGGGAACCGCTCTGGGCCTGCTGTTTCACCTGCTAAGCGGAGGGGAACACGAACTCCAGGGATTTTTCGGACACGTGATGGGCGGCATGGGCTCTATTACGGGAGCCATGGCGGCGGCTGCGCGGGCGTTCGGTGTGGAGATCCGCACCGGTGCTCCGGTCGCGCAGATTGATTCCCGCCATGGGCGCGCCCGCGGGGTCGTGCTGGAAGACGGAACTGAAATTCGCGCTCGCGTCGTGCTTTCGAACGCGGACCCCAAGCGTACTTTTCTTAAGATGGTTCCTGAGCGCGAGCTGCCGCCCGACTTTGTGCAGGCCGTGCGCGGCATCAAGATGGACGGGCCGTGCGCCAAGGTGAACATGGTTCTTTCCGAAGAGCCACACTTTACCGGCACGCCCGCCAGCTACGACTCTCAGCAGCGCTCGTTGTTCACGCTGGTGCCGTCGCTCGAGTTTGCCGAGCGCTGCTACGATGTCGCCAAGTTCGGCGAGATTCCGGAGCAGCTCTGGGTGGACTGCGTGGTTGCTACCAACGCCGACCCGTCGCTGGCGCCGCCCGGCAAGCACATCATGACTTGCTTCGTGCAGTACGTGCCTTACAACTTGCGACATGGCACGTGGGACGAGAATCGCGAATTGCTCGGTGATCGCGTGGTCAAGAAGATTGCCGAGTACGCGCCCAACGTGCCGAATGCGATCATCGCGCGGCAGGTACTCACGCCGCTCGATCTCGAACGCACTTACGGGCTGACCGAAGGCAACATCTTTCACGGCGACCTGAATCTCGAGCAGCTTTTCTTCAATCGTCCGGTCGCCGGGTGGTCGCAATATCGCACGCCGATTGCCGGACTCTATCTGTGCGGGGCGGGCGCGCACCCTGGAGGCGGCGTCACCGGCGCACCCGGACACAACGCGGCTCACCAGGTCCTGCGCGACTGGAAGCGGGGCAAGTTCAAGGAGGCGGTGGCGTGACCGGAAATGGATCTGCGAGAACGGCGGACTTCGTGATCCTTGGCGCTGGCGTGATGGGAGCATCCATCGCCTTTCATCTGGCGCGACGCAAGGCCGGCCGCATCGTCGTGCTCGATAAGGACCACGTCGGCAGCGGTGGGAGCAGCCGTTCTTCCGCCCTCGTCCGCATGCACTATAGTTTCGCGCCTGAGGTGCAGCTGGCGCTCGTGAGCTTGAAAATGTTCCAGCATTGGCGCGAGATCGTGGGAGAAGTGGGCGAATTCCGAAAAACCGGCTTCGTCCGCATCGTGCATCCTGGCGAAACCGAGCGGCTCAAGCAGAACGTCGCCATGCAGCGAGAACTTGGAGCCAACGTGGAGTTGATCGATCGCCGCCAATTGCAGGAACTCGAGCCCGACTGGGCAGTGGACGAAGTCGCGCTCGCCGCCTATGAACCGGACTCCGGGTATGGCGACGGCAACGTGGTGGCCAATGACTTTCTGAGCCGGGCCCGCGATCTGGGCGCAACTTATTTGTCGAAAATCCGCGCCACCGCGTTTCTCGCGGAAGCAGGCCGGGTACGCGGCGTGCGCACTGAGGCCGGTACGATCGAGGCCCCGGTCGTGATCGCTGCCACCGGGCCCTGGACGCGCCCGCTGTTCCAGCAGGCCGGATTTGATCCGCCCATCGAGACCGAATACCACCAGGTGGCAATTCTAAAGAACGCGCCGGACATGAAAGCGGGCGGTTGCGCCTGCATCGACTCGGTTACAGCGACCTACTTCCGCTCTGACGGCGGCGACAAGTTCCTGATCGGCGACTTCTACGGCAAACGGCCCGTCGATCCTGACAACTTTCCGCAGCGCGCTTCCGACACCGAGCTCGAAGAAATCATCGAGCGCGCCAGCCGCCGCGTTCCAAAACTCGAGAACGCTGAAGTGATGCGCGGCGTGACCGGCGTCTATGACATGACGCCGGATGCGCGGCCGCTCCTGGGAGAGATTCCCGGCCAGGACGGGCTCTATATCTGTGCCGGATTTTCCGGTATGGGCTTCAAAATCTCGCCGGCGATCGGGCTGGTCATGTCGGAACTGATTCTCGACGGCTCTGCGACGACGGTTGATATTTCGGCATTCCGCCCGACGCGCTTCGCCGAGGGCAAGCCGATCAAGGCGGAGTTTGAATACAAAGACGATTAGCCGCGAAGCGGCGCAAGAATACAGCCCACGGCGTAAGCCGTGGGATTAGAGGTGGAGCCGAGTCAGCCCCGAAGGGGCGAAAGAAATTGATCGCGCACAGCCAGGAGGAATCATGCCCAAGAAAGGCATTCTCGAACGTCTGAAAGAAGGGCCCGTCCTCGGCGACGGCGGCTATCTACTCGAACTTGAAAAGCGCGGATGGGTGCGCCCCGGCCCGTTCACTCCCGAAGTTGCGATCGTTTACCCCAATGCGCTGCGCGAATTGCACATCGAATTTCGCGAGGCGGGCGCCGAGGTCTTGCAAGCGCTAACTTTCTACGCCAGCCGCGACAAGCTCGCCACCGTCGGCCTGGAAGATCGTGTCGAGGACATCAACCGATCCGCTGTCCGCGTCGCCAAAGAAGTCGCGGGAGATCAATGCCTGGTCGCGGGTAACCTCAGTCTCACATGGATGTACGAGCATGGCAATGCGTCGGCCGCCGACCGCGTGCGCCAGACTTTCGATGAGCAACTCAAGATCCAGTGCGATGAAGGCGTGGACTTCATCATCGGCGAGACTTTTTCCTGGCTCGGCGAGGCGCTTCTGTGTGTTGAGCGTGCCAAGAAAACGGGCCTGCCGGTGATGGTTACGATCTGCTTCGAAAACAAAGATCAGACAGCGGAAGGTAAGAGCGCTGCCGAGGCTGCAAAGGCCCTACTCGACGCTGGGGCTGACATTGTCGGGATGAACTGCCTGCGTCCGCCGGAGCACACCCTGCCCGCCATGGAGCAGATGCGCAAAGCCGTGGACGGCTATCTGGCCTGCCAGCCTGTCGGATATCGCACGCCGAAAGAAAAGCCCGACTTTACCAGTCTGCCGGAGTTTCCTTACGGACTCGACCCGTTACAGCTCACGCGGAGAGAGATGGGCGACTACGCTCTGAAAGCGAAAGAGATCGGCATCAACTACATCGGCTCCTGCTGCGGTTCTGTCGCCGAGCATGTGCGGGAAATGGCTCGCGTCCTGGGCAAGCTGCCGGAGGAATCCCGCATCTGGAAAAAAGGCGGCACGAAACCGATGTCGGCGTATGAGTACTACGATCACGATCAGATCAGCGCGAAGTAGTTCGACAGTAGCGCCGGCGCCTCGCCGGCTGTCGGGCGGGCGCCTCGCCCGCCCTTCTCCCGCCCGCTTTTCAAATTACCAAATTACAAATTACCAAATTGCCAATTCCTTACGAACTCCCAATCCATATTCCCGTAATAAACACGAGCACTCCTCCCACCACCACCTGAAATGCCGCTGAAAGTAACGGCGTATCCATGTACCGATTTCGGATCCACGCAATCGCCCCCAACTCGATGGCCACGATAATCACGGCCGCGATAAAAGCAACGTGGAAATCTTTGATCAGGAACGGCAACGTGTGCCCGATGCCGCCCGCCGCCGTCATCAGGCCAGTCACCGCGCCGCGCAGCACCGGACGCCCACGGCCGGTGAGCGAGCCGTCGTCCGACAATGCCTCGGCGAACGCCATCGAAATGCCCGCGCCAATCGATGCCGCCAGTCCAACGACAAATGCATCGTGGCTGCTCTTGGTCGCGAAGGCCGCGGCGAAAACCGGGGCCAGGGTCGAAACCGAGCCGTCCATCAGGCCGGCCAATCCCGGTTGCACGATCTGGAGCACGAACAGCCGCCGCTGTGCTTCGTCTTCGGACTTCTCAACATCGGGCGTGATGTTGTCCTGCAACGCCTCCGCCTGCACCTGGTGTTTGCGCTCGATCTCCGCCAGATCTCCGAGCAGCTTGCGGATGCCGGCATCGGTTACCTGGTTGATGGCGCGCTCGTAAAACCGGCGCGTCTCCAGTTCCATGATCTCGGCCTGCTTGCGCACTTCGGAGATTTTCAAGGGACGAGTCAACCAGAAGGGGCGGCGTTGTATGAATCCCTTGACGTCCTGCCTGCGGACCAGGGGAATATGTTCGCCGAAGCGGGCGCGGTAAGTCTCGATCAGGGTGGCGCGGTGCTGCGACTCCTCCTCGCGCATGTCTTCAAACAGCTGGGCGGTCGCGGGATAACTCTCGCGCAGGCCGTCGGCGAAATCGGCATACACGCGGCCGTCTTCCTCCTCCGACGCAATCGCCAGCGCCAGGATTTCGCGTTCGGATAAATCTTTGAATTTGCGCGCCATGTATCGGCTCCTTCACACACTGACTGGAACGCTCTTGCCGCAGTTCCGCAGGGGCTGAAGCCCTGGTTCCTAATAGCCTCGAACGGCACGGCTGAAGCCGTGCCCTCCCGAATACTGCCATCTTTAGGCGAACGAAGAATACCAAAAAGCTGACCCGGCGCGATCCTGCGTTTGGATGTGACTTCGATCCCCGTGGCGTGATAGATTTGTTTCAGTACCGACGAAGCGATCATAGATGCTTCCTGCCCCTCCAGACCGGTCCCAGCGGTTCCGCCCAGCCCTCTGCGCCTGTTGTTGCTGTTGTTGTAGCTAGGATTTCCCTGGCTCCATCCATTCCATATTGCAGTCCTAAAAACAGAATTATGCGGAGGATTTCATGAAAATCGCCAATGACGTTACCGAATTGATCGGCAATACTCCTCTGGTGCGTTTGAACCGGGTTACGGAAGGCGCGAAAGCGACGGTCGCCGCCAAGCTTGAGAGCTTCAACCCATGCTCGAGCGGGAAAGATCGCATTGGCGTCAGCATGATCAACGAGGCCGAGCGCCAGGGGAAAATCCAGCCGGGCAAGACCGTCCTGATCGAGCCGACCAGCGGCAACACGGGCATCGGGCTGGCTTTTGTCGCGGCCGTGCGCGGTTACCGGCTCATCCTCACCATGCCGGAAACCATGAGCCTGGAGCGGCGTGTGCTGCTGCGCGCTTTCGGCGCCGAGATCGTCCTCACACCCGGCCCGAAAGGAATGCCGGGGGCGGTGGCCAAAGCCGAACAAGTGCTGGCCGAAACTCCCGGCGGCTACATGTTGCAGCAGTTCTCGAATCCGGCCAATCCCAAAATCCACCGCGAGACCACCGGACCGGAAATCTGGAACGATACCGATGGCCAGGTAGATATTCTCGTCTCCGGCATTGGCACGGGCGGCACGCTGACCGGCGTGGCAGAATACATCAAGCCCCGGAAGCCTTCGTTCCGTGCGATTGCCGTCGAACCGAGCGCCAGCCCCGTGCTTTCCGGCGGCAAGCCCAGCCCGCACAAGATTCAAGGCATCGGGGCGGGCTTCATCCCGGAGATTCTTCGCACCGACCTGATCGACGAAGTGATCCAGGTCTCGAACGAAGATGCGATTGAAATGGGGCGGCGGCTCACGCAGGAAGAGGGCCTGCTGAGCGGGATCTCGTGTGGGGCGGCGGCGCATGCGGCAGTGCAAGTTGCGCGCCGTCCCGAAAATGCTGGCAAACTGATTGTCGTCGTGCTCCCCGACTTCGGCGAGCGCTACCTGACCAGCATTCTGTTCGACCACTTGCGCCAGGAAGCACTGGCCATGGAAGCGGTAGCGGTGTAAACCATCATGAGCCTGATACGCGATATCAACGACCACCTCACTTCGATCCTGGAGCGTGATCCGGCACCCAAGTCGCGCCTGGAAATCGTGCTCTGCTATCCCGGACTGCACGCCGTCTGGATTTACCGCTTCACCCACTGGCTCTACGGGCTTCGTCTGTACCTGCTCGCCCGCCTGATCTCGCAGTGGACGCGCTGGGTGACCGGCATCGAGATCCATCCCGGGGCGCAGATCGGCAAGCGCCTCTTTATCGATCACGGCATGGGTGTGGTGATTGGCGAAACGTCCATCGTCGGCGACGACGTCACCATCTACCAGGGTGTCACGCTCGGCGGCACGGGGAAAGAGAAAGGCAAGCGCCATCCGACGATTATGAACAGCGTGGTCATTGGCACTGGGGCGCAGGTGCTGGGAAACATCACGGTCGGCGAGAACTCGCGCGTGGGCGCGGCTTCGGTCGTGATCGACGACGTGCCCGACAATTCCACCATCGTGGGCGTTCCCGGACACATCATCTTCCGCAACGGCAAGCGGGTGGTGATTACCAATCCGCGTGAAATCCGCGATCCACTTTCGGACGCCCTCACCGAGGTCGCCCACCGCGTTGAGCAGTTGGAGGAGAAAGTGAAGAAGACCGAACGGCAGGGAGATGGAGTGCGCAGTTCCTAGGCAAGGTGCGTGGCCAGGACGTGCTATAATCTGACTAGTCTGACTAGTTTATGAAAACGCGCAAGCAAACCTGGCAACTACAGGCGGCGAAGGCCCGCTTCAGTGAACTTGTCCGTCGCGCCCTGACCGAGGGCCCGCAATATGTAACCAAGCAGGGCAAGGATGCCGTCGTGGTGGTTCCCACCGAGGAGTTCGAACGTTTGCAGCGCAAAAGGAAAAAGGGTAGCCTGCTCCAGTTTTTTGCCAAGTCTCCCTTGGTAGGCTCCGGGATCGACCTCGAACGCATCCCGGACTTTGGCCGCAAGGTTAAGTTGTGAGTGGCTTCCTGCTCGATACCAACGTGATCTCAGAAGTCGTGCGGGCGAAGCCGGATCCGAGGGTGGCACGTTGGATCGAGTCCGCCGACGAAGAGTTGCTGTTTCTAAGCGCGCTGACGGTCGGCGAGATCCGGAAAGGAATCAGCACACTCACCGATCCACCGCGCAAGGCTTTGCTTGAAGCGTGGTTCACTGGGGACTTGATGGTTCGTTTCGAGGGCCGGATTCTTCCCGTGGACCAGATCGTAGCGGAGCGTTGGGGTCGTCTAGCTGGCTCGTTGGCAACGCAGGGCTTTCCTCTTCCTGTTGTGGATGGCTTGCTCGCTTCGACGGCACTACAGCACAATCTGACTCTGGTGACGCGCAACACGCGCGATGTGATTCGAACTGGGGTCGCCGTTCTGGATCCGTGGACTACGTGAACGCCCGTGCCCGAACTGCCAGACATCGTCGTTTACATCGAAGCGCTCGAGAAACGCATTCTTGGTCAGACGCTCGAACGCGTGCGGATCGCGAGCCCGTTTCTGCTGCGGACTGCGGATCCTTCGATAACCACCGTGGAAGGCAAGGCGGTTGTGCGGCTGCGCAGGATGGGGAAGCGCATCTGCATCGGCCTGGAAAAAGACCTTTGGCTGGTGTTGCATCTGATGATTACGGGCCGGCTGCACTGGAAGAAACGCGGCGTCAAGGTCTCGCCGCCGCGCGGGTTGGCGTCGTTTGACTTCACGAACGGGAGTCTCCTTTGGACTGAAGCTGGCTCACGTAAGCGCGCTTCTCTCCACTTGGCCGCGGGAGAAGCCGGGTTGCGTACGCTTAATCCAGGCGGACTGGAGGTCTTGGAAACAGATCTGGTCCGCTTTGCCGCGGTTCTCACATCCGCCAACCACACCTTGAAACGCGCGCTCACCGATCCGCGATTATTCAGCGGCATCGGCAACGCCTACTCCGATGAAATTCTTTTTGAGGCGCGGCTTTCGCCGCTGGCGTTGACGCAGAAGCTCAAGTCAGAAGAGATCGAGCGGCTGTTTGCGGCGGTGCGCGCGAGCCTGGTCGAGTGGGTCGAGCGTTTGCGCCGGGAATCAGGCGACGGATTCCCCGAGAAAGTTACGGCGTTTCGTCCTGGCATGGCGGTTCATGGCCGATACAAAGCGCCGTGCTTGCGCTGTGGTGCCAAAATTCAGCGCATTCGTTACGCCTCCAACGAAACCAACTACTGCCCGAACTGTCAGACGGGAGGAAAGCTGCTGGCCGACCGGGCTTTGTCGCGGCTGCTGCGCGAGGACTGGCCGAGGACGCCGGAAGAGCTTGAGATGCTTACGCGGGAGACGAAATGAGCTACGTCACGAGGTCGTGGCCCGCGGCGTCGGAAAACTCTATCTCTTGGTTTCGTCGGGTTGCTGCAACGATTCTTCCTCCGCGATCTTGATTCCTGCGGGCACTTCGAAAAATGCGGGGTCGCTAGGAACTTCATCGTATCGCAAGTATTCGAGGGTTTCGTGCGATTCGGCGTCGGTGTAAGTGATCCGTAATGGCCGGTCTGACTCATCCGTCAGCAGGGAGAGCTTCTTGCCGTTAACAGTGCAATCGTAGGATTTCGTTTCCTTACCCTTCAATCTTGGGCCAACGCTAACTGTCGCTTGTTTATATTTGAAATAGTCTATCTCGTTGGCAAACTCGAGATTTGGTTTGCCCTTCTCAAATGGTACGTTGGGCCCAAAGATCTGAAAGTGCACCACTAAGGGTGGGTTGTGATCCACGATGTGACGGCCCGACTTGCTAATCAGGTCGATCATCCAAACATTCGGATCATTCATGATGATGAGTTCATAGGTCCCATTCTTATCATCGCGGGGCAGCTCCACTCTTCCGTGACCGCTCCCGGCGTACCAATAAGAAACTGGCTCCGATTCAACCGACATCGGGTCCGGCTTAGGATCGACCTTCCGCACCTCGATCACTTTCATCGTCGGCGGCAGCTCCGCAGCGGCCGGGGCCCGGGTTGCCATACCCAAGAAAATCAGAGTGTTGAAGAGAAAAAGAAGAAAGGAGTGAATTCGGCAGGTCATTGGCTTGGCGGCTCCACCAGAGGCCGGAACGAACGTACTCCGAGTCTCCGTGGTGGATGTTACTACACCACAAAATACTTCGCCGCCGGATGGTGCACGACGATCGCCGACGTGGACTGCTCCGGCTCCAGCAGGAACCCGCTAGTCAGACGGACGCCAACGTTCCTTTCCGGATCGAGCAGCGTGAACAGCTTGGTCTGGTCTTCCAGATGCGGACACGCGGGATATCCGAACGAATAGCGCGAGCCGCGATACTTCTGGTGGAACAAGTCGCGGATGTGGGGCGCGTCTTCGCCGGCGATGCCCAGTTGCTCGCGCATCTTCTTGTGGTGATATTCGGCCAGCGCCTCGGCCGTCTCGACGCTCAGGCCGTGCAGGTAGAGATAGCGCGTGTACTCGCCATTCTCGAACAGCCGCTGCGTCTCCTGCGTCGCTTTCGGCCCGATCGTTACGAGCGAGAGGCCCAGGACGTCCATTTTCCCCGACGCTTTGGGCGCAAGGAAGTCTGCGATCGAGAGTTTGCGGCCTTCTTTCTGGCGAGGAAATGTGAAGCGAAGAAGTTCTTTCCTCCGTGTTCCTCCGTGTCCTCCGTGGTTAGGGTCTTCCGGCGCGTACACGATCACATCATTCCCTTCGCCCTGCGCCGGGAAATACCCATACACAACGCGGGGCTCAAACAGCGCGCTGGCGAGCACGTCTTCTTCCAACTTCTTCTTGATCGGACGATACTTCTCCTCGACCAGCCGGGCGTAGTCTTCCTGCGCCGCCGTCTTCAGCTGCCACTGGTTCTTGAACAGCGCGGTGTCGTTGATGTACTGGAAGAGTTCGCGCAAGTCGTAGTTTTTCTCCACTCGCACGCCCCAGAATGGCGGAGTTGGGATGTTGGGCGCGTCGGTCACCACCGGGCTGCGCTCGGCAAAAACGGGGCCGGTCTCCGTGTCCACGGCCGCGGCTTTCGCATACTCCTTGACCGTCTTCCCTTCCGTGAGCCGTCCTTCGCGTTTACCGCCCCCGGCGGCCAGGTCTTCCATGACGTGCAGTCCGGCAAAAGCATCTTCGCCGTAGAACACGGCATTCGAATACTCGCGCCGCAGATCGTCTTCCACGTACTTGCGGGTCAGCGCAGCACCGCCACAGATCACCGGGTAGTCCAGTTTCTGCTGTTCCAGATCCTGGATGACGTACTTCATCTCGAGCGTCGATTTCACCAGCAGCCCGCTCAGTCCGATGGCATCGGCGCTGTGCTCTTTCGCGGCGCGGATGATGACGTCACCGGGCTGCTTGATCCCGAGATTGACGACTTTGTATCCATTATTCGACAGGATGATGTCCACCAGGTTCTTGCCGATGTCGTGGACATCGCCCTTCACCGTGGCCAGCACGATCGTGCCCTTCTGGGAGCCGGCTTTCTTCTCCATCTTGGGCTCCAGATAGGCCACGGCCGCCTTCATCACTGCCGCCGAGTCGAGGACTGAGGGCAGCTGCATCTTGCGCGCGCCGAACAGGTCGCCAACCGTCTTCATGCCATCGAGCAGAACGGTGTTGATCAGATCAAGTGCCGTGTACTGGGTGAGCGCTTCTTCCAACAACTCTTCCAGCGATTTTTTCTGCGCGCCCTCGCCCACCGACTTTTCGCCGTTGATGATCGCGTACTTCAGCTTGTCTTCGACCGAGAGCGCTGCGACGTGTGCTGTGGTCTGCGCTTGCGGCTTGCCTTTCGTCCCGGCAAAATGCTGCATGTAAATCTGGAGCGGGTCGCCGTTCGAGGCGTCGCGATAAATCAGCTTGCGCGCCAGTTCTACTTCTTCATGCGGAATTTTGTAGAGCGGATAAATCTTCGAGTAGTTGACGATCGCGACATCGAGCCCGTTCTCGACCGCTTCATGCAGGAAGACGGAGTTCAGAACCCGCCGCGGATACACGTCGAGCCCGAAGCTGATGTTGCTCACGCCCAGCACAGTCTTCACTTCGGGTAGTTCCTGTTTGATCCGCTTGACGGCGTTCAACGTCTCGATACCTGCCGTGCGGTACTCTTCCTGTCCGGTCGAGATCGGGAGCGTCAAGGTGTCGAAGATCAGGTCCACCGGGCGGATGCCGTACTTCTTGGTCGCCAGATCGAAGATACGGTGTGCGATCGCAACTTTCTTGTCGGCGGTGAGCGCCATGCCTTCTTCGTCGATGGTCAGCGCGATGACCGCTGCGCCGTAGCGCTTGGCCATGGGCAGCACTTTGGACGTCCGCTTCTCGCCGTCTTCCAGGTTGATCGAGTTGATGATGGCCTTGCCAGGAATACGTTTGAGCGCCTCTTCCACTACGTCGGCTTCGGTGGAGTCGACCAGAATCGGCGCCGGCACGCGCGTCGCAACTTTTTCCAAAATCGAAGAGATGTAGCCTTTCTCGTCCTCGCCTACGATGGCGCAGCACAGGTCGAGCATGTGCGAGCCTTCGTTCGCCAGTTTCTTCGCCAGCGCCAGGATGTCGTCGTACTTCTTACCTTGCACCAGGTTGCGGAAGTGCTCGACCCGCGTGGTCGTGTTCATCTCTTCCGCCACGATGAGCGGCTTCGGTTCGAGATCGAGCGGGACGGAAGTGTATGCGCTCGAAGCCGCGCCCACCGGCTTCACTTCCCTCTTCGCGGGCTCCACGCCGCTCACGGCTTCCACCACGGCTTTCAGGTGCTCGGGCTTCGTTCCGCAGCAACCGCCGACAATGCGCACGCCATAATCTGCGACGAAGTGCTTGTGATATTTCGCCAGCTCCTCGGGCGTGAGCTTGTAAACGGCGTGGCCGCCTACGTTCTGCGGAAGGCCGGCGTTGGGCAGAATCGAAATATGCTTGGTCGAGTTCAGGCCGAGATAGCGGACCGCGTCGTTCATCTCGACCGGCCCGGTGGCGCAGTTCAGCCCGATCACATCCACGTCGTAGGGTTCGAGCGCGGTGAGCGCAGCGCCGATTTCGGTGCCGAGCAACATCGTGCCAGCCGCTTCGAGAGTCACCTGGATCGTGACCGGCAGGCGTTTGCCCGCTTTCTTCATGGCGTCAAACACGCCCGCCAGCGCGGCTTTGGCTTGTAGCAGGTCCTGCGAGGTTTCGATCAGCAGCACATCCACGCCGCCTTCGATCAGCGCCAACGCCTGCTCTTCGAAGGCCAGAACCATATCGTCGAACTTGATGTGCCCGAGCGAAGGCAGCTTGGTGGTGGGCCCGATCGATCCAGCGACGAAGCGCGGCTTGTCTTTGGTGGAGAACTGCTGCGCCACTTCTTTCGCGATTCGCGCCGCCGCGATGTTGATCTCCGCGACCTTATCTTGCAAATCGTATTCGGCCAGCACGACGCGGGCCGCGCCGAACGTATCGGTCTCGACCACATCGCAGCCCACGGAGAAAAACGCGGCGTGAATGTCCTTAATAATGTCGGGACGGCTCAGCACCAGGATTTCGTTGCAGCCTTCCTTGCCCCAGAAATCGTCCACGCTGGGTTCGCGCACCTGGATGTTGGTGCCCATCGCCCCGTCGTAAACGACGACACGGTCTTGGACGACTTGTAGAAAATCAGACATTGTGTCCGGAGTTCCCAGTTCTCAGTTCTCAGTTCCCGGTTCTGAGCTAACTGCTGTCTTCGTCAGGTTCTCACTGAGAACTGAGAACTGGGAACTGAGAACTGGTTTTATACACAAACGCCGGCCCTCATGGGGACCGGCGTTGGATTGATCTCGAAGTACTGAAGTCGGCTAACTCCCTTGAGTCACCTGCGCCAGTGCGGCACCCTCGGGTTCCGCCCCGCTGAACATGGCGTTGGCGCCCATGTGTGCCGGCGTAATCGCCAGCAGTTGCTCCTTGCGATAGATCAGGTTGCTGGCATTGAACGACGCCAGTTCGAACCCGTGGCCGTGTGTGATCGCGTCCGTCGGACACGCTTCCACGCAGTATCCGCAGAAGATACATCGATTGTAATCGATGTTGTAAACCTGGGCGTAGCGCTCCGCGCCCGAGACGCGGTTTTCGGCCGTGTTCTCCGCCGCCTCAATGTAGATGCAGTTCGAAGGACAAGCCGCCGCGCACAGAAAGCAGGCCACGCATTTCTCCAGGCCGTTTTCGTCGCGCTGCAAGACGTGCATGCCGCGGAAGCGTTCCTGGAACTTCGCGCCCTTGAGCGGCCCCGGCCCGTCGGGATAGTTCTCGACGATGGTGGGCTGGAACATCTCCTTGAAGGTGATGCTCATCCCCTGGGCGATGGCGCCAATGTTCTTGATCACGGACATGCGTCATTAGTATAGCGGATCGTCCGCTGGGCGGCACGGAGCGGCTGCCAGCCTCATAATCGCAGGGTTTGCCGCAGTGACGTACTAGCCGCGATAGTTATTGACACTTTGGGGAGTGCCCTTGTAATGTGGCCAAAAGCAGAGTTCCCTGCCCCTTATTATGACCAGCCGCAGTGTGCGTCTCCTGCTCGCCTCCGTCTTCGCCATAACTTTCTCTTTCACTAGCGCCTTAGGTCAGGGATCGAAGATGAAGTCGCCCTATGACCCGATCGAAGAAGCTGATCGGGACCGCCCTGACAAGCGGGCGGAGTGGACGCAGCGCGGGCGAACCGCGCCTCCGGGGCAATCGGCGGCGGCGTTGCGCTTGCGAGCCCACCAGCAGAAGATGGCCATGCGCGCCCAGCGCGCGGCGGCGGCGAAAGCTGGAACCGCCGGACCGGCAGCTCCTGTGGCCACGGGCTGGGTTGGGCTCGGGCCGGCACCGCTGGCGTCCGACGCAACTGGCAATGGGTTCCAAGACTACGATTGGGTTTCGGGTCGCGCGACGTCAGTATTAATTGATACCAGCGACAATACTGGGAACACGGTGCTGCTCGGCGGCGCTTACGGCGGTCTGTGGAGGTCGACGGTTGCGGGCAATAAGAGTTCCGACCCTTCGCTCGTTACCTGGCAAGCTCTCATTGACGACCAGCCCACGCTGGCGGTAGGTGCGATCGCTCTGCAACCTGGCAACAGCAACGTGATTCTGGTGGGGACGGGGGAAACGAACAGCTCGGGCGATTCCTACTACGGCCTGGGAATTTTGCGTTCCACCGATGGCGGCTCGGCCTGGACCCAGATCCAGTCCGCGGTGACTGGCCAGTCGTTTCTGGGAATTGGTTTTAGCAAGATCGCCTTCAGTACTGCGAATCCCAATCTGGTGGTCGCTGCCACCGCCGGAGACCTTGGCTTGACTCGTGGCTTGGAAGAGGACGCGTTTTCGACCGCCCGTGGGCTCTACTATTCAACAGATGCTGGTGCAACTTGGAACCGCGTCATACTCTCGGACAATGCGGTTCCGGCTTCCGCAACAGCGGTTGTTTACAACCGGAGTCAGGGGACGAACGGGACGTTCTATGCCGCCATCCGGCGGCACGGCATTTACTCTTCCACTGATGGCCAGCATTTCACCCGCCTGACCACCCAGCCGACCACGGGCCTGGCTTCCGGAAACTGTCCTTCTGGTTCGAATTCAACCACGTGCCGCATCTATCGAGCCGAGTTCGCCGTGACGCCGGCGCGTAACGAAATGTATGTGTGGGTGTATGACCTGCAATCCAGCGAAATCGACGGCGGCATCTGGAGAACGATCACCGGGGGAACAAGTTGGACCCAGATTCCGGATACCGGGATCACGAATTGCGGCGACGGCGCCGGCAACGGGTGCGGCGTACAGCAGGGCTTTTACAACCTGGAATTGGCTGCAGTACCGAATTCCTCGGGGACGGATGTTTACGCCGGCACGATCAACATTTACAAATGCACCCTCACGTCCAACAACCAAACTTCCTGTTCACAAGGTAACTGGATTAACCTGACGCACGTGTATGGGTGTAACCCGCTGGGCAGGCTTGCACACGTCCATCCTGACCAGCACGGATTGGACTTCATGGTCGCTGGCGGCAAGGCCGTTGGATACTTTGCTCATGACGGCGGAGTGAGCCGAACGCTGGATGGCTTCAGCGGCCTGACCACCGGCAGTTGCGCAGGGACGAATCAATTCGACAGCCTAAGTCAGACGCTCGGTTCGATGACTGAGTTCGTCTCCTTCTCGGTGCATCCGAGCAGCGCCGACATACTCTTGGGCGGCACTCAGGACAACGGTTCTCCCAAGACTGCCGCGGGTACATCGAGCACTACCTGGCAGAACGCGCTGGGTGGAGACGGCGGTTTCAACGCCATTAATCCGACCAATGGCAACGAGTGGTTTGCTTCCAATCCGGATGCCTCACCCGCCGGTGTCCAAATTGGCGTGTGTGAGCTCGGAACTGGTTGCGACAACAATGGCTTTTTTCTGGTTGCCGATTCCAGCACCCTGGGCGGAGACCACGGACCCTTCTATACTCCCTTTATTCTGGATCCGCAAAATCCCAACAACCAAATGTTGATTGGCACTTGCCGTGTCTGGCGGCTGCCTGCTGTTGGAAGTGCGCTAAAACTGAGCAACAACTTTGACAACCTGGGAACAGGCGTGTGCACTGGCAACGAAGTTAACCTGGTGACCTCGCTCGATGCGGGCGGGCCCCAAGATGGCAGCGGTAACTCAAAGGTGGTCTATGCCACGACCGACGGGACTGGGCCTCTTGCGACGGATCAGAATGGCGTGCATCGCGGCGGCGACGTCTGGGTTACTACGAACGCTGGCGCTGTCTTGATGTCTAAGGTCACGCAGAACATTAATCCGAGCGTTTACGCGCTTTCCTCGGTTGCGATGGATAAGTCCGACTCGAGCGGGCAAATCGCTTATGTCGGCATTATGGGATTCCATGTATCGCACGTGTGGAAAACAACGAATGCGGGCACAAGCTGGGCCGACTGGACGGGGACCGGCCTACCTGATGCACCGGTGGATGCCCTGCTTGTAGATCCTCAAGATGGAAAGATCTACGCCGGAACCGACGTAGGTCTCTTCGTCAGCCCAACATCGGCACCGAGTTGGATTGAAGTGGGCCCAGCGCCGGGACCGGGTGTGACAGGGTTTCTGCCAAATGCACCCGTGACGGCCATCCGTCTATTCAACTTCGGCGGCACCAAGAAGCTGCGCGTCTCGACCTACGGACGCGGGATCTGGGAGTTCGCCCTGGCGTTGGCCCCGGATTACCAGATCGCGGTCTCCAACACGCCGCTGAACGCGTTCCCGAGCCAGACTGCGGTCTTTAACGGAACACTGACGGCGGTCAACAGCTACGCCAGCCCGGTAACGCTGAGCTGTGGAGCCGGTGCTCCGGGAGCCTGCACATTCCCGCTCGGCAATCCGATCACGCCGACGGATGGTGGAGCCGCGTTCAGCGTCTCGATGAATGCCGGGGTTGCGACCACCGACTACAACTTCAATGTCCACGGCGTGGGTTCCGATGCAAACACTGTCACGCATGACGCGGCAGTCACTCTGCACGTGGTGGACTTCGGTCTGACGGTGCCGAGTCCGAGCCCGATCACAGCGCAGCAGGGCGGAACTTCAACCAGCACGAGCTTCCAGGTGACGGCTGCGGGCGCGTTCTCTGGGACAGTGGCGCTGACGTGCTCGGGCACCGTGATCACGGCGGG
>ORMF010419086.1_pt1 | contig 31643 bp, 26 predicted proteins | sample 1779871 | NCBI WGS metagenome assembly ORMF01 (sample SAMEA104232316, study PRJEB22302) | groundwater metagenome | biome: forest; feature: aquifer; material: groundwater | place: USA | collected 2011-08-07 | depth 5.4 m | reverse complement strand
GCGCGCAGCAGCTTCACCTGAATGTCGGGAGGCATTTCGCTGACTTCATCGAGCAGCAGCGTCCCGCCGGCGACGGCCACAAACAGGCCGGGACGGTCCTGCTGCGCTCCGGTGAACGCCCCCCTCCGGAAACCGAAGAGCTCGCTTTCCACCAGTTCCCTGGGCAGCGCCCCGCAATTGACCGGTATGAATGGACGCGACGAGCGCTCGCTGTTGCGGTGTATGAGGCGCGCCAGAAGCTCCTTGCCGGTGCCGGTTTCTCCCAACACCAAGACGGGAACATCGGTGCGGGCCGCGGCCTCCGCCAGGCGAAGCGCGCGGAGCATCTTCGGTGACTTTGTAACGACGCCCGTAAACACGGGCTGTTGCTGCTGCGAGTTTTCCAGCTCCGCGACCTTCTGACGCAAGGTCTGGAGTTCGACGATGCGGTGAACTTTCTTAAAGATGGTGGCGCGCTCGAAAGGCTTTGTGATGAAGTCCTCGGCCCCGCGTTTGACGGCATCGACCGCCGTAGCGATGGTTCCAAACCCGCTCATCATCAGGACGGCCAGGTCGGGCTTCTGCTCTTTCAGGCGCTCAAGCAGCGTCAGCCCGTCCATCATCGGCATGACCAGGTCGATCAGCACGAGCTTGAGATTCGGCGCGTGGGCCACAATGTGTTCGGCCTCGGTTGCCGAGGTGGCCGCTTGCACGGAGTATCCCTGCTGCCGCAACAGATCGGCAAGCGTCGAGGCCATCTCGGCGTCGTCGTCCACAACCAATATGGAAGGATCAAGCTCCATAAATTCCCTGCTTGGAGCTCACTTGGTCGGCGCAAACTTGATCGGCGCCGGCAGGACAGGTCTCGGTGATGCAAAGCAATGAGCGATCCGAGTTGCCGTTTCCATTGCCATGGCTTCGCCCGTGGCATAGCGGAAGGCTGACCTCCACGGTAACGCCGCGCTCCGGGTTGTTGCTCAGACGAATGCCGCCGCTGTGCTCGCCGACAATATTGTGCGCGATGGAAAGCCCCAGGCCGGTTCCGTGGCCCGCTTGCTTGGTGGAGAAGAACGGCTCGAAAATTCGGCCCAATTTGTCTTCCGGCACGCCGCAGCCGTCGTCGCGAACCGAAAGCACCACCTGCTCGCCCTGAACGATTCCATCCACGGAAACCTCGCCGCGCGCCGTGAGGGCGTCGAGCGCATTCATTAAGAGGGCCGCAAAGAGCGCCTCCATTTTATTGCGGTCGGCGACTATAAAGGTTCCCCGCAGTCGGCGTATGTCCCAGGCGAGCGTTTGGTTCTTCAATTGAAACGTCGGCTTGAAAAAGGTGCAGATGGAATCGACGAGTTCGGCGACCTCCACGCACCTCATGGCGGATTCGGTGGGACGGCTGTATTGCAGCAGCTTTTGCACAAAATCCTGACAGAAGCGCGTGCTCTTTTCCAGCCGCACTAGCTCTTCGGTGGAGCGGCCGTCGCCGGTCTCGTCCTTGAGCATCTCGATCCGCAGCAACATGGCGGCGAGCGGCGTGTTCAGGGTGTGAGCGGTGCCGGCCGCGAGACGGCCCATGCTGGTGAGTTTTTCCACCTCCAGCGCTCTCTGGCGCAGTCGAATCTTCTCACGCAGGTCGGCCGCCATTTCCAGGAAAACTCGCTGGCCCGTCTCCACGTCGGGAAACGAAGAGATGCGGATCCCCACATCCGCCCATTCTCCCGAACTGGTGCGGCGCTTCGTCTCCACTTCGATGGAAGCTTCCGATTGCCGAAGCCGTTGCAGAATGGAGCGCAATTCCTCCTCTTCGGACGGGCCCAGAGTCGGCATCACCTGGCCCAGCACCGCTTCGCGTTCGTAACCGTAGAGCGCTGCGGCGCGAGGATTCCATTCCAGAATCCGCAGATTGCTGTCGAAAAGTACGATCGCGTCGGCGGCATGCGCCAGCATGGCTTGATAACGCTTCCACGAGCGGCGCAATTCATCTTCGGATTTTCGCCGCTCGCGGAAAACAAACCACACGGCCCAGCCGGCAAGCAACACCGAGGAGCCCACGCCCCGCGTAACGTATAGAAAATGGAGCTGGCGAAAGTCCATGTCGCGATAAAAGCGCTGTTCGATCAGTTCCCAGACCGCAAAAATGAAGGTCAAAATGGTGATGCACGACAGCACCAAGGTGACCCACAGCCAGACGCGGTCCTCACGCTCCTGACGATCTTGAGAAATGGGTGTCATTGCCGAGTTACTTCTCCCGTCCGATCGTTTTCCCGTCATTGAAGAATAGGGTTAGTAATCCAAGAAGGAAATAGAAGCACAATACGTGCCAACCCGCAACAATCCATAACTTTAACTTTCTCAAAGAGTTATGCTGGCAAATGGGAGCATTGACCGGGGAGGGTTAGGTGAAATCACTCAAATCTGGGTGATTTGGTGCACTTCCCGCCTGGCTTATCCTGCTGGCGGCACGGTTAGAGCCGAAGCAGGCGGGTGGCATTTTCCGAGAGAATCGCTTTGATCTGCGCCTTGGGAATGGGCAGGGATCTGATCTTGTCCAGGTACCGGACCATGCGGCTCGCGGTCATGCCGCCGTGGGGAAAATCGGTGCCGAGGACGATCTGACTGGGCTTCATTCCGAACAGCGACGCCCGGATGGCGTTGGTTCCATCGACAAAGCCGGCCGTATCGAAATAGAGCTTGTCGAAGTAGTGGCCAAAGTCGTGCTTCATCCGACTGCCGGGGGCCAGTTGGCGCGACATCAAAGTGAACCTCTCCTTGATGGCCCCAATGCCTCCGCCCAAGTGGCCGATGATAAACCGCAGGCCGGGGAACTCTTCCAGAATGCCGCCATAAACGATGCAGCAGGTGGCCAGGGCCAAGTCCATCTCCCGGCCAATACCCGACACCAGGTTCGAAGCGCGCTTGACGGTGGGAAACGGGGGAATGGTGGATGCATGGACGAATATTGGAACATCCAGCTCGCTGACTTTTTCATAAAAGGGAAAGAGTTCTCCCGAGTCGAGCGAACGGCCCCGGACGTGGCCGGTGATGGCTGCTCCTTGCAGGCCTAGGTCCTTCACTCCCCGCTCCAACTCTTGCAGGGCCTTCTTGCCGCCCAGCGGAGGCGTATGAGCGAATCCAATAATGCGCCTGGGATATTTCCTCTGGAGCGCGGCCAAGTCGTTGTTGAGTATTTTGGCATCGCCGAGCGAAGGCTCCCAACATGTAAGGACCGCTGCATCAATGCCCGCGGCATCCATGGCCTCCAGGTGCTTTTCGATCTGGTGATCGAGGTCGCGCAATCCCAACTTGCGCACGCCTCGTTCATACCAAACCGTCTCCTCGCCGGGACGGCCTCCGTACTTTTTCCAAAGGGTCTTGGGCAGATAGTGATGTTGAAAATCGACAATCATGGAAAAACCCACGGCACAAAAGGCGTGCCGTGGCTACCTCCATTCCTCTCTCGTTCCGCTCAATCGAGCACGATCCGGGCCACTCGCTCTCGATGGTACGTGGCGTCTCCGAACAACGCATCCAGCGACTGGACTCTTTTGTAATACAACTGCAAGTCGTGCTCCCAGGTGAAGCCGATGCCGCCATGGACCTGGACGGCGGAGTTGGCGGCTTCGCGGGCTGCATCGGAGCAATATGCTTTTGCGACCGAGACCAGCCGCTCGGCCTCCGGGTCCTGGACCGATACGGCCCAAGCGGCATAGTATGCCGCCGCGCGAGCGCTCTCGCGCTGAAGATACATATCCGCGCAGTGGTGCTGGACGGCCTGAAACGATCCGATGGAGCGTCCGAATTGCTGGCGAGTCTTGGCGTACTCGACCGTAGTTGTGAGCAGCCAGTTCATCGCGCCGACCAGTTCCGCACAGGCGGCGGTGGTTGCCTCCAAGGTGGCCAGACGCAGTGCGGTGAGGGCCGCTTCTCCTCGGGCCAGCAAACATTTTTCGGAGACCGCCGCGGCGTTGAGGCGGACCCGGTAGAGCTTGCGTGTCGCATCGATGGCCGGCATTGGCGTGATCGAAAATCCACCAGCGCTTTTCTCCAGAAAGAAAATGGCCGGCTCATTGCCGATACGGCAAGGCCAGAGGATGACGTCGGCGGTTTCGGCATCGGAGACAAACAGTTTTTCTCCATCCAACCGAAATCCGCCGGCCACCGGTTGCGCGGCCCGTTGCTCGGCCCCTTGCTCGGATCGACCGATCCGGTCGAGGTCCCAGTCGGGCGTTTCCTCAAGCAGCGCCACCGTCGCCCGCAAGCTTCCCGTTGCGATGGGGCCGAGAGCGCGGTTGGTGAGCTCATCGTTTTTCGAGGCGCGTATGACCCCTGCTCCCCAGAGATTCGAAAGAAATGGACCGGGAAGACAGAACTCACCCATGACCTCGGCGACGACAGCCAGCTCGACAGCGCTGAGACCCGAGCCGTCGAATGTCTCGGGTATGGTCAAACCCATCCAGCCCTGATCGGCCATGGCTTGCCACAGACTCTCGTCGAAAGCGGTCGGGCTTGCCATCAACTCGCGAACGCGGCTGGAGGGACACTCGCGCGAAAGAAACTCACGAACGGAACTTTGCAGGAGCTTTTGAGGTTTGGAAAGATCGAAGTTCATTTATCACCTTTATTAGAAGCCGTTGTAAAACCTCATGGGAACCCCGTAAGGGTACGACTTTAGTCGTGTGTGTGATAACCCCGAAGGACGTACCTCAGCGGCTAAAGCCGCGTTACAAGCATTGATTTTACGGCACGACTGAAGTCGTGCCCTGACGACATATCAAGGTTTTCACACAGACTCTTTAGTCGTGCCGATCACAACCTGAAAAGGAGTGGGCTTTAGCCCCTGAGGTGCTTCCTGATCCCTCAGCGGCTGAAGCCGCTCGCTTCACTGCACGCTTTCGGCACGGTTAAAACCGTGCCCTTCCAACACCCGAGTACAGGTTTTGCAACAGCTTCTAGTAACCCTTCGGCAGTCCGAGGACGCGCTCGGCGATGGTGTTTCGCAGAATCTCTGTGGTGCCGGCCTCGATGGTGCGGCCGCGCGAGCGAAGGTACCGGTAGGCGAAGGGGCCATACGCTCCGCCCGTCAACTGACCATAGGGACCAAGTATTTCGATGGCAGCGCGGCAGGTGCGCTGGTCGGTCTGGCTCCAGAGCAGTTTCAGGATCGAACCTTCGGGACCGGGAATCTCTCCGCGGCTCATTCGGCTCAGTTCGCGCGCCGTGGTCATTCGAATCACTTCCAATTCGATATGAGCCTGCGCGATCTTTTGGCGGGTCAGAGGATCGCTGGCGTTGGAGCGCGACTCCTTGGGAAGCCGGCGCGTCGCCTCGATCAAATCTTGCAGAAAGCTGTTTAGAACGATCAGCATTTCGCTGCTGGTGTTGGCGCGCTCATACATCAGAGCCGTGATGGTGGCTTTCCATCCGTCGTTTTCTTTCCCGAGGATTTGCTTCGCAGGAACGCGGACATTGGTGAAGAATATTTCGTTGAAGACGGAATCGCCGCTCATCATGCGCAGCGGCTTCACCGCAATGCCCTCGCTCTTCATGTCCGCCAAAAGGCAAGTGATCCCTTTGTGCTTCGGAGCGTTAAAGTCGGTGCGCACGAGCAGCAAACAATAATCGGAGACGTGCGCGTAACTGGTCCAGATTTTTTGTCCGTTCACAATATAGTCGTCGCCGTCACGGACAGCCCTGGTGCCAAGCGCGGCGAGATCGCTTCCCGCATTCGGTTCGGAGAAACCCTGGCACCAGATCTTTTCTCCGGCGAGCAGCGGACGCAGATAGCGCGCTTTCTGTTCCTCCGTGCCCAGAGCGATGATGGTGGGGCCGATCAGCGCTATGCCGAGCACACCGATCAATTCCGGAGCGTTGACGCGCGCCGTCTCCTCCATGAAGATGGCCTGCTCGATGGGCGTGCGCCCGCGTCCGCCGTAGGCTTCCGGCCAGGTGAGACCGACCCAGCCCGCGCGGAAGAGCTTGTTTTGCCACGTGCGCAGATACTCCACGTATTCCGGATTGTCCGTGTGTGCGCTCCCCGCATACGGCGCGGGAACGTTTTTTTCGAGCCATGACCGCAACTCGTCGCGAAACGCCTTTTGTTCCGGCGTCAAAGTTAGATCCATATTGATTCATTACCTCCGTGTCAAATGCAGGCGCTCCGTTTTAGGAACGACCGCTCCCTTTCGGTCGCCGTTCGACAGGCTCACGGCCCTGAGCGGAGTCGAAGGGCGGCTCGGTTTCCACCGACTGCCACAGCAGCTCGGCGATATCCTTTACGACCATCGGCCGTTCGGAACCGAGACCTCGGACGCCATCTTCCAGCATGGTCATACAGAATGGACAGGCCACGGCGGCTACCTCCGCGCCGGTTTCGTTCAACTGAGCGGCGCGCTGCCGATTCACCCTCTTATCGCCCGGCTCTTCGACAAAGGACATGCCGCCACCGCCTCCGCAGCAGAAACTGTTCGCGCGATTCCGCGCCGTCTCTATGACGTTGCCTTTGCCGAGAGCGTTCAGGACCTGGCGCGGTTCGTCGTAGACGCCGTTATATCTGCCTAGGTAGCAAGGATCGTGGAAGGTCATCGTCTCGCCGGACTGGGCGGCGGGCTTCAATCTGCCTTCGGCAATCAAGCGCTCCAGAAAAACACTGTGATGTTCCACGTGGAACATTCCGTTCAGCATCGGATATTCGTTCCGGAGCGTATTCAGGCAATGGGGACAAGGCGTGACGATATTCTTGACGCCGTATTTGTTGAGGAGCGCAATATTCTTCTCGGCCAGCTTTTTAAAGAGAAATTCGTTCCCGGCCCTGCGGGCAGGATCGCCGGTGCAACGTTCCTCGCTGCCCAGAATCGCGTATCGCACCCCGGCGCGGGTGAGCAGTTGGGCCAGCGACCGCACCACGGAGTGGCTTCGCTCCAGCAGCGCGCCGGCACATCCGACCCACAGAAGTATTTCGATTGAAGCCGCGTCCTTCACGTTCGACATGATGGGAACATCGAGACCGTCCGCCCAATCGAGGCGCGAGAACTTGACTCCCGGAAACGGGTGCCCGCGCCGCTCCAGCGAATCCAAGGCGGCGGCCATGCCGTCGGGCAGTTGTCCTTCCTCCATCGTCAAGTAGCGGCGAACATCCACGATTTTGGGGAGTTGCTCGATGTACACCGGACAGGCTTCCATGCAGGCGGCGCAGGTCGTACAGGTCCACAGCGCGTCGGGAGAGACGGCTCCATTCGCGTTGATAATCGGGATCAACGGTTTTGCCGCGCCGTCCGCCGTCAACTCGGGCGCAGCCGGCGGCGACAGCAGCAATCGAGCGTTCGCGTGCATCACCTGGCGCAGATCGAGGATGATGTCGCGGGGCGAGAGAGCTTTTCCCGCCGTGTGAGCCGGACACACCGCCGTGCAGCGCCCGCATTCGGTGCAGGCATCGAGATCCAGCAGGTCTTTCCAGGTGAATCGAGCGAGATCGTTGATGCCAAACGTCTCGTTCTTGGCCTCGAAATCAACGGGCTTCAGACTGTGCCCGTAGCCGTCCAGATTCGCCGTCAAAATGTTCAATGGCGAAGTTACGACGTGAGCCAACTTGGTATAAGGAGCCCAGGCCAGAAATCCGAAGACCAAAAGGAGGTGAAGCCACCAGAGAATTTCGTGAGCAGCGCGCAAGCTCGCCTCGTCCCAAACGGATATGGACAGGCGCGCGATAGCGAAGCCGATGGGCGACCATTTTCCCCACGGATCGTGCGTCACCGCGATCCGCCATCCTTCCACCAGGAATCCAGTGACGGCAATCGCCAGCACGGCAATCAGAATCCAGACTGCCTCGTGTGTATATACAAGCCGCTCCGAAGTTTTCAATGACCTGCGAAGCCAGTTCACCGCGAGCCCCACAATCAGGAGTCCGCCGAAAAGATCGACCGTCAGAGACTGGAAATAGAGATAGAACCGGCCGCGCATGATGTCTGCGCCGAAGTCGTAATCGGCCATCACCACCAGCGTGGCAACGGTCAAAACGACAAAACCGGAATAGATCAGAAAGTGGAGACTGCCGGAGGGAATTTCACGGAGGGTTCTGCCCTGCAGTACTGCATGGCGAAAGAGCAAGCCCAGCCGCTTCGTGGGACGGTCCCAGCGCATGGCGGGTCTTCCGCAGCGCCAGAGCCGGATGCGACGATACAGGCCGTAACACGCGATGACCAGCGTCGGCACGAACAGCACGTACATCAGCCAGTGATGCGAGGCGTTCCAGAAGATTTCGCGAGTTGCTTCAGCGGGATTCATTTCCTGACTCGGCGAGTTTAGTGGCGAGGGCCAGCACCGTTTTCCGGTAGTCCTCGACGAGTCCGAAAGTGCAGTACTTGAAAATCGGCGCTTCCGGGTCGGTGTTGATGGCGGCGATTTGCTTGGAATCGGAGATTCCCAAAAGATGTTGTGCGGCGCCGGAAATTCCCACGGCGATGTAAAGCTCGGGCGCCACCTTCTTTCCCGTCTGGCCGATCTGACGCGAGTGCGGGGCCCAGCCTTCGTCGCAGGCGCCACGCGAACTTCCCACCGCGGCGCCCAGCGTATCGGCCAACTTCTGCAACTGCTGGAATCCCTCGGGACCTCCGAGTCCCCTTCCACCGGCTACGACGATCGGAGCATCTTCCAATCCGGGACCTTCCGATGCGAGTTCGATTCGTTCGACGATTCGCGTCCGGCTTTCCGTCGGAAGTGTAAGTTCGGCTTTGACAACGGAGGCCAGCTGGTTGCCCGCCGAGGCTGGTTCAAACGACCGGGCTCTCAAGGAAACCACCAACGGCAGGCGGCGCGATTCGTAGACGGCAACGGCTTTTCCGCCATAAGCGGGGCGAGTCATCCGCACAACCTCGCCCGATAGCGTCAGCGCCGTGACGTCTGAAAGCGAACTGCCGCCCAGCCGGTGCGCGAGGCGGGGAGTGATCTCCTGGCTGTAAACGTCATTGCTCAACAGAATGAACTGGGGACTGAATTGTTTGCACACTTGCGCGATGGCTGCGAGACAGGTCTCCGGCTGATATTCGGCGAGTTCCGGCGAATCGGCGTGGATTACCGTAGCGGCGATCCCGGACAGAGCGGGGATCAGAACGTTATTGGCTGGTCCCTCTTTGATTGGACCAATGACCAGCGCCAGCAGCTTGCCGCCGATCCCGTCCGCGAGTCTCTTTCCGGCTCCGGCCAGACCCTGCGCAGCGCGGTCGAACCCTGCTTTTCCAAAGAGAATAATAATTGCATCACTCATGTACAAGGTCCTAGATGAATCGTTCGTGCAACTGTAGCCACGGCATGCTTTCTATGCCGTGGGCATGTTCCGGGTTCGGTCCGGCAAAAGCCCGCGGCACAAAAACCGTGGGGCGGCTACCTCGGCTCGTTCAGAATTTTCCCCGAAAATGCTTTAGCCGGCGCGATTCGCGATCTCCCGCACGCGCCGCGCAAACGCCTCCACTTTTTCATCCAAGCTGTCTCCCGAGATGAACTCGCACCGAGAGTTTTTCAGCGGAAGGCTCAGGTCGGCCAATTCCAAGCCGATAGTGGACCCGAGCAATTCAAGGTCCATTTCCAAATCTCCGGCTGCCCACTTGGTCAAGGGCTTGCGATAAGAAGCCATCACATCGCGTGTCTTGGGGATCCTAGGCAGGTTGCCTTCGCTGTTGGTGATGCTGACAACCAGGGGCGGTTCTGCCTCAACAATTTCGTGGCCCCGGTCGGTTTGCCGGCGCACTCGCAGTACCGTCCGGCCCGGTGCCGGTTCGCTTACTTCGACCCAATCCACCAGTCCGACGAAGGGAACACCCAGTTCTTCGGCGAGCAATCCTCCCGTCTGTCCCATCCCCCAGTCGCCGGATTCCCGGCCCACCATGACGAGATCGAAACCGCCAAGCTTGCGCGCCGCCGCCGCCAAGACTCGCGCTACGCGCAACGGATCGGGAAAAGAAGTGCCCTCCTTAGTTACCAGGACCGCTTCGTCGGCTTTCATGGCTAGAGCTTTGCGCAGGGCGTCTTCGGCCTCTTCCGGTCCATAAGAAAGCGCCGTGATCTTGCCGCCGCTGCGGTCTCTCAACTGCAAAGCGGTTTCGAGCGCGTTTTCGCAAAAGATGTTTACGACCAGATCGGCCGCGCCGCGCACGGCCTCTTTCTTAGCCGCATCGATTCGGAAGTCACGCGCGGGAATTTCGGGATCGAGAATTTGTTTGATACAGACCAGAATGTTCAAAACAGCCTCCCGTGAGGCTCGAATAGTGAAGCGGGCAGGGCGAATTCCCTCGATGGTGTGTTTCCGTTAAGTCGCTCGCTGAGGTGCCGATGGAAGGCCGGTTTGGAAGTTAATAAAATCACCCGGTAGTATACACTAACCTTGACTTCCGCTACAGTCTAGGTCTACACGACCGCCCGCCAGGGCGGTTGTGACGCGCTGGCCCGAGCAAGGATTAATCGTGAATGACGAGTGCGCAATCAACGTGGAAGAATTCTGGCGGATTGTCGCAGAGTCGCGGCAGGATTTCGATCCGGGAAGGCGTGACGGAAACATGGACCGGCAGGCGACGCGCCTGGCGCAACTCCTGTCCGCATCCACCGTCGGCGAAGTGATCGAGTTCGATCGCATTTTCACCGAGTTGTTCCATCGAGCCTATCGATGGGACCTCTGGCGGGCTGCCTACCTCATCGAAAGTGGTTGTTCCGACGACGGGTTCACGGACTTTCGTTACTGGCTCATCTCCATGGGCCGCGATGTCTTCGAAGCCGCGCTAGCAGACCCCGACTCCCTTGCCTCCGTAGCGGCGGCTCCCGGGATCGAAGTGTGCGCGTTCGAGGAGTTCGGTTCTGTGCCCGCGAGTGTCCTGGAGCAAAAGGGCGTGAACATGGACGAACACGCCGTTGCGCCGTGGCCTAGCGAACCCGTGGGCGAACGTTGGGGCGAAGACGACAGTGAGTTCGCAAGCCGTCTGCCGAAACTATGGGCGAAGTTCGGAAAGCGGTGACGCAAAGGACGACGCTGGAGAGGTCTGGCGTGTGCTTCACGCCTTGAGCACGGCTCGGAGCGCCGCTTCCAGAGCGGTGTATCGGAATTTGTATCCCGTCTCGATTAGCTTCCGCGGTGCGACGCGCGCGCTACCGAGCAGCAGTTCCTGGCCCATTTCGCCAAACAACAAACGGACCGCAAATGCGGGAACGGGGAAAATCGTGGGACGCCGGAGAATTTTTCCGAGTGTCTTGGTGAACTCCAGGTTCGTGACGGGATTCGGCGCCACGGCATTCACGGGACCGGTGAGAGTATCTGACGCGAGCGCGTGTTGGACGATGCCAATCCAATCGTCGATGGCGATCCAACTCATGTATTGGTCACCCGCACCGAGCTTTCCGCCGACGCCCATCCGAAACGGCGGCAGCATCTTTGCCAGGGCTCCCCCCGACGCGCTCAACACTACGCCCGTGCGGAGACGCACGGTGCGGATCCCCACCGCTTCGGCCGGCCCCGTGGAGGCTTCCCACTGTCGGCAGACATCCGCGAGGAAGCCGGAGCCGGAAGTGCTTTGTTCATCGAGCAACTCGCCCCCGCGGTCTCCGTAGTAACCGATGGCCGACGCCGAGACTAATACCTTGGGAGGCCGTTTCATTTCGCCGAGACGTTCACAGAGCAGACGCGTGCTCGCGACGCGGCTCTCGAGGATGCGGGCTTTCTTTTCCGCCGTCCACCGTTCCGAAATGGTTTCTCCGGCCAGATGCACGGCCGCCTCAATTCCTTCGAGTCCCGCCAAATCCAACGTGCCCGCCTCAGCGTTCCAGTAAACGTCGCCCGCATTCCGGCCCCGCTCCGTGCGGACCAGTCGCGTAACTCTGTGCCCGGCTGCGGTGAGCGAAGCGACGAGGGCCGAGCCGAGCAGCCCGCTCGATCCGGTAATCAGAATGTTCATGGGCCGCGACTCCTTTCCAATCCGGTGCGAAAGGTCGAACTCGCTATCGCTATGGAAGCGGCTACAGTGTAGCATTAACGGGCAGTCCCCGAGACGATCACAACAATCATGACATCACGCGCTTGCGTTCCGTGCTCCCGGAATGCCATAATCCGGGCTATTTTGGGTCCGGTTGGTCCAGCATGTTCAAGACCCTCAGCGCAGCCGTCTACGGCATCGATGCGTACCTGGTGGAGGTCGAAGTTGACCTGAACCCGGCGCGCAGCGACTGGAACTTCACCACCGTCGGACTTCCCGACGCTTCCGTCAAGGAAAGCCGCGACCGCGTGCGCTCGGCTCTCCGCAACTGCGGCTACAATTTTCCGCCTCAGAACATCACCGTCAATCTTGCCCCGGCCGACATGAAGAAGGAAGGCTCGGGCTTCGATCTGCCCATAGCGCTGGGCCTGCTCGCCAGCATGCAGGAGGCTGAGACCGGGCATCTCTCCGACTACATGTTCGTCGGCGAGCTGTCGCTCGACGGAATGCTGCGGCCCGTGAAGGGAGCGCTTTCGATCGCGGTGATGGCGCGCGAGCGGGGTATTCCGAATCTGGTTGTCCCGGCTGCGAACGGGAAAGAGGCGGCCATAGTCGAGGGCGTGAACGTCTATGCCTTGAAGAGCCTTCCCGAGGCGCTGGAGGTGCTCCGCGCGCCGCTCAATTTTGCGCCGTTGCGGCTTGATCCGCTGGAACTGCTGGAACAGGAGACCACTTCCGCGATCGACTTCCGCGACGTGCGTGGACAGCCTTCGGCGCGGCGCGCGCTGGAAGTGGCGGCCGCGGGCGGACACAATATCCTGATGATCGGGCCGCCCGGCTCCGGCAAGACCATGCTCGCCAAGCGCCTCCCCACCATCCTGCCGCGCCTATCGTTCGACGAAGCGATCCAGACGACCAAGGTTCACAGCGTCGCCGGATTACTCGACCCGGCGCAGGGCCTTGTCACGCAGCGCCCGTTCCGCTCGCCGCATCACACCATCTCCGACGCCGGCCTGATTGGAGGCGGCATGGTGCCCCGTCCCGGCGAAGTGAGTCTGGCGCACAACGGCGTGCTGTTCCTCGACGAGCTGCCCGAGTTCCCGCGCAACGTGCTTGAAGTCTTGCGCCAGCCGCTCGAAGACGGCCGCGTGACGATTGCGCGCGCCGCCATGACGGTCTCCTTCCCCGCCACATTCATGCTCGCCGCCGCCATGAATCCGTGCCCCTGCGGCTACTTCAACGATCCCTCGCACGAATGCACCTGCACGCCGCCGCTCATCCAGCGCTACGTCTCGAAGATCTCCGGCCCTCTGCTCGACCGCATCGACATCCACATCGACGTGCCCGCCGTGAAGTACCGCGAGCTGCGCGGCAACGAAGCTCCGGAAAGCTCCGCCCAGATCCGAGAGCGGATCGAGCCCGCCCGCCAGCGCCAGCTCGAACGCTTCAAAGGAAGCAAGGTTTTCTCGAACGCCCAGATGACCCCACGCCTGATCAACAAGACCTGCAAGCTTGATCCGGCCTCGGAACAATTGCTCGAAACCGCCATGACACGCATGGGCCTCAGCGCCCGCGCCCACGACCGCATCCTCAAAGTAGCCCGCACCGTCGCCGACCTCGAAGGCGCGGCCGATATCGCCTCCAAACACATTGCCGAATCGATTCAATACAGATCGCTTGATAGGACATATTGGGCGTAGAGTCTGATATAGTTTGTGATGAATGGATTGATTTCCGCTGCGCGAAGGGAGTGGAACCGTGGGCTTGACCGTCCTGAGCCTGAAAGTAGCCAATCCAGCCAACCCGAAGGTTACCAAAGAACTGGAATTTCTGGTGGATTCCGGCGCAATTTACTCCGTAGTGCCGGCAGCAGTGCTTAAGAAGCTCGGCATCCGACCATTGGTCACCGAGGAGTTCCGGCTTGCCGATGGCTCCCGAATTAAACGCCGGAAGGGAGCCGCGCTCTTTCGGTACGGGGAACGTATCGGCGGAGCAGATGTTATCTTCGGACAACGAGGGGATTGCCGGCTGTTAGGCGCTTTAACCTTGGGATCTCTCGGCCTGGCACTCGATCCCCTGAAGCGCGAACTGAAACCGCTGCCGATGATCCTAGCAGCGAAGATGTGAACTCGATCCGTAATCGTAATAGCGCGATGTTCCGGGAGGCCTATCCCCGTCGCTGGGTTGCCAAGACGGCGAATGAAGATCAGCAGAAACAGGAAACGCTCAAAGAGGAAGATAATCAAATGAAGTCCTATATTTTCCCCATAGTTCTCGAGTCCGATGAAGACGTTTGGCGCGCCTATATTCCCGAGCTGGAGACGAAGGGTGCGGCAACCTGGGGCCACACGAAAGACGAGGCTCTCAAGAACATCCAGGAAGTGGCCCAAATGGTGATTGAAGAGTTGCTGGAGGGCGGGGAGCAATTGCCTCCGAGTGTAACAGTAACCAGCCAGCCGGTAGTGGCGGTTAGTGTCGGATGACGGACTATTCTCAACTCCGCTCCCTTACCGCCCGTCGGCTGGTCACCGCTCTTGAATCCGATGGCTTTACCTTCAGAAGGCAAAGGGGAAGCCATCGGCACTACTTTCACCCGGACGGCCGCCGTGTCACGGTTACTTTTCACCACTCTTCCGATACGTTCCGTCCAGGAACCCTCCGAAGCATGATCGAAACGCAGGCGAAATGGGCGGAGCAAGACCTCGCGCGTTTGGGTCTGCTTTCCTAACTGATTGCTCCGAATCGTTACGGAATAGGTGCAGAAAGAGAAAGAAGATTTACTCAGCGTTCATGGTGACCGCAAGCAGTTTGGGATTGTTGCAGGTCAACCAGAGGACTGCTGGCTCAACTTAGATCGCCTGTTCGCCGTGGTCTCCGGTGCGGATGCGCAGGACGTCGGCGACATCGCTGACGAAGATTTTACCGTCGCCGAACTTGCCGGTTTTGGCGGCGTCCTGGATGGCTTTGGTGCACTCGGCGGCCTGGTCGTCTCGGACCAGAATATCCAGCTTCAGCTTGGGCTGAAACTCCGCCTTGTATTCCACGCCGCGGTAGTGTTCGGTGTGTCCTTTTTGGCGGCCGAAGCCGCGGACCTCGGTCACCGTCATTCCGTGAACGTCCAGCTTATCGAGCGCTTCGCGAACTTCCTCTAATTTGTGAGGACGAATGATGCATTCTAATTTCTTCATAAAATAAATCTCAGCGCGTCTGGTGCTTCCCAAAAAACAGAAAGCGGTCCCGCCCGCGAGCGAGCGCGACCGCTTTCATGGTACTACAGATTCGCCGCGATTAAATATCGTAATACAGGTGGAATTCGTACGGAACCGGACGCAGCCGCACCGGGTCCACCTCGCGCTCCCGCTTGTAGGAGATGTAAGCGTCGATCAAGTCCTTGGTGAAAACGCCTCCTTCGAGCAGGAACTTGTGGTCGGCCTCGAGCGCATCCAGCACCTGTTCGAGCGATCCGGGAACCTGGCGGACTTTGGCGGCCTCGGTCGGCGACAGGTGATAGATGTCCTTATCGAGCGAGGCGCCCGGCGACAGTTTGTTGCGGATGCCGTCCATACCCGCCATCAGCATGGCGGAGAACGCCAGGTAGCAGTTGGCAGCCGGATCGGGGAAGCGGCACTCGATCCGCTTCGCCTTGGGGCTGTTCGAGTACATCGGAATGCGGATGGCGGCGCTGCGGTTGCGCTGCGAGTAGACCAGGTTGATGGGAGCTTCGTAGCCCGGCACCAGCCGGCGGTAGGAGTTAGTTGTCGGAGCGCAGAATGCCAGGAGCGCGGAGGCGTGCTTCAGGATGCCGCCAATGTAATGCTGCGCCATCTCGCTGATCCCGCCGTAGCCTTCTTTCTTGGCGAAGAGGTTCGTGCCGCCCTTCCACAGGCTCTGGTGCACGTGCATGCCGCTGCCGTTGTCCTGGAAGAGGGGCTTGGGCATGAATGTGATCGTCTTGCCATTTTCCACGGCGTGGTTGCGCAGGATGTATTTGTACCACTGCACCTGGTCGGCCATGCGGAGCAGGTCCTTAAACCGCATGTCGATTTCGCACTGGCCCGCCGTGCCCACTTCGTGGTGATGCACTTCGATCTGGAGTCCCGCCGCCTTCATCTTGGCGATGGCGCGCGAGCGGAAGTCCTGCAAGCTGTCGCTGGGAGGAACCGGGAAGTAGCCTTCCTTGTAACGAACCTTGTATCCCAGGTTGGGCTGTTCGTCGCGGCCCGAGTTCCAGCTTCCTTCCATCGAGTCCACCTGATAAAACCCGGAGTTCGGACTCTGGGAATAACGGACATCGTCAAATACGTAGAACTCAACCTCGGGACCCCAAAAGCTCTGGCTGGCGACTCCCGACTTGATGAGGTATTTCTCGGCCTTCTGCGCCACGTAGCGCGGATCGCGCGAAAAACTCTCGCCCGAAATGGGATCCTTGATGTTGCAGATGATGCTCAGCGTGGGGACTTCCAGGCACGGGTCGACCACGGCGGTCGCCGGATCCGGCATCAAGAGCATGTCGCTTTCATGAATCTCCATGAAGCCGCGGATGCTGGAGCCGTCAAAGCCCAGTCCTTCGCTGAAAACGTCCTCGCCCAGCTCATCGGCGGGGATCGAGAAGTGCTGCCAGGTGCCTGGCACGTCGGTGAATTTGAAGTCGATGATCTCCATCTTCTTCGCCTTGCAAAACGCCACCACATCCCGGGGCGAGGCTTCGCCTAGAACCGTTGTAGCGTCATTCCACTTTGTTTTTGCCATATCGTATTAGTGTTCCTCCTGATAAAGTTCCTCTCACCCGGAGCGCTGCCGGCCGGCCTTTCCGGAGATTTTGGGTTGTTTTTCAAACGTCACATTTCCGCAAGCGAAAGCTCGCGCAAAACTTGATTCCATACGATTCGGGAGAACGTTCCCTGGGAAAGCGCCTCGGAAGTTCTTCCATGCCGATCCTTCGGTCAAACCGAATTGGTTATCATCGCTGCCTTTTGATTTTTCGTCAACCGTTTTGCAGCCTCACGAAACCACCTCGTTCTGCCCCCGCCCAGGGACAGAAAAAGAGTCTAACCGCACGTGTTATTAGCTGTCAATAACATTTTGCACAATTTGCAAAAATATCTCCATGACATCCATAAACGTCGTGGATTATATGCTTAGCGTAATTTATTTCTTGCTTTTTGCTTTGAAATTATCGGTATGGATGCTAATATGGAGCGGATGTAAAAATTTTGGCGAAACTAAGGCGAAAGCATGAAACAATCCGAAGCGTTAAATCTCTTGCTCGAAGAAAAAGTGGAATTCCTCCTCTTGCAGTTTACCGACATCCTGGGCTCCATTAAAACGGTGGAAATTCCGGGCAACAAATTCGACGTGGCTCTGGCGGGCGACGTGGCCTTCGACGGCTCGGCGCTGGAGGGCTTTCACCGCACCATTGAATCCGAGTTGCTGTTGAACCCCGATCTCGATACGCTGCGAATTTCGCCTCCCATTTCGGGCGAGACCCGCACTGCGCGCTTGATCTGCGACGTTCACAACCTCGATCACACGCCCTTTGACGGCTGTCCGCGGACGCGCCTCAAAAAAGTGCTCGAACTCCTGGAACAGAAAGGATACAGCATCCTGGTCTCTCCGGAAATCGAATTTTTCCTGTTCCTCAAGGACTCCCATTCCAAACCGACCACGCGGACCGACGATCCGGGCAGCTACTTCGACCTGGTCCCCATGGACAAAGGCGAGGAGACGCGCCGCCGGATCGTCTCCGAGCTGCGGGCTACCGGGTTCATGGTCGAGGCCGGCCATCACGAGATTGCGCATGGCCAGCACGAGATCGATCTGAAAGAAGGTCCCGCGCTGAACATCGCCGATGTCATCGCGAGCCTTCGCATGATTAGCCGCGCCGTGGCCGCCTCACAAGGGCTCCACGCCACCTTCATGCCCAAGCCGGTCTACGGCAAGGACGGCTCGGGAATGCACTTGCACATTCTTTTATTTAAGGACGGCAAGAACGCATTCGAGAATCCCAAGGCGGATTATGGGCTGACGCCGGTGGCGCTGAATTTCATCGGCGGGCTGTTGCGCCATGCCCGCGGATTTTCGGCCGTAACCAACCCGCTGGTCAACTCCTATAAGCGCTTGGTTCCGGGCTTTGAATCGCCCACGCACTCGGTCTGGTCGGAGAGCAACGTCAACCCGCTGGTGCGCGTGCCGCCGATCCGAGCGGGCCAGACGCGCTGCGAGCTGCGCAGTCCCGACCCCTCCTGCAATCCCTATCTCGCTTTAGCCGTGGTGCTGCGCGCCGGCTTCGACGGGATCGTCGAAAACCTGGACCCAGGACCGCCCATCAGCAAAAACATCTACCGCATGAGCGCCCGCGAACGCGCCCGCTTCAACATCGATCCGCTGCCCGCGGACCTCCACGAGGCAATCGTTGCGTTGAAGAAAGATAAGGTGGTGCAGGATGCGCTCGGCCCGGTCATCTCCAAGTACGTGATCGAGGCGCAGCAGGCGCTCTGGAAGGACTATTCCGCTCACGTCCATCCTTGGGAGCTGGAGCATTATCTGGCGTATTACTAAGAATCAATCCGAGCCGCGCCCTGCGCCCCATAGTCCGCCCTGCGGTCCAGAGCCTACGGGCGGCGGGCCGGGGCTACGGACGCCGGGGCGACCGAGAGGGAGCGGTCAAGCGCGCCAAGCCAAGACCGGCTATATGGTAGTATGGTTCTATGGCAAACCGAAAGATGACGTTCACATTGCCGGAAGACTTGGCGGCGCTGTTCCTCCGGAGAATCCCGGCGCGTCAGCGTTCCCGGTACGTAGCGGAGGCCGTGGGCGATAAGCTGGCCGGTCGTGATCGCCAACTCCTCCGGGCGTGTGAAATTGCCAACCGGGATCCCGAGGTGCGTGCCATTGAAAAAGAATTCGACGCCATCTCCGGCGAGATCGCCGAGCCGTGGACCGACGCCCCGTCGGAGCCCCGAACAAGGCCCCCATCGAGGCCCCCAACGAGGCGAAGTCTGGTGGGTCCAACTCGATCCCGTCCGCGGGGCGGAAATTAAAAAGACACGCCCCTGCCTGGTGCTGACGACCAACGTCCTCAACCAGCACCGCAGGACCGTGATGGTCGTTCCGCTTTCCACTTCGCCGCAACCCAGCCCGCCCCTCCTCGTTCCAATCGACTGCGCAGGCCGTCCAGCCGTCGCGGTAACGGACCAAATCCGGGCGGTTGCCAAGGAGCGACTCCAGCAGCGCCTCGGCGCCGTTTCTCCCGCTCACCTCCAAAGCAGTAGAAGACGCCTTACGCCAGATCCTCGAGTTGTAGCCGCCCCATCTGGAGACAAATCAGAGCCCCGACCGCAAGGGAGGGGAAGCAATCAGGCAGTCGCCAGAATCCAAAATAAGAACAATCTTTCCCGTTCGCCGTCGTGCGTGGGTCTCGTCTTAAGACTCGCGTATAATAGGATGAAGGAGTTTGTTATGACTCTTAAAGAACTCGAAGCGGAAGTCCTCAACCTCGATCACGGTTCCCGGGCAAAACTCGCGGAGAAGCTCTTGTCTAGCCTCGAAACTCTCTCAGATGCCGAAATCGAACGCCTCTGGGCCGAAGAGTCTTTGCGCCGCCACGAAGAACTGGAGAAGGGTGTCACCACCGCGAGACCCGCCGCGGACGTGCTCCGCGATGCCCAGTCGCGGCTTTCATGAATCGCGGCATTGCGTTCCACTCTTTAGCGGAGGAAGAGTTGAATGATGCCTTGGCGTTTTATTACGCGGAGCGTCCAGCGTTGGGACACGCGTTTCTCAAGGAAGTCAGTCGCGGACTCGACCAGATTCTCACCTTCCCTGAAGCAGCTCCTTTGGTCAACCGGGTTGTTCGCCGGAAACTCCTTTGGCGGTTTCCATACGGCATCATTTACTCGGTCACTCCAGAAATGATCTGGATACTCGCCGTGGCTCACCAGAAGCGCCGTCCCTTCTATTGGCGCGACCGGAGGCAACAGCCGTGAAGGTAAATTACGATCGCAACGGATACCCTTACTAAATCCGAGCCGCGACCGGAAGGGAGCGGCCAATCCGCAGATGACGCCGATCTCGCAGAGAAAAACAATCCTGCGGCATCTGCGAAATCTGCGGATTATTTTTTCGCCAGTCCCGCCGCCCAGTTCAGCACCACGTTGATCGGCGAGGCAGGCTGCTCCGGCTCGACGTTCTGAACCATCAGGAACCGCTGGCCGTCGGGGCTTATGTCGTAGTCTTGGTAGCGTCCCTCGAAAAGGAGTCGCGGCTTGCCCGCGCTGAAGCTCGATCCTGTTGCGTTGATGTCAACGGCCATCCCCCGACCGCCAGGGAGGAGTCGCACCGTGGCGATCACACCTGTCACGTTAGCGCAACCGCTCCCTTCCGGTCGCGGCTCTGTCCGATCACGACTCGCGTTAGTGTACCGTCTTTGCAGGCTCCTGGGAAGCGGGAAATCGTGTCGGAGCAACGGCCTCATTGGTAGGCGGGAAATAGTTTTCCGGGCCACGCGCCGCCGTCTATCTGGATCGCTTAGGCATCACGCCGAAGTTGAATAAAAATGAACAGAGCAGCTCTAATATACTTTATTGACAATCGGCCGTTGTACTTCCATCTTTCTGGCCGATATCCGATTCATGTGTGTCACGGCCTTTTCGATTCCCCTGGGAGTTAGCGGAAACATCTTGATGATCGTCCGGATGTCGTCAATGGTTTCGGTTCTGCCCCAGGCTCCCTCCGATACGGGATTCATCCATGCCAGCCTGGGGAACGCGGCGGCCATCTCGCGCAAGTAGTCGAATCCGGACTTTCCCATCCAGGCGCCATGCAGTTCATAGGGCGCCATGCTGGCGTCGCCCACAATAAACACGCGGTGATGCTCGCCTTCCCTTAGCAAGCTTTCCATCATGACCGGTTCCCGTGTGCGGGCCTGGTCGCTGTGTACCGTGCTGTCGATGATGTTATGAAAATAGTAGATTCGCAGGTCGTGGCCAAACCTGGTTTTCATTTTCTGAAAGAGTGTCCGGACGGCGGGGATGTATGGGTCCATCGAGAAACCGCCGTTGTCAATCAGGAGCAGAACGTTGAGGCGGTCCTCGTCTTCACTCCGAAGCTGAGGGAGGAAAAGGCCTCGTCTCTTGGCGCCCAAGCGGATGGTTTCTTCAATATCCAGCTCCAGATGCGTACTGTGTTCCGCGACTCCCTTGAGGGCGGCTAACGCGGCATCCATATTGTTGTCGCTCAAAATAGAGTTCATTTCCAACGGGAAGTATCTGGGGTCGTTGAGAACCATTCTGGCGCTCAGGTGAGCGCTTCTACCTCCGACCCGGATTCCGCCCGCGGACCGGCCGAGATGCCCATAGGGGCTGGTCCCTCGCGTCCCAATAAATTTCGCGCCGCCGTTATGAACTTCGTTTTGCTCCTCCGCAATCTGTTGCATTCTTCGCAGCAATTCTTCCAGCTCTTCGTCGGTGTGGTCGGTGTCTACGTCCAGGATTTCGTCGTCGGCAGGCGAGAAGGGAACATTGATATCGGGGGCGTGGCCCATCTTTTCTTCCAGGGCCGCCGCCAAGCCCCGGAGATCGGGACGGCGGCGGAGGACGAATTCCAGGAATTCATCGATCAGTTCCGGGGAGGGCTTTTTCCCGGAAGCATATTTCATACGCCAATGATAAAACGCGTCGGAGCGAATCACGGCGTCGTCCAGGGCCTGGCCCGGCGCAACGTGTATATCGAGGAAATGAGCGAAAAAGGCAACCGTGTACGGTCCTTTTTCCCTGGCATCCTTAACGACCAGCCGCTCTCCGTAGGTATACAATCCGCCCAAGTCCTCAATCAGACCACGGCTCATTAATGTATAGAGATGCAAGATGGTTCTTACATCGGAATGCAAGCCGTGTTTTCGGAGTACGGACGGGAAGCTGCTCAGCACGTTAGTGGACTCCCCCGGAAGGTCTCCGCGACAGCAATTGTGCGATTCCGTGATCCTGGATTTCTTTCAAACGCCCCAGGTCCACATGGCTTTTGATGAGCGTTGAGGGCCCAGGGAGCCGGTCCAGTTCCTTCGGGGAGAGGCCCCGGGCGGCGAGATACGCGAACCAGTTGAGCATCTCGGCGGTGGCCGGCTTCTTGTCCAGCCGCAGCTCTCGCAACTGATAAAATACGGTTACGGCGGCGGACAGCAATTGCCGGTCGGCATCGGGAAAATGCAATCGGACAATCGACTCCAATCTTTCCGGGCTGGGGAAACTGATGTAGTGGTAAATACAACGGCGGAGAAACGCCGCCGGGAGCGACTGCTCCCGATTGCTGGTGATCACAATGGCAGGCATGTGTTCCGTGGGAGTCTCAATCACCTCGGCGGTATAGGGAACGACAATCCTCCGCTCGCTGAAAACATACAAGAGACTGTTGGAGAACTCTCGTTTCCCCTTGTCGATCTCGTCGATGAGCAATACGGAACCGGGATGTTTATAGGAACGAGCGAGCGGTCCCAGTTTCACATAATGGCTCAGGTTATCCACGGTTCGCCCGCCGAGATCGAGCCTTTGTTCCAATCCGGCTTGCTGCATCTGGACGTTTAGAATGGCGGCCTGGGCATCCGTTAACCGTTGAATATTGTCGAAATCGACGATCAACTGCTCCACTTTGCTTTCCGACGTGACGGGAAATTCGTAGAGCGTCGTCTGGAGCGACGATGCAATGGCCTCGGCCAGCCTGGTTTTCCCGGTGCCCGGCTCGCCCTCCAGAAGCAGGGGCATGCCCAGCGTTCTGGCGATGGCAACGGAGTCGGCCAGCTCCGGGTCCAGAAGATATTTGACGGTTCCTTGAAAATCGCTCTTCAGTGGCACAATAAATCCCCCGTATAATTGAGTATCATAAGTTCAGCGTAAAATATGACAGCAGGGCGCGAAGCCGGAACCGGTCCATCATCCGAAGGAACCGGCGATTCTTGAATTCGAGGCCCAATCCTTCATTATAACCGAGTTGAAACGGCTGACGGCTCTTCGCACCTATCGGCAAAGGAATTTGTTCTTGGCCGGGAAGGGGGTATCCTATTAATGTTAATGAACGTATTGGGACGCAACGTTATCAAGATTCGTTGAAATGCTTCGTTGGAGCGCTTCCAGGGAATGGCCGATATTGACAGGTCCAGGCGATGTAGAGTCTAATCGAAATTTCGCGATAATCACCGGCTGGAGAACCGGGAATGGGCCGGCCGTGAGAGGAAGAGAGGACTAATATGGCTGCTACCGAAAAAACAATTTCCGCCGAAAAGGGTTCCGGGGAAACGACCAGGGACCAGCGGAGCTTTATCGAGCTATGCAAGAAGACCGGCGACGTCGTGGTCGTGGAGAAAGAAGTCGACTGGGACATGGAGTTGGGCGCCATCAGCCGCCGCGCGACTGAGACGGATGGTCCGGCGGTGTACTTCAAGAACATCAAAGACTATCCCGGCCAGGGCTACTTCGTAAATCCGATCTCGACGTGGCGCCGCGCCGCATTGACGCTGGGCCTGCCCGCTCACGCTAGAATCCCCGAGATATACGCCGAATATATTCGCCGTGACTCCAATCAGATTCCTCCGACACTCGTAAAGGACGCCGTTTGCCGCGACGTGATCATCAAAGGCAAGGACCTGGACGTGACCACGCTGGCGACGCCCATGATCCACCATGGCGACGGGGGACGTTATCTGGGGACCTGGTGCATCGTGGTCAGCAAGGATCCGGAGACGGGCTGGGGCACCGGGGGAACCTCCCGGTTAATGGTACACAACGCGCAATACCTCCCCGGCTGGCCCTTCTCGCCGAGCCATTTCGGCTTCATGCTCAAACAGTTCGTTAATCACAACAAACCGATGCCAGTGGCAATCGCTATCGGCGCGGATGAATCGAGCCATCTGGCCTCGACTTCCAGCACTCGCAAAGGGCGCGATGAAGCCACGCTGGCGGGCGGCTTGGCGGGGCACTCGATCGAAATCGCGCAGTGCCTGGACAGCGATCTCACCTTTCCCGCTAACGCCGAGGTAGTGCTGGAAGGCGAAATCTTCCCCGACAAGATCGCAATGGAAGGGCCCTACAGCGAATATCCCGGCTATCGCTCGGGCGAAATGGGCGCGGGCATCCTGATGAAGGTGAATACGATCTGTCACAAGAAGAACCCGATCCTCTCGATGGATTGCACCGGATTTAAGGATTGCAGCTCGGTGGTTACAGCGCTGGGCGGAGGCATCGGCGTTCAGCGGAAACTGGAGAAGGCGGGCCTTCCCGTCACCGGAGTGTACATCCCCTCCGAGGGAGCCGTTCACTTGTTTATCATAGGCGTGGAGAAGGGCAAGGGCGGTCGTGAAACCACGGAGAGGGTTCTGAATGAACTGACCCAGAACCGCACCTACGCGACTAAGATACTTGTCGTTGAAGACGACATCGACATCTTTAACCTGGGCGAAGTGATTCATGCCTGGTCCACGCGCTGCCACTCGGGCCGCGGGACCATCATCAAGCATGTCGAGGGAGGCGCCCAGCAACTTACGCCGTGCTATAACACCGATGAGCGGATGCGCCGCGCCGGTGCTGTGGCGGCATTCGATGTCTCCTTCCCACCCTCCTGGGATCCCACCGAGGTTCCCATGAAGGCGCGCTTCGCTGAGGTCTATCCGAAGGAGATTCAGGAGAAAGTGCTCGCCAACTGGAAAGCTTACGGGTTCTAGAAGGAGAAACGATCGTGGAATACATGTGCCATTTGAAACATTTGAAAGACCTGCAAGACGGCGCCAAGAGGGTGATAACGATCCGCGACCTCTCACCCGGCAAACACAAGTACCTGGCGCGCGTCGCCCGCGTGGAGGTGTCGCGCTCGCCCGAAGCCCTGGAAAAGTGGGACAAGCTGTGGGCTTACTCCGTCGTCGGACGCATGGACCCCAAGCCGTGGGGCATGAAAGTCGTCGAGGAACTCGGACTTTTCGTCCCCGGCCAGCCCTATAGCGATATCTACGAGTCCATGGCGAAGATGTAGACGCAGTTACGGGCTTTGGGTTGTTTTATCCGAGGGCCGTGCCACATCCCCCAACCTCTGCCATACGACGTGTTATTGCGCCGGAAGCGGAGCGCAACGCTCCCCTGTATAATTCAATTTCCGTAGCGCCTGGGCGAATTGGGAGGCGTGTGTATGCGATCCATATTGCTTGTGACGCTGGCTTTCGTTTTGCCGCTTGCGGCTGCAGCTCAAAAAACCGACGAAAATCCCGACCCTCCGGACTCTCCGGTCAATTCCATTGCCTACCTGATGCAGAGCCGCGCACCGCAACTCCAGGCTGGGTTCGGCTCGGACCACGACGAATGGATACTCTCCTCTCCGCAATTCGATGTCCTGTCGGCGGGACTTCAGACTTTCCTGTTGAAAAAGTACGGCTACCTGGGCCGGCGGGGGCCGGAGGCCGAGCCGGATCGGATCTCTCCTTCGTTTCGTAAACAGGCGGAACCGCAGGCTGCCCTATCGGCGGGACTGAACGTAAAGGTAACCATTCCGGACGCCGAGATTGGATTCCGGAATCAGAGTGAAGCCTGTATAGCCGTATCCGGGCAGAACATCGTGGTGGGCTACAACGACGCCGGCGGCAACGAGCGCGTAAGCTACTCCCGCGACGGTGGCGCCACTTGGCGGCAGACCCACCTTCCTTATTTCCCAGGGTGGAAATCCAATATCGCCGATCCGGTTGTCGTGGCAGGTCCCAACGGCCGCTTCTACCATTCCTATTTGGCCCCTTACAGCTTTGGACAGGACGTCGTGGCGGTTACCCATTCCGACGACGGAGGCGCAACCTGGTCGGCGCCGACAAACGCCACGGCCAGCGTAACGTCTCCCAATAATGTTGTGGATAAGGATTGGATGGCGGTGGACAATGTCCCCGGCAGCCCGTACCGTGGCAGCGTCTATGTGAGCTGGACGATGTTCAGCCTAAACCTGGGCGGCCCGGGTCTTTCCAGTATTCAATTCGCGCGTTCCACCGACGGCGGACGAACCTGGTTGCAAGCCATTGCCATAACACAATTATCCCCCAGTGAGGTCCAGGGGAACATCGTTCAAGGCTCTTATATCGCCATCGGCCCAAACGGAGAGGTTTATCTCTCGTGGTTCGACTCCCGCGTCGGGGGAATTCGGGTGAGTAAATCGTCCGATGGAGGAGCGACGTTTTCCGATCCGGCAACTGCGTTTACCCGCCCCAATTTCGGAACCCATGCTGCCTCGCTTTCGACGGGGCTATTCGACATTCCCCCGTTTGGCACCATCGCGGTGGACACCAGCTCGGGTCCGAACCGCGGGACCGTGTATGCGGCTGCCCACCTGGAGTCGGCCTCCGGCAGCGTGGACGTGGCGGTGACCCGGTCCACGGACGGAGGCGCGACCTGGAGCGATCCCATTCCCGTCAAGAATGTTGTGACCAACACCGACCGCTTCGAACCGGACATAGCCGTGGCGGACAATGGAAACGTGGGAGTGATCTTCTACGACCGCCGCAACGACCCGGACAACAATTCGCTGATGGATGTCTACTTGGCCGTCTCCAGCGACGGAGGACGCACGTTTCCGGTCAATACGCGGGTGACCACAACGAACTGGCCGGTGCTGCCGACCTCGCTCGACAACCGCCCCGGCTACCATGGCGACTACAACAAAGTGGTGGCATCGGACAACAACTTTTATATTGCCTGGGGTGATGACCGAAGCGGGCTGGATCCGGACGTTTACATGGCGGCGGTGCCGACCACGGGTAGCTCGCCGGACTTTGTGTTGTCGTCCACGCGCGCCTTGGCCGACGTGCCTCCGGGAGGCAGCGCAGCGTTCCCGATCACAACCGGCGGAGCCGCCGGAGTGAAGTTTTCCGCCACTGCGTCGGCGCCCGGACTCTCGTTACAATTTTCCGGCAATACGCTGGACGCCGGCACCACGCCCAGCACCTTCCCCGGAACCTACACAATTCAAGTCAAGGGTATCAGCGGCGACGGGCTGGAGCGGGGCACCGTGGTGCGGCTGACGGTCCATGCGCCGGATATGCCCCGAGTCCCCGTGCCCGTCACGCCCATCCGTTCTCCGGCATACGCCGGTCAGGCAGCCACGGACGCGGCCGGAAACCTTCATCTCGTGACCGTCGAGGACAAGTTCAACCGGGTAAACAAACGGATTTCCTACCGCCGCATCCCGGCCGGCAGGACCGATCCCGAACCGCCGCAGACGATATTCCGGGCCGATCCCGACCCGTCCAACCAATCAGTTTCGTTCCCCCGCATCGCCGCGGATTCAAAGGGCGCGGTCTACATCGTCTGGCGGAGCGCCAACCAAGGCGCCAGCGACATCCTGTTCTCGTCGTCCTCCAACGGCCGTGATTTTTCAACGCCCCAAAATATCTCCGGGACGGCCGCTCCGCTCACATTAGCGACGCGTCCCAACATCGCTATTGCCGGCGACGGCACCGTCTTTGTGAGCTTCATCAAACAAACGCTGCGGGAATCCCGGCCCAACGTATTCGCACTGGTGAGCACGGACCTCTTCCTGATTAGCTCCTCCGATGGAGGCGCCACGTTCTCCGACGCGGTCAATGTCAGCCGCTACAACAGTGCATCGCGGACCGTGAGCACAACGGCCACCCCGGCTCTGGTGCTGGATGCAGACGGACAGCCGCATCTGGCTTGGCGGTCGTCTCAGGTGGACATTTTCTACTGCCGATCGAGCGACGGAGGGAAAACCTTTTCGGCGGTGGTGAATGCATCGCAGTCGGCCGATTCCGTATCTCCGGCACAACCTTCGCTCGTTGTGGACGCTCAGAAGAACGTCTATATTGCCTGGACCAGCCCGGACGACGACCTCTTCCAGCAGGACATCATGCTTTCCAAGTCGAGCGATGGCGCAACTTTCGATAAGGTCAGCAATATCTCTTTCGGCACATTCTGGACCGGTGCGTTCGCGGATTGGCCCGCTCTGGGCGTCGACAGCGCCGGGACATTGACGGCCGCTTGGCGGCAACTGGGAACCGACCCGGTCCGGTTCAACGATCCTCAATTCGACATGTTCTACGCGCGATCGAGCGATGGCGGGCTGCACTGGTCCGCGCCGGTGAACTTCACCAACAACCTGGGAGAAAGTTTGTTGGGAGGCAGCTTCGGGGCAGCGATCGACCCTCCGTCAATCCCCGTGGGACCGGACGGCCGCGCTTCCATCTTCTACGACGACGACACCGGAGGCGGGACTCAGATCTGGATGCTTCAATTGCCGTAAATTTCCCGCCCCCGGTCGGGTAGCCGCCGCCGCGACCGTTAGCTTTCTAGGGCGTTTTTAAGATTGGTGTATAGTTCGCGGAAAGAACGCAGAAGTGCAGATCCCTCCCTTCGTTCGGGATGACAGCGCATGGGAGCTATACAGCAACCCTGAAAAATCCTCTAGCGATGGTCCCGGAAGCTATTGCGGAAGCTCTGTTTGCCTCGGAGTTGACGCAGGTCTTTGCGGATGTCCCGGCGGTCCCGAAACAGATCAGCCCGATCCCGTTTCGCTTGACGGCTGTGAACGCCGTGTTTTCGGATGTCGCGTCGAAGCTTACGCCGGTCCTGGCGAATATCCCGGCGATCCGACCGGATATCCGACCCGAGACTCGATTCTGCGTAGCCGCTCGAAACCAAGAAACCGGCCGAAAGGGAACCAGCCAGCGCCAACCCCATCAGACTGCGTCGTACCATCGTTGCAAGATTTCTTTTCATGGTTGCCTCCTATCCCCGATATTTGCTGGTCGGGGTTTCTATACACCATTGAAACCGGCTGAAGGAGGAAAGTTGCTCTCCAGGGCGGCCAGCAGGGCATCTACATAGATTTCGGGCGCCCGACTAGCCTCTGTACGGGAGTTATTGGGGCGTAACCGGCTGAGGAATATCGATCCGTTAACCACCGGAGGACAGCGGACGGCTATCGGACATAAGCAGGGTACGACGGCACGCAGTGCGACCTGAAAATTGAAACCGCGTTGCATTGGATTACGTCGAGAACAGGTGGGACGGGCTTCGAGCGAAGGCGTGGTGGATCATCGCATCGTGGCATAATGGGGCATAGTCAAACGTATCGGCGGCCCGGCGCCGGTGTTGCGGCGCATCCGGTTCGGGCATTCCTCGCCGCCCGCTGGTAGTGTAAAATGATAGTTTTCCCGCTCGTACGATCCCGTGGTGTCTGCGAACCGTGCTCGCGCGGTGATCCGGGATTGAGAACAGATAGAGGAGGTTCGGAATGAGAGTTAGATTTTGCCGGCCGGCCCCGCTGATGGCCCTGGTGCTTTGTTGGATGGCACTCGCGGTGCAATTGGTCGCACAGACTCCCGGGAACACACAGGGTTTCTTGAGAGACTTTTCAAAAGGACCCAGTTGGTTTCCGACGTTTTTCCGTCCCTATCAGTCGCAACCGATCTTCCCGACGATGACCGAGAATTCGGACCGCCTCCATAACCTCATCCACGACGGGAAGCTGGAACTCTCTCTTGCCGACGCTCTGGCGCTGGCTCTCGAAAACAACCTGGATATCGCCGTGCAGCGCTACTTGATTCCAATTTCGCAGACCGACGTGCTCCGGACCAGCGGAGGTCAGGCGGCGCGCGGGGTTCAAGGCGCCTTGGTTCCCGGCGGATTGAGCTCGGGCGCACTGGGAGCCGGAATCAGCGCGGCAGGCTCGGGCGGCGGCGTCGGCTCGGCCGGCGGAATCACCGGCGGCGGCGGTTCCGTGAACATTCCCTCGGTGGGCAACTTCGACCCGGCCGTCAGTTTCAACTTCAGTTGGGATCGCGCCAGCACTCCGCTCAATACCGCCGCCGTCACCGGCATCAACAACGTCACCAGCTACGCCACCGCTTACGGCGGCACCTACGCGCAGCTCTTCCCCACCGGAACCAGCTACTTCGTCAGTTTGAATGGTCAGCGCCAGAGTTCCACGTCGCGCAATCTGGTCTTCAATCCGTCGGTCGCGACCCGCCTTTCGATCGGCTTCAATCAGCCCTTGCTGAGCGGTCTCGGCATACAATCGAACGAGCGTTTCCTGATTGTCGCGCGCAACAACACGCGCGTGACGCAGGAAACCTTCCGTCTGCAGGTCGTCGGCACCGTCGTGCAAGTAGAGAACACCTACTGGGACCTGGCGCAATTTCAGGAAAACGTCAAGGTGGCCGAGCAATCGCTTGCCGTGTCGCAGCGGCTTTATGAAGACAACAAGAAGCAGGCCGAGATCGGCACGCTGGCTCCGCTCGACGTGATCTCGGCCGAATCCGAGGTGGCGGCCCGCGAGCGCGACCTAGTCGTGGCTCGCACGAACCCTCAGCTTCAGGAAACCAGACCCAAGAACCCGCCCAGCCGCAAGCCCGACCCGCAGCTTGATGCCGCCCGCATCGACCTCAGCACCCGCATGCCCGAGCCCAGGGACGCCGATATTCCGCAGCTCGAAAACGCCCTCTCGAACGCCGTGACAAACCGCCCCGATCTGCGCCAGGCCGAGGGCAACCTGCAAAACCAGAACATCAGCGTCAGCTATACCCAGAACAGTCTGCGGCCCGCGCTCAGCACGTTCGCCATGTATGCCGGCTCCGGTTTGGAGGGCAACCGCTTGGATTTGCTGGGCCGTCCGGACCCGGCGGCGCGGGGCGGCGCGAGCGATGCGCTGGGCCTGACCTTCGGCGGGGACTTCCCGGAATACGCCGGCGGTTTGGCTTTGAACCTGCCCTTCCGGAACCGCTCGGCGCAGGCCGACAATCTCCGCGCGCAACTCGAGAAAGGCCAGCTCGAGGTCGGCTTGCAGCGCTCCCGCAATCAGATCTCGCTCGAGGTGCGGCAGGCCATCATCGGGCTGCAGCAAGGCAAGGCCCAGGTGGAAGCGGCGCATCAATCCGTTCGCCTGGCCCGAGAGACCTTCGACGCGGAGCAAAAGAAACTCGCCGCCGGAGTCTCCACTTCCTACAATGTCATCCTGCGCCAGCGCGACCTAACCACCGCGCTCTACGCCGAAGTGCAGGCCGTGGACGCCTACGCCAAGGCCCTGGTCGAGATGGACCGCGCCATGGGAACCTCACTCGACCGCAACGGAATCCAGTTCGAGGATGCCTTAGCGGGAAGTGTGACGAAAACTCCCACTCCTCCCTTTAACGTCCGCGGATTCACTACGGAAGGACAGGCGGGAACGCGATAATGACACATCCTCACCAGCACAACGGCTATGAAACCGGAGGCGGCGAACTCCGCCGCGTACGTTCCTCCGGTTCGAGGAGCAGAAACCGCGGAACCCTGTTCCTCCTGTTTCTGCTGGCGGCCTTCTCTTTCGGTAAATCCTCCCTGGCCCAGCAGTCCGACTCCACGATGCCCGACCTCACCCAGGCCCCCAAGGTGTTTCCTCATGTTCTGAGACCTTACCAATCGCAGAAGCTCCCCGAGCCGGATTTCAAAAATTCCGCCGCCGTGCCGGGGATGATTCAAGACGGTAAACTGCAATTATCGGTAGAGAAACTCTTGCAAGCGGTGGTCGAGAACAACCTGGACATCGTTTTCGCCCGCTACGGCAACCTGTATTCGGAGACCGATATTTTGCGCGCCAAAGCTGGACAGGCCCCGCGCGGAGGGCAGGGAGTCTCCATTCCCAGCGGTCTTTTCGCGGGAGCGCTTGGTCAAGGGCTCGGTGGATCCACCGGCTTTGGCGGCGGTGGCGGCGGCG
>ORMF010642982.1_pt1 | contig 31672 bp, 31 predicted proteins | sample 1779871 | NCBI WGS metagenome assembly ORMF01 (sample SAMEA104232316, study PRJEB22302) | groundwater metagenome | biome: forest; feature: aquifer; material: groundwater | place: USA | collected 2011-08-07 | depth 5.4 m | reverse complement strand
TCTCCGACAGTGGACACCACCCTGCTTCGCCATTTCCAGAAACTGGAGGATCTCCTTGATCAACGCATCGCAACCGCCAAACTCGTTGCCTGAAAACTTGACTCATTCACACACGGTTCCGCATATCAAGCCGAGCTAGCTCGCCCATCGGGGTTGCGGGGCCTGCGCGCGTGAGGAGCTCATTATCGCTGCTGAAAGCATGGGCCTTACCCTGCTACCGGACGCGCGGCGCCAGCCAGCGTACTGGCCCCACCACCGGGTGTCGTGGGTCGAAGCGGGTCGAGGTGGAAGAACTCAACGGCATTGCCACACGTAATCTGGTACCGCTCGTCGTCGGGGACACCGGCGAACATCTCGTCGAGCACCTTGCGCGAGTTCGGCCAGTCGCCGACGTAGTGTGGGAAGTCGCTCCCCCACAGCATGTTGGCCACGCCCGCCTCATCGCGGTGGCGCACGCCGAAGGGATCCCGGAGGAAGCCCCAGCGACAGTGGGCCCGGAGATCCGCACTGGGCGGCCGCGGCCGCAATTCGAGGCCGAAGTCCCGCTCAGCCCAGCGCTGAATGCGCCGGTAGGTGTCGTCCAGCTCTTCGTAGCAGTAGCCCACCCAACCCGCCATCGTCTCGGCGAAGTACACCCGGAGCTCCGGGAAGCGATCGAAGACCCCGCCAAAGACGAGCTGGATCGCCGTCTGGGCGATGCCGCCGCCGAAGCGAGCCAGCGCGAACATCGGATCGCTCCCTGGCCCGGCGCTCGCGTCCGGCGGCCGCTTCGCATGATTGAACAAGGGGCCTGGCGCCTCGACAAATCCCACATGGACTGTGAGCGGCATTTCGAGGTCCAGCACGGCGGCGTAGAAGCGGTCGTCCTCCCGGGTGGGGAACCCCTTGCCGCTGGGAAACTGGCTCAGACAAACGCCGCGGAGTCCAGCCCGCGCGCAGTATTCGAGCTCCGCGATGGCGTCGTCCACACCCGTCATCGGGATCATGCCCATGGCCAACAGCCGGTCGCGGTCGGCCACGCAGTACTCCTCGGCCAGGAACTCGTTCCACGCGTGCACGACGGCCTTGTAGGCGGCGTCATCGCGAATTGCGCGCCAGGCCACCGCGTTCCGGGTCGACGTGAACATCACCTCGGCATCGACGCCATCTCGGTCCTGCTCGGCCAGGCGCTGCTCCGGCGTACCCGTGCCAGCGTTGCCGTCATACGTCACCCCGTAGATGCGATGCTCGTCGTACGGACGGGCCGCGACGCCGAGTCCGACGACGTAAAGCGGGGTGTTCTCGCTGAGCACGCCGTCCCCGCCGCTCGCAAGCTTGACGAGCCGCGGCGCCCGGTCGCGATGCTCGGCGGGGATCCGCCGCGTCCACCGATCCGGTGAGATCTCCAGGTGTGAGTCCGCCGAAATGAGACGATAGTTTCGGGCCATCACTCCTCCGAGCGGTCGCTGCCCACCGAGGCCAGACGACCGAAATCCTGTGCTTGGCTCTGCTCTCGCGAAAGCTGGCGCCAGTCTAATAAGTGCCCGTCGTGACGTAAAGACGGTTGAATCCAGCACGGCAATAAGAGCTGCGCGACCGGCTCAACGCCCAACGCACCCGACAGCCTACTGAACTGATTTCGCACTGGTTGCCGGGCAAACGACAGTCAAAGTGTCGCCCTGGCGACGAATGTTCGAATGGGTCCCGCGGATCGGCTCTCAGTCGGCCGCCCCTGGGGCCGGCTCCTCACGGACTGGCGTGCGCAGGTAGGACACGACCGGCTGGTCCGCCAGCGCTTCGATCGCCGCCACTGGCAGCAGAACCTGGTACGCGAACGGAAGGCCCGTGGCGGGGCTATCGATCTCGGCCTCGATTTCACCGCCGGCGGCGGCGATGGCGGCGCGCACGGTTGCCGCCCGCGGCGACGGAGCGCTGAGAATGAGGCGAACGCGGTCCTCGACGACGGCGAGGCCCAGGCGACTCGCCTCTCCGAGGGCGTCTGATGGGCCGCGGTCCCGCGCGACCGCTGTAACCGTGTCGAGCGGCGCGTCCAGCTTCGGATTCCGGTCCGCCATGCTTGCGACGGCGGTGTCGGTCACGGCTGTGGTCGCCACGAACTGCACGCGCACGGTGAGCTGGTCCTGGACCTGCGTGGTGGCGGCGCGCGGCGGCTCAACGCCGAAATCCGTCATTCGGATGTCTGCCGCGGCCGTGCCGCTCAGGCGGCTCCCCTGGAGTGTCGCCTCCGTCTCGAACACGGTCGGCCGCGTCGTTCCTCGAATCGTCAGGTCACCTGCCACGCGCGCCCTGACGGTCTGGCCCGGCACGTAAGCGCTCGGCAGCCCCTCGACGCCCGTCCCCGTGAACTCGGCGAACGGGTGATTGGCGACGTCGAGTCGACTGCGCGTCGTGTTGTCGCGTCCCGCGAGGAAGAGTCCCGCGGGCAGGCGATCGGAGAGCGGCGTGTCGGCGACCTCGCTGACGAGCGTCCGCAGATCGACGCGGAAACGGCTTGCCGTCAGCGATGGCTGCTCCCCGAGTGCCAGCGTGAGCTCGCCCTCAACATCGCCGGTGCTCGCGATCGCCTTCGTGGGCGCGGGCCAGTTCAGCCACTTCTCCCGCGCTTCGTAGGCAGCCGTGGACTCGCCAGGCACGACGCGAAACACGTGCTCGCCCGAGCGCAGCGCCGCGACTTCCATGACAGGCGGCGCTTCCTGCGGTGGACCGGCGGACGGCCTGCCGGCCGGAACCATCGCGCATCCGTTGACTACCAGTCCAGCGAGGACGAGGCAGGTCGAGCGAGGTCTCAGAAGTCCGAGGCAGAGCTGGATCACTGGTGTCACCATCAACACTCCGCGACTCCACAAGGTCGTGCAACTGGGCCTCCGCGCGAAGGTCCGGTTACGACGGGCTCACATTCGCGGGAACAATCCGCGGGTGAAAGGTGAAGACGTCTGGGTCAGATGGAGCCGCCCGCGGGCCGGACGCTGGCCTTGGCCGCGGCTCGCATGCCCTGTGCCCCCTCCGGCATCGTGAGCAATGGCGTCGTGTGGAAGCTGCGATACCGGCCCGTCGCCGTAAAGGCCATGGCAAGCGCCGCCGCGCTCGCATTGTCCGGCAGCTCCGCGATGCCGACGCCGTCGTACTCGCCGAAACACATGTACAGCGACTCCAGTTTGCCGCCCAGCGCTTCGATCGCCGACCGAACCGCTGGGGTCCGGTCCTCGGGGCTCTTGATCATGCCCGCCACTGCCTCGCTCGTGTAGCCAACCTGGACCAGATACTTCGCCACTGTCATCCTCCAACCAATATTCACGTCGCGCCACTCCGCCGCGCGGGAATCCTTCACCTTGAACGATGCTTGTGCCGAGCCGCGGGTCACTGGCTGCCGGCGGGGCGGAAGCCCATCTGGCCCGCCTTGCGCATCATGGCCATCGCGTCCTGGGCGCTTACGAGGTGCGTGGTCCGGAGATCGCGATATCCACCGGTGGCCGCGACCGCGATCGCGAAAGCGCCCGCCGTGGCATCGTCCGGGAGCTCCGTGATGACGACAAAGTCGTCCGAACCGAACGTGAACCAGAGTCCAATTAGCTTGCCACCCACCTTCTCCGTGACGGCGCGGATTGCGGCCTCGCGGTCCTCCGGATTCCGGGCCATTCGCGCCCACGTCTCGGCTGCGTATCCACCTTGGTACATGTAGGTCGGCATCTCATTCACCTCCGTCGATTCCCACCTTTTTTGACCCACGCGCCGACCCTCCGGCCCGTCCGCGCCGCCATCTGGCGGGAGCGCCGGTCCAGTCATTGCGCTGACTGCTGCCGCCCTGCAGGGCAGGCCAGCCCGATGAGAGAGGCCCGCCTTGCACGGCGGCAGCAAGAAAAGCCGCGCCGCGCTACGGCGCGCTCCAAACGACGTTTCCTTCGGCGTCTCGAATCTGAATGATGGCCCGGCCGCTCTCCGTGGTGCCAATGAAAATGCGCTGTTGGGCCTCGGTATCTCGGATCACGAGATGCGAGACCAGTGGCCCCTCGCCGGTCGGTCCATGATCGACGGCGAGGTGCACCATGGCTGGCTCACTGGGACCTTCCGGTCCCCAGAGATTCAGCACCGCCGCGTCTGGCTCGGCTCCAGCAGCCCCTCCGCCCAGAGAGAGCCGGGCACGGCTCTGGCCAGACTCGTTGCTCAGGCTCAAGGACGTCACGGTCCCGATCGTTCCCAGCCGTCCGACCTCAGTCTCCCCGTCCACACCGTAGACGTTGACGCCTGCAGCGGCTGGGTTCGGGGGCTGGCCGGGAGCAGCGCCGCCCGTCGCGAGCTGGGCCCGGAGTTTGCCTTCGGCGCTCAGGGCCTGGACCACGCCGCCGCCGGTGGGGCGCGACCAGAGCCGCACCTGCTCGGTGCCGTTGCCGCCCACCACGGCGACCGCCTCACCGCTGACGCGCGCCTGCTGCGCTTCGGCGATCGCGGGGACCGCGAGCGTCATGACGCCGATCGTTACCAGGCAGGATACGAGCGCCGCTACCGTGCTGCAGAGCAACACCATTCGTCTCATGACTGGGCACCTCCATCACCTTCGTTCCAATCGCATTTCATTGCCACATCCCCTTCCTGCGTGTTTGTGTCTGGATGCCTATGCGACCGGCTGGACACTGATTCGCGTCGCGCGGCTCAACAGTCGCCCAGAGTCAACCACGTTCCCGGCGAAGTCCAGATCCTCGCGGAGGCCTTCCGCAAGGTAGCTGTCAAGCGACGCGTCTACCGTGATTCGAAGCCGCACGCGGCGCGTCCCGCTGACCGCCCCTTCTTCCCCACGCAGGATCCGCTCGAGCGTCGTGTCGTAGGCCCGCTCGCCGGCCAGCGCCCAGGAACCGTGCGCCGGCCCAAGCAGGGGGTCCTCGCTCGTGCTGATGGCCACGCCGCCGCCATAGGTCGTGAACGAGATGGCGGGCGGCAGCCCCTCGCGCTGAACGCGGCTGACCCACGAGCCCACCAGTGGCTCGACCTAGACCGATGCCCCCTCCGCGTGCCGCGGCGAGCTCAGTCCGAGGGCCGCCGCCCCGGCGCCAAGCCAGCCGGCCGCCGCGAGCAACGTGCGCCGTGAGAACGAATGACGCGCATCACGTTGCATTCTGGAATCGACTGGCGAGCCTGCCATCTCATCTCCTGTGCCCATCGCGGCCGCGGGATCGGCCGACGCGCCTCCCCCGATCACGCTCACTGCGCCCCCATGCGCACGAGAATGTGGAACAGGGTCGCGTTCCCGCCGGACCCGAGGCTCCCAACCTGTGTGGCGAAGGCCTGGACGGCCGGATCGGATGTCTGGGCCTTGAGGTACGTCTCAAGCGCGGCCAGGCCGGGGAAGAACGTCGTCAGAGCCACATTCGGGCGGTCGGGGCCGATGACTTGCGCGCTCACGGTCTTTCCCACCGCTCCCGGGCTCGGCGTGCTCGCCCGCTTCTCGACGAGCGCGCGGAGCTCGCCAGCCTTGCCGGGATTCGCATAGAAAACGCGGCGGAGGAGGTACTCCGCCAGGCCAGTGCGCGGCGTAGCGGAAATCTGCTCGTAGAGCGCCGAGCTCGCCGGACGGCCGCGGGCGACGCTGAGCGTATTCAGGTACTTCTGGAACGACGGGTCGCTGGCGTTGCGGGCGTTGTACTCCTCCGCCACCGCCAGGCTCTCGTGGCGGATCGTGCTCACGAACGCGGGCTCCTCGCCATAGACGAGCATCGCCAGGTTGTGTGGGGTCCCGGCGGCATTCCCGGCCCGGGCCCGCTCCTCGAGCGCCTTGCGCAACTCCGCGCCCTTGCCGGACGCTGGATAATGCGTGAAATGCACCATGTACACGGCTGTCTCCTTTTCCCTGAATTGGTCTCCTTCGTTGTCGGCTTCAGCCCCATTCTTCCGGCGCTTGCGGCTCCACGAAGCACTGGGCGGGTATGGTCACTAAGCGTTACTCGTCGGAGCCCCGCTCCCCCTCGATTCTCGCCAGCACCGCTAGCACAGCAAGCACGGTGAGGAGCCCAAGCAGCCCGAACGCCAGGAGCAATGCCGACGTCGTGGCATCGGTCGCGTAAGCCGGATCGAGCATGAGCTCCATGCGAGGACGCGCCTTTTACTCGGGCCGTGGCTCAGTACAGCGGATCACGGTTTCCACCGCGCGCAAAGAGATCCGCCAGCGGCGTCAGTCGGTAGATCTCAACGTCCTGGATCTGGCCGAGTCGGTTCTCCCCCAGAGCGTCCAGGATCGCGTCCTGATTTGGGGCCTCGAGCACGACCATGATCTTGTGCGCCGGATCCATGTGCATCGGGGCGATCACCAGCTTGATTCCACGCTTCTCGGCAATTGCAGGCGCTTCGGCGAAGAGCTTCCGAAAGATTGGGCCGGTCACTTTGTTTGCACCGGGACATTGATCCGGGGCGTGAGTCGCGATCACCACGTATTGCGGCATGGCAGATACTCCTTCGCGTTAGTCTTTGAGGCGCCCGTGCTCGTAGAGCCAGCGTGCGAAGTACAGGCGGCATCGGTCCTGGCTGTCGGCGGGGAGCTTCACGCGATCACGCCCTGGTGTCGTCCGATCACGCCACAGAAGGGCGCGGCGCGCGAGAGCGGCGAGCCGCTGGACGCCATCGGTGACCTCGGGCAGCAGAAATCCCACCAGGATCGCTCCGTCCAGATCCAGAGCCCGAACCAATTCCTCATCCATGACGATGGTGTCGATGGTCATCCGATCGAGGGCTGCGAGCATACGCTCCATCGCTCAGCTCCAGGGAGGCCGCCGGCGGGCCCCACATGTGGGGGCGCGCAGGGGGCCCGCAGGCGTGCTCCGCGTTTTCAGGACGGGAACGGCGCGATGATCCGCTGGATGCGCTGCTGTACCGGCGCACGGCAGAGCGAGGCCGCCTTCGCCAGGAACGGGCGGAACGTCGGGTCCGTCTGATTCGCGTCGAAGAATGTGTCCATGTCCGCCATGCTGCCGAAGAGCAATGTCACCGCGAATGCCGGCCCGTCGAGGGAGCCGACTTGCTGGCTGAGCCTGGCGCCGGCTACTCCGGGGTTGGCGGCCTTCTCGATCCGCTCCGCCAGTACGGCCTGGAGCTCAGGCCCCTTGCCCGGCGCAGGGGAGTACCGATTTCGAATGAGAAAGCCTGCCTTGCCGCGCATGGGTGTGCCCGACAGCTCCCGGTACAGGGTGCTGATGCGCTCCTGGGCGAGGCAATCGTTGATCCGCTGCCCCTGGGCCTGAAACGCCGGGTTCTGCCCCCGCCGCGCCTCGTAGGCCTCGATCGCCGCGAGGTTCTCGAAGCGGAGCGAGTGAACAAAGGCAGGCGATGGGGAGAACATGTGCGTGCTGAGCGAGTGCGGGACCGCCGGGTCGGCCGCGGCGTTGCGCGCCTCCAGCGCGGCACGTAGCTCCGGGCCCTTTCCAACGGCCGGGATGTGAATGATGCGCTGCGTGTACATGGTTTGCCCCTTTCGAGAGTTTTTATCTCAGGCTCGCGGTCGGGCCGCGGACAGGCCGGCCAGCAAATGTAGTGCGAGCGCCCTGGGATCACCACGAACGGCATCACATGCAACACGAATTCTTCCGAGAATTCGTGTTGCGACCCTCGCTGTAACAATTCGTAACTTTTATGGATGCGTGCTACTATGGGCCGGCGAGTCTGAGCTGGGACTCACGGACCGGCCATACTGAGGCCGGGCCACGGAGGACTAGGGTGGCTAGCTCCCCATGGTCTACCCGGATGTTCAGCGTCGAGTGCCCTTCGCACCGGCTAGGCCGGATCCCGTGCTCTTGCCCGGTCCTTCGGCGCCGGTTCGCGCGGCCTTCTTCCGCCCGGCTGCGTGGACTCAAGGCCGCGATGGCTCCTCCCGCAATGCTCCTCACCATTGTGGCGATGGCTCTCGCCTGCACACCCGCGGCCATTCCACCTCTCACGGCACCGGCTCCTCCACAGGACCGGGTATATCGGGTCGGCCTCATGGTCTCAGACGGGCCGGTTTGGAGCGCCTGGGCAGAGGCGCTCCGAGAGGGACTGAGCGAGCTCGGCTACGTCGAGGGACGGAACCTCGTTATCGTTGAAGTACCCTCCGACGACGGGGATATCGAGAAGACCCTGGCGACAATCCGTGCACTCGAGCGGGCGCAGGTCGACGTTCTCGTGTCCGCCCTGCTGCCCCACCACGTTGAAATGGTGAGCAAAGCAACCGGGTCGTTGCCCCTGGTCGAGCCTCTGCTGAATTCGCCCAACGTCGGAACCGAGTCGATCGCGAGCTACGCCCATCCCGGTGGCAGCATGACCGGCATCATCGGGATCGACGTCGCACAGCACGCCAGGCGCCTGCAGCTATTGAAGGAAACCGCACCCAACATCTCCCGAGTCATCGTCCTGACGCCGTGGGACCGACCGCCCGACCTCCCGGGCTGGGCCGAGATCACTGAAATGGCATCGGCCCTGAAACTCGAGATCGAGCGAGTGCAGCCAGCGGGACCGGACGACATCGAGCCAGCATTAGAGGCCGCGATCCAGAGGGGAGCCGACGGCCTCCTTCAGTACCAGGGCAATCCCTTTGCCGATGTCGACGTGCGCCAGCGCGTCGTCGACGTCGCGGCCAGGCATCGGATCCCAGCCGTCTATATCGACCAGGGCTGGGCCCGAATTGGAGGATTGATGGCATACAACCCCAACTCCATGGCGAACTACCGGCGGGCCGCGGCCTACGTCGACTGGATTCTCAAAGGGACCAGGGTGGGGGATCTGCCGGTCGAACAACCGGCGCGATTCGACTTTATCGTCAACTTAGTCACAGCTCAGTCGCTTGGGCTCGTAGTTCCTCCCACCGTGCTGGCCCAGGCCTCTGAGCTGGTTCAGTAGGGAAAATCGCATGGCGAACGCAGCCGAACGGTCCAGCTTTGGCAGCGCCCTGCGCCGGCTCCGGTCCGAGGCCGGGCTTACCCAGGAGGCGCTCGCCGAGCGAGCGGCCATGAGCGCCCGCGGGCTCCAGAAGCTCGAACGAGGCGAGACCTTGCCCTACCCGGCCACAGTGCTCCGCCTCGGTGAGGCGCTCCATCTGACCGCCGAGCAACGTGCCGGCCTTCAGTCCTCGGCGGCCAGACCTCGGCGCGCTCGTCCCCTCACGACGGACGGCGCTGGCGTCGCGACGCCCGAGCGCCATAAACCGACGAGTGCCGATCGACATGGCTCGCCGAGCCTCCGGCACTTCTCCGAAGGCCTGGCGGGAAATGACCTCGGCTCGAACCTGAATGTTGCGTGGCAGGACCGGAGCCATCGCGGGGTCTCCCGCCGCGGAGGCGAGGACATCGCGTTCACGGCCATCACTCGAGCACCGGAATACGAGAAGGCCCTGACCGAAATTGAGCCACTGGCTCTCGCCCGGGGGGATCCCCGGCTCCTGGGCGCCCTGTACAACCGGCTGGGCTATTGCCAGTGGGCGAATGGCGAGCTGGGTCTGGCGCGCGCCACCTGGTCGCGGGCCGCGGACCTGTGCGACTGGGGCGGGATCCAGACCGAGCTAGCGGCTGCACTCGCCCTGCTGCAATGGTGTCGCCTGGCCCAGGGTGAGCTCGGCCAGGTTCTGCTATGCCACGAGCAAACCGTCGAGGCAACCGAGCGGGCCACAACCCAGGGCTGGCACGTGTGGGCGCTAGCGGCGAGCGCGGCTGCCTATGCTCTGCGGGGTCGTCGGATACCGGCGCTCGCCGCCGCCAATGAAGCGCTTGCGTTTGCCGAGTCGTGCGCCGAGCCAGCAGCCACTGCGTGCGCCTTGAGCATCCTGTCGGCCGCATGCACGGCGACAGGTGATCAAGCCGCGGGGCAAGTGCATGGGGCGAGCGCGGTCCATCTCGCGCGCCGGCCGCTCGAGCAGCTGCTCGCGCAGACCGCGCTCGGTTGGGCCTTGTGCCGCTCTTCGTCACCAGGGTCGGAGGTGGCCGCGGAGGCCGTTGCCCTCCTCCTACCACTCCCATCAGAGGCCGAAGACCTGCGTGTGCGCCCGGTCGAAATTGAGATCAGATTGCGTCTCGGCGAAAGCCTGGCAGCAACGGGCCAAATCGGGCGCGCGCGCGCGGCGCTCGAGACCATGATGGCCCGCGCCGAAACCGCCGGGATGCGCCTCCACGTCGCGGTGGGCTATCGGCTGCTCGCCGAGATCAGCCTGGCCAATCCTGCCGCCGACTCGCTGGCCGTGGCAGCAGCGCATTTCGCCAGCAGTATCGATGGACTCGATGGGCTGCAGGCAGATGGGGAGTTGGCGCAAGCGCTGGTGGGATATGCCCGGCTCCACCGGCGCCGGGGGGCGCCTCAGCAGGCCGCCGAATGCCTGAGCCGTGCCCTGCAGATCTTCGACCATTTGAGCATCCCGCGAGCGGCCAGCGCCGTTCGGGACGAGCTGGCCGCTCTCCGTCTCGGTTCCCCGGAGCACCTGGCGTAGGCGGGGCGGGCAACAATGCAGCGCGTAGCCAGGCCAGACGGTGGGCGCCTTGCCGGTAAGTATGGTCTGGTACTGGGCGCGCTGGTGAGCGCGGCCCTGGTTACGAGCGGCGTGGTGCACGGGTATTTCGCCTACATGGAACGCCAGGACTCGCTGGCCCAGGTGCAGCGCTCCGAGGCACGCGCGGCTGCGGCGCGAATCACTGGGTTCGTGGAGGAAGTCGAGCGCGAGATTGGGTCGGTCGCATTCAGCCCAAGAGCAGCCGGGGATGCGGCGGTGGATGCGCGCAGGCTCGACTATCTGCGTTTACTGCGTCTGGAGCCGGCGATCGCCGAGCTCGCGTTCCTGGACACCGCCGGCCGGGAACGGCTTCGGGCTTCCCTCGCCAGCCCTACCATCGTAGGAAGCAATGAGGACTATTCCACGGCTGAATACTTTGTTACGACCCGTCCCGGGGCAACGTATCGAAGCCCTGTCTATTTCCGTCGCGGTTCAGAGCCCTTTATTACTATCGCAATGCGCGAGGCGGGGCCCGAGGCAGGCGTGGTCGTGGCGGAGGTCAACCTCAAGCTGATCTGGAGTGTTGTCGCGCAGCTTACCATCGGAGCGGGTGGCTACGCGTACGTGACGGATGCGCACGGTCAACTCATCGCGCACCCGGATCTGGGTCTCGTATTGCGGCAGACTGACGTCTCCCGCCTTCCGCCAGTACAGGCGGCGTTGCGGTCTGGCGAACCGAGCGCTCAGTCCCAAACCGTGGCCGCGGATCTGGGCGGGCGAACCGTCCTTTCGGTGCATGAAGTGGTTCAGCCTACCGGATGGCTCGTCGTCGTGAATCAACCCATCGAAGAGGCCTTATCACCGCTCTCAGCCGTGGTGTGGCGCACGGCGCTCCTGGTCCTATTCGGCGTCGCGGTCGCGCTCGGCGCCAGCATACTCCTCGCCCGCCGCCTGGTTGCACCAATCCGGGTGTTGCAGCTCAGCGCGGCTCGCATTGGCGCGGGCGATCTGGAGCAGCGCATTGAGGTGCATACGGGCGACGAGCTGGAGGTGCTCGCGGAGGAATTCAACCGTATGAGCGCGCGGTTGCGGGCTCTGTACGGCGAGCTCGAGTCAAAAGTTGACGAGCGCACCCGTGAGCTAGGCGAGACCGTGCACGCACTTGAGGACAAGAGCCGACAGCTCGAGATCGCGAGCCAGCACAAGAACGAGTTCCTCTCGAACATGAGCCACGAGCTTCGCACGCCGCTGAACGCGATCATCGGGTTCGCGGAGGTTCTGATCGACCGGCCAGCCGCCGGCCAGGAGGAGCGAGAGACCCGCTACCTGACGAATATCCTCATCGCGGGGCATCACCTCCTGGCGCTGATCAATGAGATCCTCGACCTCGCGAAGGTGGAGGCGGGGCGCATGGATCTCGATATCCACCCGTTCTCGCTCGCGCAGGTGGTCGAAAACAGCCTGGTCTGGCTCCAGGAGCGCGCCGCGCGCCATCAGATCATTGTGACACAGGACGTCGACCCATACCTAAACCTTGTGGAAGGAGACGAGCGGAAGATCAACCAGGTGCTGGTCAACCTGCTCTCGAACGCCGTTAAGTTCACCCCTGACGGCGGGAGAATCGAGATACGTGCGCAGCGGATCGACGACCATGCGCAGGTCTCGGTGCGAGACACGGGCGTTGGGATCGCCCCCGCGGACCGCGCGCGGATCTTCGCTCCTTTCGAGCAAGCAAATGGCAGTTCCCCAGGTGGCACTGAGGGAACCGGTCTCGGCCTCGCCATCAGCCAACGCTACGTTGAGCTCCACGGTGGGCGTATCTGGGTGGAGAGCGCGCTGGGGGCGGGAAGCACGTTTACTTTTGCGGTTCCCCTCACGCAACCGACAGCAAGGATGGTCACAAGGCAATCCCCCACCGAGCGGAGGGAGCCCCTCCTCAATCCTCGCGATGATTGGCAAGACGTCAGACCCCCTTCCGTGGTGCCGAAACCAGCAGGCACTTTGACGGTTCTTGCCATCGACAACCACCCCATGGCTATCGAGGTCCTCGAGGCCGTCCTCGCGCCTGAGGGGTACCACGTCATTCCGGCTCTCGGCGGCACGGCCGGCATCGAGTTGGCCCGGCGAGAGCAGCCGAACCTGATCGTCCTCGACCTTCTCATGCCCGATCCTGATGGAATTGCGGTCCTCGAGCGGCTGCGGGCCGATGCGGCAACCGCCCGGATCCCGATCCTGGTGCTCACCTCGAAGACGCTGTCGGCCGAGGAACGTGCGCTATTGGACGGAAAAGTGTGCTCCATTGGCCGCAAAGGCGATTTCGACCGCGCCACGTTCGTGGCGCTGGTCCACCAGCATGTGCGCGTGGCGGGCAGGTAAGGGTTACCCCCTGGCTCGCTAGTCCTTGATAATCTCACCCCTACCAACGACACGACTGCCTTCGCAGTCAGATCGGTCGCCACCGGCGCTCACCGATCGAATGTCGTCCATGGGTTGATGTCCGCTCCGCCGACGTTGCCGCCACGCTCGGGGTGCGCGAGGCGCCAGGCTCCAAGGACAAAGAGAATCATGGCGGGACCGACGAGCAGAATCGCGGCGTTTACGCCGATGAGCTTGCCGAAGAGGCCGAGGCCGAAGAGTAAGGCCCCAAAAATGATGAGCAGCATGGTTCCCCCTCACCCCCGCCTTCACCGCCAATGGCGAGAAGATGTAGTGAAAGCATCCTACGATAGTTTGAGGGCCGCAAGGGGGCGGGCAACCCGGACCACGGGTTGCCTATTCCGCTAGCGCTTCGGCCAGGAACCGGGTGTCCAGGAAGTCCGCGACGGGGACCGGCGGCCGGCCAGCCCGGTCGCAGATCGTGCGCATCGCCTTTTCCAGGACGTTCGGGTCGGGCTCCAGCCGCCAGAACGGGGCAACCTCGTCGTACGCCTGCTTGGCGACGTCCTCACTGTCCACACCCCACTCCGCCGAGTACTTGAGGAGCGTCTCGATCGTGCCCTGCACGTTCTCCTGGCAATACTGCATGCTGCGGACGAAGGCACGAACGAAGGCGCGCACCAGCGCCGGGTCCCGCGCGATCGTGTCCGGTGAGACGTAGACGCCCGCGCCGGACGGGCTGGGGCTGTAGTTGGACTCGTGGCCGAGGTTGCGGAAGCCGTGCTTCGCCGCGATCGTGGACCATGGCGCCCCGAGCGTCGCCGCGTCGCCGATCCCTTCCTGGAGCATCTGCCACTGCTCCTTGTGCGATCCCGGGACGGCCTGCGTCTGGACGTCCGACGCCTCGAGCTCAATGCCATGAATCGCCAGGATGTTCGTCAGCTCGGTGATGAACCGCTCGTTCTGGCCGCCATTCGCGCCGCCGCCGGGAAGCAGGATGTGCTCGAGCTCTTCGGCAAACTCGAACTTCGGGCGCGCCATGAGGACGTGCGACGACTCACGGGCAGAGATCCCGGCAATCTGCCGCACGGGCATTCCGTTGAGGAACTGCTTGTACGCGGCCATGCCAGTCGCGAAGTCCACCTCGCCGGCGACCATCTCGGTCAGGCCTGCCTCATAGCGAATGACCCCCTCGATGCCCTGCTCCGCGAGAAAACCCTTGTCGATCGCGACAAAAAGCGGCGCAAAAAACGGCGCGGGTCGCGGGGCTGAGACTACGACGCGTGTCGCCACGTTGTCCTCCCTGATCCGAAGCGCAAGATTGCCCCCGGGGCGGTTTCTGATTCGTATCGGGATCATAGAACACCGCGATCTCGTCGGCAAAACGGCAGCGGTCAGGTCGCTGCCGGCGCCGTTGACAGCCTGCCGCCCTCCCTTGCAGTATCAGTCGGATGCGCCCACACGAAGCTGCGGATGCGCTGGAGGGACGATGCCTGTCGCCAACGTCACCTGGATCGCATGGATCAGCCTGCTGATCCTCATGATAAGCTGTGCCAGCCCAACCCCGGCGCCATCATCGCCGGCGCCGTCATCGGCGTCCTCGACCACTGGCGCACCCAAACGGTTCACGGCCGCGATCAGCGGAGACCCCAACACGCTCAGTAACAGCGTGGCCCGCGCCGGCGCCGGCGGTGTGCCGGGGTTGGACGCGCTCGAGATGTTCGTAAGCTCAGGGCTTACCGTCGAGGACGACCGAGGCGCGCGCCAACCGCAGCTCGCGGAGTCGGTACCCACGCTGGAAAACGGCGGCTGGCGGCTGCTGCCCGACGGACGCATGGAGACGCGCTGGACCATCCGGCCCAACACGCTGTGGCACGATGGAACGCCCGTCACAGCGCATGACCTGGTTTTCACTCTCCTCGTGGGGCAGGACCAGGACATCCCCGCGCTCGGAAACGCGGGTTACGCCTCGATCGAAAGTGTGGAAGCGACCGAAAGTCAGGCGGACGCGCGGACCGTCCTGGTTCGATGGCAACGACCGTTCATCTTCGCGGACGGCATCTTCAGCTTCGGTTTCGGGCTGCCGCTGCCGCGGCACCTCCTGGAGCGCGCCTACCGGGAGGACAAGGTCAACTTCACTCAGGCGCCGTACTGGACGACGGAGTTCGTCGGCTCCGGTCCGTACCGGGTCCGCCAGTGGGTCCAGGGCAGCCACATGGTCCTCGCGGCGAACGATCGCTACGTCCTCGGGAAACCGATCATCGACGAGATCGAAGTCCGATTCATTCCGGACTCCAATACGCTCTTCGCGACCATTCTGGCGGGCGAGGTCGGCCTGACGATGGGGCGTGGGCTCTCGCTGGAGCAGGCGAGCCAACTCCGCGACCAGTGGCGCGACGGGACCCTGGGGATCGTCCTGAGTAGCTGGATCGCCCTGTATCCCCAGATGCTGAATCCGAGTCCGCCCCTTGTGGCCGATGCGCGCTTCCGGCGCGCGCTGCTCCACGCCGTGGACCGCCAGCAGATGGTCGAGGCCCTGCAGGCCAGCCAGAGTCTCGTCGCGCACAGCTACCTCAGTCCAAGAGAGCCGGAGTATGCCGACATCGAGCGCAGCGTCGTTCGCTACGAGTACGACGCCCGACGCACGAGCGAGCTCATGGAGGGGCTTGGATACACCCGCGGCGCGGACGGCGGCCTCCGGGACGCCTCCGGCCAGCCGCTTACGCTGGAGATCCGGACCACCGGCGGGGACGACCTCCAGGAGAAGACGATGCTCTCCGTCACCGACTACTGGCAGCGCGCGGGCGTCAACGTGGAGCCCGTCGTCGTAGCCCAGCAGCGAGCGCGCGACCGCGAATACCGAGCCAACTTCCCTGGCTTCGAGGAGGTGCGGCAGCCGAACGATCTGAGCACGGGCGCATTGACCCGTTTCATCGGGTCGGAGGCCGCGCTGGCGGAAAACGGGTACCGCGGCAATAACCGCATGCGTTACCGGAGCGCGGAGCTCGACACGCTCGTCGACCGCTTCTACAGCACCGTTCCCCGCACTGAGCGTATCCAGGTGCTGGGCGACGTGATGCACCATCTGACCGACCAGGTCATCCCCGGGGGCATCTTCTACAACGCCGCGCCGACGATGATCAGCAACCGCCTGGTCAACGTCGGCCCTGGGGGCAGCCGGGTGCCCCCGTCATGGAACGTCCGCGAGTGGGACGTTCGTTAAAGGTTAGGGTTAGGGGGCGAATCGTGTCGCCAACCGAGGCCCGCGTTGCCCCGTACCCGCGCTATCGGGACTCCGGCTACCCAGCTCGTTGACTCGCCACGGCTGACCGCTACGATCCACGTTGCGACCGGCGCGCCAGCCGCACACTCATCCGTCCCAGGTGCCAGTACACGAGCCCCACGACCAGCGCGGCCAGGAATGCCGCGTTCCCGGCAAACGAGCTTTCCTGTCGTCGCATCACGCGGGCGAAAATGCGCCACCGATCGCGGTTATCCAGCGGCCGAGTCCACACCACCGGCCCGAAGATCTGGCTGCTCCGACCGTAGACATAGACCTTGGTCAGGTATGCGCCGAGCCGATCAATCTCGAGATGGTCGACTCGCATCGCACCGCTATACCGCGCAACGCTGTAGCCGAGCTGTTCGACGCAGCGGCGCACGAAAAGCGCGTCCGCGCCCCGCAACGTCTCCACAAAGTAACCCATTTCGTCGAAGAGACACTTGCGCACGGCCATGTTATTGGTCTGTCCGAAGTACAGATCCTTCGTCTGGCCCCCGTAGATGTACGCCTTCTTCTCATTTTCGTAGCTGGCGAGTAAACCGAGCAGACCTGAGTCGGTAGCAAACCGATGGCTGCCGAGAACGATGCCAACGTCCTGCTGCTCGAGGGCGGATTCAATCGCACGAAGCCAGTCCCGTGCCGGCACGCAGTCGGGATCCGTAAAGGCGATGATCTCGCCCTTGACCTCCCGCAAGCCCCGATTGCGCGCCGCGTACGAACCCTGCTTCCGTTCGTTAAGCAGCCGGACACGCGCGTGTCGTCGGACAATCTCGGCCGAAGCATCGGTCGAGTTGTTGTCGACCATGATGATCTCGTAGGAGTCGGACGGGTAATCCTGAGTGAGGAGAGCCTCGACGCATCGCCCGATGTACCGCTCCACGTTCCAAAACGGAACCACAACCGAAATGCGCATCGAGGACGACGGTCGAGAATTGCCGGAGGCCGTCAGCCGATCGTCCACGGGTTGGTGTCTGAGCCACCGACATCGCCACCACGCTCCGGGTGGGCGAGCCGCCAGGCTCCGAGGACAAAGAGAATCATCGCGGGACCAACGAGCAGGATCGCCGCGTTGACGCCGATTAGCTTGCCGAAGATGCCGACGCCGAAGAGTAGGACCCCAAGAACGGTAAGCAGCATAGGTTCGGTCCTCACACTCCCTCTCCGCGAAGGGAAAGAGGGCGTAGTGAAAGCATCCGACGATATGTTGGTCCGGGCGAGAGGAGCTCTTCAACCTGAGCGCTAGGGCTGGGGGAGCGCCATCTCCTCGACCAGCGTGGGCAGGTACGCGGCGATGAGCGCCGGCGTGCCTTTGTGGACCTGGTCCAGGCCGCGCCTGAGCGCTGGGCCGACCTCGTCGGGCTCGCTCACCGTCTCGCCGTAGCAGTTCGCCGCCTCCGCCATCTTCGCGAAGTCCGGCGGCGGGTCGAAGACGCCGCCCTGGTAGTTGTTCGTCTCGACGGCCATGCCCTCCGGGTAGATCAGCTTCAGTCCGTTCACGCCCGTCGAGTACGAGCGATTCACAAAGACAACCGACAGGAAGGGCGCTTTGGCGTGCGCCGCGTTCCAGAGCGCCGCGAGCGGACTCCCGAACAGCATGAAGCCGTCGCCCGAGACCATCAGCACGTCCACGTCCGGCTTCGCCACCTTGGCGCCGAACGCCGCGCCCGAGCCGAAGCCACCGGATGAGCCGCCGCTCGAGAAATAGGTGCCGGGCTGGGAGCGCCGATGGTAGTTCGGCGTAATCGAGGACGTGCTGCTGATCGTGTCATCCACGATGATGCTGGACGGATCCTCCATGAGCCGGCACGCCTGGTAGGAAACCCAGCGCGCCGAAAGGGGGCGGCGCTTGCCCGCGGCCTCGGCGCGGCGCTCGTCCGCCTCCACCAGCTCCTGCTTGCGCCGCTCGAGCCGCGCGCGCCGGTCGGCGATGCGGTCCATGTCGCTCTTGGAGAGCATGCCCCTCGCGGCCTCATACACCGCGCGGGCGAACGACGCGACGGAGACCGGGAGCCACATGTCGGCGCGGAACTCCATCGTCTTGTAGCGCGACTGAACGGGGTCCGGATCGACCCAGACCACCTTCGCGTCCGGCGCCGGGACCCGCGGCGGCTGCCACGGCACCGGGTTCTCCAGCACGAGCAGGACGTCCGCGTCACGTGGCTGCGGGCCGGTGCCGAAGAGCGGGTGATTGGTCGGAAAATTCATGCGATCGACGCGGCCCGTCTCCAGCACCGGAATCGCGAGCAGCTCGGCGAGCCGGACGAGATCGTCGACGCTTTCGGGATTGCGGCCGGACTTGCCCGGGTAGATGCACGGGCTCTCCGCCTGGATCAGCCACTGGGCGATCTGGCGCGCGTCGGACGAGTCGGGCGCCACGGGTCGGGCCACCCCCAGCTCGTCGCGCGTGGGGAAGCGCGTCTTGCCGTTGAGCGCCAGCATGGCGGATTCCCGCGGGACCGAGATATAGACGGGGCCCCGCGGCTCGCTCATCGCAACCTGCAGCAGACGGCTGATGATGAGGCCGGGGTTGTCCTGGTGCTCCAGGCGGTGGTCCATCTTGGTGTACTGGCGCAGGATCTCGCCCTGATCGCGCGGCTCCTGGACCCACTGCACCGCGTTGTTGCGAGCGCCGGGCATCGACTCGGGGTAGGCGCGGGGGCCGGTGCCGGCGGTCATGAGGATGGGGTACGGCCCGCGCCAGGCGGTGTGGATACCACCGCCATACGCAAAGGTGCCGACGTCGACGTGCACCGCCGTAGCCGCGGGCTTGCCGGTGACCATCGCGCTGCCCATCGCGGCGTTCAGCGCAACGGACTCGTGGATCGAGGTGATCAGCCTTGGCGCAGCCCAGCCCCGGGCCTCCGCCTTCGCGATCGCCTCCTGCCAGTAGACGATCTCCGTCCCCGAGACGAAGTACATGTAGTCGACACCGCCCAGCTTCATGGCGGCGACCATCGCGTCGGTGTACTCCTCGGCGGGATACTCGCCCCAGCTCGGGTCAGCCGCGGCGTCGAGCCTCTCAACAATATCGACCATCGATCCACCCTCCCCGCCGCCCGGCGCCCTGGAATTTCTGCTGATTATCCCAGACAAATTGTCATCGCGAGCGCCAAATTGTCATCCTGAGACCGCGGCCGAAGGATCCGTCCCCGGGGTTACGGATCCTTCGCTTCGCTCAGGATGACCATTATGCGATCGCTCCGATTTCCTTTGGCTTGTCTTTCATCATGAGCACGAGCGGCATCGCGAGGATGTACGTGAGCGACACCAGGATGAACGCGGGCCCGTACCCGTATTCGGTGTTGACGAAGTGCGCGATCAGCATGCCGACGAGCAGCGTCCAGATCGGCCCCGAGATGAAGCCAATGAAGAAGTACAGGCTGAACGCAACGTCCAGCTCCTCCGGCTTGGCCGACTCCGCGACGATTGCCTGCGTCAGTGTCCCGCGCGCGTAGGTCATCGAGCCGTAGAGCAGGACGTTGATGATGAGCGCCGCGCCGAGCTCGTGCTGGTAAAGCAGCCAGGCCGTCGCGAACGACGAGAGCGCGAGCGACGAGATCAGGATCACCTTCTGGTTGTAGCGATCGAACAGGTACGCGATCGCGATCGGCCCGACGAGACCCGCGAACTGGCTCACCGTCAGGAGCCCGGCCGCCACCGTGAGCTGGTCCTGGCCCAATCCCAGGGTCCACAGGAAGAACGGCACTAGGAATGCGACGTCGATGCCCGTCCCGCGTCCAGCCGCACCCACCATGAGGACGAGCGAGGTGAGCATGATGTTGCGGTTCTTCAGCACGTCCTTGTACTGCTGGAGAGTGGCCATCGCTCGCGTGCGCTTGTCGCCGCCCGATGCGTGCACGACGTCGCGGAACGCGAAGTAGGTGACGCCCATCAGGATGCTCGGAATCGACACGATCAGGAAAATCTCGCGCCAGCCGACGTAACTCAACATGAGCGCAGCGAAGAGCGGCGCGATCATCGAGCCGACGGTGCCCGCGGAGTTGTGCATCGCGAGCATGCGGCCCTTGGCCTTGTCGAAGTAGCTGACCAGAATCGCCGAGCCGACCGGATGCTGCGGGCTGGAGCCCGCGGCCGAGGCAACGCGCAGTGCCAGGACCTGCCAGTACGCGCCCGCGAACGCCGCCATTGCCGCAAACAGTCCGAGCAGGATGTTGCCCACACCGAGCAGTACCGAGCGCCGGACGTACTGGGCGAGGACCCCATACATGACCTGAAAGCCCTGAGCAGCGATCTGATAGGTCGTCTGCAAGACGCCGATCTCGAATGGACCGAAGCCCATGTCGCGGCTCATCGGCTGGTAGAGCACCGCCATCATCGATGAGTTGGCGTGGTTCAGCGTGTGCGAGAGGTTGACGATGCCGAAGATGGCGGCGCGCTGCCGCGGCGGCGTCTCGACGCGCTCCACCGGGGCGGGAGCGGCGATCGCGGTCTCTGCCATAGAGCACGCTCCTGGATATGAGTGTGGGGAACTCGCCAACCGCCCCCGATCGGCGAACTGTGGCCAGAATAACCCCCGCCCCGGAACGTGTCAAACTCACGTCGGGAGATCGTGGCGACCCCCTGGTTCGAGCTCCGGGTAGCTTGACACCCCGAAGGCTCGGACTTATGGTCACGACATTACACCCGAGGAGGAACTGATGGCTACGATTGAGGAGCAGGCGCGAAGCAGCGCGACCAAGCCCGTCAAAGTGATGAACATCGGGTTAATCGGTATCGGCGTGGGGGCCGCCGAGATTCTGCCCGCAATGGAGGCGATGGACGAGATCGACCTCATCGCCGGCGCGGACATCGTCCCCGCGACGCGCGAGCGGTTCCAGGCGCGCTACCCGCGCGCGAAGGTCTACGCGAGCGCGGAAGAGCTCGTGAAAGACCCGAACGTCGACGCCGTCTGGATCGCCTCGCCCAACCGCTTCCACGCCGAGCACTCCATCCTGGCCGCGAACCACGGCAAACACGTCGTCGTCGAGAAGCCGATGGGGCTCGATCTCAAGCAGGCGGCCGCCATGATCGAGGCTGCTGACAAGAATGGCGTGAAGCTGCTCGCCGGCCACACCCGCAGCTACACCCTTCCGATCCAGGGCATGCGGAAGATCATCACCTCCGGCAAGCTGGGCGGGGTGCGCGCCATCAACCTCCTGGCGTACTCGGACTGGATGCTCCGCCCGCGCACCGCGGACGAGCTGGACATCAACCAGGGCGGCGGAATCCCGTATCGCCAGGGCCCGCACCAGATCGACACCGTTCGCGTCCTCGGCGGTGGCATGCTCCGCAGCGTCCGCGGCATGACCGGCCAGTGGATGCCCGAGCGGCCGATCCCGGGTTACTACAGCGCCTTCCTCGAGTTCGAGAATGGTCTCCCGTCGACGATCATCCACAACGGCTACGGCTACTTCCTCGGCGCCGAGCTGGTGCCGTGGGGTGAATCGCGCCAGCGCTACACCCTCGACGAGCGCGTCGCGGTCCGCCGCTCGATGCGCGACGGGACCCGCAACGAGACCCAGGACAAGCAGGATCTCCGCATTGGTGGCGCCGCCGAGGAGGAGACCTTCCGCCAGCGTGAGGAGCAGAAGCCCTGGGTGCCCGAGGACATGGGCATTCTGATCGTGAGCTGCGAGCGCGGCGACATCCGCCATTCCAAGTTCGGCCTCTGGGTCTACGACGACGAGGGCCTGAAGGACGTGGACCTCACGCCAGATCGCGTGATGGGCGTCGGCCAGCGCCGGGCGGAGCTCGAGGAGATCTACAACGGCGCCGTGCTCGGGCAGCCGCTCTTCCATGATGGCCGCTGGGGCATGGCGACCCTCGAGGTCTGCCTCGCCATCATGGAGTCCGCCAAGACGCGCAAGGAGATCATGCTCCAGCATCAAGTACCCGTCGCCCCAAGCTACGACGAGCACCTGCCCGAGATCGCGTACTGAGGAGTAGGACCAGTGAACAGCCGCCCGTGGGACCGCTACCTGAGCGAGCAGGATAAAGAGCATCTCGCCAACAGCCAGCACACGCCGATCGGGTTCGGCGAGCGACCCGCCTTGCTGCTCATCGACATCTACCGCTGGGTCATGGGTGACAAGCCGCAGCCGCTCATGGATGCGATCAAGGATTGGCCCGGCAGCACCGGCATGGCCGGCTGGAACGCGCTTCCCTACGTCCAGCGCGTGCTGGCCACCGCCCGCGAGAACGGCATTCCGGTCATCCACGCGACGGGCAACCCGCGGGTGCCGCACTGGTCCGATCGCCGCGAGCAGCTCCGCAAGCGGCCCATGGACGCGGCAATGGAAGAGAAGCGCAAGCATCGCTTCGACATCGTCGACGAGGTCGCACCACTCGACACCGAGATCGTGATCAACAAGTCGGCGCCGAGCGCCTTCAATGGAACCGCGCTCATCCCGCACCTGAACTACATCGGCGCCGACACGGTGATCGTCTGCGGCGAGAGCACGAGCGGGTGCGTGCGCGCGTCGGTGGTCGACGGCTGCACCGCTCGCTACCGCATGGTTGTCGTGGAGGAAGGCGTGTGGGATCGCCACGAGACGCCGCACGCCATCAACCTCTTCGACATGAACCAGAAGTACGCCGACGTCATCAGCGCCGACGAGACGGTCGAGTGGATGCAGGAGTGGAGCGCCAACCGGGCGAAAGCCAGGAAGTAGGCACACGGTCCACCCCTCCCCCCTTGCGGGGCAGGGGATTAGATGAGTGTCCCCCTCCGTGGTATTTAGAGGGACTGAATTCCCAAGCGAGGTTGCTGCGATGCCGATGCTGATTGACTGGCATGCTCACCACACCGCCCCGGAGGCCGCGGAGCGCTTCGGCGCGCTCGGCGGCAAAGCGCCGCGGCCGGATCCACAGGATTCGCCCGACTTCAGCCAACGCATCGCGGAGATGGATGGCAGCCACCTGGACATCCAACTCGTCTCGCCTGGCGCCGGCCTCAACGCCGACCGCCTGACGCCCGACGCCGCGATGGACGTGGTCCGTCTCTCCAACGATCTCGTAGCCGAACGCGTCGCCCCCTATCCGAACCGGCTGCTCGGCTCGGTTGCCATTAGCTGGGCGAATGCACCCGGCTCCGTTGAGGAGCTGCGGCGAATGGCGGGGAGGGGATTTCGGGCAATCACGATGTTCGCCCGCCCCGACCTCGTCGGGGACCCGGCAGTTGAGCCGATCTGGTCAACGATCGACGAGCTTGGTCTGCCCGTCTTCCTGCATGGGGGCGGCGCTGGGCCACGTAGTGGCGGCGTCGACCTGTCGCGGCTCGAGGACGGTGGTCAGGGTGTCTCGGTGAGTGCGCACGCAGACGCGGCGGTGTCCGAGTTCGTCGTGGGCACGATCGCGGATGGGCTCTTCGATCGCCATCCCAACCTGCAGCTCGTTATCCGCAGCAGCGGCGGCGGCGTGCCCCTGCTCCTGAGCAAGCTCTGGTGGAAGCACAAGGGACCCGCCGGCGAGCAGCGCTATTCGGACGTGTTGCTCCAGCACTACCTGGTGGACTGCGCCAGCGCGAGCCCGCGCACGCTGCGCTTCCTTGTCGACACGATGGGCGAGGACCACGTCGTCTTCGGCTCGGACTACTGCGGGGGCCTCGGCCCGCTCGCGAAGGCGCTTCCCGTCATCGCCGAGCAACCAGACCCTGGCGGCATGACCGCGATGATGGAGCGCAACACCCAGCGACTGCTCAAGCTCTGAGATCTGGCGTGCCTCCGCGGTGGTGGGATGGCACAGAGCGCGAAATCGAGCGGCCCCGCCTGAAACAGGCGGGGCCGCTCGGACTTGTTACCTATTTGGGGTTGTTTGCCGGCATCCAATTCGGGTTCTGGAAACCCCAGAGGGATCAACTCTTCCTACGAGTCGTTATTACATGCCCCGAAGGATGCGGACCAACTGGCGGCCTCGGCTTGTTCGCCGGGGAAGCACTGTGCCAGCTCGAGTCTCCCCGAAGCGCGCGAGCGGTGGTCTCATGGTGACACCTCCTTCGCTGCGATCTGGATCCGGTGCGGTAGGTTGGTGGCTTGGGCCCTTGTCCCTGGCTGGTCGTTCGGGTCCGAGCTTCCTTGCCGCTCCGTCTGAGGAAAGTATCGGCGAGGCCGACTCTGAGATCCACATCGATTGGGGTAGTTTCACTCCTACCCCATCGGGCAGGACCGCGATCGCCTTCACAGCACATCATCGCTACGGGCTATGATGGGGCAGCGTTGCGATCAGGAGGACCGATGCGCTTCCACATGCACCTGCTGCCAACCTACTTCCTGGACCTCGACCCACCGTTTGCCATCTTCTACCAGCAGATCCTCGAGCAGATCGCCCTCGCTGAGGAGCTCGGGTGGGAATGCTTCTGGTTCACCGAGCACCACTTCTCGCTCTACGGCGGGCCTGAGCCGAATCCCGCGGTGTTCCTGGCCGCGGCGGCAGCGCGCACGTCGCGCATCCACCTCGGATCGGCGGTGTCGATCCTCCCGCTCCACCACCCGGTCCAAATCGCGGAGGACTATGCGATGGTGGACGTCCTCTCCGGGGGACGCCTCGAGTTCGGCATGGGTCTCGGCAACACGCCCAGCGACTACGCCACCTACGGCGTCCCGCGCGACGACATCCGATTGCGCTTCGAAGAGGCGGCGGAGATCGTGGCGCGCGCCTGGTCGGAAGAGCGATTCTCGTACAAGGGGAAGTTCTGGGAGTTTGCGGATGTCCCGATCTACCCGAGGCCCGTCCAGCAACCGACGCCGCCCATGTGGGTCGCGGGCCACTCCCCCGAATCGCTGGGCTGGGCGGGCCGCCACGGCTTCAACATCATGACCACGGCCCACCCGTACGAGCCCGACCACTACCCCGTTGCAATCAACGCCTGGCGCGAGGGTCTCGCCTCGATCGGCCTCGGTCCGACCGATCGGAGCTGCAAGGTCCACCTGCGGGTGTGGGTCGGCGAAAACGCGGAGCGGGCGCGCGAGATCGCCGAGGCGGCGGTCCTTCGTTATGACAATATCTCTGCACTCAGTCGCGGCCAGAAGTTCGACGCGTCGAGCTACAACTTCGCGGGCATGCTCACTCAGGGCCGGAACGTGTACGGCACCCCCGACCAATGCATCGCGGCGATCCAGAACTCGATCAAGAACTACGAGTTCGACATCTTCAGCACAACGTTCAACTTCGGTGGCATCCCGCACGAGGAGATCAAGAAATCGATGCGCCTCTTCGCCAAAGAGGTCATGCCCGCGTTTGCGAATACAAACCTGACGATGGCGCCGCGGGGCGTCGCGTCGGCCGCTGGGAGCAACTCATGATCGAACAAGGTGGCGAACAGTACTACCTCCGCGACTCGTACCGCGAGTTCCTCGCCAGCGAAGGCATTCCCGTCGTCGAAGGCTTCGCCGTCGACTGCCTGACACTCCCCCTGGAGCCGTGGCCCCGCCTCGGCGGCCGCGGCGCCTACGTCCACCTCGCCGGCCGGGGGGAGCTGCTGAGCTGCTACGTCGCGGAGATCCCGCCTGGCGGGCAGCTCGAGCCGGAGCGCCACCTCTTCGACAAGGTCATCCACGTCATGCAGGGCCGAGGCACGACGGTCGTCGAGCTGCCGGGCGGCAGCCAGCATACGTTCGAGTGGGGGCCGGGCAGTCTCTTCGCCATCCCGCTAAACGCAGCGCACCGCCATTACAACCTCTCGGGTACCGAGCCCGTGCGTTTTGCCGCGGTCACGGACCTCCCCATCATGGTCAACCTGTTTCACAACACCGACTTCATTTTCGATAATCCGTTCGTCTTCTCGGACCGCTTTGGCGGCGAGCGTTACTTCCGGGGCGAGGGCGAGCTGCGGAGGATCAAACCTGGCCGCCATCAATGGGAGACGAACTTCGTGGCGGACCTGACGAGTTTCAAGCTCCAGGAGTGGAAGGAGCGCGGAGCCGGTGGGACGAGCATTCAGTTCGTCCTTGCCGAAAGCTCGATGCACGCCCCCATCTCCGAGTTCGGCGTCGGCAAGTACAAGAAAGCCCACTGCCATGAGGCTGGCTACCACATCTTCTGCGTCAGTGGACACGGCTACAGCCTGCTCTGGCACGAGGGCGAGAAGCCGACCGATGCCGTGCGAGTGGACTGGCGCCCGGGCTCGCTCTACGCGCCACCGGACGACCTCTTCCACCAGCACTTCAACACGGCCCGCGAACCCTCGCGCTACCTGGCGCTCGGCTTCGGAGGCGTGCGGTATCCGGTGCTGGAGAGCAAGCGCAAGATCTACGAGCAGATGGACAAGTCCCAGTCCGAGGGTGGCATCCAGGTCGAATACGAGGATGAGGATCCCGACATCCACACGCTATACGAGCGCGAGATGGCGAAGCTGGGTATCACGAGCGCGATGCCCGCGGTGACGTACCGCTAAGCCGCAACCTGTCTGGGCTCGAGGCCGAAGGCCTGGGCGACCAGCTCGTAGGAGCGGACGCGGGCCTCGAACGAGTAGCAGTTGGTGACAATACCGATGTCCGTCGTCTCGTAGAGCGCGGCCCGGGCGATGATCCCTTCCTTCACCTGCTCGGGATCGCCATCGATCGCGCTCGGGCCGGAATCCGCCGCGGCCTGCCGAATGTGCTCGGGCCAATCGGTTGCCGCGACCTCCTCCGGGGAGAGCAGGCCAACCCGAACGCCCGTGTCCCGCGCCGCGCGCTGAAAGCGCCGGCTCGTGGCGAGAACCTGCGCCTCCTCCTCGGTCGGTGCGCACATGACGTGGAGCGTGACGTTCAACCGCGGCTTGTCCCCGAAAACCGTCTCCCGGAACTCCCGCCGGTAGAGGGCGGCGACCTGCGGCCCGATCGCCGCTGTGCGTCCAAAGAAGTCGGCGAATGCAAACGGCAGGCCGAGGATCGCTGCGAGCTGGGCACTGTAATCGCTCGAGCCGAGCAGCCAGACCTCCGGCGGCTCCGGGGCCGGCCCCGGTTGGATGCGGATTTTCGAAAAAGGATGTTCGGGATTCATCTGACCGTGGAGGTAGCCGAGGACATCGACGACCTGGCCGGGAAACTCCTGGATATCCATCTGCGGGCGCGGATAGGAGAGCGCAGCCGCCGTGAGCTGGTCGCTGCCCGGCGCCCGACCGATGCCAAGATCGATGCGCCCGGGAAAGAGCGCCGCGAGCATCTGGAACTGCTCGGCCACCTTCAACGCCGCGTAGTGCGAAAGCATCACGCCGCCGCTGCCGACCCGGATCGATTGCGTCGCCGCGGCGATCTGCCCGATGAGAATCTCGGGGCTCGTGCCCGCGAACGACCCGCTGTTGTGGTGCTCCGCGACCCAGTAGCGCGAGTAGCCGAAGCGCTCGACCGCCTGCGCCAGCCGGATCGACTCGCGCAGCGCGTCCGCGGCGGTCCCGCCATTGCGGACCGGGGATTGGTCGACGACGCCTAGCGTCAACTCGCTGCTCATGCCTGCCGCCTCGAACCCCGGGCTCTCAGAATATCTGTGGGCATTGTACGAGGGCGGGCATCGAACGCAGGCTCAGACGATCTTCAGCGTGCCCTTCATGCCATACGCCTCGTGGCCAGGCAGATGGCAGACGAACTCGTAGGTCCCGGGGCGGTCGAAGGTGAGCGTCGTCGTGCGGGTGGCGTAGGCGGGGACGGAAACCTCGTCGGGCCGCGTGTCGTGGACCGGGTCGCTGCCGGTCCGGTGCACCTGATGAATCTCCGGCGGCCCGACGATCCACTCGTGCCCGATCGGGTCGTCGTTACGAAGGGTGATCGTCACGGGCTTACCCACCGGGACGCGAACCTCGCTCGGCTCGAAGTGCGAGTAGTGGAACGCGATTGTCACATCATCCCTCGCGGGGAGGGACGGCGCGCAGCCGCCCGCGATCACCGCGAGCAGCAGCGCGCCGACCCATCGGAGGGCGTTCACCGCGACCAGACTCGGCGTCGCGCCGCCACGGCCGCTGGCAGCGCAAGCACCAGCAGGAGGCCGAGGGCAGCGGGTCCGCCGAACGACTGGAAGAGCAAGGTGCGATGGCCCGGGCTGAGTCCGGCCGCGAGCCGAGAAGGCGCCCCCTGCCCGCTGGCGTCGACCGCGAGGTCGAAGCTGAGATCCGAGGCCTTGCTGTCGATCCGGAGCTTCGTCAGCCAGCCCGCCTGCGGTATCCACTCCATCTTGTCGTCGGAGCGCAGGTCGTTGAGGAGCGTATCGCGCGCGGCCGCGTCGTGGACCAGGCTCATGCCGGCGCTTGGCTCTGGGAGAAACGCGGGCTTGATGTCCGTGAGCAGGTAAACGTCCGCCTCGACGCGATCGTTCGCCTGCTTGCCCAGGGTAAGGATGCGGAGCGGGACCCACGGGTTGGTCGTCGGGATCGTGATCTGGACCGGCGTGCCGTCGCCGATCTGCTGGCCCCGGGCGGCAGCCGCGTCCGCGTCGAAGACGGCCGCGAGGAAGATCGGGCTACGGGTGGCGTAGAAGTCCAGCATCTGGGGCGCTTCGGGTGAGAGGCGGAAGCCATGTTCTGTTGCCCAGGCCGCGACCGCCCGGGGGCCACCCTGGAGGACGGTAATGTCCAGAGCATCAACCCGCGTTTCGAGCAGGATCTGCACGGAGTCGGTGGCGCCGGCGGCGGCCGGTGCCGCAAGGAAGCGCGCCTCCCGGAGCGGTTCGGTCTCTCGCTTGAGTCGCTGCAGCGTCCAGGACCCGCCGCGTTCCACGCTGGTCGGGACCCCGGGTAGCGGGATCAGCGTCCCGAACTGCCCCCCACCCCCGAGGAACTGGAACGCCGTCACGTAGTGCTCGACGCCGTCGTGATAGGCGGCGAGCGTCGTGGTTCGGCCGAGGTTGACCGAGCCGTTGGACCCGATGAGGCCGGCGCATGCGAGCGCCGAGGACGCCGTGGCTGAGAACGCCGTGGTGATGGCAACGATGATCGCGATGACCGTCGTCAGATGGCGCATGGCCTCTCCCTTTCCGGAGCAGCTACCCTCCGTAGCCACTCTCATGGACAGTAGACGCCGGTTCGTCCCGAAAAGTTTCCGTGAATCCGTTCACAGCCGATCACCCACGTTCATCTTTTGCGACGCTGGCAAGTGTCGACGACCGTGGCCGCCTCGATCCCGATCGCCAGCGTCCGCTCCGAACCAATCTGGTAGTCTTGGGCTGCGGTCGCCGATCCCAGAGCGCAACTCGCGATCCGGCGCGCGCCGGGAGGATGACGTGGATTACGGGCGGATCGTGCGGGACGCGATCAGGCTCACCTTGCGCCACCGATTCCTCTGGGTGTTTGCCCTCCTGGGTGGAAGCTCCAGCTCATTTGGCGGTGGCGCCCCCGACTTGAACCTGGGGAGTCGTGGCTCCACGCCCACGCCCCCTGAGGAAATGCCACCTGAGCTGGAGCGGCTCTTCGAGGCGGTTCAGAAGCTCCCCGATCTCCTCGCCGCCCATTTGGCGACGATCATCGGCGTGGCGGCACTGCTTTTCCTGGTCGGGCTGGTGCTCTTCGCCATCTCGTTCGTCTGCCGAGGTGCTCTGATCGGATCGATCGTACGGCTGGCCAACGGGGAGCCTGCATCCGTCAGAATCGGCTGGGGGATCGGCACGCGGCTCGGCTGGCGCTATTTCCGACTCTGGTTGATGGGATGCATCATCGTCCTCCTGGCGGTCGTCGCCGTCGCATCAATCGGGGTCATCATCTACATCTTCGGCGCGGCCGGGGAGGCCTTGCGCGTGCTCGCGATTGTCCTCGGCGTGATCGTGGGACTTGCGGCGTTCGGCCTCGCGATCGCCTTCGCGATTGTCCTCAGCATCTGCTTCGCGTTCGCGGAGCGCGCGATTGCGGTCGACGGGCTCGGTGTTCGGCAGGCGTTGCGGCGGGGGGCGGGACTGCTCATGGTCGAGAAGGGCGCGAGCGTGCTGCTCTGGTTGGTCGCCGCCGGCATGGGCATCGGGACCGGCATCGTCCTCACGATCATCGCCCTGATCGTGGGCCTGCCGCTCGCACTTGCCGTGATCGCGACCTATTTCGCGGTCGGTATGACTGGTGCCACCATCGCAGCGACGGCGCTGGCCATCGCCGTCTGGATCCTCATCCTCTGGGGCATTAGTGCCGTCGGCAGCACCTACAACACGACGTATTGGACGCTCGGGTACCTGGCGATCACGGACCGCTACCCACCCACGGTCGTCTCGTGAGGCTCGGACGCCCCTGAGCCAATAAAGCTGATGAAGACATCCTCGAGCGTAGGCTCGATTGGCTTCACACCCCGCACTTCCAGCCCAGCCGCTCGTAGCTTCCGCGCCAGCAACTCGCCTGACTGCACGTCGGAATCGATGAGCACGTGGACATCGCTGCCATGAATCGCCACGTCGCGGACTCCGGAAAGCGGCTCAAGCACTCGGGCCACGTCGAAAGGCTCGTCGCAGCGGACGCTGAGGAGCTGGCCTTGCAGCGCCGTGCGTTTCAACTCCTCCGGCGAGGAAAGTGCCCGCAGAACGCCGTTGTGAATCATGCCAATGCGCGTGGCGTGCTCAGCTTCGTCAAGGTAATGAGTGGTAACGAACACTGTCATACCGTCGCGGGCCAGCCCGTGGATCATCGTCCAGAAGCGCCGGCGCGACACGGGATCCACACCCGCCGTCGGCTCGTCCAGGAAGAGCAGCCGCGGCTGGTGAACAATCGCGCAACCCAGCGCCAGCCGCTGCTTCCAACCGCCGGAGAGCTGACCCGTAAGCTGTTGCTCGCGCCCCTCGAGCCCAGCCATCGCGATCAGCGCGTCGATCCGGTCCCGGCGGAACGCAGTTGGAACGTCGTAGACACGAGCGTAGAAGTCCAGATTATCGCGGACTGAGAGATCCTCATAAAGCGCAAACCGCTGGCTCATATAACCGATCCCTTGCTTGATGCGCTCACCTTCATGCGCGATGTCGAAGCCGAGGACGCGGCCCTCACCAGACGTCGGGAGCAGAATTCCGCAGAGCATCCGGATCGTCGTGCTCTTTCCCGACCCGTTGGGACCGAGAAAGCCGAAGACCTCGCCCGCTGCGACTGAGAACGTCACATCGTCGACCGCCACAAGGCTGCCAAAACGTTTCGTGAGGTGGCGAACGTCGATGACGTCCTCGGTCATCAGCCGATCCGCTTCTGAAAGCGCGGAAGCCAGGTGGGATGTGCAGGGCAACCTTGGCCTGTCCCTGGTCTATTGAGTCGCTCAAGTCACGTTGCGAGTGCGCGCTTTGCACGACATCGAAGTAGCCACTGTTGTGAAACGCGGCGACGAGCGCTCGACTGTCGAAGTCGCCCGCTTCGTCGAAGACGATCGTCGGGAGATGGTCGACCACCGTGTTGATCGCGTAGCCGAAGATGATGAGCTGCATGATCGGGAGCGCGAGAACCATGGCAAGCGTCCGCCGGTCATGCCGGATCTGCAGGAACTCCTTGCGGACGATTGCGATTACGCGCGCGCTCACGAGCTCAGAGCCTGTAGACAAATAAGCCTTCCGATTGTAATGCGCGTGTGAGACAAGGCGAGGGATTGTGACGGGTAATTGTCGTGCGTCGTGAGATGGTAAGCGCATGGCAGTTGACCCGGTACTCGCGAAGAAACTGGCGACGA
>ORMF012550111.1_pt1 | contig 31692 bp, 24 predicted proteins | sample 1779871 | NCBI WGS metagenome assembly ORMF01 (sample SAMEA104232316, study PRJEB22302) | groundwater metagenome | biome: forest; feature: aquifer; material: groundwater | place: USA | collected 2011-08-07 | depth 5.4 m | reverse complement strand
GGAGCGCTTTGCGCGTCGGCCTGCCCGTCTTCTCGGTACAGAGGCCCGGGACGGAGCCGATGGCCTCGACCGCCGACAGCCGCCGCACGGCCGCGCCGCGTTCAGCCATCCTGCGCGCGCCGATCGCCAGCGAGACACTTAGCGTCGGCAGCAACCCCTCCGGCACCAGCGCGACGATCACTCCCGTCGCGAACGTCAGCGCTGCCAGGAACTCGACCGACGTGCTGATCGCCGCCAGGGACAACGTCGCCGCGCCCGCCAGCACGGCGATCGCGGCGGTCAGGCGCGACAGGCCGGCGACCTGCGACTCCAGGACGGACGGCCCGCGCCGCACCCCTTCGACCATCGCAGCCACGCGTCCCATCGTGCTGCCCGGGCCGGTGGCATACACCACCGCCTCGGCGCTGCCCGTCACGACGGCGGCGCCTGCGGCGAGAAAGCTCGGCGCCTCCGTGGCAGCCACATCGCCGCCTTCGACGATCGATGGACGGGGGCTCCGCCCGACCGGCGCCGATTCGCCGGTGACGACGGAAAGATCCACCATCAGGTTGTCCGCCGCGAGCAGCACGCAATCGGCCGGCACGACGTCGCCTGCCGCGAGCCGGACGACGTCGCCCGAAACGAGATCGGCGGCGGGTATGCGGTGCTCATCGCCATCGCGCACCACGGAGGTATGCACCGCAACGCGCCGCATCAGGCTGGCGACGATGCGTTCGGCACGGTACTCCTGCATAAACGCGAACAGGCCGTTGATGGCCACCACAGCGACGATGGCGGCACCCAGCTCCGGGATGCCGGCGGCGAACGCCAGCCCTGCGGCAAACCAGAGGAGCAGTGCAAGCGTATGGGTGAAGTTCTGCAGGAACGCGATGATGTAGCGCGTACGCTGCGGCGGCACCGGCTCGTTCGGTCCCCGCTCGCGGAGCCGTCTGGCGGCCTCCTGACGGCTCAGGCCGGTCGCAGCCGATCCGAGCGCACGCAGCCGCTCACCTGGTTCGGCGGCGATGATGCCGGCGATGTCAGGCGATGTCGTCGCACGGGTCGAGGCAGCGGAGCGCAGCACCACGGTGCAATGTTGGCGCATCCGCGTTCGGCACCGCCACAGTCATCCGGGCCGAATCGCGTGGGCAGATGGCGGTCGTTCGCCGAACGCGAAGCTCTCACGTCCATTCGTCCCGCCGATCAAGGCCCTATGGCGCTGATGCGCCGCGAACGATGGGCATACATTCATGGGAGCAGGAGGCGCTTGCGATGATCGCGCGGCGGATCGCCGCCTCCACACGTTGAGTTCGCCACCGGCACGGGCCGGGCGCATGCGGGAAATCGGCCGCCTGTAGGCGCTCGGCTTCGTGCCTGCCACACCACGTGCGGCATGCCGTGGCCGCTCCTCGGCGACGAGAATCAGCACCGGCACCAACAAGACCGATCTCGCAGACTGTCCGCCGCCGCGTGCGGCCGCGACTTGGCGTGCCGCCCCCCTTTCCGCCTGAGTCAGGCCGTCGCCGGCTGGCGAAATTCCTGTTCGATCACGGCATCGTAGAGCTTGATTTGCGGCGGCCCGGCGACGATGCCCATCAGCGAACCCTGCCGGTGGCCGGCGGCGAACGCCTCGCTCTGCGTCCACGCTGTGAAGGCCTCGCGGCTCTCCCAGGTGCTGTGGCTGACGTATTCGCCCGCGGCATCGCTGCACAGGAGAGAGAAGCGGACGATGCCCGGCACGTTGTGAAGATACGTGTCGCGGGTCTTCCAGATCTGTTCGAACTCTTCTTCCTTCCCTGGCACAATCTTGAAGTTATTCATCGCAATGAACATGACGGCCTCCCTGTGGCTGAAATCCTGCTGTCCGGTGGGCAAGCTAGCGCGCAGACATCCTAACGCATCGAGGGCCGAGGTCGCCGCCCGGAACGGAACAGGCCACCCGAAGGCGGCCTGTGCTTCTGCGTCGAGAGGTGAGCTACTTCGGGAATCCGTCCATGATCGTGATGATCGCCGGCCCAAGGATGACGATGAAGAGGGTCGGGAAGATGCAGAGGACCAGCGGGAAGAGCATCTTCACCGGCGCCTTGTACGCTTGCTCCTCCGCCCGCTGCCGCCGCTTCACGCGCAACTGATCCGACTGCACACGGAGCACCGTACCCACCGATGAACCCATAGCCTCGGCCTGAATGACCGCGTTAGTGAACTGCAGCAGGTCCGGTACGCCCGTTCGCTCGCCCAGTTCCTTCAGCGCATCCCGGCGAGCCTTGCCGAGCGCGACGTCACGGAGAGAGCGTGTCAGTTCCTGAGCGAACGGCCCTTCGACCTTTTCGGCCACGCGTGCCAGCGCAGCATCGAGCCCCAGACCAGCCTCAACGCACGTCGTGATCAGGTCGAACGCATCAGCCAGGCTCCGGATGATTGCCGCCTGTCGCTGCTTGGCGCGGGATCGGATGAGGTAGAACGGCATCACGAAGCCGATGAACGTGATGACGCCCACGATGCCAAGTTGCATGGTGCCGATTCCGCCGCCGGCAACGGAGACGATCAGCACACCAAAGAATGCCGAAGCGCCCGTGGCCACGAGCACCATCGTAAGGAATCCGCTCATGGTCATCGGCTCGCCGGCGATGATCAGCGAACGCTCGACGCCCTGCAGCATCGAGCGGGGCAACAGCTTGCCAAGACCGCTGGCAGCGCCACTGAGCAGGGGGGTCACCACGCGCGGTCCGAAGCCGGGAGCCACCGGCTGAAGGTCCGGCTCGGGGCCTCCGCGCGTGAACGAGTCGAGGCGGCGGCGTGCCGCGATGGCGCTCTGGCTCTGCGAACCGGAGGTGACGCCGACGACGAAGAAGACGACCGTCAGAAAGACGAAGATCGCGGTGATGAGTGCCAGATCCATCCCCTATACCTCGATCTTCATGATGCGCTGGATGATCATGATGCCAACCGTTTCCAGTCCGACGGCCACACCGAGCATCATCTTGCCGACCATTGTGGTAAACAACGGGGTGATGTAGCCCGGGCTGGTTACCGAGAACAGGAGCCCCACGCCTACGGGCAGCAGGCCGATGACGATACCCGTCAGCTTCTGCTGTGCCGTGAGCGTCTGGATCTCTCCGCGGATGCGGATGCGCTCGCGCATCGTAGCGGCGACGGTGTCCAGGATCTCTCCCAGGTTGCCGCCGACGGTGCGCTGAACGAGGATGGCCGTTACGACGATGTCGAGGTCGTAGCTGCTCGAGCGCTCGCTCAACGCCAGCAGCGCTTCCTCAGCACTCGACCCGATGTTCATCTCGTGAATCGTCCGGCCGAGTTCCGTCGAGATCGGATGGCCGAGTTGCTGCGACGCCGCGCTCAGCGCCTGCAAGAGTCCGAATCCCGCCTTCAGCGAGTTCGAGATCATCGTGAGTGCTTCCGGTAGCTGCGCGTTGAGCTTGTCCACACGCGACTTGCGCCGGCGGTTAAGGTACATCTTCGGCAGGTTGTAGCCGATGAGGGCGCCCACCAGGCCGATGATCAGGCCAAAACGGCCGGCGATGAAGAACGCCGGACCGACAAACCCGGCAAATCCCAGCATGATGCGCAGCGCCACGTACTCGCCCGCGCTGATCGTGAGATCGGCCCGTTCAAGTTGCGCCGCCAGTTGTTCCGTCATCCTGCCGCTGACAAGCCCGCTGACCAGTCCGCTGAGCGGCCCGCCCTCCGATCCTGTCTTGCGCAGGGCGACTGAAGACGCGCCCGCGTCGACCACCGAGGTGCCCGACATCAGGCCCTCGAGCCGCCCGCGCATCGCCGCCGATGACGGCACTGCCGAGGCGTAAAATGCGAACAGCGCGACGATCACCGTGACCATCGCTGAGAATGCTGCTACTGCTGCCAATGGGTCCAGCATATGAAGCCTCTAGAAGCTTGCCACTGCAAATAGATCAGCCGGCAGGTGAATGCCGGAGATTTCGAACTTCTCCGCGAACCTGGGCCGAATGCCCGTGGTGCGAAGTTCTCCCAGCACGCGGCCGTCCGTGTCGATGCCCGTCTGCTCGAACCGGAAGAGGTCCTGCATGGTCACGACCTGCCCCTCCATGCCCGAAACCTCCGCTACCGACACGACTTTGCGCGTCCCGTCAGGGAAGCGCGCTATCTGGATGACGAGGTGGATGGCGGACTGCATTTGCTCCCGGATCGCCTTCACCGGCAGCTCGAACCCGGCCATCATCACCATGTTCTCGATGCGGGCGAGGGCGTCACGCGGCGTGTTCGCGTGCACGGTGCCGAGCGAGCCTTCGTGGCCGGTGTTCATGGCCTGGAGCATGTCGAACGCCTCCGGACCGCGCACCTCACCGACGATGATGCGATCCGGACGCATGCGCAACGAGTTGCGCACGAGGTCGCGCTGCGTCACCTCGCCGCGGCCCTCAAGCGAGGATGGGCGCGCCTCCAGCGTCACTACGTGCCCCTGCTGAAGCTGGAGCTCCGTCGGGTCCTCGATCGTGACGATCCGCTCGGTGTCCGGGATGAACGCCGATAGCGCGTTGAGCATCGTCGTCTTACCGGAGCCAGTGCCGCCGGAGATGATGATGTTGAGCTTCGCCGCCACGCAGGCGCGAAAGAACTCCGCCAGATCGTTCGTCAGCGCACCCGTCGCGACGAGATCGTTGATCGTCATCTTGTCGGTGCGGAACTTCCGGATCGTGATCGTCGGGCTCTTCGGCGCGACGGGCGGGATGATGACGTTGACACGCGAGCCATCGGGCAAGCGGGCGTCCACCATCGGCGACGATTCATCGACGCGGCGTCCGAGAGGCGCGACGATGCGCTCGACGATGCGCATGATGTGCTGGTCGTCGCGGAAGCGGACGGAGCTGAGGTACAGGCGGCCCTCCTTCTCGTAGAAGGTCGTGTCCGGCGCGTTCACCATGACTTCCGAGATGCTCGGGTCGCGGAGCAGCGGCTCAAGCGGTCCGAAGCCCAGCACCTCGTCCGCCACGGCGGAGACGAGTTCGTCGCGGGTGGTGCCGACGATCCCAGGCATCTCCTGGGCGACAAGCGTGCGGGCCGCCTGCTCGACGGCCTCGCGTGCCTTCTCCTTGCCCAGCCCTTCCAGCTTGTTCGGATCAAGCTCCTCGATCAGGCGCTGGTGAAGGGTGAACTTCAGTTCGTTGAGCGCGACGACGTTCTGAGACATCTGTCCCGGGCGGTTGAACGCTGCCGTGCCGCCGCCACTCGCCGGCGGCTTGCGCGACTGCCATTGGAATTGACTCATCTGTTCCGTCCTCCCGGGCTATGTCTAGGCGGAACGGCCGAGGAAGCGGTCAAGGAATCCACGCTTCTCCTGCCGGGTTCCGGTCAGCGCGTGGGCGAGGTCGATGATCGACCGGGAGACCCGCGCGTACGGCTTCGCTACTACGATCGGCTGCCCGAGTTGCGTGCTGCTGGAGACGCTCAGGTCGTGCGGGATTCGCCAGAACACGTCGTACTCCAGCACGCGCGATACGTCTTCCTCGCGCAGGCTGTTCGCGGCGGTCGAATGGTTGATGGTGAGCTTCACCTTATCCTCGGACACCGCGGCGGCTCGCAGCATCTCGAGTGCGAGCGCCGTGTCCTTGATGCTCGCGATGTCCATGCTGGTGACGAGCAGGATCAAATTCGCCATCTCGAGCGTGGCGGCGATCAGTTCGTTGAACGTGCCCGGGGTATCGATGACGACGTAGTCGTGCGTCTGCGCGAGCAGGTCCACGATCTTCTCGATGTGCTGGGGCGTCATGTTGCGCCATTCGGTCGGGTGCAACGGCGCCGGCAGGATCGAGACGCCACTGTGATGCTTGACGAGGTAGTCGCGGATCTTGTCGCGGTCGATTTCGTCGATACGGCGCGCCACGTCGGCAATGCTTGCTTCGACCGCGACGTCCATCATGATCGCGACATCACCGAATCGCGTGTCCATGTCCAGCAAGCAGACGTTGGCGCCGGTGATCTTCGCCAGCGTTGTCGCCAGGTTCGTCGAGATCGTGGTCTTGCCGATGCCGCCCTTGGCGCCGAACACGGTGATCACGGTGCCGCGCGCTGCCGCATCGGACGGCGCGCCATCCGCGCGCAGGCGCTTCCGCTCTTCCTGCTCCAACACTCCGTAGACCGCGCGGCTAAGGTCTTCAGGCTTGAGCGGCTTGATGATGTAATCCCGCGCGCCCGCCACCATCGCCCGCCGGACGGAGTTCGCATCGGCGAGCGACGAGTAGACGATCGTCGGAGCGTTCGGCACGGCATCAGCCAGCGCCTCGATCGTTTGCAAGGCGAGGGCGACCGGTTCCTCGAACGAAACGAGGAACGCGTCCGGAGGCGTCTCCCTCGCCACCGTTACGGCTTCGACACCGTAGCCAGACTCGCCGATCACCGTGAAGTGGGCGATTTGGACGGCACGCTTCGTCTCGGCCCGGCTGCCCAGGTCTGGGTCCACTGTGACGATTTCAGGGTTGCGCGCCATGGGCTACGTCTCCTACGGTTTGGCGTTCGTTCCGGCTGGCGTCCGCACGGGCGGACGATGCTACTGCTTGTACCCTTCGGGCCTGAGTTCCGCCGGCAGCGCCTTCAACGCCTCGACGGGCACAATCTCCGTGATCAGCGTCACCGGCGTGTCGACCAAGTCCTGGTCGCCGACGTTGCGAAGAATGGCGCGCAGCTTGCCGGTCTGCTCGGCCAGGAACAACTGCTGCGCCTCCGTCGGCGAGAGCAGCAGCGTCATCGTCACCGCATCTGGCAGCGGCTGGCCGGCGTCGACCGGCACGGGCGCGTCGCTGCTTCCAGCCGCGGCTCCTACGGGCCCGCTGTTCACAAGCGTCTGCGCGATGGCGGCCACCTGGACGTTGCGGAGCAGCGTCTTGGTCGCCACCGAGCGGTCCGTGCAGCAGATCCAGACGAGGTCGATATAGTCGCCGGGGAGGATCAGGCCGCCCGCGTTCGAAAGCTGCGACGCCTGGATCGACATGGCGCGCCGGCCCGTCGGGATGACGTACGACAGTGCGGCGTCCGTCACCGGCTTCGCCACATCGACGACAGAGGCGGTCACGACTTGCTGGTTGACGGCGATCGGGAACTTGGTGACTTTGCCGGCAGCATCGGTGATGCTGGCGTAGGCGCCGTCGATCTTGGCATTCAGCGGAATGCTCTTGACTTGCAGCATGTCGGCCGTGATGGTCGTGCGCTGCCTGATCGGCACACGCGCCACCACCACCTGCACGTCGCCTGCCGAGACGGCGCTGGCGGGCTCGCCGCTGTCCCGCGCCGTCAGGGCGTAGAACAACGCCGCCGTCAGCGCTCCGAACAGAAGCGCGACAATAAGGAACTTGCGGTTCGTCCGTCCCGGCGCTGATCCGGCAACAGTTCGTGCCATGGTGTTTTCTCCCACGTCGGATTCCGGCCCGTCGGGCCACTAAGCCTGTATAGGTATCGGCTTGGCCGAGCCCTGCTTTACGACCAATCCGGTCGCTCATGGCGATTTGCCGTACCGCGCGGCCCGGGCCCTGATCCCGGTCCGGCGCGTTCGCCCGCGTTCACCCGCCGCCGCCCCAAGGGCCCTTACACGGCGGGGTCCAACAGCTTCATCTGCTTGCGGAGCGAATTCAGCGCACGATGCTGGATGACGCGGATAGCCGCGACGCTCTTGCCAATAATCTCGGCCACTTCGCGGTAATCTAAATCCTCGATGAAGCGGAGAATGATGACCTGCCGCTGCTCTTCGCGCAGCCTCAGGATCGCCTCCCGCACCAGTTCCTCTTCCGCTGTCACCTCGTAGGCAGACTCCGGATCGCGCCGCGTCTTGTCGTCGACGATGCCGTCGTGAAGCTGCGAGGACTCCCGCTTGGAGCGCAGGTGGCTGACGCCGAGGTTGTGGGCGATGCGGAGCAGCCAGGAGACGAACGGCGCGCCGCGCACCTGGTACCGGCCGATGGCCTCCCACGCCCGCAAGAACGTCTGCGCCGTCAGGTCTTCGGCCTCGGCAGCGTTGCCCACCATGTAGTAGATGTGGCGGTACACGCGCACGGCGTGCCGGTCATACAGCTCGCCGAAGGCATCCTGGTCCTTCTGGATCGCCCGCAGGACGATAGCGGTGTCGTCGTTCGCTCGCGGTATCGCGGAGTTGGCGCTGACCATACCGTGTTCCACTCCCCAAGCTGCCGGCTGTCCGCCTGTCGGGATCGGGAGGGAGCCTCACGCGTTATCCGAGCGTGTTCCCCTACGGGGATTCCCTGATGTCCCAATGAGAATCGGCAAACTGCTGACGCTGCTTGAGGGGTAGACGGGTGAACCGGGAAACTCTTACGAGCGCGAGGAGGGGATCAGTCGGCCCGCGGCATCAAGTCGGAGAGGCTGGACCGGCGCGCCTCGGGTACCGGCATGGCGCCGGAGGCCTGCTGCGGCGTGACGATCCGCGGTGCACCCTCCGGATCGCGCAGGACGTTGGGAATATCGCCGCTGGCGCGCTCGGGGCGCGGCTCCGGGATCAGCCGGAACTGGAACTTGTGCTGGCCGATGTCGAACGTGTCGCCGTCATCGAGGATCTCCCAACCGCCGCTGGCACCCTCGACGACCATCGTCGTCAGCTTTGTCATCTTGTGCACCATCAGGCGACCTTTGCGGATCCAGATGCGCGCTTCCTCGCCGCCCATGTCGGCATCATTGACGCGCACGCCGCAGCGTGCCGCGGAGCCAATACTGACCGGGGTGCCGCCGACGCCGTACTCGGTACCGACATCAGGTCCAGATCGTGAGATCAACAGCCCCAACAACTCCCCGACGGTCTCGGGCGCGGGTGGATCGTCGCCCACGCCCTCGTCCACGGGCAACAGCGACTCGCGGCGCTTGCCAAATGGAATCACGCGGTCCGCGAGAGCCCCGTCGTCTTGGCCATTACCTGGCATCGTGCGCAGCCGCGTCACCGCCGCCAGCAGAACCACAAGCAGCAACAGCGCGACGCCACCGCCCGCGATCGGCAGGAGCGGCAGCCCTTCACCAGTGACGGCCGCGGGCGGCTTCGCCGACGAGAACGCCACGCTCGCTTCGGTCGTGCGGCCGGCCAAATGGACCGCGATCGTGATGGTGTGGGCTCCGTCGTCGAAGCGCGCGGGCTCGAACGTGTACTCGTATGGCGATGTCGTCGTATCGAAGACGTTGACGCCGTCCACCAGGAACGCCACGCGCTCGACCGCCGCGCCACCGACGCTGGCGGTGATGGTGCGGGCGGACGACACGGACTCACCGGCCCGCAGGCCTTCGATCACGGGCGGCGCCGGTGCGAAGCCCGCTCCGGGCTTGTACGCCGCCGACGCCTTCGCCGCCGCGCCGCCGCTGCGCAGCTCGATCTCGATGGCGGACCCGGCTGCGCTGGCCGCGGACGCATCGAACGTCACGACGTATTGGCTGCGCAAGAGCTTGCCGACGCCGGCGTAGAGCGCGTTCAGGTCCCTGGGGTTGGGTGCTTCCAGGTAGCGGCCGTTCGACACGCCTGCCAGTTGCTGCAGGTAATCGCGGTCGATCTTCGTGCCTTCGCCGAGCGTGAAGAAGGGCACACCGGCGCCCGCTGCCGCAGCCAACGCCTGCTCGCGCGTCACGGTGACCGCAACACCATCCTGTGCACCGTCGCTGAGGAGCACGATGGCGCGGCGGCTGGCGGTCGACGTGGCGGCCTTGAGCGCCGCCGCCTGTGTCGCCTCGTAGAGAGCTGTGTTGCCCTGAGCGACGAGCGCGTCGATGGCCATTTGTGCCTGTGCGCGATCGACTGTGAAGTCGACCACGGGCCGAACTTCATCCGCAAACGTGAGAATAGCGACCCGATCTTCCGGCGCCAGACCGGCAACAAAGGCCTGCGCTGCTTCGCGGGCGCGGGCGATTGCCTCGCCCGCCATGCTCCCGCTCACATCGACCACCAGCACGAGGTCGAGCGGAAGGCTCTTACTCGATGCGAGTTCGGCGGAGACGACGCTGGCCGGCTTGCCATCGACGGCGACGGTGAAGTTCTGAACCGTGAGGTCATTGAGGTCGGCGCCGGACGTGTCTTCGACGTTCACGACCGCCCGGGCGTTCGGATAGGCGTCATCGGACACATTCACTACGGCGGTTCGCAGCGTCGCTGGCTGCTGCGCGCGCGCCGCCGGCCAGGCGCCCCCAAGCCCCAGCCCCCGCCGCCGCCGCCGCAACAGCGAGTCCCCGCCTGAATTGCATCCTGCCTCCTGCCGCCGGGACCCCTCCGGGGCCGGCCTACGCCCGAATTGTCAAGTGTCCGCTCGGCTGCCTCGATTTAGGTGTAAGGTTTGGATGCGCAGCCACTTGACAGGCGGCACAGCCAGTGGCAGAATCGTGCCACCTTCGGGCGGCGTCGTGAGGCGCCAGGTGGAGCCCGTCGGACGCACGCTTCACGATCAGTATCGACGGAATTATTGCCGCGTTGAGCGGCGCAGCGAGCCAGGCAAGGACGCGGGCACGCAAGTCACTTGTCTAACACCCGCGCGCTCGCTGGCGCGCGACGAGTTGTCGCTTTCGCCTCCGGGCGGAAGTCCAAGTTTGGGGCTACGGGCCCAGGGGACGCGCGTTCAGGAGGCGGGGCCTGGCTGGCGTCCCCTGGCCCCAACCCGTTTCTACCCCCTTCCTCGCTGGATGTTCCCCTTCTTTGCGCGGCATCGCCGCTGTAACGATGTTCGCATCGGTGCGGCTGCAGCTTTGCGAACCCCGGCCGATACTGCTATCGGAGGATACGGGGGAGCCGCCGCTCTTCCGTCTCCGTGCGACCGGGCAACGGGATCACCAGCTGGCACCCCGCCAGGAGACGCAGTGAGCGACGCACGCATCCCCCGGAGCCGAGCATGACCACCGACATCTCTGGTGGCCTGCGCAACTCGCTTGGCTCGCAAGCCGGCCACAACGGCAACGGCGTGCATGATGACAGCGGAGGCAACAGCGCCGCACCATTCGTAGCGCAGCCGCAGACGATTGAGGAAACCGGCCTCGATTTCTCGATGATCCTCGACCTGGTGGTGAAGTCGATCTACTTCGCAGGCCGCCCGGCCGCGCGGCAGGTCGCCACGCAGCTCGCGCTCGGCTTTCCTGTGATCGACGAGGTGCTGGCTTTCCTCAAGCGGGAGCAACTGGCCGAAGTCGTGGGAAGCTCCGGCATGGGGGAACAGCTGTACCAGTACTCCCTTTCCAGCAAGGGGCTCGAGAAGGCCGAAGAAGCCCTGGGGCGTAACCAGTACATCGGCCCGGCGCCTGTTCCGTTCGAGGTGTACCTCGAGGTGCTGCGCCGGCAATCCGTCCGGACGGTGCGCATCTCGCCCGAGTCAGTCGCCACCGCCCTCTCCCACCTGGTATTGGACGACGCGGTGGGGGCCGCGCTCGGCCCTGCGGTGAACTCCGGACGCTCGATGTTGCTCTATGGCGGCTCCGGCAACGGCAAGAGCACGATCACGAATGCTATCGGCCGCATGCTGCCGGGTGAAGTGCTGATCCCTTACGCAGTCGACCTCAACGGCATCATCGTGAAGTTGTTCGACCAGCGCGTGCACCAGGAGATCCCCGCCGAGAAGCAGATGGAGCGACGCGGCGGCGAGATGAGCGGCAACGGCTCGGAGCGGCGCCGGGACCGCCGATGGGTGGTCTCGCGCCGGCCAATGATCGCGGCGGGGGGCGAGCTCACGCTCAAGGAACTTGAGCTCCGTTACTCGGCACAATCACAGTTCTACATCGCGCCGCTGCAATGGAAGGCGAACAGCGGCATCCTGATCGTCGACGACTTCGGGCGCCAGATGATCCAGCCCAAAGAACTGCTCAACCGCTGGATCGTGCCGATGGAAGAGCGCGTCGATCACCTGTCGCTGCACACGGGCGATATGGTCGAAGTCCCGTTCGACGTGCTCCTGATCTTCTCGACGAACCTTCGTCCCTCCGAACTCGGCGACGAGGCGTTCTTCCGGCGGATCCGCCACAAGATCGAGATCCCGGACCCGTCGCGCGAGCAATTCCTGGATATCCTGGCGCGTGTCTGCCAGCAGCGCGAGATGCCGCTGGACCCCGAAGCGGCACGCCATCTCGTTGAGCACTACTACGACCGCACCGATCGCGGCTTCAAGGGATGCCACCCGCGCGACATCGCTGATCTGATTGCGGACATCTGCGCGTATCACGGCGAGGTACCCGCGTTCACGCGCCGGCACCTCGACGCGGCATGCCAGTCCTACTTCGTCTCGATGCAGGAGCACGGCCCAACGAACGTCCGCCGGTTGGGCGGACTCGCCGCATAGCCCGCAGCCCCAGGATCGCGCCGCAAGGACACCGGGCGGGCCAGACGGCGGGATCTCAAAGCCGCCCAGTTTCCCTGGCGGCTTTGAGCCTGCGGACTGACCGCTGCCTGGGCCGGATCAGGGCGGGCCAGCGAAGATGATCGTGAAGTACTTCATGCCGCTTCCGTCCACGGCGAGAGCGATCCCCATGTCCGTGTAGTTGGCGTTCAGGATGTTCTCTCGGTGAGGCGGGCTGTTCCAGAGCGCGTTGTCGGCCACCGACACGGTGTCCGCATCCGGGTAGTTGTTCTTCGCCAGGTTCTCCCCGGCCCAGCCGTACGGCACGCCGTGGGCGTCCATGAGCGTGAAGGCGTTGTCGCCGGTCACCGGACTCACGTGCGCGAAGTAGTTGTGCGCTGCCATATCCTGCGACCGGATGCGGCCGATGCCGATGAGGTAGCCATTAACCCGCAAAGGTGGCAGCCCGCTGGCAATGCGGCGACCGTTTGTCGCCTCGAATAGCGCACGCGAGTACGCGTCCATCGGCGACGTATCGAGCCCCCAGGGAGCAGATGCTGCCGCGGGCGCGGGCGTCGAGGTGGGCAGCGGAGGCGGTGCAGGCGCCTGCGGCCGGGCGGCCGGCGTGACGGGCGGCACGGCCGGCGTGGGAGCTGGTATGGTCGCCGTGGGCGGCAGCGCCGTGGCGGTCGCCGTAGGCGATGGCGTGGCGCTCGGCTGGCCGGCCGCTTCGGCGAACCTCGCGATGTCGCCGATGGTCCGCCCGTCCGATGCCGAGAAGTCCGGTACGAGGGCGAACCCCCTGAGCACCGACGGATCGCGGCGCGCCGGCGCGTCCGCCGCGGCGGCGCTGCCATGGGCCGACGCATCGCCTGCGGAAGCCACCGCGTACATCGCGAACGCGACCAGCGCCGCGATGCTGATGATCGCGCCGATCCGCAGCGCCGCCGCACGGACGGGCTCGGAACCCACGCGCTGAACGATGGACGATCGGGATTCACCCGCCATGAGGTACGCCCCCAGTACGGTGATCCCCTTAGGGGGATCGAGCCTGCCAACTGGAGAATGGTCGGCACCCTTAGGGGTGCACATGAGGCCTCGTGAATCTGGATTTCGGTAGACCGCGTTCACCCGGACGGGGCGCCCTACTCCCTGATAGGGCCCTAAGGGTCCGCTCAACCGATTGCCCGAGGATCGAGGCGTTGCTAGAGTGCCTCGGGCCTCCGGGCCCTCGTCTTGTGTCTCGCCAGCGGCGCGACCCGGTGCCGGGCGCGCACCACGTGGAGATAGCACCGTGCCTGAAGGCAGCTACGCCGCACTCGACTACATGTTCCATCCCCGCTCGATCGCCGTCGTTGGCGCATCGACGCAGGAGGGGCCCGGCTCGTTCATGACCGCGATCAAGGAGATGGACTTCCAGGGCCAGCTCTACCCGGTGAACCCGAAGGCGGAGGAGATCTCCGGGCTTAAGTGCTATCCGCGCCTGACCGAGATCCCCGGCGATGTCGACCACGTCATCTCCAGCGTGCCGCTTCGCTTCGTCGAGCAGCTCGTCGAGGATTGCGGCGAGAAGCATGTGAAGGTGCTGCACTTCTTCACCGCCGGTTTCAGCGAGACCGGCGACGAAGAGGCGGCCGCGCTGGAGGCGCGCGTGTTGGCGCGGGCGAAGGCGTTCGGAATCAGGGTCATCGGTCCGAACTGCATGGGGCTCTACGCGCCTTCGGGCGGCCTTTCGTTCATGCCGTTCCTGCCGCCCGAACCCGGGCCGGTAGCGCTGCTCTCACAGAGCGGCGCCAACGCGGGCGAGTTCTGCCGCACCGGCGCGGTGCGCGGCCTGCGCTATAGCAAGGTCGTCAGCTACGGGAACGGCTCGGACGTCCGCGAGTCCGAGCTCCTGGAGTACGCCGCCGAGGATCCGGAGACGGCGGTGATCGCCTGCTACATCGAGGGGCTCAAGGACGGACAGCATTTTCTGCGGGCGCTGCGGAAGGCCGCCGCTGTGAAGCCGGTCGTCATCCTGAAGGGTGGCCGGTCCGAAGCCGGCACACGGGCGGCGAACTCCCACACGGGCAGCCTTGCGGGTTCGCTGCAGATCTTCGACGCCGCGGTCCGCCAGGCGGGCGCGGTGCGCGTCGATCGGATGAGCGAATTGGTGGACCTGACCGTCACGTACAGGTACCTCCCATCGCTGCGCGGGCAGCGCGCCGGTATCGTTGGCGGCGGCGGCGGTTACAGCGTGCTGGCGTCAGACGAGATCGGCACGGCGGGCCTCGAGATGCCCGCGCTTCCGGAGGATATCCAGCAGAAGCTCCGCGACTTCACGCCGACGGCTGGTACGAGCGTGCGAAACCCCGTAGACACGAGCGTCGGCTGGGGCCCGGACGGACTGAAGGCAATGCTGGACACCATCCGCATCGTGGCGGAGGCGCCGAACATCGACTTCATCCTCTACCACACGAGCTGGGGGTGGGGGCCGAACCGGTCGGGCATGCCCGATATCGTCGAGCAGGCCACGAAGCAGGCCAATGCCCTCGGCGAACTCTGCCGCGAGGCCGGAAAGCCGATCATCTGCGTCGCGCGCACGCCGACCAGCGGCGTCGGGATGGAGGCCACAATCGCGTTCCAGGAAAAGTGCGCGGAGCACGGCCTGCCGACGTACAGCAGCGTCGCCGACGCATCGCTCGCCCTCACCCGATTCCTCGCCTGGCAGGCGCGACGGTCCGTCTTCGCCGGCGCGAAGTAGGCTCCACACCGCACAGCTAAACGGGATGCGCGCCGTGCCGCGCTTGCGCCGCGCTCGGCCGCCCGGCTACCGCCGGCGGAACTCGCGTGCGATGGCGTCGGCGGCGAGGTGCACCATCGTCGGCCTACCGTGGGGGCACGTGCGCGGGGCTTCCGACGCCTCGAGTTGGCGCAGCAGTTCACGCTGCTCCACTTCGCTCATCGACATGCCCGCGCGCACCGCGGCATGGCACGCCAGCGAGGCCGCCACGCGATGCGACGGTTCAGCGGCGGTGTCCGCCACGTCATCGCGCCCCATGCGGTCGAAGAGCTCGGCGATATGCCGCGCGAGATCATCGCCGGCGATTGCTGCCGGCACGCCACGCACCACATAGGCGGCATCGCCGAAGTGCTCGATTTCGAATCCGAGCCGCTCGAACGCCACCGCGTGCTCGCCGAGCAGCGCGCGGTGGGGGGCGCTGAGTTCCAGTGTCAGCGGCTCCAGCAGCGGCTGCACGTCGGGCCGCGACGCCCGCGCCGCCGCCAGGAAGCGCTCGTAAAGCACACGCTCGTGCGCGGCATGCTGGTCGACGAGGTACACGCCTTCCGGGCCCTCGGCGACGACGTACAGGTTGGCGACCTGACCGACCGGCCGCAGCATCGGCAGGCGATCGACCGTTGGCGCCGCTGCCGCGCCCTCGGCTTCGTGCGATGGCAGCGGACGCGCCAGCGGCGGCTGCACCGGCTGCGCTTGCAGCGTCAGCGGCGGGCGCGGTGCCTGCGTTTGCGCGCCGCCCCAGAGCGACGACGTCGCTGCGGGCACGGTCCCCTGCTCCGTCAACGCGCGCCGCACGGCGCGTTGCAGCAGGCCGAACACCTCCCGCTCGCGCCGCAGTCGCACCTCGGCTTTGGTCGGATGCACGTTCACGTCGACGTCCTCGGGCGGGATGTGCAGGTCGAGCACAGCGATGGGCCGGCGTCCGACGGGCAGCATGCCCTGGTACGCCTCCTCAACCGCGAACGTCAGCGCGCGGTTCTTCACCCAGCGCCGATTCACGTACAGGCCGATGTAGTTGCGCGAGGAGCGGTGCAACCTCGGCTCCACCACCACCCCTCGGACGCCCGCTTCGCCCTCGTTCGCCGGCGGCACGTCGATCTCGATCGCGGCCGCCGCCACATCGGCGCCGTAGACTGCGGCGACGGCATCGATGAGGCGGCCGCTCCCGTTCGTCTGGAGGGCAGGCTTGCCATCGACGACCAGCTCAAATCTCACTTCCGGGTACGCCATGGCGTAGTGCACGAGCACTGAGGACACCTGCGTCGCCTCGCTGCCGGGCGCACGCAGGAACTTGAGACGCGCCGGCTGCGACGAGAACAGCCGGCGCACGGTGAACGTCGTCCCGGGCGCAGTCGCGCCGGAACCCTCCTCGATGACCTCACCGTCACGCAGCCTGATCCGCGCGCCCACGTCGTTGCCGGCGACGCGGGCCAGCAACTCCACCTCGCCCGCGGCGGCGATGCTCGGGAGCGCCTCGCCGCGGAACCCGAGGGTAGCGATGCGCCAGAGGTCCTCTTCAGCGGCGACCTTGCTCGTCGCGTGGCGCTCGAACGCCAGGCGCAGTTCCCCCGGTTCGATGCCGCAGCCGTCGTCGGCGACGCGGATCAGCGCGAGGCCACCTTCGCGGATCTCGACGGAGATCCGTGTGGCGCCGGCGTCCAGCGAGTTCTCGATGAGTTCTTTGACGACGGAAGCTGGCCGCTCGATGACTTCACCAGCCGCTATCTTCGCCGCCTCATGCGGTGCCAGGATGCGGATCGTCAAAGAGGGCCTCCGGGTCGAATTGTATCACGCTGGTCCCGGGACCAGCGCGCGCCGCGCCATTTCGTGCTATGCTCGGCCCGCTGTGGTTGCGGCGCGCATGTGAGGAGAGCCCCGTGGGCAGGCCTGGGCGCAACGTTCGGAGACTCAAGCGCTTCACGGCGGTCACGCTCGTCACGGCAATTGCGCTCGCGGGCACGTTCCGCATCACCACCGACGGCAGCGCCGCTTCGTCCAATCCGAGCGCGAGCCAGGCACCAGCGTCCATGCGCGATCCCAGCAGCATTATCGTCCGCGCGCGCCGCAGCGACGATCTCGACCGCGTGGCGGCCTACGCCACCAGCAAGGGATACACCGTCACGGCACGCGCGAGCGCCCTTCGCGCGCTCCGCCTCAGGCCGCCGGAAGGCGTCAGCACAGCTCGGGCCGTGACGCAGTTCCGCTCCCGGCCCGGTGTGGAATTCGTCGAGCCTGCATGGGCCATGACCAGCGCCGACCTGCCGGCGGACCCGCTCTACGCAAGGCAATCGCCCTACCTGCAGGCCGTCCACGCGCCGGAGGCATGGGACATCGAGAAGGGCGCCGCCACGACCCTCGTGGCGGTCGTAGACACCGGCATCGACCTCTCCCACCCGGACCTGCAGGGCCGGGTCTGGGTCAACCCGAACGAGACGGCGAACAACGGCGTCGATGACGACGCCAACGGATGCATCGACGACATCAACGGCTGCTCGTTCATCGAGGATCCCTCGACCGGGTGCAGCGGGAGCCTCAACGGCAACGTGCGCGATGACCTTGGCCATGGCACGTTCGTCGCCGGCGTCATCGCCGCCAACGCGAACAGCCAGGGCATGGTCGGCGTCGCGCGCGGCGTGACGATCGTCCCGGTGAAGGTGCTCGACTGCAACGGAGACGGCGATACGCTCGCGGTCGCGCAGGGCATCCTCTACGCAGCGCGGATCGGCGCCCGGGTTCTGAACATCAGCCTGGGCGGTCCCGTGGACTCCGCCATCGTCCGCGAGGCTGTCCGCGCCGCGCACGATGACTACGGCGCGGTGATCGTCGCCGCCACCGGCAACACGGCCAGCAGCGGCGTCAACTACCCGGCGCGCTACGCGAACGTCATCGCGGTCGGCGCAGCCGCGTCCGCCAATCCCGATCAGCGGGCGGCGTTCTCCACCACCGGGCCCGAAGTCGATGTCGTAGCGGTCGGCCAGGGCATCGTCGGAACGGTGCCGAAATCGAGTTGCCAGGTCTTCCTGAAGTGCCTGCAAACCGGCCCGTACGCGGTCGGCGCCGGCACGTCGTTCGCCGCGCCGCAGGTCACCGGGCTCGTCGCCCTGATGCTGTCGCGCACGCCGACGCTGAAGCCCGACGTCGTCATGAGCATCATCCGGGCGTCCGCCGATCCGGTGCCGGCCGGAGAACGCCCCGATTGGGCGGGCGCCGGACGCGTCAACATGCTCAAGGCGCTAAAGCCGCAGTACCGCATCGGCGCAGCCGGCACCACGAGAAGCTAGGCTGCCCCTCCCCGCTGACAACAGCTCCGGCGACTGTTCAGATCGCACCAGCAAACGACGACAATTGGCGCGGGAGACCTTGTGGGGAGAACCTGTTTGCGCGCCAACCTGCTCGCCGCGACCGTCATGTTGCTTGTCCTCGGCGCCGCTGCGATCGCCTGCAAGCCGGCGATGACGACGACCGTCGCGTTCGTCAACCCGTCCGCCCAGCCGCTCTTCGTTGCGGTCAACGAGCGCGAGCCGTTCGAAGTGCCCGCCGATGGCGAATTGCGCCACGATGTGCCGCTGGATCGGTGGCAGCCCATGACGATCACAGCGCGGGACGCACGGGGCGTCACGATCTTCGCAACCACGACGTCGCTGCCGCGCATCAAGTCCGCGGGCAACCGTGTCGACCTCCAGGTGGCGGGCGGCGAGCGCTTCGATCCGCTGCTCCAGCAGTATCCGGGCATGCCGTAGCGGCAATTCACCAGCCGCGGACGCGCTCCGGCTCGATACGTAGGAGGACCTCATTCCCGACGCTGGCGTTCTGCCGCACGTACCGATTGCCGCCCTCTTCGCCGAGATAGTGGATGGCGAGAGCCTCGCGCCACTCCGCGCCCGGCGCCTCGTGGACGGTGGCGCGGCCACGGACGATGACGGTGTGGTACGGCGGGCGCTCGTCGTCGATGCAGAACTCCACGCGCGGGTCGCGCTCGATGTTGCGGTGCTTCACCGAACCGCGGCCCGTTAGCACCAGCAACGCACCGTCCTCGAATCGGTACCAGACGGGCGCGATGTGCGGCGAGCCGTCCCGGCGCAGCGTGGCAAGGCGGCCGATGCGCGGCTTGCGCAGGAAACGCACCTGCCGCTCGCTGAAGATGCCGTTGTTCATGGCGCCTCCTCGGTGATGCCTTCACGCGCACGGTCGCGCAACTCGTACAGACGCGTCAACGCCTCCAGCGGCGACAGGCTGTCCACGTCGATCGCGGCGAGATCGCGCCGCAGGCCGTCGTCCGGAGGCGTGGCGGCGAACAGCGACAATTGGGGCGACGTCACCGTGGTTGCGCGCCCTTCGCCGCTCGCCTCGAGCTCGCGCAACACCTCGCGCGCTCGCTGCACCACCGCCTTCGGCAGCCCCGCCAGCTCGGCGACGTGGACGCCGTAGCTTCGGTCGGCGCCGCCCGGCACGATGCGGCGCAGGAAGACGATGCGCCCGGCCTCCTCCGCCACCGCGACGTTGCAGTTGCGCACGCGCGGCAGGTGCTGCGCCAGGTCGACGAGCTCGTGGTAGTGCGTGGCGAACAGCGTCTTCGCCTGCAGCCCCGGGCGGTTGTGCAGGTACTCGACGACGGATCGCGCAATCGCCATGCCGTCGTAGGTGCTCGTTCCGCGGCCGATCTCGTCGAGGATCAGCAGCGATCGGGAGGTCGCGTTGTGCAGGATTGCGCTCGTCTCGATCATCTCCACCATGAACGTGGACTGGCCGGAGGTGAGGTCGTCGCCCGCGCCGACGCGCGTGAACACGCGATCGACGACGCCGATCGATGCGGCGGACGCCGGCACGAAGCTGCCGCACTGCGCCATCAGCACGATGATCGCGACCTGGCGCAGGTACGTCGACTTGCCTGCCATGTTCGGCCCGGTGAGGATCATGATCTGCGCGGCCTCGGACGACATCTCCGTGTCGTTCGGCACGAACGCGCCGGCCGACAGCGAGCGCTCGACCATCGGGTGGCGCCCGTCGCGGACTGCGATGGTGTCGCTGTCGTTGAGCTGAGGTCGGACGTAGCCGAAGCGCGCGGCGGCCTCCGCCAGCGCGCACGCGGCATCGAGCTCGGCGGCGGCCCGCGCCGTGGCGAGCACCTGTGCAGCCGCCGCGGCGACCTGCGCGCAGACCTGCCGGAGGATCGCCGCCTCCATCTCCTCGGCGCGCTCCTTCGCGTGCAGGATCTGGCTCTCGTACTCGCGGAGTTGCGTCGTCGCGTAGCGCTCGGCGTTGACGAGCGACTGCCGCCGCTCGTAATGCTCCGGCACGAGCGCGACGTTGGCCTTGCTGACCTCGATGAAGTAGCCGAAGACGCGATTGTAGCCGACCTTGAGCGACTTGATGCCGGTGCGTTCGCGTTCGCCCGTCTCCAGCTCGGACAGGAAGCGCCGCACATCACGCGTGATGAGCCGCAGGTGGTCCAGCTCTTCCGAGAATCCGGGGCGCACGACATTCCCCGCGTCCAGCGTCGCGCCGGGCTCGTCATCGATCGCCTGCGCAATCGCCGCCACCACGTCATCGCACGACCTCAGCCGCCCGGCAATCTCGGCGATGCGTGCATCGAACCCGCCCTCCGGCGCTGGCTGTCCCTCGCCAAGCGCCGCCCGGAGCTCGGGCACCAACTCCAGGCCACGCCTCAGCGCGACGAGATCGCGAGGCTGTGCCGAGCCGGCGACGATGCGCCCTGTCAGCCGCTCCAGATCCGGCATAGCCCGCAGCAGTTCGGCCAGGCGCGTGCGCCGCAGCGCGCTCTCGTGGCAGTACGCCACCCCGTCCAGGCGCTGGTCGATCGCCGCGATGTCCACCAGCGGCTGGCCGAGGCGGCGCCGTAGCAGCCGTGCCCCCATCGGCGTCGAGGTCAGGTCGAGCGTCGCGAGGAGCGAGCCCTCGCGGCGAAGGTCGCGGCCGGATGTGAACAGCTCCAGGTTGCGCATCGTGTGCGGGTCGAGCCCGACGTATTCGGCGGCACGATGCGCGCGGATCGACGTGACGAGCGCGGCGCTCGCCGCCTGGTTCTCGCGCAGGTACATGAGCGTGGCGCCGCATGCGGCCACCGCGGGCGAGGCGCGATCGATCCCGAATGCCTCGGGTGAGGCGACGCGGAAGTGCTCCTGGACGGTGACGGTCGCGAGTTCGTGGTCGAACCACAGCGGTTCGATGCGCGTCACGTTGAGCGCGGCATCGAGCCAGTCCGGCGGCTCGACGCCGTCCGGGAGCAGCACCTCCGCCGGGCGGATGCGCGCGAGCTCGGCTGCCGCCTGATCGCCCGAGAGCGTGCCCGCGACGAACTCGCCGGTGCTGACGTCGACGTAGGCAAAGCCGGCGTCGCGCTGCCACAGGTCGTCGCCCCGCCCGCGGCGCGACGGCGCCAGGCACGCGAGGTAGTTGTTCGCCCGCTCGTCGAGCAGGCTCCCCTCGATGACCGTGCCGGGCGTGACGACGCGCATGGCCTTGCGCTCGACCAGCCCCTTCGCCATCGCGGGGTCGCCGATCTGCTCGCAGAGCGCGACCTTGTAGCCCTTCGCGATGAGTTTCGCGAGATAGCCGTCGACGGCGTGGTACGGGATGCCGGCGAGCGGCACGCGCACGCCCTTGCCCATCGGCTTCGACGTGAGCGTTATGTCCAGCTCGCGCGCGCACAACTCCGCATCGGAGTCGAAGGTCTCGTAGAAATCGCCGAGCCGGAAGAAGACGATCGCATGCGGATACCGCCTCTTCACGTCCAGGTACTGGCGGCGGATGGGGGTAACAATGTCGTCCACGGGGCGATTGTAGGGCAGCACGGAGCTACCTGCTATCGCGCAGCGCGGCGGGGGTTTGCGTAAGCGCCCCGGTGGTATACTTCGGCGCTTCAACGCATCTCTCGGGTACGGAGGTCACGTTCTCGTTGGGCGCTACGCCGCAGACCGTCGTCTGGTTCGAGGATGTGGGCCGCGAGGACGTCGGCCGGGCCGGCGGAAAGGGCGCCAATCTCGGCGAACTCGTCCGCGCCGGCATTCCCGTCCCGCCCGGCTTCATCGTCACGACGGACGCCTACAGCGCGTATCTGCGCGATGCTAACCTCACCGGCAAACTGGCCGCGCTCCTCGCGTCGCTCGACACTGACGACCGCGGCGCACTCGACGCGGCCGCCGCACACGCACAATCGCTGATAACCACGCACGCAGCCGCCCCGGCCTGTGCGGAAGACGTCACGGCCGCGTACGCACAGCTCGGCGGCGGGCTCGTCGCCGTCCGCTCGTCCGCAACGGCGGAAGACATGGAAGGCGCGTCGTTCGCCGGGCAGCAGAGCACGTTTCTGAACATCGAGGGGTCCCGCGACGTGCTGGAGGCCGTCCGCGCGTGCTGGGCTTCGCTGTTCGAGTCGCACGCCATCGCGTATCGCGCCCGCTGCGGTATCGACCACGTGGCGTGCACTATGGCGGTGCCGGTGCAGCGCATGGTGCAGTCGACACGCGCCGGCGTCGCATTCTCGTGCGACCCGGTCTCGCACTCGCAGGGCGAGATCGTCATCGAGGCCGTGCGTGGCCTCGGCGAAGCACTGGTCTCAGGCACGGTGACGCCCGATATGTATGTAGTCGCCAAGGCATCGCTCACCGTGCTGGAGCGTACGGTGGTCGAGCAGCGGAAGGAGCTGGCATATGCCGCGACGGGCGGTCTTGAGCCGAACGCCTGGCGCGACCTGCCGGCCGTGCAACGCACGCGTCCGAAGCTCGCGGACGACGAGATCGTGAGGCTGGCGCAGATCGTGCGGCAGGTGGAGGCGCATTACGGCAGCCCGCAGGACATCGAATGGGCCGAAGCGGACGGCCAGTTCTACATCCTGCAATCGCGCCCCATCACGACGCTGGAGCACAGCCACACCCACGCTTGAAGATTGCGGCGAGCAGCCGCCGCGCATCCCCGGTCGCACGCGCCACCCGCGCGTACGTCGGGGCCAGGCCGAACGGAGAGCATGATGCCGGAGAAGTACGTCTACCTGTTCAGCGAAGGGCACAAGGACCAGAAGGACCTTCTGGGCGGCAAGGGCGCGAACCTTGCCGAGATGACCAACCTCGGCTTGCCGGTGCCTCCGGGCTTCATCATCACTACCGAGGCGTGCAACGCGTACACGAAGCTCGGACTGCAGATGCCCGATGGCCTGATGGATGCCGTGCGGGCCGCGCTCGCCACGGTGGAACAGGCGTCCGGCAAGCGCTTCGGCGACGCCGGGGCACCGCTGCTCGTCTCGGTGCGCAGCGGCGCAAAGTTCTCGATGCCCGGCATGATGGACACGGTCCTCAACCTCGGCCTGAACGAGACCACGCTGCGCGGACTCATCGACGCCACCGGCAACGAGCGCTTCGGCTTCGACGCCTACCGCCGCTTCATCATGATGTTCTCGGACATCGTGCTGGAGCTGGACCGGAAGAAGTTCGACGGGATCTTCAACGACGCGAAGAAGGCCGCGGGCGTGCGGGAGGACTCGGATCTCACGGCCGAGGCGCTGAAGGGCGTGGTGCGGGACTTCAAGGCGCTCGTGAAGCGCGAAACCGGCAACGACTTCCCCGACGAGCCGATGCAACAGCTGGAGCTGGCGATCCGCGCCGTCTTCAACTCCTGGAACAACGAGCGCGCGTTCCGCTACCGGGAGATCGAGAAGATCCCGCACGACCTCGGCACCGCTGTCAACGTGCAGACGATGGTGTTCGGCAACATGGGCGCCGATTCCGGCACCGGCGTCGCCTTCACGCGCGACGCATCCACCGGTGACAAGAAGATCAGCGGCGAGTACCTGATCAACGCCCAGGGCGAGGACGTGGTCGCGGGCATTCGCACGCCGTTTGACATCGCGCAGTTGGAACGCGACAACCCACCGCTCTACAAGCAGTTCGCGGACATCTGCGACACCCTGGAGCAACACTACCATGAGATGATGGACGTCGAGTTCACGTTCGAGAAGGGCCGCCTGTACTTCCTGCAGTGCCGCATCGGCAAGCGCGCCGCGCGCTCCGCGGTGAAGATCGCCGTGGACATGGCGAACGAGGGACTGATCACAAAGAAGGAAGCGCTCCAGCGCCTGCCGGCGCAGCGGCTCGACGAGTTGCTGCACCCGCAGCTTGACCCGCGCGTCAAGACCGTTTCGATCTCCGAAGCATCCCGGCGTCTCGGCGCCACGCTCGCATCGAAGCCCGCGGTGATCTGGCTGGAGTCGGACGAGGTCAAGACGATCACGGCCGACGCGTGGCGCGGCATGTCTCACGAAGCGCGGGCGAAAGCCAGCGCGGACGCGCTCGCCAACAGTCCGCATTTCATCGAGATCGCCCACGGCCTGCCCGCATCGCCGGGCGCGGCCTCGGGCGTCGCGGTCTTCGATTCGGAGGAGGCGACGCACCGTGGCAAGGCGGGCGATGCGGTCGTCCTCGTGCGCGAGGAGACGTCGCCCGACGACGTGCAGGGCATGCACGAGTCGCAGGGCATCCTGACCGAGCGCGGCGGGCTGAGCAGCCACGCGGCGCTCGTGGCGCGCGGGTTCGGCAAGCCGTGCGTGGCGGGTTGCGAGGCGATCTCGGTCGACGAAGAGGCGCGCTCGTTCTCGATCGACGGCGTGACGATCGAGAACGAGCAGACGCTGACGATTGACGGGACGACCGGGCGCGTGCTGCTGGGGGCGATCCCGACGATCCCGCCGGTGATCTTCCCGGAATTCGACCAGTACCTGCGCTGGGCGGACGAGGTGGCGCGGCTCAAGGTGCGCACGAACGCCGACACGCCCGCCGACGCGGCGAAGGCCGTCGAGTTCGGCGCGAAGGGCATCGGGCTGTGCCGCACCGAGCACATGTTCCTCCATCCGGACCGGCTGCCGGCCGTCCGCGAGATGCTGCTCGCCGCCGCGGACGCCAAGCGGCTCGAGGCGGAGGCCAGCGGCATCAGCAAGGAGCTGGAGAACGCGACCGGCGAGAAGAAGGCGCGGCTCGAGCAGCACTTGCAGGACGTGCGCGGCCACATGGAGGCGCCGATGGGGCATTACGTCGGCGCGCTCGGAAAGATCTTGCCGATGCAGCAGGGCGACTTTGAGGCGATCTTCCGCGTCATGGCGGGCAAGCCGGTGACGACGATCGAGGGCCTCGCCGCCGCCAGCGGCAAATTGCACAAGGTGCAACAGGCCTGGCTCGACAACGAGGTGCCGCAATGCGGCTATTGCCAGAGCGGGATGATCATGGCCGTCGCCGCGCTGCTCAAGGACAAGCCCAAGCCGACCGACGCCGATATCGACGGCGCGATCACCAATATCTGCCGCTGCGGCACCTACCAGCAGGTGCGCGAGGCGATCCACGCAGCCGCCAAGGCATAGGGAGGGCCGCACGATGACGCAGATCGCGACGCTCGACCGCCGCTCGTTCCTCGGTGCCGCCGCCGCAGTTGGCGGCGGGATGTCGCTCGGCTTTGGCCTGCCGTTCGGCGCCGCGCCGGCGCAAGCCGCCAGCGAAGCAGCCGAAATCAACGCCTGGATCGTCGTCAAACCCGACGATACGGTCGTCATCCGCATCGCTCGTTCCGAGATGGGGCAGGGGACGATGACCGGTCTCGCACAACTGGTCGCCGAGGAGCTCGAGTGCGACTGGAACAAGATCGCGACCGAGTTCCCGACGCCCGGCGAGAACGTCAGGCGCAACCGCGTGTGGAAGAACTTTGCGACCGGCGGCAGCCGCGGCATCCGCGAGTCGCACGAATATGTTCGCCAGGCCGGCGCCGCCGCGCGAACGATGCTGATCCAGGCCGCGGCCAACGAGTGGAAGGTGCCGGTCGCCGAATGCCGCGCCGCCAACAGCGTCGTCACGCACGCACCGTCGGGCCGTAAAGTCACGTACGGCAAGGTTGCCGATGCGGCAGCCAAGCTGGAACCGCCGAAGGAGGTCAAGCTCAAGGACCCGAAGGACTGGAAGATCGCCGGCAAGCCGGTCAAGCGCCTCGACACGCGCGACAAATTGACCGGCAAGCAGCTCTACGGCATCGACCTCAAATTGCCGGGCATGCTGACCGCGGCGATCCGCGACTGCCCGGTCAACGGCGGCAAGGTCAAGAGCTTCGACGCCGTCAAGGTCGAGAAGATGCCGGGCGTCAAGAAGGTGGTGGCGGTGGGGGACAGCGCGGTCGCGGTCGTCGCCGACACATTCTGGAGCGCCAAGACCGCGCTCGCCGCCCTGTCCGTCGTGTGGGACGAGGGGCCGAACGCCAATGTCACCAGCGCCACGATCGCGGCGATGCTGAAGGAGGGCCTCGACGCCAAGGAGGCCTTTGTCGGCAACAAGACCGGCGACGCGATGGCCGCGATCGGCGGCGCCGCAAAGAAGGTCGAGGCGGGTTACAGCTACCCGTACCAGAACCATGCGACGATGGAGCCGATGAACGCGACCGCGCTCTATTCGGCCGAAAAATGCGAGGTCTGGTGTCCGACGCAGAACGGCGAGGCGGCGCTTGCCGCGGCGTCGGAGGCGTCCGGCCTGCCGGTGGGCAAGTGCGAGGTCTATAAGCAATTGCTCGGCGGCGGGTTCGGCCGGCGCGGCCGCACCGACTATGTCCGGCAGGCAGTGTTGATCGCCAAGCAGATGCCGGGCACGCCGGTCAAATTGCTGTGGACCCGCGAAGACGACATGATCCACGGCACCTACCACCCGGTTACACAATGCAAATTGACCGGCGGGCTGGACGCCGCCGGCAATCTGGTGGGTTTGCACATTCGCCTGTCCGGGCAGTCGATCCTGGCGACCCTGCTGCCGCAGAACCTGCGCAACGGCATGGACCCGGCCGCCTTCCAGGGGCTCAACCCCGGCGGCGAGGAGGCCGCGTTCGGCTACACGACCCCGAACGTGCTGGTCGAGCATGCGATGCGCAATCCGCACATCACCCCGGGGTTCTGGCGCGGCGTCAACACCAACCACAACGCGATTTACAGCGAGTGTTTTATCGACGAGTTGGCGCATGCTGCCGGCCAGGACCCGCTTGCCTTCCGCCGCAAGATGCTGAAGCCCAAGCATCTTGCCGTGCTGAACGCCGCAGCGGAAAAGGCCGGCTACGGCAAGGCACCGCCGGGGCGTTTCCACGGTGTGGCGCAATTCATGGGCTACGGCAGCTATGTCGCGGCGGTTGCCGAGATCTCGGTCAGCAAGGAGGGCCGGCTGAAGATCCACCGCATCGTCGCGGCGACCAATCCGGGACACGCGGTGAACCCGGCGCAGATCGAGCGTCAGGTGGCCGGCTCGTTCGTCTATGGCTTGTCGGCGATGATGTACGGCGAGTGCACCGTCGCCGGCGGGGCGATCGAGCAGACCAATTTCGACAGCTACAACGTCATGCGCATCGACGAGATGCCGAAGGTCGAATCGGTCATCGTGCCGACCGGCGACTTCTGGGGTGGGGTCGGCGAGCCGACCATCGCCGTGGCGGCGCCGGCCGTGCTGAATGCGATCTTCGCCGCAACCGGCAAGCGCATCCGCTCGTTCCCGCTGATGCACCACAATCTGGGGGCGGCCTGATCCTGAGCGGAGCGGCGGCATGCGGTTCGCCGCCGCGATGGCCGTGATGCTGGCGCTGATCGGGCAGGCCGATGCGGCCGAACCGACTCCTGTCGGCCTGTCGAGCTGCTCTGGTTGCCACGCGACCGGCGCGACGGTGGAGACGCCGGTGCCTCGGCTGGTCGGCCGCAATCCGGCGGAGATTGTCGCCGCGATGCAGGAATTTCGCAGCGGCAAGCGCCCGACGACGGTGATGGATCGCATCGTCAGGGGTTTCTCCGACGACGAAATCGAGGCGATCGCCGCATGGTACGGCGCACAACGCGATTAGGCGGCATGCCGCCCGGCCGCCGACGCCGTATTCGCCGGCGCGACCTGCTCGCTGCGGCTGCCGCCGGCATCGCGGCCGGCTCGTTGGTGCGGCCGGCATTGGGGCAGAGCGCTGCGGGCCGTGTCGTGGTGGTCGGCGGCGGCATTGCGGGCGTGACCTGTGCGCGAATGCTGCGGCGCCTCGTACCGCATCTTGGGGTGGCCTTGATCGCGGCAGGCGGTTCCTTTACCGCGTGCCCCTTCAGCAATGCAGTGATTGCCGGGTTGCGCGACATTCGTGAGCAGCAATTCGGCTACGATGCGGTCAGGCGGGAGGGGGTCGAACTGGTCTTCCGCCCGGCGGTCGGGGTGGATGTCGCGGCGCATACCGTGGCGATCGCCGGCGGCGCCCGCCTGTCCTACGACCGGCTGATCCTGGCGCCGGGGATCGATCTGCGCTGGGACGCCTTGCCCGGCTACACCGAGGCGGCCGCCGAGCAGATACCGCACGCCTGGAAGGCCGGGGCGCAGACGGTGTTATTGCGTCGCCAGCTCGAGGCGATGGAGGATGGCGGTCTCGTCGCGATCGCGGTGCCGGGCAATCCCTATCGTTGCCCGCCCGGCCCCTACGAGCGGGCCAGCCTGATCGCCCATTACCTGAAGACGAAAAAGCCGAAATCGAAGCTGCTGATCCTCGACGCCAAGGATGCGTTCTCGAAGCAGAAGCTCTTTCAGAGTGCCTGGGCCGCCCTATATCCCGGACTATTGGAATGGGTGCCCCTATCGTCCGGTGGCAAGGTGATCTCGGTCGAGTCTGCGTCGATGACCCTCGTTACCGATTTCGCGCGGCATAAGGCCGCCGTTGCAAACGTGATCCCGCCGCAGAGGGCCGGTCACATCGCCGTGCTGGCCGGCGTCGCCGACCGCAGCGGCTGGTGCCCGATCGACCCGGTGACGTTCGCCTCGACGCTCAATCCCGACATCCATGTCATCGGCGACGCGGCGATCGCCGGCGCCATGCCGAAATCGGCGTTTGCCGCCAACGCCCAGGCCAAGGCCTGCGCGGCGGCGGTGGCGACCGTGCTGGCCGGCGGCACGCCGGCCACGCCGCGGTTGATCAACACCTGCTACAGCTTGGTGGCGCCGGATTACGGCATCTCGGTCGCCGGGGTGTATCGTCCGGTCAACGGCCAGTTCGCCGATATCGAGGGCGCCGGCGGCACCAGCCCGCTCGATGCGCCGCCGGCGACGCGTGCCGCCGAAGCCGGCTATGCCGAAGGCTGGTTCCGCACGATCGCCGCCGAAGTGTTCGGCTGAGCGATGGCGCGTAGCCGCCGCCATTTCCTGATCGGCTCGGCCTGCTGTGCAGCCGGGGCAGGGGCGGCGTCGCTGCTCGGCGCGGCGGCCGCCCGGGCGACGCCGGAGGCGATGCTGGAGGCGATCCGCCACATTGTCGGCGAGGCGGAATTGCGGCCCGGGCGGGTCACGCTCGACCTGCCGCCGCTGGTCGAGAATGGCAACGCCGTGCCGGTCGGCATCGCGGTGGATAGTCCGATGAGCGAGGCCGATCACGTCAGGGCGATCCACCTCTTCAATGAAAAGAACCCGCAGCCGCAGGTCATCTCGGTGACGCTCGGGCCGCGCTGCGGTCGCGCCGCCCTGCAGACCCGTATCAAGCTCGCCGATTCGCAGCGTGTCGTCGCGATCGCCGAGATGAGCGACGGCTCGTTCTGGACCGCCGAGGCCAGCGCGATCGTCACGATCGCCGCCTGTGTCGAGGATCTTCTGTGATGCCACGCGCGTTGATCAGCGTTCCGGCCAAGGCGAAGCGCGGCCAGGTCGTCGAGGTCAAAGCGCTGGTCGCGCACCCGATGGAGACCGGCTATCGCGCCGGCCCCAACGGCACCCGCATCCCGCGCGACATCATCACGGATTTCCGGTGCACCTATAACGGCGTGGAAGTGTTCCGCGCCGAATTGTCGCCGGCGATCGCCGCCAACCCGTTTATTGCATTCTGCACCGTCGCCACCGAAAGCGGTACGCTGGCGTTTCATTGGAGCGGCGACAACGGCTTTGCCGCGAAAGAGACGGTGTCGATCATCGTCGAATAAGGCGGCCGGCGAAGGCTGCCCGACATTGGGGGGAAAGGCTGCGGTGACGGTCGTCGATCGGTAGAAGATCGGGCGTGCCCGGAGCGGGTCGATCGCGCATGACCCGCAATTGTCGCAGCCCGGCCTTCCGCTATATGCGAGAGGAAATCGCCGCTGCCCGGCGGCCGTGAGGCCGCGCTACGCGGCGGCCGGCTGCGGCGTCAGCGCCGCGTCCTTGCGGCGCGTCGGACCGCCGGCGACGATCTGCACGATGCCGGCGGAAAAGCCGATCGCGACGCCGATCTGCCAGGCACGGTCGTAGGAGCCGAACATGTCGAAGATCAGCCCGCCGCCGAACGCGCCGAGCGACGAGCCGACCTGGTGCGTGACAAAGGCGATGCCGAGCAATGTCGCCATATAGCGCGTGCCGAACATCTCGGCGACGAGGCCGCTGACCAACGGCGCGACGCTGAGCCACAGCATCCCCATCGCGGCGGCGAAGAGCAGCGTGCTGGCCGGCGTCGGCGGCAATGCGAAATACGCCACGAACACCAATGCCCGCAGGATGTAGAGCAGCCCGAGCAGGATGTGCTTGGGGTATTTCGCGCCGAGCCAGCCGGCGGCCAGCGAGCCGACGCAATTCATGCCGCCGATCACCGCCAGGGCCTCGGCGCTCAGCATCGGGTCCTGGCCGCACAGCGCCAGATAGTCCGGCAGGTGCGTCGTCAGGAACACGAGGTTGAGGCCGCACACGAGATAAGCGCCCGACATCACGAGAAACGGCCGGTGGCGCGCCGCCTGACCGATCGTCTCGCGCATCGATGTTTTCGCGCCGCCGCCCTTCGCCAGGAGATCGGCGCCGCCGGCCCAGAACGCCGCCGGTACCATCGCCGCCGCCAGCACGACGAAGAACAGCGCGCCGACCTGCCACGCCTGGCTCGCCAACAGCGCCTGCGTGCCGAGCGGCACCAGCAATGTGCCCACCGAGCCGGCAGCCGTGACGATGCCGAGAACCTTGCTGCGCCGCGCCTCGGGAACGGCGCGCGCAGTCGCCGTCAGGGACAATGACGAGGCCGTGCACGACAACGCGATGCCGATCAGCACGCCCGACACCAGCAGGGCCGTCACGCCGCCGGCCGCTGCCATGACGCCGAGCCCGGCGACGTAGATCAGCGCTCCGGCGATCATCGTCAGGCGCAATCCGTAACGGTCGGCCAGCGCGCCGACCGGCGCCTGAGAGACGCCCCAGACGATGTTCTGCACTGCCACCGCGAGCGTGAAATCGGCCGCCGCGATCGACAGGTCGCGGGTGACCGGCGTCAGGAACAGGCCGAGGCTTTGGCGCAGGCCCATGCCGAGGCTGAGCAGTACGGCGGCGCCGATCAGGATCAGCCGCGTGTCGGGCAGGGCATTCGCGGATTGTCGAAAAATCATGGACGAAGATACTCGTGTCACCGGCACCAGCGCCGACCCTCGCGGCTGCCCACGCGGAAGGCAACCGCCATCGATGCAGCGTTTCCCTGCGGCAGGCGCATGGACGGGTACGGGGTGCTATTCTGCGGCGGCGACGCGGTGGCGGTGGCCGAGGTGTTGCAGGCAGCGATCGACCCACAATTTGGTCAGCTTTTCCTGCGCGCCGTTCTGCGACAGGCGGCGCCGCAAGGTCGGGAAATCGACGCGGTCGAGGTCCTGGTCCTGGTTGAAGCAGGAAAACACGATCGTCTCGGTGC